>Ga0073934_10000889_pt1 | contig 78303 bp, 94 predicted proteins | sample LarsenN4metaG_FD_76834 | JGI IMG/M metagenome (GOLD analysis project Ga0073934, IMG submission 76834) | Hot spring sediment bacterial and archeal communities from British Columbia, Canada, to study Microbial Dark Matter (Phase II) - Larsen... ...
GCATCCGCGTCTTCTCGCCGGCGTGCGTCGAGCCCTCGACAATGGCGCGGAGCGTGCTCTCCACATACCAGACACTGCCGACCGTCGTCGCCACGATGTACCAATGGTAGCCGGGCGGTGCGGGAGTCTTCGGCCTGAAATCGCTCAGGTCGCTGAGCGCGTAGGTCCTGACGTGCCGGTCTTCCTCAAGCGTGACGCGTATCATTTCCAGATTTCGTAGCCGCCTTTTCTCAAGTCCTCGTCCTTGTCGCCGGCTTCCTTGTGCATCACGTCGTACAGGTGGTGCGCGTTCACGAATGCCGCGATGATGGAAATGGAATAGAACGCCAAATCGAGCATTACCAGGTCGTGCGCACGGAACAGGCCGCGCGGCCACCACGAGAGCAAAAGCCACGAAATCGCGAGATATGTCGGCAGGAGCGGCTTCCGCTTGGGCACGCGCCTCCAGAGTGGGTAGCCGAAGACGACGAACGCCACGCCGATGCCGAAGATCGCCGATTCAAGCAGCGCGAGCGCAATCCTTCCGGTTCCTTCGATGGAGATGCTGATGGCTGCCGCGATTGCCGCGACAATTGCCGACACGAGGATGTACTTCAGCGACTTCACGCGTTCACCCGATGTATGACGTTTCTCCCGGCCTGCTGCGCAGCTTCGGCATCTTTTCCGGACCGCGCAGCATCATCTCTTCCTCGAGCTCCTCGATTTCCTCATCGAGCTGCTTGAGGTCGAGCTTGAGCTTCAGGTACTTGTTGAGGACTTTCAGGAGTTCACGCGCGCCCTTGACGCCGAGGTACATCGGGTGGCCGTACGTCTCCGCGAGCAGCGCAAGCGCGTGCTTGTTCTGCTTGCCCGCCATCCCGACGATGACGCCGGAGACGCCGACAATCGGGCCGACGACGCCGTAGAGGCTGTTGCTGACGCCGGTGGCTTTCACGAACGCGTCGACGTGCTTCTTGTCCGTGCCGGTGCAGTACACTTTGGGCTGCTTCGGGATTTGCTTCAGCCCGATGCCGCCGAGCGCGATGATGTCCGTGCAGCCGAGTTCGGCGCACACGTCGAGCACTTTCGCGCAGAAATCATAGCACGCCTCTTCCGTGATGGGCTGGACGTCGCCCGCCAAGAACAGCAGGTCGCGGTGCGGCGTCTGCTTGACGTAGAGCTCGATTTTCGGGAGTTCGACGAGGTTTTTCTCGTTGACAAAAACAGAATGTGGGATGCTTGTCCCGACGAATTCGTAGACGCACTTGGCCTTGAGCTTGTCGATGATGAAGTCCGTGGCGACCTTGCCGACATTCCCGATGCCGGGCAGCCCTTCGACAAGCAGGGGATTCTTCAGTTTCGGGACCGTGCCGAGCCTGTTCGCCTGCCAGCTCACAGCAATCCCGCCTCCTTGCGCTGCTGCTCCTTCGCCTTCCTCCGGTACTCGTCATACTTGCTTTCGACGGAATATTTGGGAGGCTGCGTCGTGGTCGTGGGCGAGCCGCACGTGGGGCACTGGGCCTTGAGCGTGAAGGTCGCGTCCTTCGGGCAGAAGAGGATCCGTTTCATGGGGAAATACATACGGTCATCATTTAAAAGCGTTGCGAAGATATGCCTCGTGAGGGTGATGGGGTCTGCGCAGCGAAAATCTCCGCGTTCGCACCCCTGCTCGTCGTGCCCCGGGGCTATTGTCGCGTCAGTTCCTAACTTGAACGACGACGCAACGACAAAACTGCTGGGGACGGTAAACGCGGGGAAGCCAGGCTCTCAGGCATTCCGGGACGCAAAGACTATTTTCGTGTTTTACTCCTTAGAAACCAACCACGCAAAACTTGCTTGAGAACTACTCTTGGCGCTTGAACTCGGCGACGGCTTTGTGCTTTTCTGCGTATGTCATCACCTTGTCCGTGGCTTCCTTGAGGACTTTCTCGGCCTTCTTGAAGTCGTCGGACGTGACGACGATGTGGTGCGTTCCCGCGCCCTTGTACCTGAGCGTGATTTCGGCCTTGACCTGCAGTGCTTCGTTCAAGGAGTCGCGGATGATGTCGATGCCATTCGGAGCCGTTGACGTGATGGTGATGTCGCCCGCGAGCTCGATGACGGGGGGCTTGATTTTGGTCTTGATGGCTTCAGTCAAATCCTTGGCGAGCGCGGCGTCGACGCCGAGCGTTGCCAGGTCTTCCTCGTCGCGGGAAACGGCCTCGAACGCGGGATACAGGCCGGGATATTTCGTGAAGACGGGCTGGCGAATCTTGGTGTACGCCAGCTTCGGGTCCATCTTCTTCATCTTGGCGACGCCTTCGACGATTTTCTCGGCGAACTGCTCCTGCTTGATTTCGTTGAGCTTCGTGCGCTTCTGGCCTTCGTTGACGCGCCTGAGCGAGAGGTCGATGTGTCCGCGCTCCTTGTTGACCTGAAGAACTTTACAAACGACTTTCTTGCCTTCCTGGACGTATTCGCGGATGTTCTTGATGCGTCCGGGCGCGATTTCGGAAATGTGGATCATTCCGGACTTTTCGTACTCGTCAAGCTTGCAGAAGACGCTGTGGAACTGGACGTTCGTGACCGTACAGAGGACGAGTTCTTCCGCTTCCGGATAGCCTTCTTTCTTCAACAGCATTGGAGGGTTTTACTCCAAGACTTCGAGAACGCGGGCCTTGACGCGGCTCTTGCCGCTCGTGGGCTCGGCGACGATTTTCTGGCAGATGAGGCACTTCACGCGCGTGGAGGCCTTGCCGAAGATGATCTGCTCGTTCTTGCACTTCGGGCAGCGCACCTTGATGAACTTGCTGTTGGTTTCCTTGAGTCCTTTCATTTTGAATACCCCTTCGTCGATAGGGCTGGCAGGGGTTTATAAAGCTTGTGTCTAACAGCATCTATCGAATTCGTCCTTCAAATCCGAGAATAGCGCAATGAACTTCCTGACGGCAATCTTCATTTCCTTCTCGCCCGCATCGGTTATCGTATACTTCTTTTCCTTGCCGCCGTCCTTGACTTCCTTGATGAGGCCTTTCGATTTCAATTCCTTCAGGACGGGGTAGACCGTTCCTGCGGACGGCCGGCAGCCTTTTCTTTTTTCAAGCTCATCGCGGATCGCGTCGCCGGACATGTCTTTTTTGGAAATCATTCTCAGGACAAGAAACGTCAGGAATCCTTTCATCTCGCAGGTGCTCATGGTTCACGAAACGGTTTTCCGATATTTAATGGTTTTCAAACCGTGATGACCTTGAGCCCCGGGACGCGCTGGAAGCCTTTGTCTGCGGTTACCAGCGTTGCGTTGTGCGCGAGGCAGATTGCGGCGATGAGGCCGTCGCCTTTGCCAATGGGCGTTTTTGTCTTGCGTGCCGTGAGCACCGCTTCCTTGTCGTGGGGCAGCACGTCCATTCCTTGGGCGACCTGCTCAATCACCTTCCGTTGGCGCTCGTCGGCGCCATCCAGCAGTTCATGGAGCGAGATGCTGGTGGTTACGGCAGGGCTTGACCTGATGAGCTTCGCCACGGTGTTGAACCGGGGGTGCTGTTGGATTGCGTCAATCAGGACGCTTGAGTCGAGCACGTACATTTCCTGCCCTCCGTTCCAGGTCGGTATTCAGGCGCTCGCGTGACGCGATGACGCGTTCCCGCCAGGCGTCCGCGCCTGCATCGTTCTTGAGGATTCCGATGATGTCCTTGACGAGAAGCGTGCGGCCGCTGAGCCGAAGGAAAAGCTCGCTGAAGCTCTCGTCATCGCGCTTCATCCGTTTCAGGGCCTCGTATGCGTCCTCGGTAATGGTGATGGTCTTGACGGCCATACTCTGTTTATGTTTAAACGTATATTTAATTGTTTCGGTTGTCCGATAAATCCGATAAGCTTAAATATTTGTATCGGTTATCCGATATCAAAAGGCGGAGGTCACGAATGGCATACGACAAACCCGCTTCAGCGGAGATCGTCAACAAGACCGCTGAGGCGCTGAAAAAGAACGGATTTGAGGTCATCATCGCAAAAGACGGCGCTGACGCCAAGGCGCAGGCGCTCAAGCTCATCCCGCACGACGCGGAGGTCATGGCGATGACGTCCGTCACGCTGGACACGCTCGGCATCGCTCCAGAACTGAACGCGCGCCCGAACGCCGTGCGAAAAAAGCTCAACGACAAGGGAGTCGCGCCGCGCGAAAAGAAGCGCCTCGGTGCGGCCCCTGGATGCGTCATCGGCAGCGTCCACGCCGTGACACAGGACGGCAGCGTGCTCATCGCGTCAAACACCGGCTCGCAGCTTCCCGCGTACGCGTACGGCGCGGACAAGGTCGTCTGGGTCGTCGGCACGCAGAAGATAGCGAAGGATTTCGACGACGCGCTGAAGCGCGTTTACGAGCATTCCCTTCCGTTGGAAAGCGAACGCGCGAAGAAAGCGTACGGCGTCCCCGGAAGTTTCGTGAGCAAGGTGCTCGTCGTGAACAAGGAAGTCGCGCCGGGGCGCGTCACCATCATCCTCGTACCTGAGGTGCTGGGATACTGATTTCCTTTTTTTATGCCGGCAATTATCGGAAAACTGATATGGAGGTGAAAACGTGCAAGAATGTTGCGGAAGTTCCTGCGAACCCCGACGCTTCCTGACAAAGGAAGAGAAAATTGAGATGCTCAAGGAATACCACGAGCAGCTCGAGAAGGAAGCGCAAGGCGTCAAGGAACGCATCAAGGAACTGCAAAAGGCGGAAGCGTAACTTTTTCTTTTTTATTTTTTTGACTGCAACGGGATTCTCTGGGTCTTGACGCCGACCTGCTTATATCCGAAAGTGAACGTGAGCGTGTACGGAATTTCTGTCGCGACAGCCCTCAGCAGGGTGAAGGGGCGTTTTTGCTGTTCAATGTCCTTCTTGATGTGCCAGTAGCCCGTATTCATGCCGGGAGCGCTCCAGATGTTCATGACGCTGGTGTCAATATAGCGGGAGATGGGGTACGCGATATGCAGCGCCGGATGCATTGCAAAGTCGCGCGCGGCATCAGCAGCCCTTCGGGTGAGCTCGTCCAGGCCGTCAAGCCCGGGGCCGATGCGGACAGGAGCGTCGACGATATAGACGCGCTGGCCGAGGATCAGCCCTGCCTCGCGGAGCTGGTGCTCGGAGTCCTCGGGCGAAATCTGCTCACGCTCGGCGTAGCCGTTCACGAGCCTGCGCTCGTGCCTGAACTGCCGTTCGAGGATCGGGTAGAAATCCGGGTCGACTTCCTTGATGTGTTGCAATTCCCGGAACCATTCCTGCTTCAGCATACGCTTGCTCGCCGGCACGTCCTTTTTAAGCTTTATGGAGAACTGAAACGGCCCTTGTCGCGGCCGTAGCGGATGTCCATCTTCTCGTCCCAGGCGCGCTGGAGGTCGATTTTCAGCGTGGTTCCGAGGTAGACGGTGTTGGTGAGCACGTCGGCCATCCCCTCGCCGATCCTGCCGGTGCGGTGCGTATCGTATTCGCGGAGCTCCGTGCCCAGGATGCCCTTGTGAATCACGAGGTCGCGGTAGATTTTCAGCGGCGGGAGCGCCTTGCCGTTCAGCGAAGCGATGTGTTTCTGGATGCCGTGCAGGCGGGAGAATTCGGGAGGGTCGGTTGTACTCATCGCGCGCCGGCATTCCTGCGCAAGGTCGACGTCGTGCGAGTTTGCCAGGCACGTGAGCGCGAAGATGACGTCCGCGATTTCGTGCCCCACCTTGCGCTTCTGGTCGGTGGGCTTCTTCGGCTTCGGCCCGTAGCGCTCGAGCAGCTCCGTTGAAAGCTCGCCGCATTCCGAATCGAGCTGGGCAAGGATTTCCTCGGAGTTCCAGTACGAGAATTTCAGCTTCTTCATCCACGTTTCGACATCGGTCTGGATGTTCAGCATGGCAAAACCGTCAAATTTCCGGTTTAAAAGAATTGTTGTGCTACAGTCGAACCGCGACCATCAAATCAGAGACGTTCGTGCCCGTCGGGCCGGTGACGATGCCGCGCTTCAGCTTCTTCCAGTAGTTGTACGCGTCGTTGTTCTCCAGGAACCTGATGCACGACAGCTTGAGCTTCCGTTCCAGCGCGAGCGTCTTGTCGTCCGCGATGGCGCCCGCGAAGTCGGTGTTGTCGATGCCGTCCGCGCCCATTGACGCGAGCGCGCTGCCGGGCATTTCCGCCAAAAGGTGCACCGCGCCGAGCGCGACTTCCTGGTTCCTGCCGCCCTTGCCGTGGCCCATCACCGTGACGGTGGTTTCGCCCGCGGCAATCACGGCATATTTCCGCCGGTTCCCGAGCGCGTTGAGCAGCCTGATGCCTGTCTCGCGCGACTCGCCCGTGATTTTGGTCGAGAGCACGCGGACGCTGAGCCCGAGCTTTTTCGCCTTCGCTTCCATCGCCGCGACGGCTTTTTCATTGTCAATCGCGAGGATGTTCGTGGTCCGGTGGAACTGCGCCTTGTCCTTCGGCGTTTCCGTGAAGCGGACCTTGGGAAGCCCGTACTTTGCCACGATGCGCTGCGCGTCTTTCGAGGTCGTCGTGTCGTAAACGGTCGGCCCGGACGCGATGAATGCGGGATTGTTTCCGGGAACGTCGGAAACGAGCAGCGTGAGGACGGTTGCGGGATGGCAGTGCGCCGCGAACCTGCCGCCCTTGACGTTGTCGACGTGCTTCCGGACGGTGTTCATCTCCTGGATTTTCGCGCCGGACTTCAGCAGCGCCTTGGTGAGCTTCTGGTACTGGGGCAGCGGAATCTGCGGGTCCGAGAACAGCGCCGAGCCGCCGCCGGAAATCAGGCAGAGCACGACGTCGTTCGCAGTGAGCCTGTTCGTCATCGCGAGGATTTTGCGCGTCAATCGCACGTTCGTGGGCGACAGCACGGGGTGGTCGCCTTTCTCGACTGAAATGTGTTTCAGCTTCCGCGGCGTCACGTCGATGATCAGGCCGCCAGTTATCCTGTTTCCAAGAATCTTCTCGAGAATGGACGCCATCAGCCCTGAAGCCTTGCCGGCTCCAACGACAAACAGCCGTCCGCGCAGCGGGATTTTCTTCTTGTTGATGATGAGATTGTTGCCCTTGGCGGACACGAGCGAGCGCAATACCTTTTCCGGATTGAGCGCCTCAAGCGCGGCTTCGAGCAAATGCAGGCACGCTCCTGCCTGTACGCTTGTCGCGAGCTGCTTGAAGTTCCTGATTCTCAACGGTTCACCTGCTTTTGCGTTCCTGCGTTGCCCGCATTACCCGTCCCAAGCAGTTTTTTTGGGTGGCGTCGTTTGTAAACTGCGATGCCGAAACAACAGCCCTGGGGTGGCGCGTGCGGGGTGCAAATCCTAAGTGCCTGCTAGCAACGATGCATTTAAAAACGTTTGTCCACTTGTGGAGTGAAGAAAAGAGGTTCCATGAAGACGGTCGTTTTAGGAGGATGCGGTTCTGAGAAGTTTGCGAAGCAGCTGGCCAAGCACGTCAAGGCAGCGTACGCCCAGCCCGTGACGGGCTATTTCCCGGACGGCGAGCTGAAGATGCGCATTCCCGCTGACGTGAGGGGAAAGCACGCCGTCGTCGTCTACTCCTTCCAGCCCTATCCTGGCGAAGTCCTTATCGAGGCCCTGTTCGCGATGGGCGCGTGTCGGCAGCAGGGCGCGAAAAAAGTGACGCTCGTCGCGCCGTATATGGGCTTCATGCGGCAGGACAAGATGTTCCATCCCGGCGAGGCCGTGAGCAACCGGATTGTCGCGCAGCTCTTGAGCTCCGCGGACCATATCATCACGATGGACCCGCACCTGCACCGAATACACAGCCTGCACGAGATTTTCAGGACCAAGACCACGACGCTCACGGCTGACGACCTGCTCGCGAGCCACATCCTGAAGGAGCACAAGAACTCCGTCGTCGTCGGCCCGGACGAGGAATCGTCGCAGTGGGCCGCTGACGTCGCAGAAACAGCCGGTGTCGAGCACATCATCCTCAAGAAGAAGCGTTACACCGCCACGAACGTCCGGATTCTCGTGAAGTCAAAGATTCCCCTGAAAGGGCGTCACATCGTCATCGTCGACGACATCATCAGCACGGGCCACACGATGATTGAGCCCATCAAGCAGCTGAAACAGATGGGCGTGAAGAGCGTGACCTGCCTTGGCGTGCACGCCGTGTTCGCGGGCAGCGCGCTGCAGGACTTGAAATCGCTCGGGGTGAAGGTCGAGTGCACCAACACCATCAAGAACCCGGTCGCGAAAATCGACGTGACGAAGGCGTTTGCAGGAGCGCTGAAGTGATGTACAAGACCGTCTATATCTTCCGGCATTCGCAGTCCGTCGACAACAAGAACGGCATCTTCTCAGGCTGGCGCGACTCGCCCTTGACGAAGTTCGGCATCTCGCAGGCGCGGAAAATCGCGAAGAAGCTCAAGGGCAAAAAGATAGACCTGGCGTTTTCCTCAGACCAGAAGCGCGCGCTCCAGACCGCGCACGAAGTGCTGAAGTATCATCCGGACGTGCCCATCATCGTGGACGCGCGGCTGCGCGAGCGCGATTACGGCAAGCTCACCGGCACGAGCAAGCTCGCGTTCCAGAAAAAGAACCCGAGACTCTATGAGGTGTTCCACCGCTCTTACGCGACCCCGCCGCCCGGCGGAGAGTCGTTCAAGATGGTCAATGAGCGCGTCCGCCCGTTCATCCGGGATATGCTCAAGATCATGAAGTCATACAAGGTGAATGTCGCGATTTCCGCGCACGGCAACAGCATCCGTCCTTTGCGGAAGCATTTTGAGAAGCTCACCAACGACCAGATGCGCAGGATTGAGAACCCGCAGGACAAGTACTGGACGTACAAGGTCAAGGTTTGAGCGCGTCAGGAATCTTCTTGTACGTCAGCGGGGCGTTGTTTGCGATGTATTCAACTGCGTGCTGCCGCACCAATGCGAGCCCTTCGCGAAGCTCCGCGGCGCCGGGAAGATAGTGCTCGTTCGCAAGCCGTTGCGCTTGCTGGATGTGGCGCAGTACGGTCATCGCCTGTAATGTGTCGCGCAGGCTCAGCGTTATCCTGAGCGTCTCGACGACTGACTTGAGCTCCCGGTCCGCAATGCGGCGTTCGAGCGTCATGGCGTGCCGGTATGCTTCATAGAACACCTCGTTTTCCATACTGCCCCCGGGTCGCGAATGCTTTATATACTTTCTGCACGACGGCAGGAGTATGCCCAACGGCCTTGACACCGCCCTCGATGTCGCGAGGAAGTTCGACATTGATGAGGCGATTGACCTGTACACGAGCAAGATTGAGGTGGCAGACTGGGTCGCCGTGAAGTCAAGGCACCTGGAGGAATTCCGGGAAAGCTGGGCGCACGCGATTCCCGTGGAACGGATGAAGCAGCTGCTCCACCACGACTACACCAAGGCAGTCCTGCTGTTGGGCAAGGACGCGAAGAAGTTCACGGAGTCATTGATTAAAATCGAGCGCGAGCTCTCGAAGAACGGCTTCCCGAAGGCGTTCGCGCTCGCCGCGGGCCCGCAGGAAGGCGCGCCTCACGAGATCCGCCCCTCGATGGAGACTTGCGGCATTGACGCTCTCGGGACGTTGAAGAAGTTCAAGAAGAACGTCGACTCCTGCCCTCCGATGGGCATCGTGCTTCTCGAGTGATCAGAGCTTGTCGACGGCCGCGTTCTCGGCTTCGATGTACCGTTCAATGAACGCCTTCCAGTCCGCGTTATTCGCGATGCTGCGGGCAGCGAGCTTGTTCTGGATGCGTTCGTGGCGTGAGAGTGTCGCGTAGTAGTGCAGCTGGTCCGTGAGCTCCTGGACGACTTCGTCTTCCTGCTTGTGCAGCCGTTTCAGCACCCAGATGCCGGGGTTCTTGTCGAGCGTGCACTCGTTGCAGATGAACTTGCCGAATCCCGCCAAATCAGTCGTCACGGAAGGGACGCCGAGCGCTCCCGCCTCGAGAGGAGTGTAGCCCCACGGCTCGTAATACGATGGGAAGACGCCGAGATGCGAGCCCTGCATCGCTTCGTAGTACGACAAGTCGAGCAGCCCGTCCGCTCCCGAAAGGTAAATCGGGTAGAAAATAACCTTGACTGGATTTTGCTGCGTGTTGTCCAGCCCCGCGTCGCGGAACGCCTTGATGATGTGGTCTGCATCCTCATCGTACAGGTCGTGCGTGGACAACGGCGGGGTGCCCTTGCGCCGGAACCTGAGCACTTTCCGCTTCAGTTCCTCGCGCAGCTCATCGGTGAACAGGTTCTCTTTCGTTATCTCGTGGCTGGCGAGCAGCTCGTGCAGGATGTTGTGCTCGATTTCGTCCAGCTCGTCGTTGATGCTGTCCTTGAGGTCGCGGTAGAATGTCTTGTTCTCGAGCAGCCCCTGCTTGATGCCCTTGATGTTGCCCGGCACCCAGAAGAACGTGGCGACCGTCTTGTTGCTCTTTTCGGCTTTCAGCCGCTCATTCAGCCTGCCAAGGGCCTTGATGAAGATGTCGATTCCCTTGTCGTGGAACTCGTACCTTCCCGCGAGGAAGAAGACGAGCGTGTTCTGGTGGTCGAACGCGTAGTAGGGGAAGAAGTATGCGTGGAGGAAGTCGAAAATCTTCGACTTCATCAGCTTGTGCTTGATGCTGTTCTCCTCGAACGTCGGGTATTTTGACATGTCCAGCCCGTTCGGCAGCAGCACGTCAGGCTTCCTGCCGAGAAGCCTTTCCGCCTCCATTCCCGTGATGTCGCTCACGGTCGTGAAGATGTCCGCCTTCTGCGCGGACATTTTCTCGATGAAGTGTTTCGCCTTCAGTCCCTGCCCGCGCTTCGATGCTTCCTCGTCGCCGTTCAGCTGGTCGAGGACTTCATAGAGCTGGTGCTCGCTCGCGAGCGTGCGCCCGAGCATCGTGGCGTGCGTCGTGAACACCGTGCCGACCTTGATGTTGTTGCCCTTCAGGTAGAGGATGCCTGCCCCGGAGAGCCATTCGTGGAAGTGGCCGACAGCCGGCTGTTCGGATACGGCGGCGATTTTCTCGACGACCTTGCCGGCCGCCCACGCCCAGATGACGGGCTCATCGACGTCGTAGTAGTCCGTGCCGAGCGTGTCAATCTTGAACGCGTCCCAGAGGTACTTCTTGATGCCGTCCTTGTGCTTGACAAAATTGCTGAAGTCGATGAGAATCGTGTTCGGGCTTCCCTTGATGAGCCACGTTCCGTAGTGGCACTCAATGCCTTCGTGCTTGAGCTGCTCGAACGCCATCCGGAGGCGGTCCGGCGGGAACTTTTCCTCGAAGACGCCGTACGCCTTCGCGGGAAAGAACGGGCCTATCGCGAAATAGCCATCCTTGTAATGCTCCACCATCCGCGAGGCTTTGGAGCTCACGACCGTGAAGATGCCGCCTACCTTGTTGCACACTTCCCAGGAGACTTCGCAGCACACTTTTGCCTTGGGGCTCATTGGTTCCTCTTTTTGCCGCGCTGTCCCTTCATCGCCATCCCCGGCAGTTTTGTCGTCGCGTCATCCGTATGAATGACAACGAACGCGAAAAACGACCCGGGGTTGCACGTGATTGGTGCAAGCGCGGAGAGCAGTGCTGCCGGGTTATGCTGTTACCAGGAGCGTATAAAAACATTGTATGCCACTTGCGAGTGCTCATTCGAACACTCTCCGGGTGAGCTTGATGAGCTCGCCGAGCACGAGGACGCTACCGGACACGCCGACGCACCACCCCCACTGGATGAGTGTCAATGCTTCCGTGCCGAATACGAGCGCGAGCGGGGTGTACAGCACGACGAACTGCAGCGCGAGCGAGGAGGCGATGGCGAGCCACAGCCACGGGTTCGAGAACAGCGGCATCTGGAAGATGGACAGGTGCTCGGAACGCTGGTTGAGCACGTTGAACAGCTGGAACAGCACGAGCGTGGTGAACGCCATCGTGGAGCCGTACTGCGTGAAGATGAACAGCGTGCCCGCCATCATCAAGAGGCCGATGAGCAGGATTTCCAGCAGGCGCGAGCGGTTGAGGATGGGTTCTTTGGCGTTGCGCGGCGGCCTCCGCATGATGTCCTTCGCCGCCGGCTCGACCCCGAGCGCGAGCGCCGGGAAACCGTCGGTTACAAGATTAATCCACAAGAGCTGGATGGGCGTGATGGGCAGCGGCATTCCCAGCAGCAGCGCGACGAAGATGGTGAGCACCTCGCCGATGTTGGAGGAAAGCAGGTACTCGATGAACTGCAGGATGTTGTCGTAGATTCTCCGTCCTTCCTTGACGGCCGCGACGATTGTCGCGAAGTTGTCGTCCGCGAGCACCATCGCGGACGCCTCCTTGGCGACGTCCGTGCCCGCGATGCCCATCGCGATGCCGATATCCGCCTTCTTCAGCGCGGGCGCGTCGTTGACGCCGTCTCCCGTCATCGCTGTGACGTGGCCCTTCTTCTGCAGCGCCTCGACGATGCGGATCTTGTGCTCGGGGTTGACGCGGGCGTAGATGCCGATTTTTTCCGGGTCGAATGACTTCATCTTCTCGAGTTCCGCGCCCGTGACTGCCTCGCCCGTGATGCCGAGCTCTTTCGCGATGGCCTGCGCGGTTATGAGGTGGTCGCCGGTGATCATCACGACCTTGATGCCGGCGCTCTGGCATTCCGCGATGGCGGCCTTGACTTCGGCGCGCGGCGGGTCAATCATCGCCTGCAGTCCCACGAAGATGAGGTCCTTTTCGGGGTCCTTGCTGCCGTCCTTGTACGCGAAGCCGAGCACGCGCAGGGCGTCCTTGGCAAAGCTTTCGTTCGTTTTCGTGATTGCCTTCCGGTCGTCCGCGGTGAGCTTCCTGGCCTTGCCGTTGATGATGATGCGCGAGCACTTGCTGAGGATGACGTCCGGCGCGCCCTTGACGTACGATGCCGTTTTTGCCCCGCGCCGGTGGATGGTGGTCATCAGCTTGCGCTCGCTGGTGAACTCGATTTCGTCCACGCGCGGCATTGCGAGCTTGGACGCCTCGATGCCGGCCTTGCGCGCTGACACGATGAGCGCGCCTTCGGTGGGATCGCCGAACACGGCCCAGTCCTTGCCTTGCGGCTCGACCTTGCTGTTGTTGTTCAATGCGCCGATGGCGAGCAGGACCGCGAGATCTTTCGGCTTCGCGGAAAACCTCCCTGTGGGCGCGTAGCCTGCGCCGTCAAGCGTTACGACGGTGCCGTCCACGTAGAGCTTGCGCACCGTCATCTGGTTGTGGGTGAGCGTTCCGGTCTTGTCCGAGCAAATCACGCTGCAGCTTCCCAAGGTCTCCGCGCTCGGGAGTTTCCTTATGAGCGCGTTCCGCGCCGCCATCCGCTGGACGCCGATGGCCAATGCCATGGTCACGATGGCAGGCAGCCCTTCGGGGATTGCCGCGACCGCGAGCGCGATTGCCGCGAGGAAGAACGTGAACAGGGGCTGGTTCTGGATTACGCCGAGCGCGAACACCACGCCGGCAACAGTCATCACGATGATGGTCAGCGCGACGCTCAACCGGGCGAGCTTTTTCTGCAGCGGCGTGGCTTCCTGCTCCGCGTCCTCGATGAGCTTGGCGATCTTGCCGATTTCGGTTTCGTTGCCGGTTCCCGTGACGATGGCCGTGCACCGTCCCGCGGTCACGATGGTGCCCGAGTGCACCATGTCGATGCGGTCGGCCACTTGCGCGTTGAACCCCGCGGCTTCAATCTTCTTCCCGACGGGGGTGCTTTCTCCCGTAAGCGCGGATTCGAGCGTGTGCAGGTTGACGCTCTCGAGAAGCCGGGCGTCAGCGGGCACCTTGTCGCCGGTTTCCAGGAGGATGATGTCGCCGGGCACGAGCAGTTCCGCGCTGATGAGCATCTCCCTGCCCTCGCGGATGACCTTGGCCTTCAGCGCAGTGAGCTTCTTCAGGGCGGCGATGGCGTTTTCGGCGCGGTATTCCTGGATGAACCCGAGAATGGTGTTGATGACGAGGATGGCTCCGATGACGGAGGCATCGGTGATTTCGTCAACCACGAACGAGACAATCATCGCGGCGAGGAGCACCCACACGATGGGGCTGGCGAACTGGTTGAGAAGGAGTTTCAGCGCGCCATCACGCGATTTTTCGCGCAATAGGTTCGGGCCGTAGGTCTTCAGGCGGTGCTCGGCCTCTTGCATCGAGAGCCCTGACTCTGAAGTCTTGAGCTCCAGCATCACCTCTTTCGCGGTCTTGTCGTGAAACGACATTAGGGTACGTTCTGGCCGGACTATATATAAACGTAACTGTGGGGTTTTTGGCCTTGCCGTTCGTGTGCTTGCCGTCCCAAGCGGTTTTGTTGCGTTATCTGCTTCTGCCAGAACGAACGCAAAAACCATCCCGGGGCAGGACGTGAAGGGAGCAACGCCTGAGAGCCTGTTTCCTGAAGAACTCACAAAACTTTAAATAGCACGCAAAGAAGGTATCCTGTAAAAGAAGGTGAGCGTATGCAGGTCAAGGACATTCTCCGAAAAAACTATCTCGCGGTCTCAACGAACGATGTCCTCTCGGGCGTCTTCGGCAAGCTCGGCAGGGGCAAGCACACGGAAGCCGTCATCATGGATGACAAGGGCCGTTTCGTGGGAATGCTGGACAAGCGCGCCCTTATCCGTTCACGAATCGAGGCAGAACAGACCAAGGTCCAGCGTTTTGTCGCGAAGACCGCGACGCTGACCGAGGATATGCCGTTGGAGAAGGCGGCTCACCTGATGCATTCTTCCGACTTCCACGTTCTTCCGGTTTTGGACAAGAACAAGAAAGTCATCGGCATTGCCGGCGCGCGGGACGTGCTTGATGAACTGCAGGACAGCCTCAAGAACTACACGGCGTCCGAAATCGGCACGATGAAGCTCATCAAATTGAATGATTCCGAACCTGTCGCCAAGGCAGTGACGCTCTTCCATAGGACGGGCATCGACCACATCCCGCTCGTTGACGACGCCGGAAAGCTGTCGGGCATCGTTTCCTTCGTCGACCTGGTTGCCAAGTTCCACGTCGGCAGCGCCAAGGGGGCGATGACGGGGCGGAACCGGAAGCACGGGCGCACCTCGGAGCGGCCAGGATGCGGGGGACAAGCCGAGTTATGGGGCGCTGCCGCTGCAGAACATCATGACGCGGTTGGTCGTTACGGCCTCGCCGGGCGCGAAGGCGTCGAGCATCATCAGGCTGCTGAAGGCCAACGAAATCTCGGACATCGTTCTTGTCGAGGACAATGTTCCCGTGGGAATCATCACGTCCAAGGACCTCTTGCGTGAGGTCGCGTGAAGAAACGCAGGCAATCGCGGAATTGGGGAATTGTTCTCGCGCTCGCGTTGCTCATCGTCGTTGTCATCGTTCTCGCCTCCACGCTCCAGCCCAAGGAGGGCTGCTGGGATACGGACAGCCGGAACCCGTTCACGGGCGGCGTCGTGGTTGACGCGCGCGGGAGCATCGAGGATTCGTGCGTCGACGCCACGACCTTGCGCGACGTCTCGTGCACGGACGCGGGGCGGAAGAGCACGACGGTCAATTGCGCGTACAGCTGCCAGTCCGGGCGTTGTGTCGCACCCGACCTCGTTATCGATAACGTTTTCGTCCAGGGCAGGCAGGACGTCGGCGAGCCGTTCGATGTGGTGTTCCACGTCAAGAACGTCGGCGACTATCCCGCTTCGCCGGTTGATTTGGAAGTCTTCTTCGAGCCTGGCTATGGGTTCCTCACGGCCCCGCCGGCCGCATCGCTCGGTCCGGGTGAGGTATCGCAGGTGCGCTACCGCGTCACGTACAAGGTTCCGGGAACGTTCCGGCTGCACGCGCTCGTTGACCCGCACAGCCTCGTTGCCGAAAGCGATGAGCAGAATGAGTTTGTTGAGCTGTTGACGGTTTCTGAATAAGCGTTTGTCGTCGAAAACGTGCCCATTTAGCGCTGGTTTTAGAAAATAGTATGAACATACCACTATATCTCTATTAGCATTATATCAAAAAAGTACTAGAAATAGCCTAAGAAAGTATTAACATAAGCCTAAAATAACGAAAGCTTTATAAAACGGGTTATGGTTGAGCTTGCCAAAAAGAGGTGTATGAGTGCCCGTCAAGAGAAAATACGCAGAACTGCGTAGGCTGCTTCTCGAAAATTTCTCAAAGGGCCAAAAGACCGTCAACCAGGCTGCCACGGAAACGGGCATCAACTGGCGCACCGTTGACAACCACATCATCTACCTCGCGGGCAAGGGCTACCTGAAGGAAGTCTTCGTTTCCCGCTACGTCAAGATCTACGAAATTACCGAGCGCGGTAGAACGGCGCTCGCAGGAGGCGGCGTATGACGCGCGTCCTGATGTTCGGCTGGGAGTTCGCGCCGCTCATCTCCGGAGGCCTCGGTGTCGCGTGCGCCGGAATGGTAAAATCGCTGGTCGCGCAGGGCGCGCACGTCACCTTCGTGCTGCCGAAGATGCCCAAGGAAATCAAGGTGCCGGGCGTCAACCTCGTTTCCGCGGACCGGAGAGGAAAGGGCAGCCTCGCCATCAAAGGCATCAAGCTCGACACGGTCATCACGCCGTACAACACGAGCGGATACTCGCAGAACGACGCGAACAGGACGTGGCAGAAGCGCAACCCGCAAAGCGCGGCATTGTACGGCAACAACCTCTCATCTGAGGTCCATCGCTACGCGGAAATGGCCAAACTCATCGCAAAGCAGGTGCCGCACGACGTCATCCACTGCCACGACTGGATGACGTATCAGGCAGGCATCAACGCGAAGTCCGTCTCGGGCAAGCCGCTCGTCGTGCACGTCCACGCCACCGAGTTCGACCGCGGCGGCGGCAACGGCGTGAACCCGCACGTCTTCAACCTGGAAAAGCAGGGCTTCGAAAAAGCAGATGCAGTAGTCACCGTCAGCCAGTTCACCAAGGACAAGGTGGTGCACAATTACGGCATCCCGGCAGCGAAAGTCCACGTCGCGCACAACGCGATTGAACAGACGGAAGAGGTCAAGGACGTGCCGAAGCTGAACAAGCGCGACAAGATCGTGCTGTTCCTCGGGCGCTTGACGCTGCAGAAGGGCCCTGATTGGTTCCTCGGGGCCGCCAGAAAGGTCGTCGACAAGGACCCGAACGTCAAGTTCGTGGTCGTGGGCGGCGGCGATATGGAGACGTTCATGATTGAGAAGTCCGCCGAGCTCGGACTGGCGGGAAACGTCCTGTTCGCGGGCTGGCTCTCGGGCAAGGACATCGACCGCGCGTTCAAGATGGCTGACGTCTACGTGATGCCCTCGGTCTCGGAGCCGTTCGGATTGACGCCGCTGGAAGCGATGCGCAACGGCACGCCCGTGATCATCAGCAAGCAATCCGGCGTCAGCGAAGTCATCAGCCACGCGCTCAAGGTGGACTTCTGGGACACGCACCAGATGGCGAACAAGATTCTCGGAGTATTGTACTACAGGGAACTGCAGGAGGAGCTCGGCCTGCAGGGGCTCAGGGAAGTGCAGAAAATCTCGTGGGACACTCCCGCGCAGAAGCTGCTCGGGCTCTATGGCAATCTTATGAACAAAAAGAGGCGATGAGGAATGACGAACGTATGCATGTATTTCCAGGTGCACCAGCCTTTTCGGCTGCGGCAGTACCAGGTTTTTGACATCGGGCAGAACAGCCACTACTTCGACGACCACAAGAACCGCGAAGTGATGGAAAAGGTGGCGCGCAAGTGCTACATCCCCGCGACGAGCACCATCCTCGACCTTGTCAGGAAACACAAGGGCAAGTTCAAGGCGAGCTTCAGCATCACCGGCACGGCTTTGGAGCAGTTCGAGCAGTACGCGCCCAGCGTCATCCCGCTCTTCCAGGCGCTGGCGGACACGGGCCACGTCGAGTTCATCAGCGAAACGTACTACCACAGCCTCTCGTTCCTTGGCGACAAGCGCGAGTTCGCGGAACAGGTGGCGCTGCACAAGCGCAAGATGAAGAAGCTGTTCGGCGTGACTCCGACGACGTTCCGCAACACCGAGCTGATTTACAACAACGAGCTCGCGAAGACCGTCGAGGAGATGGGCTACAAGGCAGTCTTGGCCGAAGGGGCCGACCACGTGCTCGGCTGGCGGAGCCCGAACTTCGTCTACCGCCCGAAGGGGTGCGACAAAATCAAGCTTTTGCTGAAGAACTACCGGCTCTCGGACGACATCGCGTTCCGCTTTTCGCAAAAGTCCTGGGAAGGCTGGCCTTTGACGGCCCCGAAGTTCGCGGACTGGGTCGCGCCGATTATGGGCGACTCCGTGAACCTCTTCATGGACTACGAGACGTTCGGCGAGCACCAGTGGGAGGACACGGGCATCTTCAACTTCCTGCGGCATATGCCCGAGGAATTGTTCAAGCGCAACATCGGATTCCACACACCTTCCGAAGTGGCGAAGCTGGAGCCGAAGGCCGAACTGGACATCCACGCCCCGATATCCTGGGCGGACGTCGAGCGCGACCTGAGCGCGTGGCTGAGCAACAAGATGCAGCACTCCTCGATGCAGCACCTGTATTCCCTGCTGCCGAGAATCAAGGCGTCGGGCGATCCTCGGCTGCTGGACACGTGGCGCAAGCTCAGCACAAGCGACCACTTCTACTATATGTGCACGAAATGGTTCGCCGACGGCGACGTCCACAAGTATTTCAACCCGTACGAGAGCCCGTACGACTGCTTCATCGCATTCATGAACTGTATGAACGACCTGCGCGGACGATTGGAACAGGAGCCGCGGCAGGAATGGATTGAGGTGTGAAGACATGAAGGGAAAGACAACGCCGCTGTTGCGCAACTGCCCTGACGCGAAAGCGTTCACGGCTGCGGGCGGGCAGGTCTTCCGAAACTACGCCGAGCTGCTGGACGGGCTGAAACGGATGGAGGACAAGACGTTCGACCATCACGTCAACCATGACGGCAACCACTTCAAGAACTGGGTGCAGCACGTGTGGAGCGACGATAAATTGGCGCGCGACTTCGAACTGCAGCCCACGAGACTGAAGATGGCATCGGCCGTGTCGCGGAGGATTCGCTCCCTTGCGGAGAGGCACGGATGACAACAGCTTTAAAAAGCAGGAGAGCTGGAGGAACGGCTATGAAAAAGAGGGTGGCTAAACCGCAGGCCGTCGTCACGGTGCGGACAAAAGCGCTGGGCAAGGCGCCCGAGGAAAAGACCTTTTTCCTAAAGGATGGGCGCAAGCTGACGACCCTGTATGAGCTTATCGATGAGCTCGAGACCATGAATGACGGCGTTTTCAACGACTACGTCAATGACATGAAGAACGACTTCGCGAGCTGGGTCGAGGGCGTGTTTGGCGAGAAGCCGCTGGCTGACGAGATGCGCAGCATCCGCAACAGGATGGACACGCAGCGGGCCGTGCTGAAGCACGTCGTTCGCGAATTGAAGAAGCTAGGTGGGAACTGAAATGAGCTCCGTCGTCCCCGGCAGTTTTGTCGTAGCGTCCTATGCAGAAAACGCGAATGCAACAAACGTCCCGGGGAAGAGCTACGCGGAGAGCCTGTTTGCGCCTGAGGGTTCACCATGACGGACTACCATCCTGCGTTGAAGGACGTGCACCCTGACAACCACTTTTACGTCAGGGACGGCCCGCGCCTGAAGAACCTCTACGAATTGGAAAGGGAGCTTCGCAGGATGACTGATTCGCAGTTCCTGCATCACGTCAACGATTCCAAGAATGACTTTTACAACTGGATATTCCACGTCGTCAAGGACGAGCGGCTGTCCATGCAGCTCGCGCAGGTCAAGGACCGCAATGCGATGGCGGACATCGTCGAAAGAAGGATTGCGCAGCTGGAAGACCCGCCCAAGGATGTTAAGCCCGTTCAGAAAATAAAGCGGGAAAAGCCTGCAACTCCTGTCAAGAAAGCCGCCAAGCCCGTGAAGAGGGCAACAAGCATTCCCAAGATGAGCGTCAAGATCCCAAAAGTCGAGATTCCGAAAGTGAGCCTGCCCGCGTTTGCCGTTCCTGAATTGCCTCCTGCTCCCGCGGTCGCGCCATTGCCGCTGACGTTCGAGGAAGTCGAGGCCAAAATCCGCCAGAAGGTAGGCGAAATGCCTGAAGTGACCCGCATCGAGCCTATCCGCGAGACATCCATGTCGCTCGTGCACGAAAGAACGCCCGTGCACCACCGCATCAAGCACCACGTCCGGAAGCACGCGGCGCATTATGGGACGCTCGCGCTCGGTCTTGTTCTCGGATTGGCGATTGCGAAGTGGTTTGTGTGAAAACCAAGACTGTTCTGTACTTATGGGCGATTCTTAACGTGCTTTCTGCGGTTGCAGCAGTTATTACTCTGGTCATTAGTGCTGTGAAAGGAGAATTGGTTTATGCAGAAAAATCAGTCTTTCCGCCGGTGATTGAGACGGTTCTGCTCGTAGCGACTACGGTTTTGTCGGGAGCAATCGGCGCAGGATATTGGTTTAACCGGTTGCTGATGTATTACGCGACCGTGGGCGCGTTTACGCTGAACGCGTTGGTGGGAATAAGTCGTTTTTGGCTGGTGCCAGGATGGGTCGTAGGAATCATGACTGGCTTTTACGCACTCGTCGCGGTCCTTGTGGCAAAGCACAAGGCGATGTTTCTGGAAGAATAGCTTTTGCGGATGTTGCGCGTTATTGGGAAAAAATCCCAGTTCTAGCTCTTTTGGGCGTATTCTAGAACTGGGGAGGGAGAGGTGAGAATAAAAAATAAAACAAAAAATTAACGCAGCTCGTACGTCACGCTGACGGTCGCGGTGACCGTGACTTCGCCGGGAAGGATTTCCAGCTGAGCCTTGTCGGACGCTTCCGCGATTGCCGCGCGCCCATAGTATGGGAACGGCGGGTAGCCGTAGTTCGCTTCCTGGATGGAAACGACCTTGCCGAGGCGTGCGCCTGCGGTTTCCGAGAGCGACGTCGCCTTGGACTTCGCATCAGCGGTTGCCTGCTGCAATGCCTGCGTGTCAAAGCTCTTCTTCGCTTCGTCCGTCAGGCCGAACTGGACGTAGTTGACGAGTCCGCCAGCGCTGCCGGCTGCCGAAACGATGCTGCCGACGTCATCGAGGTCGTGGATTTCGGCCTTGATGCTGTGCTGTGCCTTGTAGCCGGTGAGGTTGTTCTCGCCGGTCTGCGGGTTCCACTTGTATTCAGGGTAGACATTGAAGCCGGTGGTTTCAATGTCGTCTTCACTCAGGCCTTCAGCCTTGAGGGCGTTGATGACCTTCTCGGACTTGGTTTCCAAGAGGGACTGCGCCGCTTCAGGTGTGCTGCCTGTCGCTTCTGCGGTTATCCAAAGGTCTGCCTTGTCCGGCTCAACCTTCAGCTCGGCCGTGCCCGAGACCGTGATGACGTCGCGCAGCGTGCCGCTGTCGTTTCCCTGGTAGACCAGGAACGCGACGATAAGCAGCGCGCCGATGGCGACGATCCACGGCAATGCGTTGTTTTGTGCCATATCGAATCACCTTTCTTTTTGGTAAGTGGCTTATTTATTAATAGCCTTGGAATTGTTCAGGTCTGCGCCTAAGTATCTTCGGCGCTGGATGTAAGAATAGGCGAGCATTCCGAGCAGCAGCAGGAGCCAGACTCCGTAGACAATCATCCCGAGCGTGAGGGTCGGGGCTGCCTGGGCCGTGGTTTCGGCTGAGTACAGCATCATTTCCGTGCCTGCCGCGTCCGCGGTGGTTTTCAACGCGGCCATTTCAGGGGCTGCGGGGTTGTAGAAGCGGTTCAGGAGGATTCTGCCCCACGCCGTGAGTCCGCCCGCGACGCTCAACGCGAAGACGGAAAGCACGATCCAGATGCGCTTCTGCTCGGGGTCCAGCACCGCTTTTCCTTTTTGCGTGAGCGAGTAATACTTCCACTTGTGGCCGTCATCGATTCTTTCGACGAGGCCCGCCTTGACGAGCGCGTCCAGGTGTTCTTTCACGGACGGAACCGCGAGGTTCATCGAGGCCGCGATTTCGGACTGCATATGCCTGCGCGAATAGAGCATCTTGAGAATCTTGACTCGCGTGTCTGCCGCGAGAGCCTTGAAGCTCTCCTTGTCGAGAACGATTTTCTCTTCCATAGACGAAGAATGAAGTTTGATATTTAAAAGGGTTTGGAAATGGTAAGGTGGACGGCTGAGCTTACAGTTCCCTCAACAGCTCAATCAACGTCGCATTAGACCACAGCTGTATCCAGCAGCCTTCCGAGCGTAATTCTTTCGCGCTCGTGAGTTCGGTGCACGCGCCTGCGACGCCAAGCTCCATCTGCTCCTTGATGCTCGCTTCCACAATTGCATTCACGTACTTTGCATATTTCCGCTTGTTCAGCCGGTGCATCACGATGGCCGCGATGTTGTTCACCCAGAACCAGGAATCGCCGCGATGGTAGCTCTTGACGTTTTCGCCGGTGCTCTCGGGTGCGTACAGCGAATGGTCTTTCGCAATCGAGGCGAGCCCGCCCCAGTTGAGCCATAACGATTTCAGCGCGGTGTCGAACGCCTTCTCCCATTCCGTTTTCGTCAATAGCTCAGGATAGATATAGGCGGCAAGGAAGATGTTGGGGCGTACTGTTGGGTCGTCCTTGCCGTCCTTGAGTATGCGTCCGTTCCAGAAGTGCTTCCTGACGAGCATCCGCAACTGCGCCTCGCGCTCGTCAGCGCGGCCGAGGAACTTGCCGTGAATCTTGAGCATCGCGAGAAGCAATGCCTGGATTTCAATCCTAAAGCCATCCCGCCTGTCTTCAACGTAGGCAGCGTCCATCCAGGTTTCCTCGGGCTCGTTGTACACCAGCCCTTCGCGCACGCGTTCCTTGTACAGGGCGTTCAGGACGGTGTCGAGCTTTTCCTCAATGACGGTGATCTCGTTGCTCCGGAAGTAGGTCTTGAGCTTGCGCTGTTTTTCGAGCGTTTCCAGCAAATCATTAATCCTGAGGAACAGCCAGCCCATCCCGTCTGCCGCGGGAATCTCGGGCCGCGGAGCGTCGTAGAAGTACTGCGTCCCGAAGCGTGATAGCATCGCCTGGTTCGCGTTTGCGAGATAGCTTCCCAAGAGCCGTTTGACGCCGTGGAAGTCCCCGAGCAGCATCCGCGCCTTAGACGAAATGATTTCGTCGCGCGTCCAGAACTGCGCGAACCAAGGAATGCCCGCGTAGCTGCCGTTCGCGTTCACCTGCAGGGCATCCATCGCCTGCACGGCCAACGCGTAGCTGACGGAGTGCTTCTTGGGAGCGTCCGTGATGAGCGCGTTGATGCGCTTTTCCTTGGCCTTCATCAGCGAATTCCGCGAGGCGTAGGTGTTGATCGCGAGTTCAATCGCCTGGGACTTGTCGAAGGAAACGGCGAACGCGGCCTCGTGCAGGCGGAGCTTGCACGCGTTGAACACGTGCCGCGTCCACGGCCACGAGTTGCGCTGCTGGTCCAAGGGATAGTGCACGTCCTTCCACGTCTGCAACGGCATATACTCCAGCCCTTCGCCGAACACGGCCAGGTAGAGCGTGTATTCCGGCCCGATGGGCTCGCGCGGATCGTTCTTTTTCGTGTACGTGACGACGAGGCAGCGGTGGTCAGTCTCGAGCGAAAACTCGCGCCCCCACTGCCTGCTTTCGAAAATCGCCTTGCAGTCCAAGACGAGCGTCATTTCCTGCCGCTTGCTGCCTTGGTAGATGAGCGCGTTGACGCCGTCGGGCAGGCAGAACGTCTCGGTGTAGCCGTCCGCGTAGGTCCTTGAGACACTGCCGGGGCGGTGGGTTATATCGGTGACGGTCCCCTCGATTTCGAGGTTCTCGATGGCCTTGAAGATGTCGTTGCCGTGCTTGAAGAACAGGCCTTCATACCTGCTCCGCGATTGGGGTGAGAGCGCAAGGAAAGCGCCTGCCTTGTTGGTCTGGTAGATGGCGAGCGGTCCGGTCTCGGCTTCCTTTTTGCCGTCGATTTGGTAGTGGACTTTCATTTGCGGTAGTACGCTGCCGCGTCCTCCGGTGCCACCGTGTTGATGATGATGTCCGTGCCGAGCTCGAATCCGCCCCACGTGCTTATCCTGGGCAAGACTTCGATGTGGAAGTGCAAGTCCTCGCCTTTCGGCGAGTACGTGATGATGAGATTGTACGACGCGTTCAGCTTGTGGACTTTGGCGATCACTTTCTTGAGGATTTCTGCGAGGGGCGCGAGCGTGGACTCCTCCATCTCGGTCGTGTGTTTTTTCGGATAAATCCAGCATTCGTAGTTGAACCGGGACGCATAAGGGGTGAACGCGATGAAGTCGCTGTTTTCAAAGCACTTTCTCGGGGAATTCTTTTCGGACGCGATGATGTCGCAGTGGGGGCAGTTGACGTACTTGCGCCGTGCCGCGACCTTTTCCTGCACGTGCGGGTTCGGCAAGGCCGTCGCCATCACCTGGCTGTGCGAATGCAGGACGCTCGTGCCGGCATCCGGCCCGGAGTTCTTGAAGACTTGCACGTAGCTGATGTTCGGCTTTTGTGAAAGTTCTTTTATGCGGTTGTTGTACGCTTCGAGCACGAGCCTGATGTCCTTTTCGGAAAGCTCCGCCAATTGCTTGTGCGTGGGCGTTTCGACAATCACTTCGTGCTGGCCGAAGTTGGACGCGAACGTGTAGAAGCGGTTGTCGGTTTTGCGCGCAGGATTTCCTTCCGGAGTCCACGCGGCAAACTTGTTTTCAAACCACCGCACGTTCCAGTCCTTCTTCGTGCCAATCCTTCCAATTTCCTCAGGCGTCATTTCCTCGTGGCCGGGGCAGAAGAAGCAGGAGTGCGGCGCCACTTCTTCGCGCTTCACGAATTCGTTCGGACGCTGCCCTCGCTTGGGCACGATGGCGACCCAGCGGTCGAGAATGTAATCGCGGCGTAACTCTCCCAACTTGCACCCCTTTATGGGGCGTTTGAACTCGGTTTGGTATTTAAAGCTTTTTAACGGTCCCGAATGAAACAGGCTCTCCTGCAAAACAGGCTCTCAGGCGTGGCAATCCCAAGGGCGTTTGTCGTTCTTGCGTTAAAAAATTCAGAGAACACGACAAAACTGCCTGGGACGGCAATATGTTGGCGGGCAAACCTTTTATACGTTGCACGAAAGCAGTCCCCTATGCACTTGGGGGATATCAAAGACAGGATTCCGGAAGACCTCTTCAAGATTCTTGAAAAGGAAGGCATCACGGAATTGAGGCCGTCGCAGGAAAAGGCCATCAACGCAGGACTCCTGGACTACAAGTCCTTGCTCGTCTGCACGCCTACCGCGTCAGGGAAGACGCTCATCGCCGAGCTCGCGGGCGTGAAGAGCATCATGGAAGGAAGAGGAAAAGTCGTCTACATCGTTCCTTTGGTCGCGTTGGCGAATGAAAAGACCAAGGAGTTCAAGCGCAAGTATGAGGGGATGCTCCGCGTCGCGCAGTCCTCGAGCGACGTCGATTCCGCGGACACGTATCTCGCGGATTACGACTTCATCGTGTGCACGTCAGAGAAATTAGACTCCTTGACCCGCCACGCCTCGCCGTGGCTGAAGTACGTCAAGACGGTCATCATTGACGAAATCCATCTCCTGAACGATGTCGAGCGCGGGCCGACGCTGGAAATCCTCATCACGATTCTCAAGAAGATTCTCACGGGCGTCCAGATTGTCGGGCTTTCAGCGACGATCGGCAATCCGGAAGAGCTTGCGGAATGGCTCGGCGCCGGGCTCGTGCAGGACAGCTGGCGCCCGGTCAAGCTGCACAGGGGAATCCATCACGGCGGCAACATCCTGTTCGAGGACTAGCCGGAAACTTTCCGGAATTTTCTCAGAAACCGTCTTAAACAATCGGCGCCCATAAAGTTTATAAGAGAAGTAAGCTTGGTCTTACTTGATGGAAATCGGACTGGCAAAGATGAGCTCAAAAGGGCAAATCGTGATTCCGCAGGAGCTGCGGAAGGGGCTGAAGGAAGGCGACACCCTCGTCATTGTGAAGGAAGGGAAAAGCCTCGTTCTCAAGAAAGCCACTGCATTTGAAAAGCAGCTCGCGGAAGACCTTGAATTTGCCCGTCGCACAGAGGAAGCGTGGAAGGATGTCGATGCAGGCAGGTACATGAGTATGTCTCTGGAAGAGTTCCGTCGTAAATTCGTGAAGTGAGAATTTTCTATACAGAGCATTTTAACCGCGCCTTTGTGCGTCTCGACCGGCCTTTTCAACTCCGGGCCCTGAAGCTTATGGATAAAATCAGGGCAGTTCCCGAGATCGGCAAACCAATGCGGAATGCGCGCAAGGGAACGCGAGAGGTCTATCTTCCGCCGTTCAGGATTTCATATTCCTATGCAGAGGATGTGCTAACTTTCCTAGATGTCTATCACAAAGACGAACAGTGATTACCCGTACGCGACCAATTCCGTAACAATCGTCTCAGAATTCGACGTCTCGACGCGCTTCACGAGGCCCGATTCAAAGCCCGGAACCAAGGGCGAACCATACCACGTCTTTTGCGTGAGGCCGTCCCAGCTCTCGCGCTTCAGCGTCCAGAACGTTCCCGCTGCAACGGAGACTTCGTGCAGTCCCGACAGCTTGGTTTCCATTCCCTGGATTGCCTGGTCGCTCCAGTGCGCGTCTCCGAGGTTCTGGCCGTCATTGAACCGTCCAAGGCGGTCGTTCCAGGCGAACAGGTGCTTGGTGTCGTCGCACCACATCGTCTGGGTCAGAATCTCGCCGGGGCGGGTGCTGTTGCGCTCGATGCCGATGCATTTGTCGCCGCGGTGGAAGAACGTGATGACTTCGTAGTTTCTCTCGTACGTGCGGGTTTCGCCGCCCTTCGTGACCGTGACCTTGTACGTCGCCCACTGTCCTTCCTTCAGTTCGGGGCTCTTGAACGAGAGCGTGCCGGCCTGGATTTTGACGCCCAGCTCTTCGGCGCTTGAAGGCGTATCTGTCTTAGGAATGAACGAAGGCTTTTCTTCCGGGACGGGTTCGGTCGTGGGCGCGTCCGGAAGGAGGGGTTGTTCGGGCTCTTCCAGTTCCGGCATTTCAACAGGCGTTCCCGTGGTTCCCGCAGGCGCCGAAGGGATGTCGCAGCCTGCAAGCAGGAACAGCGCCAGAATTGCGATAAGCCAGTACTTCATTTGTTACCCCCAACAAGAAGCAATTACGAAGGAGGGTATTTAAAGCTTATCTAGGAAACTGCGACCTGCAGCGTCCACACCACGAACATGAGCCAGACGATGACGCTCAGGACGAACTCGGCCAGAATCCAGAGCCCCGTAATGCCCGCAGCCTTCTTCAGGGGCACCTTGTACTCCTTGTGAATCAGCGGGCTTCCGACAACAAGCGTGGCGAAGATGCCGATCACGATGCTCAATCCCTGGCTGAGGCTGAGCAGTGTCACGGCTGCGCTGACGCCGATGTTAATCACTCCGACAATGAGCGCGATTATCAGCGCGGGCTTGAACAATTTTGAGACGCGCAGGAATTTCGTGATCGCGAACAGGAGTATTGCGCTAAGAAAAATAAAGAAAACAGAAAGAATGATGCTTGCCCAGGCCATCAGAAGCTCAGCTTGTCAGCGTACTTGCCGATGAGCCAGAGCGGCTTCTGCTTGCCGGTGAGCGCGTTGATGATGCCGATGATCGCAAGGACCAGCACGAGCACGTTGCCGACGGGCAGGATGATGAACCATCCGAGCACGGGCACGATGCTGCCCACGACGGCGATGATCACCGCGAAGATGAAGAGCACGAGGCTCTGCTTCGCGTGGTACATCGCGAACTTGTTGTCCTTCTTCAACAGCAGCACGAGCACGAAGCCGATGATGCTGAGCAAATATGCCAGGAACGCCCAAAGCCTTCCTTCACTGTCCTTCTTTGCCATTTGATTTTCCTCCTTTTTTATTGGACCATCTGGATGCCGGTCACGAGCGCCCAAATCCAGGCCGCGATGGGGCCGAGGACCATCAAGGGTATGCCGATGACCGCGCCGACAATGGTAATCGTGAGAATGACTCCGACAACGAAGCTGCCGAACAGGATTGCGAGCTGCCAGATGCCTTCCTTCATCCGGCCGCCGATGATGCTGCCCAGGCCGGGAAGCACGAGAATGTTGATGATGAGCCCGATGATTTGCAGGGTCTTGTCGCTCTTTTTTGCTGCCATACTAGGAATTTATCGATACAGCCCACTTTAAAAACCTTGCTATGGGTGTCGTGGGCGTTTCTGAGCGCACCGTCCCCGCTCGTCCTCGTCAACTACTGCCCCGCAGTTCTTGTCCCAAGCAGTTTTGTCGTAGCGTCCTATTTAGAAAACGCGAACGCGACAAGAGCCCCTGCGTCCCGGAATGCCTGGCAATCACAGCTTCCGGTATTCGTTCTGCAGTTCCAGCCTGCCAACATCCTTCAGCGCCAGTTCTAGCTTTCCGAGCTGCTCTTCCGAGACTTGTTCCTTGCTCGCGGTTGCGTAGAGGATGTTTTCGCGGAAGAGGCGGCTTCTTTCATCAATGGCGAAGCCGTACTCCGTGAGGATTTGTCGCGCGCGTTCCTCATGCTCGTAGCATACTTTGATGTCCCAGTCCATAATGCACCACTCTCCACGTACAGTTCACAATCGGGAATGCCGAAGCCGAATCTCCGTTCCCATTCCTCGCCTTCGCCGTCGCGCGTGCAGCGCTCCTGGGCTATCATCAGGCGGTCGTCCAGCGCATAGTTCGGATGGGCTGCCAATTGCAAGGTAAGCGCGCCGGCCACGCCGGGTGAGGCCATCGATGTGCCGTCCATCAGCGCCCACTTCCCGCCAGGCAGTGAGGACAGCACGTTCTCGCCGAGCGCCGCGAACGTGACGTAGCCCATGTTGCTGAAAGGCGAGTGCTGGCCGCGCAGGTTCACGCTTGCCACGGACTGTACGCCCTGGAATGCCGCGGGATAGCTGATGATGTCGGGGCTGTGCTCATTGGATGACTCGTTGCCGGCCGCCGCGACAATGGCGCAGCCGTAGTCGGGGGCGGCTTCGACGACTCTTCGTTCCTGTTCGGACGGCCAGCCCGCGCCGAAGCTGCAGTTGATGATGGGGATGCTGTTCTTGTAGCAGTACTCGTAGCCGAGCAGGATGTCGGCTTCAAATCCGCGCCCGAGCGCGTCAAGCACGCGCACCGAGCGCAGGTTGATTCTCGGCGCGACGGCTTTCCAGATTCCCGCGACGTGCGTGCCGTGGCCTTCGCGGTCGAGCGGGTTGTCGGTGTTTTCCACGAAGTCGTAGCCTTTCTCGTCATCGAAATTGTCCTTGAGCCACGGGTGCGTGTAGTCGACGCCCGTGTCCATCACGGCTCCCGTCACGCCCTCGCCTTGCGTGTAGGCGTGTGCGGCATAGGCATTCAACAGGAGCACGTGCCCCAGTTGTGAGTCAGGAGCCGAGCACGCGAGTTTCGGCTTGGGGAGCTTCATCACGCGGACGTGCGACGGCCGGATGTCCGTGAGCGCGCGCAGCTCGTGTGAGCACGGCCGCGAGAGCATCAGGCGTTTCGTGACACGCTCGACTTCTTTCGACTCTCCTTTCAGGATGAGCGTTGGGGACGTCATCAGCGCCGAGCAGCGCATTCCGTACTCCTTTTCGAGCTTGCCGGCGATGTCTTCGCGCTGCGCGTGCGGGATTTCCTCGCGCACGTTCAGGATGGCGCTGTTGTATTCTTTCTTTGAGGAGAGGATGTCGAGCAGTTCCGTCTCGGTCTCGCTGCGCTTTTGCGGCTTATGGATGAGCGGCGCGAACAGGCGTTTCAGCCCTTCCTTGACGTGATAGATTGTCTTGTCGATGGCGCAGAAGTCCTCGTTGAGGTAGGCGTCGATGACTTTTTGCGCGCGCGTGAGGTCGTTTGCCGTGAGCGCGTCCGTGAGTTGTCCATAGTATTTGGCAGAAAGGTCCTTGGCGTAATCGCCCGTTTCAGGCGAGAAGACGCGCACGCCTTCTTTTGCGACGACCGCAATTTTCGCGGGCGGTTGTGCGTGCGTTGATGCGAGAATTTTCAAAGGATTGGAAAGCGTGACTGCAACGCCATCCTTGCTCGAGTGCACGTTGCCGAGGGTGCCTGACGCAAGGTTGACGTTGTGGAGCGAGATGCCGTTGTCGTAGCCTGCAACGAGCACGCTGCCCGTTTCGCGCAGCGCCGTGAGGTCCGCGGCAATCCGTGCAGGAGCAGTATTGGATTTGTACGTGTCGACAATCCGTTCCAGGAACGATGGCTCGGCCGCGACGATGTTTCCCGCGATGACGCGGAAGTCTCCCGTCGCGTACGCGCGCTCGTGGTTGGCGAAAAGCATAGCCCCTTACGGGAGTTTGCCTTTTAGGTGTGTTGAGGAAGAAATTCCGGAAAGTTTGCGGATTATCCGAAAAATATTAATGTTCTTGACACGGTAAAGGCGGCTATGGAACACCATCACGACCACCAGGCGCTTTTAGACAATATTCACCAGCAGTTGAAACCGCTTTTTGATAACTCAAAGCAGGGTATGTACGTTTTTCTTGACGACCAGCACAGTGTATGCAACGCAAAGTTCGCGAAACTGCTCGGTTTCAAGACTCCTGCTGAATGGGCGAAGGTGAACACGTCTTTCTTGGACGCATATGTCGCTCCTGACAGCCAGGACACGCTTGCGAACGCATACCGCGCAGCTATGGAAGAGGGAACGCCTTCACAGATTTCCGTGACTTGGCTTGGAAAAGATGGGAAGAAGGTGAAGACGTCAGTTACGCTCGCGCCTTTGGTGTTTGACAACCATCTTGTCGCAATTCATTGGGTTAAAGAAAGCTAGTGGATGCAATCGATTCCCGGACAGCCGCCGGCGTACTCGGAAGCCGCGGCGACGTGCTCGTCACCGATGTACAGCACTTGCTCTTTCTTCGAGCCGTAGCGGTAAACGGTAATGCCCTTGCACTTCTGCTTGTACGCGAGCAGGTATGCCTTTCTGACATCTTCAAGCGTCGCGTCTTCAGGCAGGTTAATCGTCTTTGAAACAGCATTGTCGCAGAACTTCTGGAACGCGGCCTGCATCTTGACGTGAGCCTCGGGCTTCAAATCAAGGGCCGTGACGAAGAGCTTCTGCACGTCCTTGGGGACTTCCTTGATGCCCTGGACGCTGCCTGTTTTGGCAATCTTCATCATCAGCGCTTTCGAGTAGAAGCCGCGCTTCTTCGCAATCTCTTCAAAAACAGGGTTGACCTCGAGCAGGTGCGTCCCTTCGAGCACTTCGCGCACGAACGTCACGGCGAACAGCGGCTCGATTCCGGACGTGGCGTTTGCGATGATGGAAATCGTTCCTGTCGGAGCAATCGTCGTCACCGTCGCGTTGCGCGTCCCTTTCGCGGTCTTCTTGTCCTTTGCCCAGGCGCTCTTGTCGAAGTTCAGGAAATTGCCGCGCTTCAGCGCCAGCTCGTTCGAGGCCTTGCGCGCCTCGTCGTTGATGAACTTCATCAGCTTCTCGGCAAACTCGGTTGCCTTGGGAGAGTCATACGCGATGCCCGTGCGAATCAGCATTTCCGCGAATCCCATCACGCCCAGCCCGATCCGCCGGTTGGCTTTCGTGACTTCCTCGATTTGCGGCAGGGGGTACTTGTTCGCGTCGATGACGTTGTCAAGGAACTGCACGGCCAGCTTGACGGCTTTCTGCAATCGTTCCCATTCGGGCTTGCCGTTCCGGACGAATTTCGCGAGGTTGATGCTGCCGAGGTTGCACGATTCGTACGGGTGCAAGGGCTGTTCGCCGCAGGGATTGGTCGCGTCGATTGCGCCCGTGTTTGCCGTTGGGTTCCTGCGGTTGATTTCGTCAATGAAGATGATTCCGGGGTCGCCGGTTCTCCAGGCGTTCGCGACAAGCAGCTCGAAGACTTCCTTCGCCTTCAGCTTGCCCGTGACCTTTCCAGTGCCCGGGTTGTGCAGCTCGTAGTCGAGGTTCTTCTCGACGGCGGCCATGAACTTGTCCGTCACGGCCACGGAGATGTTGAAGTTGGAAAGGAACCCGTCCTTGGTCTTGGCATTGATGAATTCCAAGATGTCGGGGTGGTCGATGCGCAGGATGCCCATATTTGCCCCTCGGCGCTTGCCACCCTGCTTGATGACGTCCGTCGTCGTGTCAAAGATGCGCATGAAACTCACGGGGCCGGAGGCGACGCCTTTCGTCGTCTTGACGCGGTCGCCTTTGGGCCGGATTTTCGAGAACGAGAATCCGGTCCCTCCGCCGGACTGGTGGATGACAGCCATGTTCTTCACGGCGTCGAAAATCTCGGGAAGGGAATCGCCTACGGGCAGCACGAAGCACGCGGACAGCTGCCCCAGGGGAGCGCCGGCGTTCATCAGCGTGGGCGTGTTCGGCAGGAATTCGAGGTTCGCCATCGCGTTGTAGAACCCGTCCTCGATTTTGCCGGTGTTCGCTTTCGGGTCGTACGTGCGCTCAACGGACGCGACAGCCTTTGCGACGCGCCTGAAAAGCCGCGCGGGTGTCTCAACGATGTTGCCTTCGTCGTTCCTGAGCAGGTAGCGCTTTGCCAATACCTTGATTGCGTTCGGGGTGAGCTTGAGCTCGTCGCGCACGCCGAGGAAGGTCTTGAACTCACGCACTTCCTTGTGCTGCTGCCGGTAGAGGATGAAATGCTTCGCGACGTCCGCGAGCTTGTTCTTGAGCAGGATTTCCTCAACGACGTCCTGGACGTCCTCGACGGAAGGGATGACTTTGGCTGAGAAGTGCTTTTCGAGGCTGGCGACGACCTGGTCTGCAAGCTTTTTCGCGTGCTTGCCGTCCCTGCCCTTTGCGGACTCGAGCGCTTTCTGGATTGCGGAGGTGATTTTCTCGGGCTGGAAGTGCTCCAGAGAACCGTCGCGCTTGCGTACTTGCGGTAATTTTGGCATTCGTTTGCCTCATCCGGAGCAGAGGAGGCTTGTTAATAAACGTTTGTTTATTTCTATATTTAAATTAATTCTATCTATTTATATGAAGGCGTATGACGCTTCATGTTATTTAGTTTGAATATAGAAATTTATTCTTTGGTTATGTGGATGCAGTTCACCGGGCAAATCTCCTCGGCGTCCTTGCTCTTGCCCACATCGACAACAACCAGTTCTTCCTTCGTGCCTTCGGGCGTCTGCGTGTGCTTGCTTCCTTTCAAATCCGCGAAGTTGTCGTCCGCCATCTCCCACCTGTCTTGGTCGACCGCGACGCAGCTGCCGCAGCCGATGCACTTCCAGCGTTCATGAAGAATCTTGATGGGCATACGGCAAGGGTTTGGCAGAATGGTTTTAAACTTTGTGCATAGCGAACGCTTAAATAGAAAACCCGCTCCTCCGCGCCTTATGAAAAAGCAGGTGAGCGGCGTAGCGTCGCATTTGCGCGACATCATTCTCGGCGGCCAGGACGGCATTGTGAACGTGCTCGGGCTCGTTCTGGGAGTCGCTTCCGCGACCAATGACCCGAAAATCGTCATCATCGCGGGGCTCGCGTCAACGTTCGCCGAATCAATCTCGATGGGCGCGGTCGCGTACACGAGCTCGGAAGCAGAGGCTGACTTCTACAAGAGCCAGAAACGCAAGAAGCTGTTCTCGAATTCTCCCTTGAACAGCGCGATTGTCGTTTTGCTCGCCTCGTTCATCGGCTCCGTCATTCCCATCATCCCGTTCTTCCTTGTTCCCGTGAAGACCGCGATGGTTGCGGCGCTCATTTCGTGCAGCGTAGTGCTGTTCATCACGGGCGCGTTCAAGGCAAGGCTCACTGTAGGAACCTGGTGGCGCTCGGGACTGCAGATGACGCTCATCGGCATCATTTCAGCGATCGCGGGCTACTTGATCGGGCACTTCCTCGGAATCCTGCTATGAACGAATCCGTCATCCGCGCCAACCTTGCCTTGATGACATCCTCAAAAGAAGGTGGCATGCGCTGGATGAGCCTGGAGGAGAGCATGGGAGGCAACGCGGGAACGTACCGCGAGAATGGGAAGAAATACCCGTGCCTCGCGTTCAATTTCGTCTACGGCGTCAATGGGCAGATCCTGGCGTTCGGCAACCCGCAGGATGAGCATTATCTGCGCGCGGCGATGAAGCACGCCATTACGCACGAAGGGACGTTTCGGGTTGCGATGGACGTCAGCGGAAAGTCAGGCCTGTTCAGGATTGTCGGCTACGCGCTTGCTGTCCCTGACGAAAATATTGTGGAAGCAGTCCGGCGCTACAACGCGATGAACGCCTGATTACAGTTTCCGCATCTTGTCGATGCCGACGCCCTTGATGACGTCGTTCACGCCTTTCCAGTCGATGTTCTGGAAGTAGGACTCGATGTATTTCTTGCGTCCCGTTCCATAATCGATGAAGTAGGCGTGCTCGTACGTGTCGAGAATCAGCAATGGCGTGCAGTGCCAGATGCCGCCCTGGTTGTGGGCGTCGCAGAGGAAGTTGTGCAGCCTGCCTTCCTTCCAGTCGAACGCAAGGACAACCCACCCGCGCGCGCAGAGTCCCATCGCCTTGAACTGGGCTTCCCACGCACCGTAGGAGCCGAAGTCCTGCTCGATGAGCTTGAGCAGCATTCCATCGGCTTTTCCGCCCTTGCCGCCGAGGTTGTCGAAGTACACCTCATGCATCCGGACGCCGTTGACGGCGAACGTCTCTTCGACCTTCAGCTCGCGCAGGTCGGAATACGTCGCGTTCGCGGAGCTTAAGTCGACGTTCTTGATTTTCTCGCGGATTTCGTCCACCTTCTTGCAGTAGCCTGCGTAAAGGACATCGTGGTGCTCGGACAGCATCTTTTCGGAGAGTCCGGGCAAGGACTTGTACTTGAGCGGTTTTACTTCGGGCATAATCAACACCTCACGCGTTCTTGGTTGTCGGACGTATAATAATGTTGCGCCCCGCATTTGCACCCTGCACGTGCTGCCCCGGGGCGTTTTTTGCGTTGGACTTCTTTGAAACGAACGACGTAACGACAAAACTGCAGGGGTAGAGATGTGGGGCAGTTCGCTAGGCCTCGTGCCTAGCCAGCTTTAGCTCCAAATGCTACGCGACCAAACCTGCTTGGGACGGCAGGCCAAAAACGCCTTGCAAGCACAACCTTTTTAAAAACAGGCGGACCTCATCCTGGTATGATGCGGGGAACGCCCAAAAAGAAAGGACTCGCGATGGCGGGTTTTGTGTTCGGAATTCTTGGAATGCTCGCATTCTGGGTTCCGCTCCTGGGCACCCTGCTTACACTTCTCGCGGTCATCTGCTCCAAGGCCGCGCTCTCGTGGAACAAGCACGACCCGAACCGGTACGGGGGAGCCGCGTATGCGAGCATCGGCTTCACGCTCGGAATCATCTTCCTCATCCTCAGCATCCTGCTGCTTGTAGGAGTCGCAATCATCTTCCTGCTGGGCTATCTTGCGGGCAAGGCCTTGGGCGCTTAGCCGCAGAATTCTTTTTGCCGCAAGTACGCGCCGCGCATCATCGTGAATCCCGGCAGCGTCATCAGTGCCGTAACAACATAGTCGAGGTTTTCCGGGTTCTTCGCGACAATCTTGTACAGCGGTATTGAGAGGAATACGCACGCGGCCACGAACGGCGAGAGGTACGGCTGGGCTTTCTGCAGCAGCGACTTTTTTGCGGCCAGCCTGACGACGGGAATCGCCTGCACCTGGTCGAACGGGTCTTCCGCTTTGGGAACGGGCTGCGTCTCGAGTTCCGAGAGCTCAACCACTGTTTCCAGCTGTTGCGCGCGCGAGACATTGATATGGTAGCGCAAGTCCGCGAACGAGTAGGTTTCCTGCTTGTGCAGGACGCGGCCGTGTGAGAGTTCCTCGTACGGGAACTGGTGTTCCCTGCGCCACACGGCGATGGCGTTGTCCAGCGTCTCCTGCCCGAGCGCTGTCATCTTCGTCACGAGCTCGTTTGCAGCGGCGCGATTCAGGTTGTACTTCCGCTGCCATTCGCGCATCGGCCGGTTGAGCTCCGCAAGCGAACGCTCAGCGTCCTCCCGCGGCATCCCGTCCCGGATTTCCTCATGCAGAACGTCGTGGCCTTGGTGAATGTATTGGAGTTCCGCTTCCAGCCCGGGAGGCCATTCCCGGAGCATCCGACTGTCAGGTCCTTCACCCACGGAACCGAGAATCATTCCGGCATATTTATGCATTGCGGAAGGAGCATTTAAATACCCGTATTCTGCAACAACCAGCATGAAAAAAGAGGGAAAGCGCGGCCTGCTTGCCGAGGGAGTCCTCGGCCTGTTCACGGCGCTGATGCTTGTCCTAGGCTATCTCTATTATGCGCGCTCGCTCGATGAAACAACCATCATCGCGGTGGGCGACATCGTGTACGTGCTCTTCGCGCTCGTCGCGGCCGGTTTCGGTATCGCGGCCGTGCGCACGTACGGGATGAATACGCCGGAAGGAAAATTGCTGTTCCTGCTCACGCTTGTGCCCATCACGGACGCACTCGCGGGGACGCTCTGGGCGATTTACGAAGTCGGACTGGGCATCATGAACCCGTATCCCTCTCCGGCGGACGCGGTGTGGTTCTTCTTTTACGTCTTTGGAATCGCCGCGTTCATCTATGCCTTGCATAAGGTCAGGAAGTTCATCACGCCGCGCAAGGTCGCGTTTACGCTTGTCGTGTGGGGCGTCGCGGTCGCCGCAATCTATTCGGCCACGCTCCAGCCGATCTTCGCGGATTCCGAAGCGACGCTCACGCTGAAATTCCTCAGCGGAATGTACCCGGTCGGCGACCTCATTCTTGCCGGGCTTGCGTTGCTGCTGTTCCTGTCCTTGAAGGGCAGCAGGCTGGGCACGTCGTGGAAGACGTTCACCATCAGCTTCGCGGTGTATGCGATTGCGGACCTCTTTTACACGTATCAGCTGTACGCCGGAACCTACCAGACGGGCAGCGTCACGGACGTGTTCTGGTATGCCGGACAGCTCATCATGGCGTACGGGTTCTACCAGCAAATCCGGCTGCTGCAGCCTTGAGAAGGTTTAAATAGTGCCTTCCTGTCGCAGGCAGTATGGAAAGAGGTGTACTGAAGCTTCCGCGCGAGCCCTATGTGGTGTTCTCGCTCATCACGCTGTTCATGCTTGCGTTCGCATTCTACATTCTTCGTCCCGGTGGATTGGGTGCGCTCACGGCCTTCGGGAATGGGGTGTACGTCCTCTTCGCGGTCATCGCCGCCATTTTCGGGTTTGCCGCGGTCCGGCTGTCCGGCACGAAAAGCAGCCAGGGCAAGTTGCTGCTCTTCCTCGCGCTCGCCGTTGCGGCTGACGCGGTCGCGGGACTTGTCTGGTTCTGGTATGAGATCGTGCGCGGCGTGGAGCCCTTCCCAAGCTTTGCGGACGCGATTTGGATCCTGTACTATGTTTTCGCCATCATCGGTTTCGGCTACGCTCTTTTGCGGGTGAGAAAATTCCTGCGGACGCCGCTGCTCATCATCAGCTTCGCCGTGTGGGGGGTCATCACGGCGTTCGTGCTGCATTCGACGCTTGCCCGTATTTTCGCGGATGAATCTTATTCCGCGCTGGAAAAACTGCTGAGCGCGATGTATCCTGCAGGCGACCTCAGTCTCCTGCTGCTCATCTTCCTCCTCTTCACGACATTGCGGAGAGGCGCGTTCGGCACGTCGCTCGCGGCATTCCTGCTTGCGTTCACGCTCACGGCCGTCGGGGACTTGATTTTCAGCTACCAGAGCTGGACAGGCGTCTACGAGACCGGAAGCATGATTGACCTGTTCTGGCTTGCGGGCCAGCTGCTCATCGCGTACGGGTTCTTCCTGCAGCTGAAGACGTTCACGCCGTCGAAGGCGGTTCAGGCTACAGATACCGCTCGCTAATCAGCGCGGGGATGATTTGCTCCTCGAGCATCGGCGCCACCCTGATTCCTTGCTCCTTGTAGTCCCGGCCGATCCACGCGTAGCCGTCGATGTTGTCCTCGGGGTTCAGCGTGATTTCTCCCTCGAGGTCGCAGAAATAGCACGAAATCGTGATGGCGGACTGCCCGTCGTGGGTTTTCCCGTTGAACGTCCGGTAGTGTCGGGCGTTCCTGGTGAAACAGCCGACTTCCTCGAGGTTCTCGCGCGCGAGGCATTCGAGCTCGCTTTCGCTCGTGTCCTTCTTGCCGCCGAGCGAGATGTACATCCCGAGCGTCTTCTTGTGCACCACGAGCATTTTCTTGTCCTCGAGGACGATGCCTGCGACTTTGTAGATGTCAGCCACGTTTCACCACTCCGACTTTCTTGCAGTATTTTTCCACGGGGCATTTTGAGCATTGCGGCGTGATTGGCTTGCAGATGGTCTTGCCGTGCGCCACGATGGTGTCGTTGACGACCTGCCAGTGCTTTTGCGGGATGAGCGTCATCAGCTTCTGTTCGGTCTCTTCGGGGGTTTTCGTCTTCACCCAGCCCAGCCGGTTCGAAATCCGGTGCACGTGGATGTCGACAGGTATGGCGTCCTTGCCGAACGAGTAGACTAAAACGCAGTTCGCCACCTTCCTTCCGACGCCCGGCAGTTCAATGAGCTGTTCGAGCGTGTCGGGGACTTTGCTGTCGAACTTCTCGACAAGCATTTTCGACGCGCCGATGACGTTCTTCGCTTTGGCGTTGTAGAACCCGATGGACCTGATGATGGGGATGACCTGTTTCGGCTTCGCTTTTGCCAATTTCTCCGCGGTCGGGTACTTCTTGAACAGGTTCTCGGCGAGCACTTCGGTGACTTCGTCCTTCGCCCGCGCGCTCATGATGGTGGAAATCAGGACCTTGAACGGGTCGTACTTCTGTCCCATCCTGCCGAGCATCGTCGAGATGCCCTGCTGCTTGACGAGAATCCTGAGCGTGTTGTCGATGGTTGCGTGGTCTACCATGTGCGTTCGTTCCTTTGCCGTGCGTTCCCCGCACTTCTCGTCCCCGGCAGTCTTGTCGTTGCGTTATCAAATTCTGCAAGAACGAACGCGACAAACGCCCCGGGGTTGTATGTGCGGGGTGCAGTTGAGGAGATTTTCAGAGAGCAGGTCATAGTTTCACCTCGAAGAAGTTCAGCGCTCCCTTATATGGTTTTGGCTCGAGCCTTTTGACGTTCCTGAGCAGGTAGCCGTAGCGCTTCTTTGTCCAGGCTGAGCGTGCCAGGTGCTTGGGCTCGTCCGCGTCCCAAGTGGTTTTGTCGTCGTACGTTTTCACGCCGACAAGCTCCGCCTCTCCCACGATGCAGCCGGTTGGAAGCTCGGAAAAGCCGTGCGCGCGCATTGCCTCCTGGTTCGGCTGTGACGAGGCGTGTATCAGGAATTTGCCGCGGAACGTCGTGTTCCACGTGCGTGTCTCGATGGTTTTCTTCCCGGAAACGACAAGTTCGGCCCACGGCTGTTTCAACGACAAGGCTTTCACCGCAGCCGCCTCCAATGGAACAGGTACTGCTGAGCGTAGCCCGCGTACGGGCCCCATTGCCGAGCCGCGAATGCCCGAATCTCTTTTTCCTTCATTGTTTTCCCGTTGAAATACAGCTCTTCCATCACGCGTTTTATCCAGACATCGACGGGGAACGCCTCCGTGTGGCCGAGCGCGAACAGGCAGATGCAGTCCGCGACTTTCTCTCCGATGCCCGGGAGCCGCATCAGCGCTTCCTTGGCTTTTTCGTACGGCTGGGCCTGCAGGTGCTGGAAGTAGAGTGGGCTGACGTTCCTGCTTGTCTCGTAGATGTACTTGGAGCGGTAGCCCGTTGAGCACGCCTTGATTTTCCCGTGGTGGTTGAGCTGCGTTGGCAGGGGGAACTTCTTGCCGTCGCTGAAGCATTCCGCGAGCTTGCGCATGTTCATCTGGATTTTCTTGATGTTCGAGAAGCTGGAACAAAGGAATCCGACCGTGCACTCCCAGGGGTCCTGGCGGAGGATGCGGATGCCGGGATAGGCCTTGATTGCGGTTGCCAGCGTCCTGTCCCGTCCCAGTGACTTTTTTATTGCCGCGTAATCCACGTCCAGACCGAAAAAGCGCGTCAGGAATTCCTGCGTGGTGCCTTTGTACGTGAGCGTGTTCCCTTTTTGCTCAATATGGAAGTGCTCGGCGGCGTGCGAGATGCGGTAGCCGCTGCCTTCTTTTTCCCACCGGAATATCTGTCCGGACTCGACGGTTGATTCGAGGTCGAAGTCCGTCGTCGCGAGTTCCCCCATGGGCTGTTTCTTTTGCCGGGCGGTTCTTAAACATTACCATTATATACTTGTGGGTAATCTCCACCCACTATGTTCGAAAAGCTCGTCCCGCTCGGCCTCACTTTGACCGAAGCCAAGATTTACGTCACGCTCGTGGACCTGGGCCGCGCGCAGGCAGGCGTCATCTCCCGCAAGACCGGCATCCACCGCCGCTCCGTCTACGACGCTCTTGAACGGTTGATCGAGAAAGGGCTCGTCTCCTACATCAAGGAGAACGACCAGCGCCATTACTCGCCCACGGACCCGGAACGCATCAACGAGCTCCTCAAGCAGACCGAAAACGACATCGGCACCATCCTGCCGACGTTGAAAGCCAAGTACGAGGAAGTGAAGCAGAAGCAGGAAACCCTGTTCTACCGCGGCGTCGAGGGCATCAAGACGATCTTCGAGGACCAAATCACCACGGGCAAGGACGTCTTCATCCTCGGCGCGGCCGCGAACGCGGACGAAATCCTGCGGTTCTACCTGCCGCACTACACGAGCAAGCGTGTCACGAGGAAAATCAAGCTTCACCTGGTGTACGCGGGCAGGAAGCACCCGAAGCACGTCCCCCTGGGGAATATCCGCTACCTGCCCGAAGAGTTCGCGTCCCCCGTCTCGACGAACATCTACGGCGACAAGGTCGCCATCATCCTGTGGGGCTACGAGCCGGTCGCGATTCTCATCAAGGACAAGCGCGTCGCGGAAACGTACCGGAACTATTTCGACGCGTTGTGGAAGACTGCGAAAGCATAGGTTTTTCTACGGCAAAGCGTTCTGCACGGCAATGTCAGTGAGGATCTACCCCGTCACGAGCAAGACGTACGAGGCGTTGGCCATCCCCGAGTCCTACGTTTTCCGGCGCAAGGCCGCCGAGCTCAGGCTGGACGCGGTTGCCGACATCGATTGCCTGAAGTTCGGCATCGAGTACACTCCCTGTGTTGGAGCCCGGCAGAACAATTTCGTTGCCGTGCCGCCGTTCACGCTCAGCAGCGACTTCCGGGACGTTTCCGGGCGCGGCTGCCGGAGGTACCTGCGCAACGTCGCCGCGTGCCTGGACATCCTGGAGGAGGGCAGCCTGCTGTTCGCGCAGTCCTTCCCCGAGTCGCGCGTTCCCTTGGAGAGCATCATCGGGATGTTCGCGTACGAGCTTATGCGGTACAACTAGCCACTCCCCACAGGACAGTGTCGCTTAACGCTTATCAAGGCGGTTGCTTCTGGTCATTCTATGCGAAAACCTCCGGCAGTCAGGCGTTCAGGGACGTTTTTCGTTCTTGCGTAAAAAAGCAGAGAACACGACAAAACTGCCTGGACTGCAAAACGGGGATGGGGGCGGCGCACAACGCGTGCGAATTATTTTCACTAACCAAAAAATCACTTGACAATGAAAACAGTCCTATATTCCACAAACATTAATTTGTTGTTACGCTAATATTTATAAAGGCAAATTCAAATGTCAATTGTGGTATGAAAAGAAGGAGAACCACAATAGGTTGTGGAAATTTCACCGACGGGTTCGTCGGTACTCTCGCTTTTCTGGAACCCTATATGTTGTGTATCAAATCACGGTAAGACACAATGAAGTGCCCGTACTGCCTGCATTCGGAAACAAAGGTCGTCGACAGCCGCGAGACGGCTGAGATGGACGCGACCCGGCGCAGGCGGGAGTGCCTGGACTGCGAGAAGCGGTTCACCACGTACGAGCGCTTCGACACGGTCGACCTCGTTGTTGTCAAGAAGGATGGGCGCAGGGAGTCGTTCAGCCGCGACAAGCTGATGCGCGGCATGCTCAAGGCGTGCGAAAAGCGCCCCATCTCCCGGGAGAAAATCGAGGCGAGCGTCGAATCCATCGAGGCATCCCTGCGCAAGTCGGACCGGCAGGAGATATCCGCGAAAAAGGTCGGCGAGCTCGTCATGGACCAGCTCAAGAGGCTCGACCAGGTCGCCTACGTGCGTTTCGCGTCAGTCTATCGCAGTTTTAGAGATCTTTCACAGTTCGAAAAGGAAATTAGACTCCTAAAACAAAAAGAGGTAGTAAAAGGTTAAGTGAGGTGCTGAGTACATGGTGCAGTTGGTTACAGAGACGAGTTCGGGCAAGCCCGGTTTGATTGTGCAGAGAAAGTTCACCACGACGGGCAAGAGCCCGTTCGACATGGTCGAGTACGAGAAGCGCTCGTCGCTCATCAAGGAGCCTGACGGACGCATCGTTTTCGAGCTGCACGACATCGAAGTGCCGAAATCCTGGACCCAGTTGGCGACGGACATCGTGGCATCCAAGTACTTCCGCAAGGCGGGCGTCCCCGGCACCGGCCACGAGACCAGCGTCAAGCAGGTCGTCTATAGGATAGCGCACACCATCCGCACCTTCGGCGAAGAGCACCACTACTTCAGCACCAAGGCGGACGCCGACGCATTCGAGGACGAACTGACGTATATGCTCCTCATCCAGCGCGGCGCGTTCAACTCGCCCGTCTGGTTCAACTGCGGACTGTACCACCAGTACGGCATCCTCGGAAGCGCAGGCAACTTCGCCTGGGAATTCGACAAGAGCCAGATTGACATGATGCCGAACGCGTACTCGCGACCCCAGTGCTCTGCCTGTTTCATCCAGAGCGTCAACGACGACATCCGCAATATATTCTCCTTGCTCTCGCAAGAAGCCACGGTCTTCAAGTACGGCTCCGGCACGGGCACGAACTTCTCCAAGCTCCGCGCGTCCGGCGAGAAACTCTCCGGCGGCGGCACGAGCTCAGGCGTGATGAGTTTCCTGAAAGTCTTCGACACCGGCGCGGGCGCCATCAAGAGCGGCGGCACCACCCGCCGCGCGGCAAAGATGGTCATCATGGACGTCGACCACCCTGACATCCTCAGCTTCGTCGAGTGGAAGGCGAACGAGGAGAAGAAGGCCAAGCTCCTCATCGAGCACGGCGGCTTCCCCGCGGACTTCAACGGCGAGGCGTACGCGACCGTTTCGGGCCAGAACTCGAACAACAGCGTCAGAATCAACGACGACTTCATGAACGCATACCTGACGGGAGGCAAGTTCGCCACCACGTGGCGCACCACGGGCAAGGTCGCCAAGGAATACGATGCCAAGCACCTGATGCGCAAGATTTCGGAAGCCGCGTGGGCGTGCGCCGACCCGGGCGTGCAGTTCGACACCATCATCAACGACTGGCACACGTGCCCGAACACGGACCGCATCAACGCGTCCAACCCGTGCTCCGAGTACATGTTCCTGGACGACACGGCGTGCAACCTGGCGAGCATCAACCTGATGAAGTTCTTCGACGACACGAAGGGCTTTGACATCGAAGGATACCGGCACGCCTGCCGCACATTCTTCATCGCGCAGGAAATCCTCGTGGACCTCTCGTCCTACCCGACCAAGATGATTGCGCAGAACAGCCACGACTACCGGCCTCTCGGCCTCGGCTACGCCAACCTCGGCACTCTGCTGATGGTGATGGGTGTCCCGTACGACGCCGAGAAGGGACGAGCAATCGGCGGAGCGATGACTGCCATTATGACCGGCCACGCGTACAAGGTCTCCGCCGAGATGGCGGCGGTCAAGGGCGCGTTCGCGGGCTTCGCCAAGAACCGCGAGCCGATGCTCCGCGTGATGGGCAAGCACCGCAACGCGGCGTACGAAATCGACGTCCGCTTCTGCCCCTCCGACTTGCTGCGCGCAGCGCGCGAGGACTGGGACGAGGCAGTGTCGCTCGGAGAAAAGCACGGCTACCGCAACGCGCAGGCAACCGTCATCGCTCCCACGGGCACGATTGGCTTGCTAATGGACTGCGACACCACCGGCGTCGAGCCCGAATTCGCCATCGTCAAGTGGAAGAAGCTTGCGGGCGGCGGCTACTTCAAGATTGTCAACAACAGCATCCTCCGCGCATTGCGGAACATGGGTTATTCCGAGGACGACATCAAGGATGTCCTCGAGTACGTGCTGGGCCACAACTCGTTCGAAGGAGCCCCCCACGTGCACCCCGAGGCGTTGAAGCGCATGGGTTTCACGTCCGAGCAGATCAGGGAAGCCGAGGAGAGCGTGCAGAAGGCCAAGACCTGGACGGACTGGACGCCCCACATCAACCCCAAGACCCTGCTGAACAAGGGCTTGAGCAAGCAGCAGGTGGACGAGGCGAAAATTTACATCGAGGGCGCGCAGACCCTCGAAGGCGCCCCCGGCATGAAGGACGAGCACGTTTCCGTGTTCGACTGCGCCAACGTGTGCGGCATCGGCAAGCGCTACATCGAGCCGATGGGCCACATCAAGATGATGGCGGCCGTGCAGCCGTTCATCTCCGGCGCGATTTCCAAGACGGTCAATATGCCCAACCACACGACCGTCGAAGAGATTGAGCAGACGTACGTGGAAGGCTGGAAGCTCGGACTGAAGGCAGTCGCGCTCTACCGCGACGGATGCAAGGCCTCACAGCCCCTCAACACCAAGAGCGCCGAGAAGGACGCCGAGAAGAAGGAGACCATCATCGTGCAGGAGTACAAGGGGCTCAAGCGCGGCGAGAAGCTCGCGATGCCCCACAAGCGCAAGGGAGTCACGATTGAGTCCACCATTTCAGGACACAAGCTCTTCCTACGAACGGGCGAGTACGAGGACGGCAAGCTGGGCGAGATTTTCATCGACATGCACAAGGAAGGCGCAGCCTACCGTTCGCTGATGAACTGCTTCGCGATTGCGGTCTCGATGGGGCTGCAGTACGGCGTTCCGCTGGAAAAGTTCGTGGAGAAGTTCACCTTCACCAGGTTCGAGCCGAACGGCATGACCGACCATCCGAACATCAGGATGTGCACGTCCGTCATCGACTTGGCATTCAGGATTCTCGGATTCGAGTATCTCGGACGCACGGATTTCCTGCACGTCAAGCCGGTCGCGATGGACGAGATGAAGGTCGGGCCCGCTCCCGCTCCTTCCCAGGACGTCCAGGCGCCCCTGATGGATTACGAGGACAAGCCGAAGCTTGCCGATGAGGTCGCGGGGATGCAGCAGCAGATGGGCAAGATGATGGGCGACGCGCCCGCGTGCTCGTCGTGCGGCCACGTCACCGTCCGAAACGGAAGCTGCTACAAGTGCCTGAACTGCGGCAACTCGATGGGTTGCAGTTGATTTCTTTTTCTTTCTTTTTCCTATGACTCATTACTACACGAAGACTGGCGACAAGGGTGAAACGGGAGTCACCGGACAAAGGCTGCGCAAGACGGACGCGCGTATTTCCGCCATCGGTGATGTTGACGAGACGAACGCGGCGCTTGGCGTGGCTTTGGCGCACGTCGAGGATGTCGATGTCCGCAGCGCGATTCTCCACGCGCAGAACTTGCTCTTTACTGTCGGTGCTGAACTCTCCGGCAACGCGAAAGTGGTGATGAAGGCGGAGCACGTCGAGGCGTTGGAGAAGAGCATTGAGTTCTTCGGCGCGAAAATCAAGCCGCAAACGACGTTTTTGCTTCCGAACGGGACGAAATCTGCTTCGTTCTTGCATCTCGCGCGCGCCGTTTGCCGTCGGGCGGAGCGCTCCGTCGTTGCGCTGCAGGAGCAGAAATTGGTGAACGCCGAACTCGTGCGCTACTTGAACCGGTTGTCGTCGTTGCTGTACGTTCTTGCGCGGTATGAGAATAGAACTGTGAAAGAGCAGGCGCCGGTGTATTAATGAGTTTCAAGGATTTATTCCGTAATTGCTGGGCACTAGTTTTAGCAGCAGTCTTGTTATATGTATTCTGGCCCGAAATATTCTCAAGAGGCTGGTTGGTCACAGGTGGTTTCATCGTAACTTGTGGTTTATCCTTCTACAAAGGAAAAATTTTTGAAAATCCTGCTGTGGTTGGTTATATTATATTGCCTTAAGCTATATCATTTGCAACGCGATCTTTAAAGCATTTAAGCCATTGCTTTATGATGCATTGATAGGAAAATTATTCTTTAATTTGATAATCATAGTCGGTGTTTTTCTCGTTTTGTACTTTCAGGCACATTCAATACGAAACAGAACCTAAACCGGCACCTGAATAACAAGAACGTCCGACTCCGTCATCGCCTGCATCCTGATGTGCTGCGCTTCGGTGATTGCCAACGCGTCGCCGGCTTTGACGTTCTTTCCCTCGACGCTCAGTTCCCCGTGAATCACGAACACGTACGCGCCCTTGTCCGGGTCTGCCGTAAATGCGGTTGCGGCGCCAGGCTTGAACTTTCCTAAGTGCATCGTCGCGTCCTGGTGCAGATACACGGCAGTCGGGTCCTTCACGTACGAAGCAATGAGTGTGAACTCATTGAGCGCACATTTGAACGCGTGCTGCTCATAACTGGGAGAAATTCCTTTGCGCTCGGGTGTTATCCAAATCTGCAATAAATGCACGGGCTTCTTGCCGTTGTTCGTCTCGGAGTGCCGCACGCCCGTGCCGGCGGACATCCGCTGCACGTTGTACTCTGAAATGGTCCCTTTGTTGCCCATGCTGTCCTCGTGCGTCAGTTCGCCGGAGAGTACAATCGTGACAATCTCCATGTCCTTGTGCCCGTGCATTCCGAAGCCTTTCCCGGCCTTTATCACGTCCTCGTTGAGCACGACGAGCGCGCCAAAGCCCTGCCTCCGGATGGTAGAAATCGTTGAAGTTGAAGCTATGGTGGCTGTCAAGCCAGTCAAGCTTGGTATGCCCCCGTTCTTCCGCCTTGTGGAGTTCAACCCGCATACCTTTCGATTCGGATTTGGGGTATTTATGCCTTGTTCACGTCAAGCTCAGAAGGAACGCAAAAAGCAGCATTCCGGCGCGCGTCACGTTTGTCTTGTCAATCCTGTTCATACTGAGCGCGTAAAGGCCCCGCTTCATATGCTTGTTGTTGAGCCACGAAAATGATATATACGTATTCTTCCTTGCAAAAACCATGCTGAACGGGGGTTTCCAGGCCTTCAAGCGCAAGCCGCTCATCGGCATGATTCATCTGGCGGGTGCCAACGGCGAAAAGGTTAAGCGGGCCTTGCACGAACTCGAAATTTTTGAATCAGAAGGGTTGGACGGCGCGATTGTTGAAAACTATCACGGCGGCAGGCAGGATGTCATCCAGGTGCTGCGCCTTGCCAAGACCAAGCTCGTGATGGGCATCAACATCCTTCCGAACGAATTTGACCTTGCATTCGCATATGTGGGAGAGTATGGCGCCAGGTTCATCCAGTTGGATTATGTCGCGGGCTGTTATGACAAGGCGCCGCGGGGGATTGACTTTCGTGAATACGTGATGGCGCGCCGAAGGCATCCAGGCGTTTTTGTTCTCGGGGGAGTGCACCCGAAATATTACGAGCCTTTTTCTGACCTGCGGGAAGACTTGTGCGAGGCAAAGACGCGGGCGGAAGCCGTGGTCGTCACGGGCGAGGGCACGGGAAAGGAGACGCCGCTGGAGAAAATCAAGGAGTTTCGCAGGCATCTCGGGAGCCATCCCTTAATCGTGGGCGCGGGCTTGACTCCGCAGAACGCCTACGCACAGTTGCGAATCGCGGACGGCGCAATCGTCGGAAGCTCGCTGAAAGAAGACAACGACACGCAAAAGCCCGTTGACAGGCACAAGGTCAGGGACTTGGTGCAGGCCGTGAAAGAACTCAGGCCGTACCGTTAAGGCCCGTGATTCTTGTTCGAAACCAGGTACGCCTTCTTGATGACAACCGGCTCGAGGGGCGCGTCCATTCCATCGGTCTCGACCATTGAAATCGCGTCGACCACATCCATTCCCTTCACCACTTTCCCGAATGCGGGATGTTTTGCGTCCAGGAAGTTGTTGTTCTTGGTGTTGATGAAGAACTGGCTGCCGCCGGTGTTCGGGCCGGCGTTCGCCATCGAAATCGTGCCTCTGTCATTCCGGTTGCCCGCAAAGATTTCGTCCTTGATCGTGTATCCCGGCCCTCCCGTCCCGTCGCCGTTCGGGTCGCCGCCCTGAATCATGAAGTTCGGAATCACGCGGTGGAAGGTCAACCCGTCGTAGAATCCTTGTGTGATGAGCTTCTTGAAGTTCTCGGACGTGATCGGTGTTGATTCGTACAGTTCAATCACGATTTCTCCCTTGTTCGTATCCAAAACGACGGTGTTCATGGGTGCCTCCGCGCAGCCGGCCAGCACGACGAAGAGTGCAAGGATGGCGAGTTTGTTCATTCTGGAACGGTCGCCGGAAGAACTTATAAAATTTCCGGAAAGGTTCCGGACTTTCCGCCGAAATGCATTTTTAAGACGCGCATCTTGAGAGCGCAATGAAGCTTCCGCGCATTTCCGGGCTTGACGCCATCAAGGCGTTCGCGCGTATCGGGTATTGCGTCAAGCGCCAGCGGGGGAGTCACGTTGTCCTGGGCTGTCCGGAGCGAAGCCCGCTTGTGGTGCCCGTGCATCGTGAACTCGCTGATGGAACGCTTCGCCAGCTTATTCGCGACGCGGGATTGACGGTTGAGCAATTTATCGAGCTACTATGAGAAGGTATTTAAACATGGAAACAACAGACATGGTCATGGCGGGAATGCGTTTGCGCGTGGTCCTTCATCGTGAGGATGATTGGTATGTCGTGACCTGTCCAGGCCTTCCGGGCTGCGTCACGCAAGGTAAGACTCGCAACTCCGCATTAAGAAATGCCCGCGAGGCAATTGGCCTCTACCTGGAACACGTCGCTCATCACATCCAGGACTATCCATTGACCGTGATGGAAGGAAGAAAAATAAAGGAATTCTAAGTCAGGAAGCGTATCACGAGCGTGATGATGAACAGGATGATGAACAGCCATATCACGAACTTCGCGATGTCGGCGGAAAACCACGCCAATCCCCGTGCGCCGAGGACGTACGCGATGAGCGCAATGACGAGGAAAACCACTGCAACATAGAGTAGGTCAACCATAAGAATATCACCTCGAATTAATAAGAGAAAACCGATTTTTAATGGGTTATGGATGAGGCGTACGCAAGCTCTCCCATAACGAAGGAATGGCGTAGGAAGCTATCCGAGGCAGGTTTACGCAATCTTCCTCGTTGTAGGTGATGAGCATGTCCAGGAAGTCCTTGTCGCCCGTTGCCTTCCAGCACCGCCAAAGCTCAGCAGCGTCCTCGCCGCGCACGTGCTTGATGCTCTCGGACCGTGCGATTCCCAGTTGCTTTTCAATCGACTTCAACCCTCCGGTCAGCCCCACGCGCGTGCAGACGTTCTTCAAGTCCACGTGCGGCATATCAAACGGGAGCTGGAAATAGTGTTTCAGCACCGGAATGTCAAAGGACGCGCCGTTGAACGTCACGACCATCTGGTATTTCGCGAGTTCCTCGGAAAGCGTGTGCCGGTCGAGGTTGTAGCCGTGGATGAACGACTTTGTTTCCTTGCCGTCAAAGATGCCCACGAGCGTCACCGTGCCCGGATAGCTTGTTTCGATGTCCAGGAATGCTGCATTCCCCTTGAACTGGTCGTAGAGGCGCCAGTGCGCATTCCGGGGAAACAAGCGCGCCAGCTTCCGCGCATCATCCTGCAGCGTGGCTTCGCGCGCCTGCTTCACGACACCGTCGGCCTGTTCCTTGCGTCTCGGGGAAAACCCCTTGATTTTCGGTTTGTCCAGGAAGGCGTTCCAGTCGGATGCCTGCGCCCAGATGTTCCGTTCAGTCGTCTGCTGGACTTTGGGCAAAAAGATGAAGCTCTCGCGCAGCATGCGCTCCGCGGAAGAAATCCTGTTTATAACGCTGCTGATGGGCTGTCCTGTGGGGAGTGAAAAGGATTATAAGCAAGCGCGCGCTCCTTCCGCAAAACGAGGTGCCTGTATGAAGAAGTTCCTTGCGTTCGTGCTGTTCCTGCTTGCCATTCCTTTCGCGATTGCCGAAGATAATGCCACGTCGGGTTACGCATGCCCGTCAACGTCCGACCTCGAGGCAGCAATGGCGAAGTGCAAGTCCGCGGGACTGGATTACAGCACGTACGTGGATGAGCGCGGCTGCAAGCAAGTGCGATGCCTCGAGCACGAAAAGACCTGCCTCACGAAGGCGCAGCTTGACGAGAGCCGGCAGCACTGCCGCGAGAAGGGCCTCTACTACTATTCCAAATACGACACCAGTGATTGTGAGTACATCGTGTGCGGCTCGCCTTCGTGCCAGTCCGAGTCGGAACTGAACTCGCAAATCTTGCGCTGCACCGAGTACGGCAAGCGCTACGAGACGTTCAAGGACGAGCAGGGCTGCCAGTACGCCAAGTGTGTGGAGAAGAGCTGTCCGGACGTTTCAGCGGAAGCCGCGAAGTGCAACGCGCAGGGAATGCGCGCCGAGTACATTGCAGGCACGGACGGCTGCAAGACGGTCAAATGCTCCGGCGAATACTACCAGTGCCGCAAGTATATGGACGGCGACTGCACCATCGTGACGTGCAAGGATGGTTTCTATTACAATACGTGCAAGAGCGCGTGCGACACGTCGATGAAGACGCCGCCGGCAATCCCCGAAAAGGGCGAGCCGGTGTCCGAGCCTGCTGAAGAGCTCACCGAAGAGGAAATTGCGGAAGCAGAAGGCCTGTTCGCGCGGATTTTCGGGTTTTTGAGGGGATAAAACGCAGGAGCCGGCCGCGACAGCAGGCCCGCTGCGGTATCCATGGGTTACGAAGCGTCAGCTAGGTGAATGCACCACGCAGCACGTTTCCTCACAATCCGAAAGCGTCCGTGAATTCCTTGACCTTCCGATATTCTTCGAGGAACTTCAATCCCTGATCGGTAATCATGTACATGCTGCGCTCATCTTCCTTGACATCGGCGAAGATGAGCCCCTTTTTCTGCAAATCGTCAACATACCCCTTCATTCGCTTGTGGGAGAGGTTTGACTTGTACAGGAGGTGTGTGGGCTTGATGCTGCCACCCTTGTCCTGGATGGCCTTCAATATGTCATATACGATTTCAAGATGACTTCTACGTTCAGCCATTGACAACCCCCTACTTGGCGTAGACCCGCACGATCATTGCGAGCAGGATAACATAAGCGGTCAGCCTAAATAAATATGCCGCCGCGACTAAGGGCTGCACCCACATCGACGCGATATATAGGATGAATTCCACCACCAGAAGCGAGAACGCGGTGGTGGAGAGCAAGGTCGAAGGAGTGCGCTTGACGAGATAATTGTCGCGGTACTGCCACGTGATGAATATCAGGAGGAACAGGCACACGAGGTAAAAGATGATGGGCGAGGCGTTGAAGGCGCTTGCCGCGAACAGGATCATGAACAGCGTGAGCAGGAAGATGATGCGCCGGTTCGCGAGGCGCATGCTCAGTACCAGCAGGATTTCGTAGGCGAACAGCACGAGCAGGAAATAGAAGAACCGCCCGATGCTGAACACGTTCTCGATGTAGTTGTATGATGCCTGCGTCAGTGTCGTAATCGGCCCTGACAATTGCGAAATCACGACGCTTGCCGTGATGGCTCGCGCGAGGAACGAGAGGCTGATGAAGCCGAATGCGAGGCTGAAATAGAAGAACCGTGCCTCTTTCGTCAGCTTGTAGGCCTTGTAGCCCACGAGCGTGATGAGGACGGCCGCAATGATGCTGAAAACCTCGAGAACGATGTCGATGCCGTGAAACCAAAGTGGACTATGAACTAACGTGATGCCCATGGATATCGTAGTCACCACTGAATGAAATCGTTTATAAGGTTTGCGGACGAACGTTCCCGATTCCCCTTGCATAACGGATATTAAAAGGGGCTTGCAGTAAAGGTGCATGACGGAGGTGAGGCGACGAACGCGGGGGGAATCTCCCGTTACTTCCGAATGGGAGCCGGTATTCCAGCAGGAATACCCTCCTGTTCCGGAAGATTTGTTCGGCGACCTCAATAACACTCCTTGGGGAGGTTAGTTCCCTCTTTCCTCCCTTTTACGCTCACAACCTCTCTTTTGGGCCTTTTCTTTTTTTATTTTATTCTTAACTAACACTTGAGCAGAGTCCTTCTCGTTCTTCCGCCCGCATACCTTTTTATTTGAACACGCATTACGCGTCTTTATGAAAATCATTGTTGGCATTCTCGTCATTGTTGCCATCGTCGCGGCAGTCCTGTTCGTCAGCAGGGACTTGGAGAAGGTCAGCGTCGAGCGCTTTGAAATCACGGGCGTGTCGGACGTCTCGTTCTCGGGATTCAAGCTGCACGGCAACCTGTTCATCAGCAACCCCAGCCCGATTTCGGTGCCCGTGAAATCCGTCAACTATGACATCATCCTGAAGGAGACGCAGCTTGTTGTCTCCTCGGGCGCGCTGCCGGCGTTCATGCTGTCGCCCGGAACGAGCGAGGTGCCGTTCACGCACGACGTCTCGTGGGGACGCTACCTGAACACGGTCATCCGGCTCGCGACGCAGGAACATCTCTACGCGACGGTCAACGGCACGCTGCGCGTGGACATCCCCGGAGCGGACCAGTACGACATCCCGTTCTCGAAAGACATCGACTTGAAGGAAGCGATTGCGGGGCAGGCCGCGGATGATGCCGCGCCCGTGACTGCTGCGGAAACCACCGCTTCCGAAGACAAGGGCCTTCTTGGCGGATTGCTTTCCTGACGTTACCTTTATAAAGCCCCTTCTAGGAAAATCGACTATGCAGCGCTTTTTCATCCACGCGAAATCGGACGAGGACGTCACGCTTACGCCTGAGGCAGTCAAAGCACTGAAGGGCAAGAAGGTTGGCATCGTGACATCCATCCAGCTGCTGCACGCCATCAAGAAGGTCCAGGATCAGCTTCCCGATTCAATCGTCGCCGGCCAGGTGCTGGGCTGCAACAGCTACAATGCCGAGAACATCAAGGACAAGGTCGACGCGTTCCTGTTCGTCGGCTCGGGCGAGTTCCACCCCATCCAGGTCGCGACGCGCACTGAGAAGCCCACGTATGTTTACAACCCCGCGACGCGAAAGTTCGGCCCTTTGGACAAGAAGACCATTGACGCCTACCTGAAGCGCAAGCAAGGCAGCGTCCTGAAGTTCCTGCACGCCAAGAAGGTCGGCATCATCGTTTCGACGAAGGAAGGCCAGTACAACTTCAAGCGCGCGCTCGAGCTCAAGAAAACGGGCGAAAAGGAATACTATGTCTTCGTTTCCGACACGCTCAACTTCGCGGAGATGGAAAACTTCCCGTTCATTGAGTGCTGGGTCAACACAGCCTGCCCGCGCATCGCGGATGAGAAGGCGGGCATCGTCAACGTCAACGATTTGGTTGAAGCGAGCGTGCTGAAGTTCCCCAAAATCGACGGCGGCTACGACATCCCCATCTGGATGACGAAGAAGGGAATGAAGAAGGAAGATACGCCGCTCAAATCCTGATTTCTACCGTGTCTCCGGCAGCAATGCCGTGCTCGTGCGCGAATCCCGCGTTCACCTCAACGACGTACTGCGCGGGCTGGACGCTCGGGTAGATGGGGCATTGTTCCGTGGCGCACGGCTGCGCGGTCGTGACTTGGTCGACGACCATATCTGCGCCGATGAAGATGATGTCCAGCGGAATCAGCGTGTTTTTCATCCAAAACGTTCGCGGCGCTTCCTCATTGAAGATGAACAGCATTCCGGCGTTTTCCGGCAGGGATTCGCGGTACATCAGCCCCTGCGAGCGCTCCTCGTTCGTGTCGGCGACTTCGACTGCAACGTTTACTTTTCCGTCGTCCGTATGGAACGTGACGCCGTCAGCCGTTGAGCAGGCGCTGAGGAGCAGGAGTGCAACGAGCCCCAAAACGTTGAGTCCCCGCGGCCCTCGTCCCCGGAAGTCTTGTCGTTGCGTTATGGCATTCTTAAGAAACGAACGCAAAAATAGTCCTTGGGCAGCACGTGCGGGGTGTGGAGATTTTCGTTGTCGAGAACTCATGTGTAAACTGCAGGTGTTGTTCGCGCTCTCGGAGCAGTCATCGCGTACCCGATGCCCTTGCCGACTTCGAATGATGATTCCTTGAACACGCCGAACGCCTGCTGGAAGAATCCCAAAGGAACGTAATACTCGACGGCCTCGACGGGCTCGCCCAAAAGCTCCTCAAGATCCTCGACGACTTCGTCTTCGCCGCCGATCTCGTCAATCAGCCCCAATTCCAGCGACTCCTGGCCGAGATAGATCCAGCCGTTCGCTATCTGCCTGACTTTGTCCTCAGGCAGGCCGCGGTTCTCGGCGACGCTCTGGATGAAGTACTCGTGCATCACGTTCAGCTGGCGTTCGAACATCTGCTCCTCGCGCGGCGTCAGCCGCTTGAACGGGCTTCCTGTGTCCTTGAACTCGCCGGCCGTCAAAGACCGATACGTCGCGTTGTAGCGTTCGAGCGTTCCCGCGACCTCGACATAGCTTGCCACGACGCCGATGCTGCCGAGGAGGCTCATCCGCGACGCGTAAATCTTGTCGCTCGCGGACGCTACCCAGTACGCTCCGGAAGCTCCGGTTTCGCGCACCAAAGCGACGTTGGGCTTTTCCATCGCGCGCACTGCGAGCATGATTTCCTCGCTCGCGACAGGGGTGCCGCCGGGCGAATCGATGTCGAAAACGACCGCCTTGATGTTCGGGTCGGCTTCGGCGTCCTCAATCCAGCTCACGATGGTCTGGCTGGAGACGCCGGTTTCGGCAAAAACGCCGTAGTCGCCCTCGTGCGTGATGACGCCCTTGATGGGAATCACGGCCACGTTGCCCGACGAAACGGGCGGACCGACAATCGCGGTGATGAGCACGAAGAAGATGAAAACGACGAAGAGCACGGAAAGCACGCCGGAGATGATGCCGATGATCGTGAGAATGGTGCGAAGCACGCCCGGCCCTTCCTCCTTTTTCGCCATTGCCCCTTTTTCGTTGTCCGGGATATAAAAACCTATTGAAGAAACCAATAGCAACTCTTATAAAGCCCCCTTCGGACAAGGTGCTTGTGAGACCACGCCAAGACAAGAGCATGAACGCGCGCGAAGCCGCTGAACAGCAGCAGCAACAGCAGGCTGAGGAAATCCGGCGTACGCCGATGCCGCGCGAAGGCCAGGTCATTGGCGTCTGCGAGCAGCGCCTCGGCGGAAGCCACCTGCGCGTCCGCTGTCTTGATGGCAAGGTCCGCATCTGCCGCATCCCGGGCAGGCTGAAGCGCACGCTGTGGGTGCGCGAGAACGATATTCTGTTGATTGAGCCGTGGGAGATCGGCGGCGACGAAAAGGGCGATGTCGTGTTCAAGTACCGCCCCTTGCAGGTTGATGTGCTTCGCAAGAAGGGCATCCTGAAGTCGCTCGAGAACACGTCTGAGTTCTAGCGAAACCTATTAATATCATAGCGCGTGTCGCAAGCATATGAGTGAACTCGAGCGTCTGGTAATTCCCAGCGGAGTCGATTCTTTCATCATTGCCGAAACTGCTGCGCTCGAGAAAGAAACTTGTGTGCAGGTCGGGAAGTACTATGACGTGCTCCGGAACGCGGGCCATTCCCCCCAGAGCGCAATCGCCTTGACAAGCAAATACTGGGGGATTGACAAATTGTATATCCGGCCCCGGCAACCCAAGCCTCATTCTGTTGTTACTGTAGAATAGAAATACTTATAAGAGCAAGCTCATCCGGAAATCCCAACACATAAGGGGGTATTCGCAATGTTCAAACTCGGAATCTTCGTTATCCTGGCCGCGCTGAGCCTCGTCGGCACGCTGTACCTGTCGCAGGAGCTCACGCGCCACGTCTACTGGGAGCTCGCGGGCATCCTCGCGCTCACGCTCGGGGCCATTCTCGTCCTGTTCGGGCAGTGGCTGCGCGCGCGATGGGCGTGGCCTCTCGCTGCGCTGTTCTTCGCGGCATCGGCTGCGAACATCACGCTGATGTACGTTTCCATGCAGGAAGCGCTCCTGCCGTACCTCGCGCTGCTCGCCCTCAACATCGTCGGCTTCGCGTTCAGCGTGATGCAGCTGGGCAAGCACCACGAGCGCTCGCTCGAGGAATACGCCACCGTTGAGCCCGTTGAACTCGATAACATCATGCCCGACACGAAGGCGCCTGAGGAATATCAGGTAGAGTTCGTCAAGCCGCGCAAGGCAAAGAAGTCCAGCAAGGCAAAGCGCAGGAAGCGCTGATTTTTTACTTTCGATCTTTTTCTTCCCGTATTTCCATCCAAATCAGCCCGAGCACGCCAATCGTCAATGCCGCGTCCGCGAGGTTGAACGCAGGCCAGAACGAGAAGTTCAGGAAGTCCGTCACCGAGCCGTACACGAGCCGGTCAATCAGGTTGCCGGCGGCCCCGCCGAGAATCAGCGTCGCGAAGACGGTCGTGTGGTGCTTTTCCAGGATTTTCTTCATCATCAGCACGATTGCGACAATCGCGATGAGCGCGACGAGGATGAAAATCGTGTTCTGACCCTGCAGGATGCCGAATCCCGCGCCCGTGTTCCTGATGTGCGTCAAGGAAAAAAACGGGAAGACGGGAATCGACCTGCCGACCTCCATTGTCGACGTCACCACCCACTTCGTGAGCTGGTCAAGAACGATGGTGACGATTGCGATGAGCCAAAACGTGTAGTGTCGTTTCATGGTTGTTTGTTGCTGTTTTTGCGCTATTTGCGGTTTCCCCGGCAGGCACTGCAAGGCACTCCGAAGGAGCCAACCCTCGCCTTGCGTGCGCCGGGAAACCGCCGCTACTCAGGCTCTCCGTCTGTGCTGCCCAAGGGCGTTTGTCGTGTCTGCGATATTCTAAACTGCGGACTTCACCACCGAACTCGCGGGACTTCCTGCTTGTCCTGCGATTGCCGTTCAATCCGCTCCAATCGCTGCATGATGTTGTCGAGCTGCGCCTTCAGGACGTCCAGCTTCGCGGAAATCAGCTCGAGGTCCTTGTCGCTCGTCCTGTTGCTGATTTGCGCCATCTGCTGGAAGTTCGGGTCCTGCGCAGGGGCAAGCGGCTCCATCGGCGGCAGGTTGGGAATGGGAGGGAGGGCTTCCGCGTGCGGCATCTCCTCATGCTTCCAAAACTTGAATTTCTCGAGCATCAGTTCACCTGCAGGATGTATTTGAGCACGGGATAGGGGAGCGTGTCCATCACCCAGGTCGTGATTGACGAGGGGTAGACGCGGACGTGCCCGTCGTGCACGCCTTGGACGAGCGAGTGCGCGTGCAAGTACTCGTTTACGAGCGCGGCAAGCAATACGCCCTTGAACTCGTTGACATTGACTTCAGGCATGTACACTTCCTGCCCTGGAGGGATGTTGTTGATTCTCCGGATTTCCGCGATGTAGTCCTGTCGCGGGTCGTCCTTTGCGAGCATCGCAAGAATCGTTTGGGCGGGGAGCTTGTTGCCGTTGATGTCGACCGCGTCGACGTTCGCGTACGCTGCCGGTTTTGTGATGATTACGAGCGCACGCTCACCCTTCAATGCCTTCAGGTCGCCGGCAACGAGCGCCTCGCGTTCCGCGCTCAAGTCGGAGAGCAGCAACGGCGCGGGCTGGTTGCGGTGCACGAACGCGGCTTTCAGAACGCCGTCTTCCTCCAGCACGAACAGCTTGTCGTCCGTGGCGAGCTGGCCCTGGAAGCGCTGGACGTCGTACGAGATGCCGAAGACCACGATCGCCAGCGCAAGCGCGACAATCGTCAGCACCGTGCTTGCGAGACGGAAGACTTTCTTGATGGCAAAGTACGCGAGAAATGCGGAGATGACAACGAAAATGCCTGCAAGCACGTAGGGAGTGGTCATAAGTCCTCTTTTTCAAAAACAGGGCCAAACCTGTCTTATAAAGGTTATGGCGCGACCCCTTGCGGACAGCCCAAATGACAGAAAGCTTTATAAATACCCTGAGGGGGTTTTCCCGTATGGTCGTTATCCAACGCGCAATCAAGGACAGCACGCCTTCAGGCGGCCGCAAGAAAGAGCACCGCGGCAAGAAGCTGTACGAGCGGGGCAACCATCCGACGCTGCCGAGAATCGGCGCGAGGAAGCTGGAAAGCCTCCGCATGAAGGGCGGCGAGCGCAAGATTCACCAGGTCCAGACGGACGTTGTGAACCTCTTCGACCCCAAGACCAAGAAGTTCTCCAAGGCGGCCATCAAGATCGTGACGTCCAACCCGGCAAACCGCCACTTCGTGCGTCGGAACATCCTCACGAAGGGCACCCTCATCGAGACGGACAAGGGCAAGGCGCGCATCACGAACAGGCCCGGCCAGGAAGGCCAGGTCGTCGCAGTTCTTATTTAGGCTAGATTTTTAAGCGCAGTCATATTCCCGTGCATAAAAAGAGGGATCATGGACGCCACCTGGCTGATGCTTGTCACCGCATTTCTGCGCCTGCTTCTTGCAGGCATCTGCTACCGGAGCTACCGCAGAAGCAAGAGCCAGGTCTCGCTCACGTTCACTGTCATCTTCCTGTTGAGCGTCGTCACCGGCGCCGCGCGATTTTTTGCGGTCTACCTGGGAAGCACGCTTGCGTATTTCCTGTATGTCTTCACGCTGCTCGTGATTGCCGCGCTCGTCTTCCACATCCTTGCGCTCCTAGGTGAGCGCTGGGTGAAAAAGACGCACGCGGTCGGCATCCTTTTCATATTGAGCTTCGTGCTTGCATTTGTAAGAACCTTCGTGGACGGCGGTGTTGTCAACGAGGCAGTTCCCACGGTCGCCCGGCTCCTGGTGCAGCTGATTCCCCCGTTCAGTTTCGTATTCGCCAGCTTCGCGTTCTGGAAGTACGGCACGGGCCTGAATCCTGACGGGCGGTTCTTCATCGAATTTGGATTCCTGTTGCTCGCCGTGAGCCTCTTCAGCGGCTACTGGCTGGCGCAGTGGGGCTGGCTCTCACTCATCATCCTGCTGAACGCCATCGGGACGATGTGCGTTGCCGTGGGCTGGCTGATGTGCGTGTACGACAAAAAGAACGTGAAGTTCCACTGGGACGAGCGCGCAATCAAGTGATTACTTGAGCCGGGACAGTTTCGCAAAATCGCCTTCGCGCAATGCTTTCTCGAGATTCTTCACGCGTTCCCGCGCGATGGTTGTTCCCCGGAACGCCAGAGCGTGTGCAATGGAAAAGAACGTCGATTCACGTTTTGCGTTCCTGCCGAAAATCTCTTCCTGGTAGGTTTTCCACGCGGGCTCGAGCGACACCCCGAATTCGCGCTCGCCCGGGTCGTAGCGCAGGTACGCCTCGTCGTTCGGTCCTTCTCCCAGCAAGTACACGATTGATTCACCGAGCTGCGCTTCAGGGAAGGCGCGCAAAATCCGTCCGGTGCGCGTAAGCTGCTGCTGGACGCCCATATTTTCCGGAAGCGTGTGCACCGTGAGCCTGCGCAATAGTTCCTCGGGCGGCGTCTTGTGTTCCGCAAGATTTTTCGCGGCGTCGCAAACAATCCCCCACGCGGCTTTCTTGTCATCGAAAAAATGCTCAAGGAACGCCCGCAGGGTACGCGTTTCGAGCGCGGAACGCCGCATCTTGCCCGGTTCCTCGAGCGCTTCCTTCCTGCTCGGGATGTCAATTCCGGCGCTGCACAGCTCGCCATGCAACCGGTAGATGGCCTTGCCAGCCTCAACGGAAAGCACGTCGGCCATCCCGAATGGAATGAAGCCGCGCCGTGCCGCTTCCGCCTCGCTGATTCCCCGAAGGAAGTAGACGTTGCGGTACTTGTTGAGGATGGTCGCGCCGTCAAACGGCGCCTTGCGCAGCCGGCTTTCCAGGGCGCTTTCGACTTCGCTTACGCTCTTGCCGTACCTTGCGCGCACCATCAGGTATTGTTCGGGATGTCGCTGGACGCTTGCCAAGTCAGCAAGCACCTCGCCTGCCCAGCCGTCCAGCACGAGCGAGTACATGAACGCCTCGATGGGATTTTTCGCGCCGCGGCAAAGGCCGAACAGTTCCTTTTTAGGCGCGTCACCTTCAAGAACGGGCTCAAGAAAATGCGCGTACGGGTACGCGGCCACGAGCACGTCGCGCGCCTCGCCGATGGTGGGCGTCCAGTACTTGTGCGATTTTACGCTCGAATCCATCGCCGTGTCCGCGTCGAACGCGCCATCACCGCCGCGCCACCTTGGCTTGTGCAGCGCCGAGAAATGCTTCCGGTCGGACGCCCGCGCAGCGACGGATTTCGGGCTTTCGTTGAACGCCTCGAAGTACGTGACGTGGCAGGCCTCGGCAATCCGCATCAGCGGGTTCAGGAACGGTTCGGCGGCCTTCAGCTGGTGGATACTGTCATCATAGGCGTATTCGAGCAGGGTGCGCATCGATTCCTCTTCGCCTTCGAGCGCGCGCTCGGTCATTTGCGCCTGCTGTTCATACGTGAGGCTTTTCTTGAAGTGCAGGTCGAGGCTGAAGAACTTGTCGCAGAACGCCGCAATTGTCTCGAGCTTGTAGTCCGTGACGAACGGGCCGAGATAGTGCCGCGCCATCCACATCATGTCCATATCGATGGCGTCGCCGCTCGCCTTGCGGCCGTGGCTGTCGATGATACCTCTCCTGAACGGGATGCTTTCGGGGCCGCTGTTGTCGTGATTCACGAGGAACATCCCGGGAGCGGCATCCAGGACAGGATAGTCGTACCCCAGCCCGTTCTGCGTGACGCGGAGCCGGAAACCGCGCAATTCCTTCGCGGTCTGGTGCTTGAGGTAGGCGCTTGCGCGGAACAGCTCGTCGTTGGTGCCGTTGCCCGGCGAGTACGTGATGTTTCGCGCAGTACGGCCGGTGCTGCTGCGGATAGCTTCATCCTTGAGTGGAAAGACACTGAGCACTGTGTCTTCATCTCCGACGATGGACGCGGCATAGACGAAGCGTTCGGCCGGCGGCTTCCACCACCGCATCACCTCGCTGTCCCACGCGCACTTACGCAAAGAGCCTGCTGAACCCATGCAGGACATCCCTCCATTCGGCGAGATGGATGATGCTTCGGAAGGGGCGCGCGCACGACACGTCCTCCCAACAGCGCTCGAGGAAGTTGTTCTCGCCGTGCCGGAGCGATTTCAGGTGCCCTTCGAGCGCATCGGCGCGCGTCGTGATGTCCCGCAATGCACTGCGCGGGTCCTGCCGGAAAATCTCCGCGGGAATCTTCGCGTACGCGCGCAAGCGTTCGTCCTTCTTTGCGCCGATACTTTTCGCAAGGTCTTCAGGCGCGATGGGAGCCGAGCGCAGCCAGCGCAACGCGTCGGCCTGGCACATTCCGTGCGCGAGCAGCGGCAGCACGTACTGTTCGTGCAGCCCGCCGATGCGCGCGTGCAGTTCGCGCTGTTGTTCGAGCGCCTCGAGGCAGCCGTTCAGCGGTTGGACACGGTGCTGCGGGAATTCAAGACGGTTGTAGATGCGGTCGGACAAGGGCAGCCGGAGGTACTGGTCGTGGAGCAGCTGGTCGTCGTGCGGTTTTTCAGGAACGTGAACCCAGATGACCTTGCGCGACACTCCGTATTGCTTCAGCGAGGCATTCGGGAACTGCAATTTTGCGCGCTGCAGCGCGCTCTTGGCCTCGTCAAAGTCGTAGGTGCGCTTGCTGACGTACAGCTCGCCCGCGAGGACGCGGATTGCGCCATAGGTTTTTTCGCCTGATGCCGCGTAGAACTCCAGCCACTCTCTTTTTCCTGCGTTTGCGCGGGTGAAATCGTGCGCCCAAAGGTCCATTCACTCACCAGTGGAAACAGCGTCAGCAGGTTTAAATAATTGCTGCCGTTGCCGTATATAGATGGCCGTCTCGTGGTACATCCCGACAATCCAGCGCCTCGCCGACCCGTCCAAGCACGGCCGCTTGTACTACCAGCTTTCGCCGCTGTTCGGCCGGCATCTCGATTGGCTGTCCAATCGCCCGTTCACGCATATGCTGGAGACGACGCAGTCGTACGCGGGCGATGAGCGCTTCACGCGCGGCATCACGCAGTTCTTTACCTACCACGAGGAGCTGCGCAAGGAGCTTCCGCGTCTGCGCGGCAAGAAGGTCATTTTCCTCCCCGGCGTCACGATTGACCGCGCGGACGAGAATCCCGCGTATCTCGGCGTCGATTACGCCTGCCCGCGCAACCGCCTGACGGAAAAAATCCTGTTTTCCATCCAGAACCTGCGGCGCTCGTTCAACTGGGACGTTGACGTGCATTTCCTGCAGGTGCAGCCCCTGGCCTTGCCGTTTCACGCAAAAGAAGGCAAGCTTGTCCACTCGCTCGAGGATGCCGTCCGCGCAACGGAAGTGCTGGCGGACAAGCCATTCGGCAATCTCGTGCGTGACCCAGCATCGGCGGATTTCCAGCAGGGCATCTACCAGTACAGCCGGACGCTGTTCGACAGCGCAATCGCAAAAGAGGCGTACGGAGAAACCCTGCTCCGGTTCGCGCTCAAGCACCAGGAGCACGTCCTGCACAACGGCCCGGGCCTTGACCCGCACAAGCTTGACGAATTGAAACGATGGTTCGGCGGCGAGAAGGCTGTGATGAAGGCCACGCGCGAAGACATGCACCATCATATCGAGAAGGACATCCAGTTCAACAAGCGGCTGATGGCTGCCGCATACGCGACCATCATCGAGGACTTGGGGCTCGATAAAGTGCATTATTTCATCACGAAAACCTCGCCTGAGATGAGCATCATCGATACGGCAGCGAAACTCGCGGGCGTCCCCCTGGACTCGTGGGGGAAAGGCATCATGCGCAACGCGAAAATGTCGCGCCTCCGTGAAGCCGATGACGCTGCCGTGCGCCTGCTGGAAGGAAAACTGTACAGTTGGGACCCGAAACCGCAGCTTTCGACGCTGCGCCGCTTCACGGAAGAAGAGCCGCAATATGCGCGCTGCCAGCAATGCCCCGACCTGCGCGAATACCGGTGCCCCGTGGCGGGATTGCGCCGCGAGGACAAGGAGCGCTCGTCCGAAAAGGGCTATGTTCCAAAAGTCACGAAGTGCGCGTGCGATTTCGCGCAGAACAAGTTCACGCTCGAAGACGTCACAAAGGTCGTCCAGGCAAAGTATGGCAAGAACCCGCTCGTCACGCCGCAGGACCTGTTCGACGAGCTGCGGTTCAAGAACATCCGTTATCTTGACGAGGACGGCAAAATCAGGAAGGCGAACGAGCTTGACATCTGGCGCAACGATACCCGGATGCAGGGCTGGACGGCCAACTTCATCGCGGATGACCTGCAGGCGCGCCACGACGCATTCATAGTTCGCATCGGGGAGAAGGGCGAGCGCGAGACGCAGTCCTGGCGTTTGTTTGTCGGTGACGAGAAACTGCTGCCGTACGGCATCTTGGCAACGCGCGGTGAAGTCAAGCCTCTCAAGGTTCCGGCGAGCAGGCCTGACTATTATTCCATCCGGCCGAGCGAGTTTTCATCATCTTGCGTTATCGGAAGGATCCTTTCGAAAGTGGATCCCGCGAAGGTGCTGGAGCAGGAAGGCGTGGAAATCATCCCGCACGTCTGGGGTGTCTCGGGAACCATCCGCCACCGGCTTGCGTTATGGCGGCCCTGGGTTGATTATGCGGGCAAGGACATCCCGGTCTGGGACTACACCGAGCGCGAGGTGTGGACGAGTTTTGCGAATCCGGACGGCCCCGACATCCGCGTGTTCGGCCACGCTGACGCGTTCGCGTGGATTGAAGGCCCGCGCCCGATGCCTATCGTGTTCGACTACAAGCGCTCGCCCAACGAGAAGGCGAGCTATCACGTCCAGCTGATGCTCTACCGGAAAGGGCTGGAGCGCGCGCTCGACACGCGGTTTGACGAAGCGGTGCTCTGGCTGGTCAACCGGCCGCACTTCAGCAAGCTCGGCGAAGCGCAAATGCCCGTGCACCATTACGCCTACGTTGACGCCCGTTCGTACGACGTCATCCCGTTCCCCGAATTCAACCCGCTGACCGAGACGTCGAGGATGGTTTCGGGGCTCGAAGAGCTCGTCGTAAGCTCCTATCTTCTCCAATCGCTGCTCGCGCGCGAAAAGCACGCGTACTTGCAGGCGCGGAGCGTGTGCAGCAAGACCGTCTGTGAGAGCAAGGACGGGACGTGCGGCCACCCCTTCAACAAGCAGCTGTGCGACACGATGGCGGGCATCGTCAGGAAGGGAGGAAACGTCCAGGACTTCCTGTACGACGGCGTTGTTCTTTAGATGATGTCCAGAATTCTGTTCAGGTAGAACTTATACCACGCCAGGAACGGCGCGAACACGACGCAGAACAGCGAGATGAGCGCGAAGCCGCCGGTGCTGTCGACGGGCGAAAGAATCCAGACCTGTGACCACACGACGAACACGATGACCGCGAGCGCGTACGGCAGGACAAACTTGTGGATTTTTCCGAAGCCGATTGCGAACGTCTTGCTGATTGCCTTGCCGATCTGCGTCTCTCCCGCGACGTACGTCCGGTGCAGGATTCCCGTGAGGTGCAGGAACGCGGATGCGAGAATCGTGACGCCAATGACGGCGTACACGCCCCGCAAGCCGATGATGATGAACCAGTCGAACACGAGCCAGCTTGCCAGCCAGATGAGGTTGAGCAGGAAGAACTTCCAGAACTTCGCGGGTTTCTTGACGACGGTTTTCCAGCCGAACCACTGGAAGATGACATAGAGGATGAACACGCAAACAAGCGTTCCAATGATTGCGAGGATGCTGTTGACGAAGAACGCGCGCAGTGCCTCAGTGCTTTGCTGTTGGATAAGCACGGGGTTCGCGCTCACGAGGCTGTCACCGATGAAGTCAAGCACGTCGCCGAGCGCGAGGAACAGGCCTGCGGTAAGCAAGACGAACAGGATTTCGTATGCGAGGACGAACACGAACGCAAGGTTCAAACCCTTGAACGTGCCGATGAACGCGCTCCAGACCGCTTTAGCGTGCTTCAGAAGCCCTCACCCGGCGTTGTCGTGGGGGCTTGCGGCCCGGCCTCCGCTGTTTGGGCGGCCTCCGCGGGTGTTTCAGGCGCAGGACTGTCCGGGCGCGGAGTCGTGTCAACAACGGGCACGCAGAGCGTTCCCTGCCGTCCCTTGCCCGTATCGATGGATTGCGTGTAGATGAGGCACACCTGCGTGTAATCGCGCAGGCTGTACTTGATGAGCGCCGCTCGTCCTTGCGCGCTTGCGGCTCCGCCTTTTTTCACGGGCGTTCCGGGCGCCGGGAACCAGTCGTAATGGCCGTCCTGGTGCTGGAAGCGCAGCTGCACGGCGTTGTCATCGTCCGGGCTGGATGCGTAGAACGTGATGTGGTAGAGCCACTGCTTGTATGAGCCGGAGGCGTTCTTGAACGAGGTCGCTTCCGTCCTTTGCGCCTGCACGTGCGCGGCCGCGCGCACAGCCTGTCCGGGAATGACGGTGATGATGGTGTTGTCGCCGGAATGCTTGTCGCTGTAGCGCTCGCACAGCTCCGAGGTGATGCAGTCGATGCCGAGGCCTATCTTGCAGAACTGCTCGTTCATCCGCGCCCTGCGCTTGGCGAGGTCTTCCTTGCCGATGAACAGCGAGCCGTACGCACCCAGTCCGCGCCAGTTTTCGTACGTGGAGAAGAGGAAGGACGCGATGTCGAAGAGGTTTCCTTCAGTCCAGACGCGTTCCCATGCGTTGGCCTGTTGTTTGAGGTATTCCTGATGGAGTTCTTTTGCTGCAGCCACCAACGCCTTTTGGTCGTCATTCAATGCGTTCAGCTGTTCCGTAGTGAGAGGAGTGCCGTCTTCCAGGACGACCTGGCCGTTGAGGACGTTGACGCCGAACTTCTTGCCGTCAAGCAAGCCGCACGCGCAGACCGGCCCTTTCGGCGTGAGGATGACTTCGCCCTCGCCCTTCTTTTCCAAACGACCGATTTCCTTGTTGTAGACTTGGACGCTCCACGTCCCGCCGATGGGCCCGAACTGGTACAGCGAAAGTTGCGTCCCGCCCGCGCCGAACTCTGCGCGTTCCCGGAACTCGCCATTCTCGTAGCGCGTCTGCGTGTGTGCCTGTCTCGTGTCGAATTCGCCGGTGGGATTGCCCTGGGCGTCATACTTCAGCGTGCCGCGGTAGAGCGTGAGCACGTCAGCGTTGTTCTGCCGCGTTCGCTCGACGTAAATATCACCGGTGAATGTGGATTTGTAGTAGTACGCTTCCTTGCCGGAGACCTTGGTTGCGTACTTGATGTCAATTCCCTGCTGGTGGAACTGCGATGCGATGCTCATGAAGGAGATCGTGGGAGTGATTTTCGCGTCCTCGCTCTGCGTGAAGTCAAGCCCGAACTTGCTTTCGATGCTCGCCTTCGTCGCGGCGTCATAGCGCCCGATGACGTCCCCCTGCTCGTCGTACAGGGTCATCTGGTTGGTGGGGGTAAGCGTATAGTATTGGCCGGTTCCTGAGAAAAATACTGCACGGTTGTCGTTCAGGATGAACTTGCCGAGCGAGGGATCGTAGTTGCGGATAAGATTCTTGTTCTTTGCTGCGTAATTGTACTGTTGCGCGGAGATGCGCGTTGCGCTTGCGGGGGCTGCTCCACGGACCGCGACGAAAATAAGTTCGCCATTCCTTTCGACCTCGTAATATGACAGGGGGCCCGTGCCTTCCGGAATCGGCTCAATCTTGACGGGAACGAGCGTCGGCGCCGGAGCAGGCTCGGCAGTTGGCGGAGGCGACTTTGCCACGACGAGCGCGCCGGCCGTCTGCCCGCCGAACGCGTACGTCGCATCGGGATTGTTGGCGAGCGTGAAGTCAAGCCGGTTTTCCGCCTCGAGCGTCGCGCGCTCCTCGGAGCTGTACTGGGTGATGACGTCGAAGTCATCCTCGTAGAACGTCAACGCGCCCGATTGCAGGGTGTAGTGGTTGCCGGTCGGCTGGAAGACCGTGACTCCACCGCTGGAAAGCGTGTACTTGCTATACTCGGTCTGGTATTGGGTGATGGCCGCGCGGTTGTCGCGCGCGAAAATGTACTGGGTCTGGGAAATCTCTTTTGCTCCCGTGGGAAGTGAGCTGCGCGTGTTGCCGAAGATGACCTCGCCACGTTCGGGAACGTACTGCTCGTAATATTTCAGTGGAGCTTCCGAAGCGGGTTCGGTCGTGGTGTAGACGGTGACGGTCGAAACGGTGGCCGCGAATGTCGATGGGATCAGCAGCAGTGCAATCAGGATGAACAGTGCGCGTCTCATTCCTCATCCTCCAAATCTTCCAACTGCTGGCACGGGCCCTGGCCGACCTTGAAGAAGTCGTCTGTCTTGACCGATTGGACGTCATCGATGACGCGGCCGACGGATTCAAAGACTTTCGCGAATGAGCAGCCAATGTTGATAGTTCCGTAGCTCGTGCCGCAATGCGCTTCGCAGAACGCTCCAATCAAGGCTGCCAGCGCAGCGAACGGGTTGCTGAGCCATTCCTTGACGGTGTTAATCCAGTACTGCGTGATTGCCGTGTAGGGGATGGCCGCGAAAGCTTGTCCCCAGACGTAGGCGCACGTGAGGTATGCTTTTTCGTCCTCGCACACGCTGATGGGGACGCCGGAGTCCTTCACTTCGCGCTTCAGGCACGTCGCGTAACGGCACTGGATTTGGCGGTACTTGTCAACATTATAGATGATGCCTGGCACGCACAATGTCGCGACGCTCCAGACGATGCTGTCCTTGACGTTGATGATGGGAGGCTGTCCGGGCTCTCCTGCGATGGGACCTTCGCCCTGCTGGTTGACGAACTCGGTGGCGCCGGGCACGATATCCGTGTCAATCGGGCCGGTGAGTTCCGTGTTGACTTGCTGGCAGTTCAGGAAGCCGCAGAAGGGCTGGAGGAATGAGTCGATGCCTTGACCTGGCTTGCCGAGGAACGTCACGTACTGTTCCTTGGCCTGACACCATGCCTGCCTTCCCGGTTCAACAGGAGCGCCGAGGAACTTTGTTGAGATTGAAAGCGCGCTCATCGTGACGTGAATGACTTCAAGCGCGGCAGCGATGTTCCAGAACATCTGCCTGAGCTGGCAGATCTTGTTCGCCACATCGAAGAACTTGTTCAGCGCGTCAAGCCACTTGCCGAAGCGCTGTGCGTCGTCGACGGCTTCCTCGATTTTCTCATCGATGTTCTCGGACATTGACCCGATGGGGCTGTCGCCGAACGCGATTTGCATCGTGACGTTCTCGGTTTCAGGGTAGGACGTGAAGCCGTCGCCTACCTGCGTGAGGATGTACATCGGGCACGTGAGGTTGAACTGGGCTTCGGGGAATTCGCGCGTCGGCAGGAGCACGCGCATGTACGGCTCCCTGCTCTTGTAGCCGTTGTTGATAAGTTCAGGAGGAGCCGCGACGCTTGTCTGGATGTCGCCGGTGCACTGCTTCCAGGGGCCCATTCCGGTGGCAACGACCTCGACTTTTTTCTCATTGGAGTAGGGCGTGAGCTTGATGCGGCAGTAGACCTGGTGGTTCACGAGCACGGTCGAGGAGCGGTCGAGCACTTTCGGCGTGCACGTCACCGAGCTCTTCCAGTAGTTGGGGTTCGGCTCATCGAGGACGTCAAAGACCTCGAATTGCCGTGTTTGCTCGACGAAGTTGCCGGCGTCGTCGGTGATGCGCATCAGCGCTTTTCCGGTGAAGCCGCCGCTGCGCTCGACGGTGAACGCGAAGGTGCACGTGCTTGCGTCGCACGACGCGGGAACGAGCGTGGCCGCTCCGAAGTCGCTGACGTTCGCGACGCCGCCGTACGCGCCGCTGACGTCGTATTCGACTTCGATGACGTCGCCGTGCACGAGCTTGTCGCCGTAATCATTGTTGGCGTGGAAGATGGAGATGCGCGGGCCGCCCGTGATGCTCGGCGGCGTGGAATCGTAATCAAATGCGTAGCTCGCGGGCGCCTGGAGCTGGTTGCCGAGGTCGTCGCGTGTTGAAGTGACGACGGTCGCGCTGTACCTGCCGGCAGGGACGTTCGCGGGCAGCTTCCAGCGGCACGCCCAGTCCGCTCCGAGGGGTTCGCAGAAGTCAGCCCTGCGGATTCCAAGCCCGAGATTGTGCGTGTCCAGGAACGCTTCTGAGCGCGCCATTCCTTTCTCGCGGAACAGCACGGTGAGCGTCCCCTGGATGCCGAGCAAGGGTGTGCCGTCGCCGGACGTGAATCCGGTGCTCATCGAAATCGCTTCAGGGGGTGACGTATCGGATACGATGGTACAGGTCAGCTTCTGGCTCACGGTGTTGCCGAGGTCGTCGGCAGCGCGCACGGTGAATTCGCACGGTGAGACGCTTGTGATGGGGATGTCGTGCCAGATGACCGTCCTGAGCGGGGCGATTCCGATGTCGTTCGGACCGCGGTCGGAATATGCAGCGCCCGCAAGCCTGCTGAAGTCAGCCCGGACGCTGTTGACGTCGAGCGACGGGTCTTCAATCCTCACTTCAACGCTCGCGCTCATTCCTTCGGGAGGGATGGTGTAGAGTGTGGCGCCGTCGTATGCAGCGATGCGGAAGCCGCGAATGGCCGGAGCCATCCGGTCGACGTAAATGCTCGTGCACAACGGCGCGCTTGTCTTGCCGATGCGGTCGAACGCGACCGCGCACAGCGTGACGTTGCCCGTGTTCTGCGGCGTGTAGGAATACTCGCCCTCGACGGTGCAGTCGTTCACCCGCGTCGTGCCGGGGATGCTTGCCCTGAAGCCGGAGCTTTGCGTGTTCTCGAAAATCTTGACGTTGCCGACGCCCGCGCACGCCTCCGTGTCCCCAGGAACGAATGAATAGTCTTCGGCGCGGTAGGAAATCTTCACCGGGCCGGGCCCGAGAATCTCCTTTTCGGCGTAGAACGTGAGCATTTCGGGGTCGATGAAGTCGTTGACGAGTTCCTCGACGGCTTGCGTGACCTGGACGTTGTCGTCGTTGAACGCCGCGATGGTGTAGTCGTCGACGCCGCCCACGCCCACGAGGTCATAATTGAGCGTGCAGATGGCGCCTCCGACTTGCGGCGTGCACGTGGTGAAGAAATACGAGATTCCTTCGCTCGTGATGAGCCTGACCTGGTTGGGCGTGATGTCCGGGTCATTCGGGATGGTGACTTGCGCGCGGATGGTGAGCGTGTCCGTGGTTTTCGCGACGTTCCTGACGCCGTCCCTGCCCGCGAACTGCTGGACGCTCAGCGATTGCGCGGTGACGATGGGCATCGTCATGATGAGCAGGATGCAGATGAGCGAAAGGAAGCGTCTCATGCGTCCACCTTCTTGTTTCCCGTGGCGAAAATCTCAGGCGTTGCACTCAACACGTGCTGCCCCGGGACACAACAAGGGCGTAGCACTTGTGCGCAGCCGAGGCAGTGGACTCGGCTTGCGATTTTCGCGTTCGTTCCTGCAGAATAGGATAACGCAACGACAAAACTGCCTGGGACGGGAAGTGCGGTGACTGCAAAAACAGGGAAGCTCATTGGCGCACCTCGGGGCGTATCAGGGAGGGTTCGCTGTCCGCGTACGCCTGCGCCTTGTTCAGCTGGCTCAAGTCCTCAATCACGAGCCGCGTTCCGGGGACTTCTGCGCCGAGCGTTATCGTGGGGAAGGTGATGGTGCGCGCGTTCCTGAGCATCTCGGGCGTGACTTCCCAGGTGAACTGGACGTTGCCCGAGGGGAACGGTTTCTCGGAGACGCACGCGTTGCGCGTCGAGTTGCCGAAGTGGATGGGCTCGGACGGGATGTTGAAGCATTCCTTCTTCTCGCGGAACGGCCCCTTCTTGTACTTGTAGCATCTTCGGTCGACGGGAATCGTGATGTTGCCGTGGTGGAGCGTCGAGACGCTCACTGTGTAGTTGCCGGGCGTTATCCGGACGTCGCGGCTGTACTCGCCGCCCTTGTACAATGGCGAGCCGCAGACGCTTGCGAACGCGCTGAAGGGGTTCTGGCCGTCCTGGGCCTCGCGCGTCGCGCTGATGATGGCCTGGTCGTATTCGCTGAAGAACAGCGCCTCGGGCGCGAGGTTCCAGCTTTCCGTGAGCGGGTCCTTGCGGAGCTGGTATTTTCTTGCCGTGACATTCACTTCGATGATGGGGTTCATTGCCAGATCGATTGCCTGGTCGGCGTCAGTTGCGGTCTCAACGACGACGACATCGGCGAGATAGTCCGTCTGCGCCGCGCTGAGCCTGCCGCCGAGGCATCGCGGGAGCCGCGTGCTCAGCTTGCCTTCGCGCGTCTCCCCGACACTGCACGATTCCGCGCCGCATTCAAAGGTCAGTGCGCCGTCGACCGGGCTGCGCGTGACGGTGTTGAATAGCGTGATGTTGAACACGCCGGATGTCCTCTGGCTTTCGTCGCACAGGAGCGTTGTCTGCGCTTCGAGCAGCGGAACGTCCGGCGATTCCCAGTCGGTCGTGAGGGGCTCGTTGTTGCGGATGTTGCCTTCGAGCGCGAACCTGAACGTGAAGCCTTCGCCGTTGAACGCTCCCGGCTCGCTCAGCTCAACCATCACGGGATAGCTGAGGTCGTAGGCGAAGCTGTAGCGCTGCAGCCCGAACACGGGCCCGAATGTGTTCAGCATGCTTTCGGGGCGGCAGATTTGGCCGTCGCAGTTCAGGTCGAAGTACGGCTTCCAGGAGTCGAGGTAGATGAAGCGGGCTTCCAGCTGAGGGAATGCCTTGAGCTGGGGGATGAGCGCATTGCGGTTGAGGGCGTTCTCGATGACGCCGGGGTTCTGGATGTTCGCGGGCGTCTCGATGGGCCGGTAGTTCCGCGTGCCGAAAACCTGCAGCACGGGGACGTAGCTCTGGAGGAGCTGCTGGATGCGTTCCTGCACGGCGAGCTTCACCCAGACGGTGCCAGGGCCGAGCTCCATTTCCATGCTGCCGACCGGAGGCAGCTTGTCCGGCGCGGTGCCGGAGAATGCCGCGATAAGCTCGCGGCTGTGCTTGCCGAGGAAGGCGTTTTCGCTTTCGAGAATGGTGATGTTGGTGGCGAGGTCGTAGATGTCCTTCAGCCGCACGGGAAGGTTCGCCACGAACGTGTCGAGCGTGTGCCTGCCCGCGGGAGTGTCGGCGCGGAAGGTCTGTTCGAGGCTGATGACGACGTCGCTGTCGGTGATGAACACGCGCGCATCGCGGCGCTCGTCCGCGGTGACGGCCATTCCCTGCTCGCTCAGCGGCGCAAAGTCCTTGAGGCAGGTGTCAAGGTTCTGCTTGACATACAGCTCGAGCGCGGCTTCGATGCTCGGGCTGCCCTGGCGCTTGTGCAGGCGCGGCTGCTTGCTGGAGAACGCGCAGTCCCCGTCGCACGTGTTCGGCGACTTCAGATACCACCAGTAGGGGATGCCGTACTCGCTGTCCGGCGCGAACAGCAGGATGTCGCCCTCGGTCGGGTTTGCCGGGTTCGGAGCGCTGTTGGGAACGTCACGGAACGAGAGGTAGCCGCCGTGGTCGCCAATCTGGCGGAGGCCTTCCTGCCCGATGCGCTCGATGCATTCGGTGATGTAGTCCTGGACGGGCTGGGCTTCGGTGGCGACTTGCTGGAGCTGGGGGATGGTCGCTTCCTGCACCTGCCGGGCGTTAAGATAGATGATGCTGCCAACGGCAAGCACGAGAAGCAATCCAACGATGATGAATACCGTTATCTGTCCTCTTTTCACCAGGCACCCTCTTTTAAGAACGAAGCCGGAATTTCTGTATATAAATGTTACTCTTGGGCATAATATAGGTTATCTGCGCTTTAGGGGTTTTCTTCGGGTGAACGCCAGGCGCCATACCAGGTAGCCGGCCATTCCCAGCACGAGTGTTGAGACTGCGCCGATGCGGACTGCCCATTCTTTTGTCTTGGACGGCTCGGGCGTGATGACTTCGATGGGAGGTTCTTGGGCGATGCCGTAGGTTCTCGGCTCGGTGGGCGGCGAGTAGCACGCCCGCTCCATTTCAGGCGTGAAATCCTCGGTTCCGCAGGCGTTCATCTCGGTGCACTTCCGAGTCTGCGTGCCGTTCGCGCAGGGAGTCCACTCGTCGCAGTACCATTCTTCCGTGCACGGCATCGGGACGCAGCCGAGAGGCGCCTGGCACCACTGGCCTGAGGGGCAGGAGATGCTCCGTGTTTCGCGGCAGCCGTCATTGTTGTAGTCGCCGCACATAATCGTGGAATATCCGGCGCACGAAACGAAACCGGCGGGCGTGCAGAGGTTGACACAGCCTCCTCCGCCACCCCCTCCGCCACCGCCCCCACCTCCTCCGCCGGAGAGCGTGGATTTCGTAAATACGAACGTGCCGCTGGTGTTGGTGTTGTTGGCGACGTCAGCGCAGGTGACGTTCCAGAAGTACAGCGCGTCGGAAAGCGAAGCCGTGAACGTCTGCGACATGCCTTTCGCGACAGACAGTGCGGTCTGTGAGCTGGCGTTGCTGATGGCGATGGTGCAGTTGCTGATGGTGCTGTTGTCCGTCACGGAATACGTGAACGTGACGGAGGATGACGAAGAAAGCTGCACGCTGCCGTTCGCGGGGCTGTCGAGCGTGATGCCCGGGGCGAATGACTCGTTTTGAATGACGATTCCCTCATGGGTGAACAGGTTCTCGCCGAAGCTCGCACACGTGATGTTCGCGCTTCCGGTGAGATTTGTCGTGAACGTTCTGTTGTAGGTGTGCCTGTCCAGCGTCGCGTTGTACGTCATGTTGACGGGCGTCGTGAACGTGAAGTCGCCGGTGATGTTGAATGAAACCCTGCACGCTCCGTCGGTGGTGTTCGCGCCGCTTGTCCCGTTCGTGAAGTTCGCGACGAAGAGCACTTGGTCGTTGACGAACCTGCTCGCGGTGTCCGTGTCGTCTGATGTTGAGAGGCTGAGGTTGCTTCCTGCCGTGTAGCTCGAGAACCCGATGACATCAAATGTCAGGATGCCGTTCTCGAATGTCCGGTTCTGGCAGTCCGCGCACGTCACGCCGTTGCGTTTCGGAATCGCGTTGTTCAGCGATGAGACGGCCAGCCTGAGCGTCGCGGATTGGTTGAGCGAGGTGCAGTTCGTGTTCTCGTCGCGCAGCGTGATGTTCGCCGCGGAGATGTTGAAGCACTGCCCGAACAGCGATGAGTTCAATGAATTGTTGCGGAAGAAAATCGTGCCGCCGTTCGACAGCGAGTTGTTCGTCTGGTTGAACGTGTAGTTGAACGACTGCCGGATGAACGCGGCGTGCGCATCCACGTGCCGGAATCCTGCGACGTTCGTGGCTGTTTCCTTGAGGATGCTTTCAATTTCAGAGGGGGTGAAGGGCAGCCCGCGAAGCTGCGCGTTCTGGGCGAGCAGTGCGACGATGCCTGAGACGTGCGGCGTCGCCATAGATGTGCCGGTAAGCGCACCTGCGCCGCCACCGATGGTCGCGGATGTGATTGATTGTCCGGGAGCCATCACGTCAAGCAAGGGTCCGCGGTTACTGCCGCCGGGAGGTCCAGCCCAAACGCTTGTCCCGTCTCGCGTCGTTGCGCCGACGCTTGTCGCGTTTGGGTCGCAGGCGGGGTTCGAGATGCCCGTCGTGCTGCCGTCATTCCCTGACGCGGCGATGACGCTGATGTTTCTTGCGGCAGCCGCGCCGATGACCGCGTTGAAGTCCGTCGGGCATTCGGGTTGCGTCGCGTAGGCGCTGCCGTCGCTGAGGCTGATGCTGATTGCCTTGATGTTGTACGTCGAAGCCTCGTCCGTGCAGTAGTCGATTCCTGAAGCGATGTCCGCCCCGTCGCAGCTGCCGCTGGAGTTGCAGACCTTGACGGCGACGATGTTCGCGTGTTTTGCGACGCCGCGCACGGCTGACGAGTTTCCTGCCGCGATTCCGGCGACGTGCGTCCCGTGGCCGTGGTTGTCGGTGGCGTTATTGCTTTCCGTGGAGTTTTGGCAGCAGCCGACGGTCGTCGCGGTGGCGATTGAGCAGAAGCATTTCTGGTTGACAATCCGTCCGGTGAATGCAGAATGCGAGGGGTCGATTCCGGTGTCGAGGATGCAGATGGACTGGTTCGCGCCGGTGATGTTGATGCCGTTGAACCGTTCGCCCCAGACGTCATCCGCATCGATGGCCGGGACGCTGACGCTCAACTCAATGCCGAATGTCCTCGGAATGTAGATTTCCTTGACATCGTCCGATGCAACGAGCTCCTCGAGCGCTTCGGGGGTGAGCTCGACAATCATCACGGGCGAATTGGACAGCTTGCGCTCCACGCGCGCGTTCGCACGTTCAAGTCTCCGCTCGGCTTTTTCCTGTGCGATGCCGATGCGCGCCTGGCGTTCGGGCTTTACGTCTTCGTTGAGCACGACGATTGCGCGCACCGTATCGTTCGTTTCAAGCGCGTCTTCAAGCGCTGCGTCGACGTGCGCTCGCTCGTTCCGGGCAGAGGAGCCCGCGACAAGAAGCAGCGCGAGTGCGAGAAGCAGGAATGCGCGCATCGCTAGGCTACCTTGACGGTAATGGGGACTTTCGTGAGATGTGATTCGTCGGACGCCATCGCGTGGATGGTGTAGGTTCCGGGCTGTTTCGGGATGACGGTGAGCGTGCTTCCTTTCAGGTGGACGCTGATTCCGGGAGCGCCTGAAACCAGGTAGGTCAAGGGGTCGCCGTCAGGGTCGCGGAACGCCGTGGAGAGGTCGATGATGAAGGGTTCCGTTGCGGAGAATTCCCGGATGCCGTTCCACGCGGGCGCGCCGTTGTGCGTCACCAATCCGAGATGTTCCGGCTGGCCGAAGAGCACGACCGCGATGAGGACGAAGAAAATGCCCAACGCGATGAAGTCCTTCGGTTGCAGGCCGTGGTGCTCTTTGGGCATTTCGTGCTCGAGCCTGGACATCCGCGCGGCGTGGACGAGGTCGTGCGGTAGCTGCGTCACGTTCGGCATCGCCGAGACGGCCTGGTGGACTTGCGTGACTTGGGAATAGGCGGCTTTCTTGGAAGCGGAATCGAGGGACTGGTACGCGGACAGGAGCGCAGTATAGGCCTGCGTCGCCGCGTACTTGTCAGAAGAGCCGATGGCGCTTTGCGCGCGCTCGTACGCTTGCTGGAAATGCTCGTCCATGGTTCCCTCTTTTGCTGATGGGGTGTACTGCAGAGTTCTATATAAACGTTTAGGGACGCAAACAGGGTCTCCGGCAACCAGGCTCTCAGGGGCTATTTTTGCGTCATTTTCTGAAGAATGCGAGAACGCAACGACAATAGTCCTGGGGACGGGAGGGGTGGGGACTGCAGGCATATTCTACGATACCTTTATAAACCCCCTTCGGGGAAATCAAGGTATTCTATGCTGAGCCGGTGAAACAGTCCGGCTCGGGGAGACAAACTATGCCAGCGAAATTGGTTTTCGGATTGAAGGGCGGGCAGAGCGCCCAGAAGGAAATTGCGGATGACGCCTTCAAGGCGTTGCTCGGCAAGAAGATTCACGACAAGGTCAAGGGAGACGCCATCGGCTATCCGGGCTACGAGTTCGAAATCTCGGGCGGCTCGGACTACTGCGGCTTCCCGATGCGATGGGACGTTCCCGGCTTCCAGCGCAAGCGCATCCTCGCAATCGAGGGCGTCGGCCTGAAGAAGGAAGCGAACGGCATCAAGCAGCGAAAGACCGTCTGCGGCAACACCATCCACCCCAAGATCACGCAAGTGAACCTGAAGGTCCTCAAGGAAGGCGCGACTCCTTTGATTGAAAAGAAGGAAGAAGCCAAGCCTGAGGAGAAGAAGGAATAATTATTTTCTTTTCGTTTCTGTTTTCTTGAGCAGTCTCGCAATAATGATCATCTTCACGATGGCGAGAACGATTGCCAGCGCGACGAGCCACAGCACCCAGTCGGGAGCGTGTGTTCTTACGAGAATGACGATGGCGATGATGATTGCAACGATGGAGACGATCGCGCGCGCGAGGAAGAATCTCCTGAGCATCAGCCCACCAGCTTCAGGCTTCCCGTAATCTCGTCAATCCTTTTGTCCTCGTGCGGGCCGATGCCCATGCACGTGATCGTGCCGGGGTCGACGTGCGTGTGGCCGGCGTCCGTAATCACCGCAACGACAAGCCCCGCTTTCGTGGCCTTCCGTTCGTACTCAAGCAGTTCCGCCAGGTCCTTGACTTTCAGGACTGACTTTTTCATTCCTTCCGAGCGCCACTTCATCACGTCTTCGGCGTCGGACAGCGTGACGGCGTCAACGGCGGCGTGCGCGACTTGCGCGGCCATCTTGCCTTTCGACAGCTTCAAATCGTCACGGACGAGAATCACCTGCTTGTACGCGGTCATACCTCTCCCTACTTGAACTTGATTTAAATAAGTTGCGAGAGAAAATCAGTAGGTCTTCGTCGCGTTGAGCTGGACTTCCCACGCGGTCACGGAGGGCTGCGCGAGATTGTACTTCAGCGCGAAGTGCCTCGAGGCCTTGCCGCTCGCGAGCTTCGTCAGCACGCTTCCGTCATCGAGCGCCGCGATGGGGTTGTCCTCAATCGTGTGCTCGTCGATGATGATGTACGTCGAAGGCGCGGGGCAGTTCACGTACCCTGCCGGGTCGGACAGCGTTGACAGGAACGCGTCGGGGCAGGCGAGCATATGGAAGATGCGCGCCGCTTCGAGTTCGGAGGCGCTCTCGAACGCCTGCTTCAGCCAGTACTGTTCGACGCTGCTCGCGTCGTGCCACGAGAGGCTGATGCCTCCGCGTTGTGAGGCGTAGCTTGAGGCGCAGCCGAGTGCGGCATTGTCCTTGCCGTTGCGCAACGCGTGCACCGCGTACACGGCACCGGCCGCAACAAGGAGAAGGATGATGAGCGTCATCCAGCGCGTGCCTTTCGATGCGGGCTCGCTCCGTGACGCTTTCGGCGGCTCCTTCTTGGGCTCCGCCTTCTTGACTTCAGGCTTTTTCGGCTCCTCTTTCTTCACTTTGGGAGCGGGTTTCTCAACCTTCTTCGGTTCGGGCTTCTTGATTTCCTTCTTGGGCTCGACCTTTTTTTCAACTTTGGGAGCGGGTTTGGGAATTTCCTTCTTTTCGACAGGTTTCTCTATCTTTGCTTCAGCCTTGGGTGCTTCAGTCTTCACGACTTTTGGCTTCGGCGCAGGCTTGACCTCGGGCTTTGGCTCGATTTTCGGGACTTCCTTCACAGGTTCAATCGTAATTTCCTGCTTCGGCTCATCTTTCTTCTTGGGCTGCGGCGTGATGTCGCCGAGCTCCCTGCGGATGAGGTCGTTGAAATCGTCCTCGGCGCTCGTTTCCTCGCCGTCGTCAGAATCGTCAATAACCGGCGGGCGCTTGTTCTCTTCGTCCAGCTCCTCGCCGACATCCAGACTTCCGCTATATTTAGTTGCCATATTCACCTTTTTGCTAAATTGCGACGGAAGGAGAGCATTTAAAAGGATTATGGTTCTCCAGACGAATATGGCTTGCAGAACATATGCTGAACTTCAAAACTGCCGGGGTGCCGGGGAGGGGCGCGAGCGAAAGCACGTCCGACATCGTTGAGCGGAGAGAAGAGCCATGCCCCTGTCCGCGAAGCGGACAGTTATGGGTGCTTCTCGACGCGAGACGAGGAGGACTTTGCTCAAGCTTTGCGTAAAGCTTGATGAATTTCGGAAAGCTCGGA
>Ga0073934_10000891_pt1 | contig 78263 bp, 62 predicted proteins | sample LarsenN4metaG_FD_76834 | JGI IMG/M metagenome (GOLD analysis project Ga0073934, IMG submission 76834) | Hot spring sediment bacterial and archeal communities from British Columbia, Canada, to study Microbial Dark Matter (Phase II) - Larsen... ...
CGAGCGGCCCCTTCAGGTCATGCTGCAACGCCCCGCTCATGAGGGTTCGTAACGAGCCGATGGCATTCCCGGTTGCCGCCGGGTCGGTGGCATCGGCCTCCACCAGGAGCACCGGCCGATCACCCCGCAGCAGATCCCTGGAGAACTGGCTGGGAATCGTGATGAAAAACTGTACTTCCCCCCGGGCCAGCAGCTCCCCACCCTCGGCCTCGCTACCGACCTCCCCGACAAAATCGAAGTAACCGCTCGCCCTTATGGACTGCAGCAGCGTCCTCCCCTGGGGCCCCTGGTCAGCCAGCAGCACCGCCGTGGCCAGGTGCTTCGGGTCGGAGTTGATGGCGAAACCGAACAGCATCAGCTGGATGAGGGGAATCCCCACCATCATCCCGAAGGTGAGCCGGTCCCGGCGCATCTGGATGAACTCTTTCACCACGATCGCCCAAAGACGTGCAGGAGAGAACAGGTTCATGGCGGATAGTTGTCCCGTGCGGTTTCCATCAGGTGAATGAAAACATCCTCCAGGCCGGGGGTTGTCGGGCTTGACCCGTAGCCTTCCGTATTGAGTAGTGCGAGAGCCGATTCCAGGGCAGCCCTGTCGACCCCGCTCACATGCAGCTCACGACCGAAAGCAACAACCTGCTTCACCCCGGGAAGGGAACGGAGGCGCACCGCCAGGACAGAGAGATCCGGGCCGGTGACCACCCGGGTGACCAACCCGGAGCCGGCGATGATCTCTGACGCCCCCCCATGGGCAAGCAGATTGCCGTAGGCGATGTAGGCCAGGCGGTGGCAGCGCTCGGCCTCGTCCATGTAGTGGGTGGAGATGAGAACGGTCATCCCCTCGGCGGCCAGGTCGTGAATCCGGTCCCAGAATTCCCGGCGAGCCTTGGGGTCGACCCCGGCGGTCGGCTCGTCAAGGAGGAGCAGGCGGGGGTTGTGGAGCATGCAGGCGGCAAGGGAGAGTCTCTGTTTCCAGCCGCCGGAGAGTTCGCCTGCCAACTGGGAACGGCGACCGGCAAGTCCGAGCCGTTCAAGGCTCTCCTCCACAGCCCTCTTCCGGTCGGGCAGGGAAAACATCCGTGCGACGAAATCAAGGTTTTCCGCTATGCTCAGGTCCTCATAATAGCTGAACCTCTGGGTCATGTAGCCGACTTCACGGCGGATCGCCTCGCTGCCGTCTATGACGTCGTGACCAAGACATGTGCCGCTTCCGCCGTCTGGGCGGAGCAGACCGCAGAGCATGCGGATAAAGGTCGTCTTGCCGCTGCCGTTCGGTCCGAGAAAACCGCAGATCTCCCCGTGCCGCACCTTCAGGTCCAGGCCGTTAACCACGGTCCGGCCGTCAAACCTCTTGGTCATCCCCCGCACATCGATTGCCAGCCCGTCCACCATGGTCATCTCCCCAGACGGACATCGACCGGCTGTCCCGGGTGCAGACGGAGGGCGCTCTGCGGCGGGAAGCTCACCTCGACCAGGTAGACCAGCTTGGCCCGGCTCTCCCGGCTGAAGATCACCGGCGGTGTATACTCGGCTTTCGGAGAAATGAAACTGATCTTGCCGGCAAACTGCTCCTTCGCCCCGTCCACGGTAACGGTCACTGGGTCGCCAGGGTGGAGCGCGGCGAGCCGCGGCTGCGGCACATAGGTCCGAACCTTCACATTCCCCGCGGGAAGCAGCGATACCACGGGCCGGCCGGCAGCGACCCATTCGCCGCTGCGGTAGAGGGTGTCGTAGACCAACGCGTCTTCAGGCGCACGCTGGCTCTTCTGGGAAAGTTCCCATTCTGCCCGGGCCAGCACTGCCTCCTGCGCCTTGACACTGGCCTGGGCAGCGGCAATCTGGTCGCTGCGTGCACCGAGAGCGGCGGTCCGCAGATCGGCCTCAAGGCGGGCTACAGTTTGCAGCTGCTGATCCCGTGCGGATCTGGCCCGATCCAGGTCCTGGGCGGAGACCGTGCCGGAGCGAAACAGCAGCTCCTGGCGGCCGTACTCGGACTCGGCCAGGGAAAGGGCAGCCTTTGCCTCCTGCAGCCTGGCACGCAGGCTGGCGAGTTCCGTCGGTCGAAGCCCCTTGCGGGCATCCTCCAGCCCTGCCCTGGCCTGGGCCAGCCTCCGCGCCGCCTCGTCCCTGGCCGCCCGCTCGGCCACACTCTCCAGGGCAAAGAGCGGCTCACCCCGCCTGATCATGCTCCCCCGGGAGACCTGCAGCGTCACCGTCCCGGGAAGCGGCGACGCGATCTGCACGAATTCCCCCTCCACATACCCTTGCACCACTCCGGTCTCTGCCTTGCCGCACCCTGACAGCAGCAGGAAGACGCTGAAAAAAAGACACAGGCATTTATTGACGTCATAGCCCAAAAACATACTCCTAGCGGAAAGTCGGCCAGAGCCGGCTTGCAGAATTTTACCACCCTGGACGGAAGTTGCCAGCCTCAGCCGCGGTGAAACCGGTATTGTCCCATGCCGTAGGCAGCACCCTTCCCGACATTGAGAAGAGAGCCGAGGTTGAGGAAGGAGATGAACTCGTCAAGTTCACCGCGATAGGTCACCTTCCCCTCGACCCCCTGCAGCCCCCCTCCCCGGTTTACCCAGACAAGGTCGGACCGGCTGCAGGCAACCAGCCGGCTCCGTTCGGCAAGCCATTTGAAATCGTGGGAAAGCTCAACGCCGCCGTAGTAATAGGCCAGGGAGGAAATTCTCCGGAAAAGCGCTCCGGCCAACACGGGGAAAGGTAGTTCGCGCAGCGGCACACCCTGGTGCAGAAGTCGAAGGGGGGCCTGCAGTTCGACGGTGACGGTCTCGCCACTGGTGCAATAAGGGGCAACGGTTTCAGCAAAGGTAAGGAGTGGAACGGACGAGACATCGGTGGAGCCACCATCCATCCGGATCAGGATGCGCGTGCCGTCACCGGCAACGGCCTCGATTTTCCTGCAGCGCATCTCCAGGGGATTTCGCGGCGCTGCCGCAAAGAGCGCAGCGACGGTTGCCAGATAGATCTCCAGCCGATTGGTCGCCTCTCCCACCAGGGTGAGGGAGAGTTCCGCACAACTTCCCGGCTTGATTCCGGCCGGAAGCACGGGGATGCGGAAGGCAAACGGGAGCGGCGGTTTCTGATAGCGGCGCAGGGCGGCAGGGTCTGGGGTCAGTTTCTGTTCGAAGGTTGCACGGCAGGGGCAGTCCGGGCCGGCGCCGCAGCTGCCGTCGGCTTTCAGGCAGCCTGTTACGCGCCGGAACGCTGCAGGGAAGCTCTTTTTCAGTATGAACAGCCCGTAGGGCTGGATCTCCCCGCCGATGAATTCCAGGGTTATGATGAGTTGAACGAGCGGGATATCCATGGCAGGGTCTTCAGGCATGATTCCCCCAGGGATCAGCGGGAAATGCGGCTGTACTCCTCAGGAGTATTGATATTGAGAAATGAATCCGCACCGGCTGACAGTCTCGCCACCTCCTCCGCCGGCACCACTCTTGCCCCCACCTCTTCGATGAGATCGATGATCCGTACCCTTCCGGCCAGAAGAGCCTTCTCCAGGCGCGGGAGCGCCCCCCTGGCATAGAAGGCGTGCAGCGGTTCCAGGCCTGCCGCGGACTCGGGCACGAGGGCGGCCTCATCACCCAGCAGGCCGGCAAGACCGCGGATCAGCCCTGCATCCAGATACGGCATGTCGCAGGCGACAACAAAGATACGGGGATTTTTGCTCCATGCGAGCGCGGCATGGATACCGGCCAGGGAACCGAGCCCTTCATGGATGTCCGGGATCTTCGCGCAAGGAAGGAAGTCGTACTCCTGCGGCTGGTTCGTCACCACGATCACCTCGGTGAACAGCTCCGCCATGGTCCGGTATACCGTTTCGATCAGCGGACGGCCTCTGAACTCCAGGAGTGCCTTGTTCCGTCCCATGCGGGAGGAGTTCCCCCCGGCCAGGATTACCCCGGTAATGCCTGCCAGCGTGGGCTTTGGCAGAAGGAGCCGCTCGTAGTGGCTGTAGACCTGGAACCGGCCGCCGCGCAGGTAACCGATCAGGGTTATCCCCGCATCGTTGCAGAGCTTCACCGCCATGTCGGTGGGCGACGTGCGGGAAGCGATCAGAGAGATGCCGAGCTGTGCCGCCTTGGCCGCCATCTCCGTTGAGACACGGCCGGAGGTGACCAGCATCAGCCCCTCCAGCGGCACACCCTTGAAAAGCGCCTCCCCGGCAATCCTGTCCAGGGTATTGTGCCTCCCCAGGTCTTCAGCATAAAGGAGCATCTGTTCACCATCCCCCACCGCGGCGGAGTGGATCCCGCCATGACTGCGGTAGCGGTCGGCCTCCCGTCCCAGCAGTTCCATCAGGGCAAAAACCTGCGCCGGGGTATACTCCCGTGCCACGGCCACGGCGGGGAGAGAAACCGGCATGGAGAAACTGATACCTGTGCCGCAGCCGGAGGTGAGTACCGGTTTCAGCCGCTCGGGTAGTTCCCCCTTGATCCGCACATTGGCAGCGCCGAAATCCTGGCAGACGGAAAACAGCTCGAAATCATCGAGGGAGGAGACAAACCCCTGCAGGCGCAAAAATCCGGCCACGAGAAAATTGAGGTTGTGAGGGGATGCTACCAGTGTAGCGAGTTCACGGCCGTTGACGGTCAGGGTCAGGGGGAATTCGCTGACGACCTCGCCTTCGTGTGCCTCAAGGACACCTTTTACGTATGTATGTATGGGGATCATTGCAGACCTTTGATGACAAAAGGATAGGTGCGGAGACTGGCGGGGCTCCCCAACGGCAGGGGGGCTCAGGCCGGAATCACTGCATGGGCACGCAGTGGTCAGATACGGTTGTGACCCAGCACGGCGGCAATCCGCTGCAGATCGGCCAGGTTCTGCTCGGTGAAATCATCACCGGCTTCCACCGCCGTGGCCCCCTTGCGCACCACCTGGATAACCCCGGTAACGGTACCATCAGTCTGGATCGGCGCACTCATCACCTTCTGGGCTGTGATCCGCTCGGTCTTGTCTGCCAGCATATGCTCGAACATGAAGAGATGTCGGGTACGGGCGAAGGCGTTATCGAGGGAGGCGATCTTCTCGTTGGCGGTCTTTGCCACAAGCGAGTTGACCGCATTCAAGGGGATGTGCCCGACCTTGGCCATGCTGACCGGCCAGCGGAAGGTGATTTCATGTTTTTTCACATCAACACTGAACAACCCTATCTCATGGGGACGAACACCGTAATAGGCGGCAATCTCCTCGGCAACCACGCGGAGACGGCCAGCCGAATCGGTTACTCCCGCGAGAGATTCCTTCAACCTTGCAAACAAGCCTTCGAATGACATCCGCACCCCCTTCTGCATGAGACAAATTCGCAAAACATAATAACCGCAAGATGCCGGATTATCAAGTTTTGAATCCCCCGTCAGGTGCCGGTTTTCTCCATGGCCATGAGCCGACCGACCCGCTCCACAACCGGCGGGTGGGAATAGTAGAAGCTCGCATAGAACGGATGGGGATGGAGGTTGGACAGATTCTCGGTCGACAGCTTGATCAGCGCCGTTGCCAGCGATCCGGGATCTGCTGTAATCTCCGCGGCAAAGCGGTCAGCCTCGTATTCGTCACGCCGGGAGAGCCATGAAGACAGCGGCGTGATCGGAAACATGGCCAGTGAAGCCAGGAAGCCGAGAATCACCAGCCTGGCAGCCAGGGACAGATCGCCATAGCCGAGCAGGGCGGGTAACCCGTCCCATGCCAGCGCCAGGAATGCCAGCCACGAACCTGCCAGGGCAAGAATTTCGGCCAACAGCAGCCGTTTCCAGATATGCCCCCTTTTCCAGTGCCCAATCTCGTGGGCGAGCACGGCAACAATCTCGGCATGAGTCATCTGCCGGATCAGCGTATCGTACAGCACGATCCGCTTCACCCTGCCGATGCCGGTGAAATAGGCGTTGGAGTGCCTGCTCCGCTTCGACGCATCCATCTGCATCACCCGCCCCACTTTCAGCCCGGCCTTTTCCATCATGGTCCGGATTTTGTCCTCGAGCCCCTCCTCCGTCACCGGCTCAAACCGGTTGAACAGCGGCTCGATCACGTATGGAGAGATGAACATCATGAAGATGCTGAAAATCGCCAGGAATCCCCAGACCCAGAGCCACCAGTTACTGCTGCTCCACTCGATCAGGGCAAAGACCGCTCCGAGGAGCAGTGCGGAGATAACGGAACCGATTGCCTGGGACTTGAGCAGGTCGGTCAGCCAGAGTCTCGGGGTCATGGTATTGAATCCGTGCCGGGCTTCAACCACGAAGGTTCCATAGAGGGAGAACGGGATATCAATAACCGCCTGCAACCAGGAGAGCACGATGAAGAAGAGCACCCCCTGGAGAACCGGAGCGGAGGTGATGCCGCTGATGATGTCGTCGTATGCCGGCAGGAGACCGGCAAAGAGGAAGAACACCAAAAGGAGATTGTCGAAAAGCGACTCCCACAGGCCAAGGCGGCTGCTCTCGACCGTATAGAGGACAGTCTTCGTCAGGGTCTCGCTGCTGACCATGGTTTCGAAACCGGCCGGAATCGTGGCACCATGGCTCTTCATATGGGCCAGATTGATGTGCCGCAACCAGTAGGTGAAGAGAGTGGTCAGGGCAAAGAGTGAAAAGAGGAGTAGTGGCATGATTCTGCTGGTCCTTTGGCTCCGGTTGATGGCTGCATTATGCCCACCTTTCGCCAATGACACCACCAATATATTCACAAACGATCGTCACATCGTCGCGGATTCGCACACACCCATGGAGCGGCCGGTGCGACAGTGTCAATTTATTTACACTGTAAAGTTTCTTTACAGATACCGTAGCATCCCTGTTTGATGACGTTTACCGGTTACGCCGGGGGAAAAATGTAAATTTTTTACAGCTCCACCATGCGAGATTTTTCATGCCCCATCGGCCACTCATACGCCCTTCAATCGTAACCGGTTGTATTCACTAAACTTACAACTCTTTCACCACTGTCGTGCAGTTTGGCATGCCATGTGCTCTATCAATAGGCTACCGGATTCGGCAACAGAACGAAAATCGCACCCCCGGGATAACGATTTGACACGACACATGGCACTTCACATCGTCGCCACCGGCTGCGCCCTTCTTGCCGTTTTCAGTTTCTACCTCGGCTCAACGGCAACCAGCGGCACAGAACGCCCCGGACAGCATACATTCATAACCGGCTACCTCAGGGGGATAATCATGCAGTCAACCATCTATGCATTCGGCGGACTGCTGCTGACCATTGCCTGCATTTTCCAGATGCTCTCATACCGGGACAACGGAGGAGAGCCACTGAGCAGTGACCCTGTCATACCACTGGTTATCGGTCTCTCCGTATATCTGACCATGTGCATAAGCATTCCGGCATGTCGCATCTACCATCATCTCGACAGGCAGGAGAAAACGGCATCCACCGACGCTGATGCTGCGGCAACAACAGCAGAAAAACCTAAAATACGTGGTAGAATTGCCCCAAACGATACGGCATCAGACCCGACGCGCACAACGAACCGGAGTGGCAGCGACATAATGTTCAACGTCAACGGGTGAAATCATGAGAAATGCGGTTATTTTCATTGTAATGTTATTTTCGCTCTTCAGCAGCCTACCCGCACACTCCGCCGGCGACGATCATGGCAATCTCATCGCCAGAGTTGTGGAACTGGACGGACTGGATAAGGCTTTCGACGCCATCCCGGCGGTTTTCGAATCAATTGCCAGCCAGCGGCAATTGGTATCACGGAATGCTCCGGATGAGCAGCGGCTCCACACCGAAGTCATGAAGACAATCGACCTGGAAACGGCTCGCAAGACCGTGGCCGGGCATCTGGCAGCAAATGCCGATGACGAAACCCTCAAGGCTGTGCTGGCCTGGCTGGAATCCCCCCTCGGCAGAAAAATTTCCCGAGAAGAGATAAATGCCGCAACCGAGCAGGACCCGACTGCCATGCAGCGCTACCTGGCGAGCCTGAGGTCCGCTCCGCTGCCGCGGGAACGGATAGAACTGATGCAGCGTTATGTCGCGCAGAAGAGGATGGCAGAGGTTCTGACAAAAATCACGCGAAACGTTACCATTGCCATGCTGACAGGCCTGAGCGAAGGGGGCGACTGCACGCCTGACGACCCGGAATCCGTCGAAGCGGAGTTGCAGGAGGACTACGGAGCAGTACTGGAGAACATGCGGCAGCAGAGTATCCTGAGTGCCATATTTGCCTACCGGAAGATCACCGATGACGAGATGGAGCAGTACATGCGTTTCATGACCGGTGACAGCTACATGAAGTACGACGGAATAATCCGGGAGGCCATCGATGACGGCATGAGTAACCTTTACCGTGCCATCGGAAAAAAAATGGCTCAGATGCAGAGGGAGATCCACCCCGGAAGTGAGTGCATCTGCTCCAAGGAGTGAAAAAAGCGGAATTCAACTGGTTAATGCCCGGACTGCCCCTATCGTGGGGAAGCAGGCCCGTAACGCCATAACAAAAGCCGCTCCCGAATCGATGTCGGGGCGGCTTTTGTTGTTATTGAACAAGCATACCATCTCAAGGAATCCGGCGAGCAAGGCCACAGGCTTAGACTCAAGACCTCGTGTTCACAGCCTGATGAGATCCTCGTGCTCCTCTTCGTGGGGATTGATATGTATCATGACATCCCCGACGTTGGGATAGTGGTCGAAAATGATCTTTTTCACGGTGGTGGCTATGGCGTGGGACTGCTTGACCGTCATCTCCGGGTCCATGTCCAGCTTCAGGTCTATGATCAGATATTGACCGGAGCGGCGCCCCCTGATTTCGTGCACATGCTCCACACCCTTCACCGCTTCGGCCATGGCGGTGATGTTTTGCAGCAGATTCTCTTCGGGCTGACCGTCCATGAGGTCGTGGGCCGCGGAGCGGAACGTCTCCCAGGCGATGTGGAAGATGAAGAGGGCGGTGAGTCCGGCGGCAAGGGGGTCCATGATCGGTATGCCGCAGAACGCGCCGCCGACGCCGATCAGGGTTGCGACCGAGGTGATGGCATCCTTTCTGTGGTCCCTGGCAACGGCCAGAAGTGCCGGACTCTCCAGCAGGCTGCCGCTCTTCATTGAGTAGCGGTAGAGCCACTCCTTGATGATGATCGTCACAAAGGCAGCAAGGAGCGCTATCCACTGGGGGATGACGGCCGCGCCATGGCTGATGGTAGTAAACGCCTTGTACAGAATCCAGCAGCCGGTAGCAAATATGATCAGGGAAACAATTATGGCGGAAAGGTTCTCCGCCCTGCCGTGGCCGTAGGGGTGATGCTCGTCGAACGGCTTTCTGCCGATGTGGAGGGCGATCATGGTGGAGAGGAGCGCAACGAAGTCGCAGGCGCTCTCCATGCCGTCGGCAAAGACCGCTTCCGAGCGGCCGTAATGACCGGCCAGGAGTTTCATGGCCATCAGCAGTGCGTTTACCCAGAAGCCGACCCGGATTATCCTGTCCGCACGGCTGAATCTCTCAGCACGCTCCATGGTCACCTCCGCTCCTGCGGATATCCTTCAGCCGCAGCTGCAGACTCTCACTGCCGTTCCAGACGTTCAGCTCAGGTACAAATGTAATATCCACCAGCTCCGTGTCAACCCCTTTGGCAGCCATGCCGAAACCGATCGCATCGAATATCCTCCCCCGTGCCTCCAGCCGCATCTTCAGGTGGCTCTCCTTGAGAACCCTGCTTTGCAGCACCCGGGCCCCACGCAGCATGAAGAGCGGCTCCGGGTTACCCATGCCGAAAGGCCGCAGCAGTCCGATCTGCACCACCAGATCGGTCGTTATCTCATCGGGGGAGAGTTCGGCATCGATCTGCAGAACCGGCGAGAGGTCGTCCTCCGTTAGTTGCCCGGCAACGACTTCATCGAAAAGCGCGGTGAACGCTTCCAGGGTCTCTTCGTCCACGGTCAGGCCGGCCGCCTGTTTGTGACCGCCGAACTTGACCAGGTGCTCGCCGCAGGCGGCAATGGCGTTATACAGGTGAAGCGCCGGGATACTCCGGCCGGACCCCTTGCCTACGCCGTCCTGGAGGGCGATGAGAATCACGGGGCGGTGGAATGCCTCCACGACCCGCGAGGCAACGATGCCGATCACCCCCGGATGCCAGTTGTCCGAGGCCATGACAATGGATTTTCTTCCCGCCATTTCCTGGCTCTGGGCCATGGCAAGCGCCTCGGAGAGGATCTCCTTCTCGATCTCCTGACGCTCGCGGTTGGCGGCGTCGAGCTCGGCAGCAATGACGGACGCCTCGTCACGGTCGGAGGTCAGCAGCAGTTCCACCCCCCGCTTTGCGTCGTCAAGGCGGCCGGCGGCATTGAGCCTGGGCGCAAGGCGAAAACCGACGTCTCCGCTTCCCACCGGATCAACCACTGCGGCTACCCGCTTCAGTTCCCGGATGCCGGTGCGTCCGCCGGCTGTCAGCTCCTTCAGACCGAAGGAAGCGATGATCCGGTTTTCACCCTTGAGCGGCACCAGATCGGCAATGGTGCCGAGGGCTGCAAGATCCAGGTATTCCCGCAGGTTCGGCTCGCCGCCACTCGCAAAGAGACCGTCGCTGCGCAGGCGGCTGCGGAGGGCAACCGCCAGTTTGAACGCCAGGCCGACGCCGGCCAGCTGCCGGAACGGGGCGTTGCAACCCGGCTGCAGCGGATTGATGATCGCCAGGGCATCAGGAAGAACGTCACCGGGAGTATGATGATCCGTGATGATCAGGTCGATCCCCTTTTCGCGGCATAGAGCTGCCTCCCCGACGGAGGTGATGCCGCAAACCACCGTCACCAGAACACTCGCCCCCCGACGCGCCGCTTCGTCCACACCGTCGGAGGAAAGACCGTACCCCTCCTCCAGCCGCAGGGGGATGACGTAGACGGCCGAAAACCCGACTGCCTGCAGAAAGGTCATCAACAGGGCAACAGAGGTCACGCCGTCCACATCGTAATCACCGTGAATGCAGATGGTCTCCCCACGCCCCCTGGCCAGTGCAAGCCGGTCCACCGCTTCGGCCATCCCCTTGAGCAGGAACGGATCCCCCATGTCCGACAGGGATGGCGCGAGAAACCGCTTCACCTCCTCGACGGACTCTACCCCCCTGACGCAGAGCAGCTGGGCCACCAGCCTTGGTATATTTCCTCCGGCTGCAAGGGTCCGCACCAGATCAGCATCATACTCTTTCCGGCGCCAGAGGCGCTCCTGTACCGGTTTCATCATCACTCCGCAAAAAAAATCCCCGCTTGGTGCGGGGATTCGGGTTCTCTATTTCCAGGAGCCACTCTTGGGAGGGCCACCGCCTGCTTTCAACTCGTCGATCATCGCCTTGACCTGTTGCCCCTGGGGGCTCATGGGATCGAGAGCAACGTAGCGCTGCCAGACCGCAATGGCCTTGTCGACCTGCTTCAGATCGTTGGCGTAAACGACCCCCATATTGTAGAGGCTTTGCAGGTGCTTGGGATCAAGCTGGTTTGCCTTCTCGAAGTTGGCAATTGCCTTGTCGAACAGACCCATTTTCCGGTACATGACCCCCTGATCGGTGAGAACATTCGGAGTATCCTGGCGGTTCGAGTCGATCTCCAGCGCCTTGGCGTATGCATTCACCGATTTCTGCGGCTGCTCGGTGTCGAAGTAGTCGTTCCCCAGTTGAACCCATACCTGGTAGTTTTTCGGATCCTGGGCAAGAATCTTCTCCGCTTCGGCGATCCGCTGGCTGTAATCAGTGGGGGAACCGCTCCCCATTGGCATTGACTGTGGAACTGCACCGCCCTTGTTTTTATTGGTAACGCTGAAAATGAGGAAACCGCCGAGCAGACCGACCAACAGCGCAACCACGATAAAAATCAGATTTTCACTTTTCACGATTACTCCTTCCTTCCACGATTGCCGGGCAAACGGATATTGGTTATCAGGCCTTGGCCTTGGCGCCCCGCTCCTCCCAGAGTGAGACGATCGGGCTGGCAACGAATACCGATGAATAGACACCCACGACTATGCCGACCACCAGAGCGAGCGAGAAATCATGAATGACTTCTCCACCGAAGAGAAACAGAGCACAGGCGGCAAGGAACGTGGTCAGTGACGTTACAATCGACCGGGAAAGCACCTCGTTGATGCTGCGATTGAAAATCACGTCCATGGGCTCTTTCAGGCTCTTGTGGAGATTTTCGCGGATACGGTCAAAGACGACGACGGTATCCGTCAGGGAATAACCGGCGATGGTCAGCACCGCGGTGATGAAGAGGAGATTGATCTCCTTGTTCATCACGTAGAACACGGCAAACATGGCCAGTACGTCGTGCATGGTGGCGACAATCGCGCCAACGCCGAACTTGAAGTCAAAGCGCCAGGCTATGTAGATGATTATACCGACCATGGAAATCAGGATGGCGGTCAGGGTGTCCTTGCGCAGCTTGTCCCCCACGGACGGTCCTATCTCGGTGGAGCTCTCAACGACAAAGGAATTGCCCGGGAACTCCTTCTTGAACACCTCCTCAATGGTTTCTGCGACCTTGCCCGTGGCCAGGGTCGTCTTGCCGATCTTCACCATCAGTTTGCTCCCCTCCTTGATATCCTGGAGAGTGGCGTCCTTCAGGTTGTTTTTTGCAAGGGCCTCACGTGCCTTGTCCATCGGTACCGGTTGGCTGAACTTCAGCTGCACTTCGGTGCCACCGGAGAAATCGATCCCCATGTTGGCCGCTCCGCGGCCCATCTGCACCATGCCGACAAGGCCTACGATCGCGATAATTGCGGAGATGATGAAGGAGAACTTCTTCATCCCCATGAAATCTATGTTTGTTTTGCCGATAAGTTCCATGGATTTCCCCCTAAATGCTCATTCTCTTCACGTTCATACGGCTGAGCGCGAAGTCAAAGACCACTTTGGTGGCCAGGAGCGACGTAAACAGATTGATGATGATACCGAGACTGAGGGAGACGGCGAAACCCTTGACCGGACCGGTGCCGAACTGGAAGAGCACGGCAGCGGTAATAAGCGTGGTCACGTGTGAGTCCATGATGGTGAGGAATGCCTTGTCATAGCCGGCATCCAGAGCCGCTATGGGGGGTTTTCCCAGCCTGAGCTCCTCGCGGATACGCTCGAATATGAGCACGTTGGAGTCCACCGACATACCGATGAGCAGAACGATTGCCGCGATGCCCGGCAGGGTCAGGGTGGCGCCGAGGGCGGCAAGAGCCCCCATGAGGTAGACGATGTTCAGCACCATGCCGAAGTTGGCAACCAGGCCACAGACCTTGTAGTAGATGGTCATGAAGATAACAACCAGCATGACACCGATGGCACCGGCCATGAGCCCCTTGTTGATGGAGTCCTGTCCGAGGGAAGGGCCGACCGTGACATTCTGGATGATCTTTACCGGTGCGGGGAGCGACCCGGCACGGAGCACGATGGCGAGGTCGGCGGCATCCTTGTCGGTGAACGAACCGGAAATCTGGGCGCTGCCGCCGGAAATCCTTTCGCGGATCACCGGAGCCGAGTAGATGGTGTTATCCAGCACGATGGCAAACCGCTTGCCGACATTGGCGGCAGTCACCTGGTCAAACAGCCTGGCGCCGGTGGAGTTGAACTCGATGGCAACATAGGGCTGGTTGAACTGGGAGTCGATCCGCACCTGGGCATCGGTGAGGAGATCGCCGGTGATCATCGCTTTCTTCTTCACTACCAGCGGTATCTCGGTGACGGCGCCGGTCGCCGTATCGACCTTCTTCTCCAGGAGGAGCTCGTCGTCCTCCGGGATGCTGCCAGGGGTGGCAGTCGCCGGATTGACATTCTCGTCGACGAGCTTGAACTCCAGACGGGCGGTCTTGCCGAGCAGCTCGATGGCACGTTTCGGGTCCTTGATGCCGGGAAGCTGGACGACGATGTTGGTCAACCCCTCACGGGCAATAACCGGCTCGGATACGCCGAACTGGTCTATCCTGTTGCGGATCGTCTCCAGTGCCTGGGACACGGACTTGTCCTTGCGATCAGCGGCAACGGTCTCATTCATCCTGACCTGAAGAACGCTGAAGCCACCCTCGTCAAACTGGGGAAGAAGCTCCATCTCGGGATACTTCTTCTTGATCATCGCCTGCACCGTCTCGGCAGTCCCCTTGTCATACAGGGTCAGCTTGACCTTGTCCCCCCCCTCCCGGGCAATCCGCTTGAAGCGGAGTGTCTGGGCTGCAAGGGAGTCCTCGAGATCCGTTGCGATAAGATCCAGCGCCCCCTCCACCGCCTTGGGAGTGTCGACTTCCAGCACCAGGTGTGACCCCCCCTGAAGGTCTAGGCCCAGATGAATCTTGTCCTTGGGCATGATGCCGGTCCACCAGGACGGAAGCTTGGGTACGAGAGTCGGCGTCATGTAGACGACCGACAGGAGCAGGAAGGCGACGATCAGCAGTACGCGCCAGGTAAATCCTTTCGACATGCCGGTTACTCCTTTCAGATGAGCAGATGCGCCCCGATGGCGCACCGCCGTTTTACACAACACCGTTTTTGCAACACTGGCTTCGGCATCGGGCAGGTCCAACGGCGATGAAACGCCAACCACCCCCCACCCGAAGCTCCGTGCAGCAGCACAACGCCGTGATCATTGCATTTCAGGGTTACTTTGCCGTGATGGTCGCGATGTGACCCTTGTTGACCTTGATATTCACGCCCGAAGCGATCTCAAGGGTAACCACGGTCTCCTCGACCGCGGTAATCTTGCCGTGAATGCCACCTGCAGTCACGACCTGGTCCCCCTTCTTCAGTGCCTCCATCATGGCGCGGTGTTCCTTGGCCTTTTTCTGCTGCGGACGGATGAGGAGAAAGTAGAAAATGGCGAACATCAGAATGAGCGGGATGAGACTGGCCATGGGGGACTGTCCACCAGCTGCAGCCCCACCGGGAGGGGTTCCCATCGCAAAAGCAAGACCGATCATTTACAAACCTCCGAGGATTTCTTAATGTTGAAATTTGAATATTGGATGATGCCTCAAAACAGCCCGAATATCAACCCAAATACGTATTCTGCTCTCTTTTTGCATAGAACTGGCGCCTGAACTCAAGAAAGCGCCCCGCGCTGATTGCTCCCCGCGCCTGCTCCATCAGATTGAGATAGTAATGCAGGTTGTGCAGGGTATTGAGCCGTGACGCAAGGATCTCGCCGGCGCGGAACAGGTGGCGCAGATAGGCACGACTGAAGGTGCGGCAGACATAGCAGCCGCACTCCGGGTCAAGGGGCCCCGAATCCTCGAGGTACTCGCCCCGCTTGATGTTGACCCTGCCGAAGGAGGTGAAGAGCATGCCGTTCCGTGCGTTGCGGGTGGGCATGACGCAGTCAAACATGTCGTAACCGGCATGGATCCCCTCAATCAGGTCCTCCGGTGTGCCGATCCCCATGACATAACGCGGCTTGTCCTCGGGGAAAAAGGGCGCGGAGAAGCGCATCACATCCAGCATGCGCTCCTTCTCCTCGCCAACCGACACTCCGCCGAGAGCATAGCCGTCGAAACCGATCTCGAGCAGCTCATCCATGCTGCGACGGCGGAGTTCCGGAAAGATACCCCCCTGGATGATGCCGAACAGTGCCTGGTCCGGACGACTCTTCGCCTCCTTGCAGCGGCGTGCCCAACGGGTAGTCAGCTCCAGGGATCGGCGCACATAGTCGAAATTCCCCGGCGACGGGGGGCACTCGTCGAAGCACATCATGATGTCGGCGCCTAGCGCCTCCTGGATGGCGATGGAGGTCTCCGGCGAGATGAAGTGATAGGAGCCGTCGATGTGGGACTGGAACCTGACCCCCTCCTCGCTGATCTTGCGCAGTTCCCCCAGGCTGAAGACCTGGAAACCGCCGCTGTCGGTGAGAATGGGGCCATGCCACTGCATGAAACCGTGCAGCCCGCCGAGCCGTTTCACCAGTTCGTGGCCGGGACGCAGGTAGAGATGGTAGGTGTTCCCGAGGATGATCCTTGCGCCGACCTGCAGCAGCTCGTCAGGGGTCATCGCCTTGACGGTCGCCTGGGTACCGACCGGCATGAAGATCGGGGTGGGGATCGTGCCGTGGGGAGTCGTTATGGAGCCGGTCCGGGCCGCACAGGCGCCGTCGCGGGCTGTCACACTGAACTGAATTGCCGACATGGGCTTGTATATCCGCAAAAATTGGTGTCCGGCGGGGATATGCCGGGAATCACGCCCGACAGGGCAAATAAAAAGCACTTACGCATCAACGCAAGTGCTCTTGTTTATTGGAGGCGGCGAGCGGATTTGAACCGCTGAATAAAGGTTTTGCAGACCTCTGCCTTACCACTTGGCTACGCCGCCCTATTAATCCATCAAGCTTCCCGACCAGCAGGAAGCGTTTATACCTCTTTTGTCTCAGCGTGTCAACGAAGAAAATCCGCTATCAGACCGCCTCCTGAGTCCGGACGGCCTCCACGCCGGCCTCCATGGCACGTATGTTCGCCGGTATGAACTTGTGATTCCGCTCCGGCAGGGCCTTCTTCAGCGCCTCGTGCAGTGACGACGGTTCGAGCGCACCACTGATTGCCGCGTAGGCGCCGCAGGCTACCATGTTGACCATGCGCGGATCCCCCAGCTCGATGGCGATCCGGTTCATCGGCACACGGACCAGGGTGATCCCTGGCAGTGAGTTCTCATCTGCTTCGACCAGGTTCGAGTTTATGATGCAGAAACCGCCCGGCTTGACCTTGACTGCATACTTGTCGAAGGAGAGCTGGTTCAGCATGACCGCCACTGTGGGGTGCCCAACCACCGGAGAACCGGTGTCGCCGTCGGCGATGACCACCGTGCACATGGCGGCTCCGCCCCGCTTCTCCACGCCGTAGGCCGGAAAAAAGGAGACATTCTTCCCTTCGTGTATTGCCGCATAGGAAAGCAGGTTGCCGGCAAGGAGAACCCCCTGGCCGCCGTATCCTGCAATAAAGACGTCATGGCGCATCGCTGCCTCCGTAAAATCAGTAAGTAGTGAATAGTAAAAAGTTAAAAGGATAACTAACCAATGGCTGATTCAATCCCCTTGTCTTTCACTTCTCACTTCTCACTTCTCACTGCCTTTGAACACCCCGAGGGGGAAGTAGGGAACCATCTCGCCGCCGACCCGCTCGTTCGCCGCCAGCGGCTGCATCCCCCAGTTGGTGGGACAGGCCGACAACGCCTCGATGAACGAGAAGCCCCTCCCCTCCACCTGATAGCGGAATGCTGTCTTGATCATCTTCTTGGCGGCAAGGACGTTTTTCGGACTGTTGACCGCCACCCGGGCGGAGAAGGCCACCCCCTCAAGGTTGGAGAGCAGCTCGGCCATCTTGAACGGCGCCCCGTCGTTGGCCACGTCCCGGCCGTATGGGGAGGTTGAGGTCTTCTGCCCCGGCATTGTCGTGGGGGCCATCTGGCCGCCGGTCATGCCGTAGGTGGTGTTGTTGACGAAGATCACGGTGATATCCTCACCCCGGTTGGCGGCGTGAATGATCTCCGATGTGCCGATGGCTGCCAGGTCGCCATCCCCCTGGTAGGTAAAGACCATCCGGTCGGGCCGGGCGCGCTTCACGCCAGTTGCCACAGCCGGTGCCCTGCCGTGGGGGGATTCCACCACGTCGATATTGAAATAGCCGTAGAGGAAGACGGAACAGCCGACCGACGCGCAGCCGATGGTCTTTTCACGGAGGTCGAACTCGTCCAGTGCCTCGGCCACCAGCCGGTGGACGGTTCCGTGGTGACAGCCGGGACAGAAATGGGTCTGCACATCCTTCAGGCTGGGGGATCTGCCGAAAACCTGGTTCATGGGTACACCTTCCTGATCTGCTCGAAAATCTCCTCCGGAGTAGGCAGGGACCCGGCACCGGGGGGCCGGCCGTAGAAGGCAACCTCCGCATCCCGCTCCACCGAAAGGCGGACGTCGTCGATCATCTGGCCGGTGCTGAGTTCGATGTCGAGAAACAGCTTGCACTTGCGGGACAGGTCGGCATACGCCTTCTTCGGGAACGGAAACAGGCTGATCGGCCGCAGCAGTCCGACCAGCATGCCGGCTTCCCGCGCCATCTCGACGGCAGTCCGGGAGATGCGCGCCGTCGAGCCGAAGGCGGTCACGACCAGGCGGGCATCGTCGGTCCGGTACTCCTCCCAGCGGCTCTCCTGTTCGGCAAGAACCCGGTACCGGTCATGCATCTGCCAGTGGAACCTCTCCATCTCGCCATCACCCAGCTTGAGGGATTTCACCACATTCTGGGACGTCCCCTCGACCCACCCCCGCACGGCCCACTCCTTGGAGGGCAGTTCACACACGGGGCGGGGATTGGGGAAGATGGACTCCTTCATCTGCCCCAGAACCGAATCGGCCAGCACCATGGCCGGAATTCGATACAGGTCCGACAGGTCGAAGGCCAGCATGGTCAGGTCGTACATCTCCTGCACCGAACCCGGTGCCAGGACGATGATGCGATACCCGCCATGCCCCCCTCCCCGGGTAGCCTGGTAGTAGTCCGCCTGGGAGGCATCGATCCCGCCGAGTCCGGGCCCCTGGCGCATGATGTCGACGATGACCCCGGGGAGCTCGGAGCCGGCCATGTAAGAAATCCCCTCCTGCTTGAGTGAAATCCCCGGCCCGGAGGAGGAAGTCATGCTTCGTACACCGGCGGCCGACGCGCCGAGCACCATGTTGATGGCGCCGATCTCGCTCTCCGCCTGGATAAACGTGCCGCCGACCTTGGGGAGCTCGCGGGAGAGGTACTCGGGGATATCACTCTGGGGGGTAATGGGATAACCGAAATAACACCGCACGCCGGCCTCCATGGCCGCCATGGCAACGGCCTCGTTACCCTTGACGAACTGTTTTCCGCTCATGGCCGACTCTCCCTGAATACCATGATGGCGACATCCGGGCACATCTCCGCGCAAAGGGCGCAACCGGTGCATTTTTCCGGCTCGGCGAACAGGGCAACGGTGTAGCCAAGACTGTTGGGGGTATCGCTCAGAGAGACCAACTTGCGATGACAGGCGATGGTACAGAGTCCACACCCCTTGCAGCGGGCTTCATCTATGACTATTTTTGGCATTTACGGTTTCCTGAGAGTGCAACTTGGTGTGAAAATTTGTTCCAAATCTTCATGAACCTAGCAAATAGTTTACCCAAACGTCAACTTTTTTTGATTTGACAAAACACAGGGCCGAAGGAACCGGCGGCATCACTCCCCGGACGGCAAAGTGCCTCTACAGCTTCATCAAGCAGAGACACTCTCTGGCTGGAATACGCGGCATGATGCGGGCCGTTGCCATTCATCTGCCGGCTGCTTGACACCAATACAGCCCCTACCGATACTCCGCCGGGACCTCCGCCTTGTCGGCGGCATCGGTCAAGGCCTGCAACTTTTTCCGGGCCACGGAAATACGTACGTCCAGGTCCCGTGCCGTATTCTGCAGGGAAAGGTACTCCCCCCGGGTCATCTTTCCCGGGTTTGCCATACGGTCCCTGATACCGGCCGCCTGCTCCTCCAGGGATTTCACCTCATGCTTCTGGCGAGCCAGATCACGCTTCCAGGTCTCTCCGTCCCTGCCATCGTACAGGGGCTTGGATTTGGGCTTCTCCTTCTCTTCTCCGGAAGCAGCGCTGGGCTGACTCTTCTCGTCCCCCTTGCGCGGCTCTTTTCCCACCTCACCCTTGTCGATTATCTCGACAGCCTTCTCCTCACTAGCGATCGGTTTTGCCTTTTTGCGATACTTTGCCGGCACATTTCCCAGATCGTCGGCATAACCGACCTGCCCGCTCTCATCAACCCACTGATAAATCTCTCCGTTACTGATTGCAGGCAACGCCAGCAATGCAAGCACAATTGACATCCTTCTCATTATTCCCTCCAGTACCTTCTTGTTCGCTGCCGCGGGATTCTCAGCCCGGCGGCCACTGCAGATCGCGACCGGCCAGCAGGTGGAAATGGATGTGAAACACCGACTGCCCCGCCGCGCCATTGGTATTCGTGACAATCCTGAAACCATCCTCCGCAACGCCACGCTCCCTGGCAATTCCGGCGGCGACCCTGAACAGGTGACCGACGAGCTGATCGTCAGCCTCGTCCAGCTCCAGCACGTTTTCGATGTGCTTCCGTGGGATCAGCAGCAGGTGCAGAGGCGCAGCAGGATGGATATCCTCGATGACAACCAGCCGGTCATCCTGGTAAACAATCCGTGCCGGGATTTCACCGGATATGATCTTGCAAAAAAGACAGGACATCCACAAACCTCCCGAGTAATGTCAGCGATGATTCAATCCATCTTCTTCAGGTAAATGAGAAACTCCCGGTTCCCCTTGGGACCCAGTATCGGTGATTCGGTGACGCCGAGCACCTCCAGCTGCAGGGAGAGGGAAAGTGCGCGGATTGATGCGAGGACTTCGGCATGTTTTCCCGGGTCCCTGACAACGCCACCCTTGCCAACCTCACCCCGCCCCACCTCGAACTGTGGCTTGACCAGGGCAACCAGGGTCCCGCCCGGCTTGACAAGCCTGAGCGTATTGGGAAGAACCTTTTCCAGTGAGATGAAAGACGCATCGATAACCGCCATATCAGGTGTCGCCGGAAGGTTCTCCGGCTCCAGGTAGCGGATATTGGTCTTTTCCAGGGAGAGGACCCGCTCATCCTGGCGCAGTTTCCAGGCCAGCTGGCCGTATCCCACATCAACGGCAAAGACCCTTCCCGCCCCGCGCTGCAGGAGACAGTCGGTAAACCCTCCGGTCGAGGCGCCGACGTCCATCACCACCAGACCGGTGACGTCAATGACAAACTCGTCCAGCGCCTTCTGAAGCTTCAGCCCTCCGCGACTGACAAAGGGGATATCCTCCTTGACCCGCAGTTCGATGGCGCTGTCCAGAAGCTGCCCCGGCTTGTCGACCTTGTGGTCACCGGCCACGACCTGACCGGCCATGATCAGCGCCCTGGCCCGCTCCCGAGACTGCACCAGTCCCCGTTCGACCAGGAGCTTGTCGGCCCGCTCTTTTTTCCTGTTAACAGACAGGCGATCTCCCTCTAGTCCCATCCGATCGAAACCCGCTTGATTCCGTCCAGGCTGCAGATCATCTCCACAGGGTCGCAGTTCAGCTTTCTGGTGTTGTATTTGACCTGATACACGGCATGCAACTGGCCGATTTCCACATTCCGCTCAAGACCGGTATTGGTGATGTCGATGTTGCACTCCTGCATGAGCTGTTCGATCTTCTGCAGTTGCTCCGGCCTGTTTTCGCTCCAGACCCGCAGGTAAATATAGGTATCCCTCTGGAGCAAAGCTTCTACCCTCTTCAGCAGAAGCAGGCTTATCAATGACATTACGGTTACCACCAGGGATATGCCGATCAGACCGATGCCGCATGCCACGCCAATGGCCGCAGCCAGCCAGAGGCAGGCAGCAGTGGTCAGTCCGCGTATCGAAACTTTCTCGCGAATGATCGCGCCGGCGCCGAGGAAACCGATCCCTGCCACCACCTGGGCAGCCACACGGCCGGGATCAACCCCGGATGGGCCGGTGCCGCTGGCATTGCCGTAAACGGTGTAAAAATGTATCGAGGTGATGACATAGAGGCATGCGCCAAGGGAGACGAGCAGGTGGGTTCGAAACCCCGCCGGGCGGCCGTGGATCTCCCGTTCGAAACCGATCATGCCACCGAATATGGCGGCAAGCAGCAACTTGCCCAGGGTTATGGCGTCAAACGCAAGCAGCATCGAATGCCTCTCAGATCGTTATGGTTATGCCGATGGTGAATTCGGCCTTGCACGCACCGTCTTCATCGAGCAGCCTCAAGGGGACTGACAGCACACCCGACTCCAGCATGACCGGATTACCGGCAGGTTCCACGGTGAAACCGGTTGCGGCCGGCAAACCGCTCACCTCTGACGGGCGGCTATCGACAGGCTTGTCGACCACGGCCAGTTCGTCTTCGGCACCGTCTCCGGAAGCAACGGCCGTCTGGCCGAGCTTCTGCAGGACCACCCGGACCAGTTTCTGCAAACCCTCCAGGAGTCCCTCGCCGGTTGCAGCGCTCACCGGCAGCAGCGATCCGCCGAGTTCGGGAAAGGTTTCAGCAGCTATCTGCACCGGCGGCAAGGCCTCCGGCAGATCCCGCTTGTTGCACTGGATGGAGATGGGGATATCATCCATGCCGATGCCGTAATGGGCAAGGGCCTCGTAGAGCAGCGCGCCGCTCGCGATATTATCCTCCATCCTTTCTGCAGCGGAATCGGCAAGGAAAACCACGCCGTCAGCCCCCTTGAGCAGCATCTTCCAGGGTGGCACGGAACCGCTGCCGATCAGGATCGTATAGAGGTGAAACCGGACGGAATAACCGTCGCTCCTCGATGTTTGCGAATAGGCAAAATCGAAAAAAGCCAGCTGGTGATCACCCAACGACGTGCTTTTCAGTTCGCTGCGGTATTCGGGTTTCAGTTTTCCGTAAATGTAACGCAGCGCCGTGGTCTTGCCGCTCCCCTTCGGACCGACATACACGATCTTCGCGTTGATCTCCCGTTTGACATCATTGACAAGCGCCATGCTGACAATCTCCTAATGTTTCTTCTTGGTTGCCATGATCCTGCGCGCGGCATTCGACAGCACGCTGGAAACGTTCTTGCTCTTGGCCATGGCACCCAGGTCCTTTTCGGTAAGGTATGACATGTAACGGAGCGCAACCGGCAATGGGGTCTTGTGGTTCAGAACCAGCGCCTTGCGGATCTCGTAATTCTTTACCCACTCCTTGTTCTGACAGATGATCCGGATAATCTCGTCATTCTGGATGACCGACTTGGCTATGGCAAGGATTTCCGGCTCGGTGATGCGGGGATTCTTCACCACTGCCCCGTTGACCAGCTTGTTGGAGTCCTTTATCAGGAGGGAACGCCACTCCTTGTCACCGGTAAGGGCCATCTTGATCTTTTCACCGACCCCCAGGGACTGGGCAATCTGGTACTTGCTCCTGAACTCTTCCTCCTCGGCTTCTTCCTCCGCCTCCCCATCATTGGCACCATCCGCTGGTGCCTCTTCGCCCCCCTCCTCCGGACCCGACTCCTCTTCGGAGGGAACCGGCGCGAATGCTTTCATTTTCTCGCCGACCAGTTCACGGCTGGCTGGCAGGAGATCCTCCCTGCCAGCCAGGATAAAACATACCTGCTCCTCGGATGAATACAGTCGGGCAACCAGGTCGAGGAGACGGGGGTGGGACGAGGGGGAAGAGGCGATCTCCATGACAAGCGAAAGCGGCAGCCCCCTCATTGCCGAGAGAGCCGCCGCCCTGATCTGCGGGTTCTTGTCGTAACAGAGCAGGAAAAGGAGGGTTGCCCGCTCCTGCGGCGTCGCCTCCAGTTCGGCGCGTACAACCCTGAGCTTGTCCTCGTCCGATGCATCCGGCCGGACGAATCCGGCCAGGTTGGCGGGGACCTTCACACTGACTTTCTCTGACACAGCGACCTTTCTATTTCCCTTTGGGGATCACCTTCACGTCAAGCCCTTCCTTCTTCAACTGCGAGGCGACCTTGTCGGCAGCAGCCCTGCCGCTGAAGGGGCCGGCGCTCAGCCTCACCGTGGACTGGGGCAAGGAAACCTGCTGCAACTCGACCTTTATCCCCTTGCCCGCAAGACGCTTCTTCTCTGCAGCGGCATGGGACCCCGAACCGAAGGATCCGGCATAGACGGAGTACCTGCCATCCTTTTCTATGGCAAAGCTACCCGATGCCGACTGCTTCAGTTTTTCCAGGGCAGCCGTATAGGAGTCGTAGTCGGAGTAGACGCCATAGTACAGCCTGGTCATCTGCCGGTTCTTCTGGGTCGCGCTCCGGACCGGCCTGATCTTTTGCTTTTTAAGCTTTGCTTCTACTGCCGCGGCGTCCGCCGCGGCAAACTCGCCGACCAGGACAGTGTATGATCCGGCAGCTGCCTTGGCCTTCTCCCCTGCCGGCGCGGGTTTCTGTTCTTTTTTCACCGCCTGGGGAGCAGCCGGGGACGGCTGTTTATCCTTCGCCACGGCACTCTTTTCCGACCCTTTCGCCGGTTTCGCCTCCTCCTTTTTCGTGGCGGCAGCAGCCTGTTTCTGTTCTGCCGGTTTTGCCGGTGTTACCTCCGCCTTTTTCGCGGGAGCTTTCGCCGGGGCTTTGGCCGGTGCAGCTGCCTGGGGAGGCGCAGCCGGAGCAGGAGGAGTGACGGCGGGTTTCTGTCCCCCGGCAGGTGCGGCGGCAGGAGCCGGTGCGGCAGTAGGAGCCGGTGCGACGGGAGCAGGAGGTGCCCCTGGTGCGGCAGGTGTGGCAGTAGGAGCCGGAGCGGCGGTTGTATCGGCCGGCCGCGGCGGCATGCTCTGTTTCACCTGCGGGGTTGACGCCGGTGCGGCACTCTGCTCCGGCTTCGCCCCCTCATGGGGAACGATCAGACTGGTGAAGAAGTAGAGATAGCCGAAAACAGCAATAAGCACCAGGAGGACCAGCTGTGAAACCTTGCTCCTGCCCGATCCGGATTCGGTGCGTATTTCCGGCTCGGCACCGGTTTTCTTTTTGAAGAGACTCAATTCCTTTTCTCCTTTGTCTGGGATAAATCAATCCTGCATCATGCCTTGGCAGCAGCCACCTCGGCAATGATCTTCTGCATCAGGTGCGACGGCACCTCCTCGTAATGGGAAAATTCCATGCTGAAGAGACCACGGTCGCTGGTCATGGAGCGCAGATCGTTGGAGTAGGCCAGCACCTCCGACATGGGGACGACGGTCCTGATGATCTGGGAGTTCGCCTTCGGTTCGACCCCGACGACCTTTCCCCTGCGGGAGTTGATATCGCCGATGACATCACCCATGTTTTCGTCCGGCACGGTGATCTTCACATTCATGATCGGCTCCAGCAGCACCGGTTTGCACATCTCCATCGCCTTCTTGAAGGCCATGGACCCGGCGATCTTGAACGCCATCTCCGAGGAATCGACGGTATGGAAGGAACCGTCGTACAGGGCGACCTTGAAGTCGACCACAGGATAACCGGCCAGGAAACCTTCGAGGGAGGCCTCCTGTATTCCCTTGTCAACCGCCGGGATATACTGGCGGGGGATGACGCCGCCGACGATCTTGTCCTCGAACAGGTATCCCTCCCCCCGCGGCATGGGGGACATCTCGATCCAGCAGTCGCCGTACTGACCACGACCGCCCGACTGTTTCTTGTACTTCCCCTGTACCTTGGCTGAAGCGCGGATGGTCTCCAGGTAAGGGACCTTGGGGGTCTTCAGCACCACTTCAACGTTGAACTTGCGCTTCATCTTCTCTACGATGACGTCCAGGTGCACCTGCCCCATGCCGGAGATGATGAACTCCTTGGTCTGCTCGTCCCGGTGGGACTCCAGGGTCGGCTCCTCCTCGATCATCTTGTGCAGGGCGCTGTGGATCTTGTCCTCGTCGTTCTTGGTCTTCGGCTCGATGGCATAGGAGATGACCGGCTGCAGCAGCGGGGCAGGTTCGTAGACGATCGGCCTGGCAGCGTCACACAGGGTGTCGCCGGTAACCGTCTCCTTCAGTTTTGCCACGGCAACGATATCGCCGGCCACTGCCTGCTTGATGGCTTTTTGCTTCTTCCCCTCCAGTTCGTAGATCTGGCCGATCCGCTCATCCACCCCCTTGCTGGCGTTGAAGACCGTCGAATCGGAGTTGAGCACGCCGGAGTAGACGCGGAAGATGGAGATCTTGCCGGTATAAGGGTCGGAGGTGGTCTTGAACACGAGGGCGGAAAACGGCTCGGCCTCACTCGGTGCCCGCTCTTCCAGCGCCTCGGTCTTGGGGTTGGTGCCGACGGCCTTGGTCCGGTCAAGGGGGGACGGGAGGTAGGCGCAGATAGCGTCCAGAAGCTGTTTCACGCCGATATTGGCGGTAGCCGACCCGCAGAGTACCGCGGTGAAGGTGTTGCGCATCGTGCCGACGCGCAGGCCGTCGAGAATCTCCTCCTCGGTCAGGTCACCGGTCTCCAGGTATTTTTCGGTCAGGGCATCGTAGGCTTCTGCAACGGTCTCGACCATCTGTTCCCGCAGCCTGGTCGCCTCATCGAGGTACTCCGCCGGAATTTCGATTTCGCTGCAGTTTCCTGACAGATCACCGTCGTAGCGGCAGGCCTTCATCCTGATCAGGTCGATGACCCCTTCGAAGGAATCCTCCGCCCCCATGGGGATCTGGATCGCCACGCCGCGTGCCTTGAGCGCCTTCTCCATGTCGTCGATGGCACGGAGGAAGTTGGCCCGTTCACGATCCATCTTGTTGACAAAGGCGATGCGCGGGATCTCGAACTCGTTCGCCCAGGACCAGACCTCCTCGGTCTGGACCTTGACGCCTGAGATGGCGGAAAGTATGACGACGGCGCAATCGAGGGCCCGCATGCAGGCGCGGGTATCGGCAATGAAATCGCCGTAACCGGGGGTGTCCACCAGGTGAATGGAGTGCCCATCCCATTCGCAATGATCGAGGGACGAGGTGATCGATATTTTCCGTTTGATCTCCTCTGGTTCGAAGTCCATTGTGGACGTGCCGTCGTCAACCCTGCCGAGCCGGTCTATCATGCCGGCGTTGTACAGAATTGCCTCGGACAGAGAGGTCTTGCCGGCACCTCCATGAGCGATGATCCCCAGGTTACGAATTTTTGCGGTGTCGTACTTTCCCATGATGCCCCCCCTTAGGATTGTAAAGCAGAAGCGGGACCTGCGGGCAAAGGCCCGGGCGTGCCGGCTGCTGCTACTGGTGTTCGCAATTTCGTTGATAGAGAATTCTCAAACCGTCAAGCGTCAGGTACTCCTCGATTTTTTCGATTGTCTTCGATTCGGGGGCAATGAGCCCGGCAAGACCGCCGGTCGCGATAACCATCGGTTTCTCGCGGCACTCCGTCTTCATCCTCCCCACGATTTCATCCACCAGCCCCACGTAGCCGTAATAGATGCCGGCCTGCATGGAGTTGACGGTATTCTTGGCGATCAGTGCCGGCGGTTTCAGGATTTCCACCCGGGGAAGCTTGCTCGCCTTCTGGAACAGCGCCTCCATGGAGATCATCAGCCCCGGGGCGATCGCCCCGCCGCAGTACTCCCCCTTTTTGTTGACATAGTCGAAGGTCGTGGCAGTGCCGAAATCGACGATGATCAGCGGGCAGCGGTATTTCTCGTAGGCGGCGACCGAGTTGACGATCCGGTCCGCCCCTACCTCGCGTGGGTTGTCGTACTGGATCGGCATGCCGGTCTTGATTCCCGGTCCCACGACGTACGGCTTGAAGCCAAAGTACTGCAGGGAGAGTTTTTCCAGCACCCCCGTCAGGGTCGGCACGACGGAGGAGATGATGATACCACTGACGCGGTCAAAGTCCAGTCCGGCAAGACGGAACAGGTGGTTGACCAGTATGCCGTATTCGTCGGTGGTCTTGGATTTGTCCGTGGAAATCCGCCAGTCCTTGAGCAGACGGCTGCCGTCATATATCCCCAGCACGATATTGCTGTTACCCACATCGATTACCAGCAGCAAACAGACCTCCACACCTCAAGCGTTCTCTAAATCGATCTATCCGTTCATCAGCCGGACATCACCGGCCAGCACCTGCACCGTTGTGCCATCGTCGGTTTCCAAGAGCAGGGCACCGTACTCGTCGATGCCGCTGACCCTGCCGCTCGTCACCCTGTCATTGTTGGACACCGTGACCCGTTCGCCGGCAAGCCTGCTCCGCTGCAGCCATTCACTCCTTACCGGACCGTACCCCTCGCGCAGGAAGGTCCCGTAGATCGTATCCAGTTCACGCAGCAGGCAGCGGGCGAAATCGGTCCGCTTTACCCTGGCGCCGCTCTCAAGGAAGAGGGAGCTGGCCGGGTGGCGCAGATCCGCCGGGAACTGGTCAGAGGTCATGTTGAGGTTGACGCCGATGCCGAGGACGACGAAGTTGACCTTGTCCGTCTCGGCACTCATCTCGTTGAGCAGGCCGGCAACCTTTTTACCTTCGATGAGTATGTCGTTGGGCCATTTGATCCGCGGGATCAGGGGGGTCAACTGCTCTATCGTCCGTGCCAGCGCCACGACTGAAAGAAAGGTCAGCTGGGAGGCCTCCATCGGCTGAATCCGGGGCCGCAGGAGTATGGAGCAGTACAGGTTGACTCCCGGCGGGGAAGCCCAGACCCTGCCGAGCCGCCCCTTGCCGCCGGTCTGGCTGTCGGCAATGACCGTGGTCCCCTCGGCTGCCCCCTCTTCCGCCATCCTGAAGGCAACCGCATTGGTCGACCCGGTCTCCTGCAGGCAGACGATCTTGCAGCCGATTACCGAGGTGCCGAGCCCCTGCCTGATTTCCGCCGGGAGCAGTGTATCCGGTGAGGACTCCAGCCGGTACCCTTTCGACGGTTCCGCGGCAATCCCGTAGCCGAGTTCCCGCAGCGTATTGATCTGCTTCCAGACGGCGCTTCGGGAGATATCCAGGGACCGGCTGAGCTGCGCACCGGAGACAAAGGAATCCCGCCGCTCCAGCAGCATTGCGAGGATCTTCTCGCCGGTTCCGGCCGGAGCGTGCTCCCCCGTGCGACTCACTCGGCCTCCAGGAGCATGGAGATGTCCATCGACGGCGCCGAGTGGGTCAGCGCGCCGACGGAGATAATGTCGACGCCGGTCTCGGCGATCGCCCGGACGCTCCCCAGGTTGACCCCGCCTGACGCCTCAACCAGGGCACACCCTGCGATAAGTTCCACCGCTGTCCTCATGGCCTCCGTATCCATGTTGTCCAGCATGATGATATCGGCTCCGGCAGCAACCGCCTCGCGAACCTCGTCCAGTGTCTCGGTCTCGATCTCGATCTTCAGGGTATGGGGGATGTAGGCCCGGGCACGCCGCACCGCCTCGCTTATGCCGCCGGCGGCAACGATATGATTCTCCTTGATCAACACCCCGTCGTACAGGCCGGTGCGGTGATTGATGCCGCCACCGATCCGCACCGAGTACTTCTCCAGGACCCTCAGTCCGGGAGTTGTCTTGCGGGTGTCGACGATGCGGGCCTTCGTCCCGGCCACCTCGCGGACATATCGGGACGTCAGGGTGGCGACGCCGCACATCCGCTGGAGGAGATTCAGGGCAACCCGCTCCCCCTGCAGCAGCAGCGCCGCATCACCGGCCAGGCGGGCTAAAATCGTGCCGGCCGGGACCCGGTCGCCGTCCTTCACCAGAGGGGTGAAGACCGCCGACGAATCCAGCATTGAGAAGACTCTGCCGGCCACATCCAGACCGGAAACCACCAACTCCTCCTTCGCCTTGAGAAAGCCGGTGATCTGCTTCGACTGCACCAGTAGCGCAGTTGTCGTGATGTCTCCGGTATGGATATCCTCCGCCAGGGCGGAAGCTATTATATTATCAATTTGTTGCATTTGAATTTGCTCCTCAAATTTTACCGATTTTGTATAGCACAGCTTTCGAGGTGCCGCAATCGCTAAACGGCGCCGGTTACGGACTTAGCGGCTGCCGCTCTCAAGCATGTCGAGCGACAGGCCCGATCGTTCGGCATATGCCCTGAATTCGGCCAGATCCTGCTCCGCGCTTTTCACCTGGGCCTCCTTGGCGGCAACCTCTCCCTTTTTTTCCTCACGCAGTTTTCTGTCCGACAGCCTCCCGTACGTTATCCTCTTGCGCCGGGCGATGTTCTCTTCCTCCTGCAACCGGGCAAGTTCCCCCTTCAACTTCTCCAACTGCTTTACCCGGCTTTCATACGTAGATTGCCACCAGGAGAGTACCCGACCGTCGTAGAACTTGGGACCTGCAGGGGACGCCTCGGGCTTTACAGCCGGTTTCACCCGCTCCGTACCCCGTGCGTCCGGCGACTCCTTCATCGTGCCCTCCCGCGGTTTTGCCCGGTTGCGATATTTGGCGGGAATGCGTTCCGGATCATCGGTAAAGCTGACACTCCCCTGGTCATCGGTCCACTCGTAAAGCTGACCGCCGGCAATGGTGGAACCAAATAGAACGATTAGCAGAATGGCAAAAAATGATCTCATGGTGCACTCCCGATTTTCTCTGAGATTGAAACCCGACCGACCAGTGAAACAAGGCCCGCGGGATTAAGACAATCAAGGATTTAACATTGACTGACATAAAGCTGATGTGTATATTACCACGACTAAACCCCTTAATCCATTCCAACCTTGAGGAGTTATACATGAACCTGTTTCGTTTCCTTGCAGCAGTTACTCTCGTTATCGCCCTGCCACTTACAGCAGCGGCAAAAGAGACCAAGGATATCAACTATGCCTTTAAAAACGCCGAACCGGTTGTTTTCAGTCACGACGTCCACCTGGCGAAATACAACCAGAACTGCAAGGTCTGCCACAACGCCATCTTCAACCTGAAGAACAAGAAGCGCTTCACCATGGCCGAAATGGAGAAGACCAAGTCATGCGGTGCCTGCCACTCAGGCATCAAGGCCTTCAGCGTCAAGGATGAAAAACACTGCACCAAGTGCCACAAGGGCAAACCCCGCAACATTACCTTCAAAATGAAGGGCGCCACCGAGGTGGTCTTCAGCCACGACGCCCACCTGGCCAAGGGGAAGGTCGCCTGCAGGAACTGTCACGACGGCAAGATCATCACCGGCAAGGATCGCGGCGTCACCATGGCACAGATGGAAAAAGGGAAGACCTGCGGCGCCTGCCATAACGGCAAGAAAGCCTTCACCGTGGCCGGCAACTGCGGCAACTGCCACAAGGGGATGAAGCCCCGCGAGATCACTTTCAAGACCAAGGGTGCCGCTGACGCGGTATTCAGCCACCAGGTCCATATCGGCATGTTCAAGTGCCCTGACTGCCACACCAAGGTATTCCCCTACAAGGCCGGCGCCACCAAGGCAACCATGGCCCAGATGGAAAAAGGGAAGTCCTGCGGTTCCTGCCACAACGGCACTGACGCCTTTACCGTCAAGGGTGAGTGCGACAAGTGCCACAAGGGCTACAAGCCGGCCAACATCGTCTTCAAGACCGAAGCCGGCGAGGCCAACTTCAGCCACGACTTCCACCTCGGCATGTACAAGTGTGCCGACTGCCACACCAAGATCTTCCCCTACAAGGCCGGCGCACTAAAGGCCACCATGGGAGACATGGACAAGGGCAAGTCCTGCGGTGCCTGCCACAACGGCAAGGATGCCTTCAAGAGTTCCGACGACTGCATCAAGTGCCACAAGATGTAGGTTTGAGTTGATAATTGAAAAAAGGCGGCCCCGACCGGGGTCGCCTTTTTTAATAATCACTCGCTTCGTATCGGACCATCATGACCGAATTCAGCGTATTCGAACAACTGCCCCCTGGGCATCCCTCACCCGGCGCTCCGCGCCACCCTCTCCCAAAGGGCGAGGGGTAAAATTAAAAAAGGCGGTCCCGTGCGGGGCCGCCTTTTTAGCATCAGCTTCTCTGATTTTTCCTATTCCACGAAGCGCGACATCTTCCTGAACTTCTGATACCGCTCCTCCACCAGCTGCTCGCCCGATTTCCCCTTCAGCTCCGCCAGGTTGCGCGTGAGGGCCTCGTGCAGGTTGGCGGCGGTCGCCTCGTGGTCGCGGTGGGCGCCACCCAGGGGCTCCTTGACGATCTCGTCGATGACGTCCAGCTCCTTTATGTCCTTGGCGACCAGCTTGAGGGCCTCGGCGGCCTGGGCACCCTTGGTGCCGTCGGACCAGAGGATTGCGGCGCACCCTTCCGGGGAGATGACCGCGTAGACGGAGTGCTCCAGCATCAGCACCCGGTCACCGACGGCAATGGCCAGCGCCCCGCCGGAACCACCCTCGCCGGTGATGACGACGATGATCGGCACGGTGAGGCCGGCCATCTCACGCAGGTTGCGGGCAATGGCCTCTGCCTGGCCCCGCTCCTCGGCGCCGATGCCGGGGAAGGCGCCCGGGGTGTCGACGAAGGTGATGATGGGGAGGCCGAACTGCTGGGCCATGAGCATGAGGCGCAGCGCCTTGCGGTACCCCTCCGGGTTGGGCATGCCGAAGTTGCGAAAGACCTTCTCCTTGGTGTCCCGCCCCTTCTGGTGGCCGATGACCATGACCGGCTCGCCGTCGAGACGGGCCAGGCCGCCGACGATGGCGTGGTCGTCGCCGAAGAGGCGGTCGCCATGGAGTTCGGTGAAGTCGGTGAATATCAGCTTCAGGTAGTCCAGGGTGAACGGCCGGTTGATGTGCCGGGCGATCTGGGCGGTCTGCCAGCGGGAGAGGTTGCTGAAGATCTCGCCGCGCATCTCCTCGGCCCGCTTCTCCAGCTTGGCGATCTCCTTGGTCAGGTCCATATCCTTGGAGAGCACCCCCAGTTCCTCGATCTTCTTCTCCAGCTCCATGAGCGGTTTTTCAAACTCCATGTATACCTGAGTGGCCATATATCGTGTCTCCTTTATCTTTCATTGCAGGTGGCTATTCAAAAGAAACGGCATTATACCCCAACAGACTCTCCACTTCCAGCGATAATCCCTCGGTGGGGGAGAGCCGGCACGACTCCGGGAGGCGGAGCACCGTGGTGCAGATCTCAGGCAGGACCAGATGGAGCCGTGAGCGGCAGCTCCCCTGGTGTCGCTGCAGGATCTCCTTCAGGCTCTCCAGCCGGGAGGCGTCCACCGCCTCCCCCTTGAGGGTTACGTTCACGACCCTCGTCTCCCGCTCGCTCACCTCCCGCAATAGTTGCACCGACGAGGCGATGATCTTGTTCGCCTTCTCACCCTTCTCGAACTGCCCCCCCACGAGGAGCGGCTCCTCGCCCTTGAGGATTTCGGCGACCTGGAGGTAGATGTTGGGGAGCACGACCACCTCCACCCCGCCCACCATGTCCTCGATGGTGACGAACCCCATCCGCTCGTTCTTCTTGGTGATGTACTCCTTCAGGGCAACCACCACGCCGCAGACCCGCACCTCGGTCTTGTCCGGCAGTTCTGCCATGGAGGCGGTATCGAATGAGGCGAACCGCTTGATTTCGGCGGCGTAGCGCCCCAGGGGGTGGCCGGTGATGTAGAACCCGAGGGCCTCCTTCTCAAAGCCGAGGCGGAGCTTCTCGTCCCATTCGGGGATGTCCGGCAGTTTGCCACCGCCGTTGCCGTTCCCCCTGACGATCTCGGCGGTGCCGAAGAGGGAGACCTGGGCACTATCCCGCTCCTCCTGGATCCGCTGCCCCAGGTTGGCGGCCTCCTCCAGGGCGGTGAACAGGGCCGAACGCTTGCCGCCGGTGGAGTCGAAGGCGCCGCTCTTGATGAGAGCCTCCATGACCCTCTTGTTCACCTTGCGCAGGTCGACCCGCTCGCAGAAGTTGAACAGGTCGGTGAACGGCTCGCTCCCCCGTGCCTCCAGAATGGCCAGGATGGCCGACTCCCCCACGTTCTTGATGGCGCCGAAGCCGAAGCGGATGGAGTTGCCGATGACCCGGAAAGAGAGGTCCGACTCGTTGATATCCGGCGGCAGCACCTCGATCCCCATGCCGCGGCAATCGGCGATGTTCTTCACCACCTTGTCCGTGTTCCCCATGTCCTCGGTGAGGAGGGCGGCGAGGAATTCCACCGGGTAGTGGGCCTTCAGGAAGGCGGTCTGGTAGGCGATCAGTGCGTAGGCGGCCGAGTGGGACTTGTTGAAACCGTACTCGGCAAACTTGGCCATCAGGTCGAAGATACCCTCGGCCTTTTTCAGGTCTATGCCGTTCCCTTTCGCCCCGGCAAGGAAGATGTCCTTCTGCTTGGCCATCTCCGCCGGGTCCTTCTTACCCATGGCGCGGCGCAGCAGGTCGGCGCCGCCGAGGGAGTACCCACCCAGGGTCCGGGCGATCTGCATGACCTGCTCCTGGTAGACGATGACCCCGTAGGTGTCCTTCAGGATCGGCTCCAGCTCGGGGAGGTCGTAGACCACCTCCTTGCGGCCGTGCTTGCGGTCGATGAAGTCGTCCACCATCCCCGAGCCGAGCGGGCCCGGGCGGTAGAGGGCGCAGGCGGCGATGACGTCCTCGAAGCAGGAGGGCTTCAGCTTGATCAGCATCTCCTTCATGCCGGAGGATTCCAGCTGGAAGACGCCGGTGGTGTTCCCCTCGGAGATCAGGGCGTAGCTTTCGGCATCGTCATCGTTCAGGAGGGTGATGTCGAAATCCGGCACCTTGCCGGCACGGATCAGCTTGACGGCGTTGTCGATGACCGTCAGGTTCTTCAGGCCAAGAAAATCGAACTTCACCAGGCCGATCTTCTCCACGTACTTCATGGAGTACTGGGTGTTAATGGAGCCGGTCTTCTGGTCCTTGTAGACCGGGCAGAACTCCTCCATGGCCTCGGGGGCGACCACCACCCCGGCGGCATGGGTTGAGGCGTGGCGAGTGAGCCCCTCCAGGCGCAGGGCGATGTCGATCAGCTCCTTCACCCGGGGGTCGGCGCCGGCCATCTCGGTCAGTTTCGGCTCCTGCTTCAGCGCCTGGTCCAGGGTGATGTTCAGCACCTCTGGCACCAGCTTGGCGATCCTGTCAACCTCGCCGTAGGGCATGTCCAGTGCCCGACCCACGTCGCGAATGACCGCCTTGGCCGACATGGTCCCGAAGGTGATGATCTGGCAGACCTTGTCCCGGCCGTACTTCTCGCTGACGTACTGGATGACCTCCTCGCGCCGGTCCGTGCAGAAGTCCACGTCGATATCGGGCATGGAGATACGTTCCGGGTTGAGGAACCGCTCGAACAGGAGGTTGTAGGGGATCGGGTCGATGTCCGTTATCCGGATGGCGTAGGCGACCAGGGAACCGGCGGCGGAGCCCCTCCCCGGACCGACCGGGATGCCGTGGTCCTTGGCCCAGTTGATGAAGTCGGCCACGATGAGGAAGTAGCCGGGGAACCCCATCTGCCTGATGCAGGCGAGCTCGATCTCCAGGCGGCTGCGGTAGGCCTCCTCCTGCTCGGCGGTGAAATCGGGCTTTTTGGCCCTGATCGCCGCGAGGCGGGCATCCAGGCCATTCCGGGCGGCGCCGGCCAGCATGTCGTCCAGAGTCTCCCCTTCCGGCGGCTCGTACTTGGGGAAGTGGTAGGTCTTGAAATTTCCCAGGTCCAGGTTGCACTGCTCGGCAATGACCAGGGTGTTGGCGATCGCCTCCGGGGCGTAGTGGAAGGCGGCCGCCATCTCCTCCGGCGACTTGACGTAAAACTCCTCGGCGGAGAAGCGCATCCGCTTCTCGTCGTTCATGGTCTTGCCGGTCTGGATGCAGAGGAGCACTTCGTGGGCCCGGGCATCCTCACGGTTCAGGTAGTGGCAGTCGTTGGTCGCCACCAGGGGGAGGCTGAGCTCCCGTGCAATCTCCATCAGCCGCCTGTTGGCGACCTCCTGATCGGGAAGGGTGTTCTCCTGCAGCTCCAGGTAGTAGCGACCGGGGAAGAGGTCCGCATACCAGCGGGCAGTTGCCGTGGCCTCCTCCATCTTGCCGCGACCGGCCAGGTAGGCCACCTCCCCCTTGAGGCAGGCGGAGAGACAGATCAGCCCATCAGAGTGCTTCTCCAGCAGCTCCTTGTCGATGCGGGGCTTGTAGTAGAACCCCTCCTTGTAGCCGGCGGAGACCAGGTAGGAGAGGTTGCGGTAGCCGACGATATCCTGGCAGAGTAGCACCAGGTGGTAGCCGGAGACCTCCTCGCTCCCCTCCTTGCTGAAACGGGAGGTGGGGGCGATGTAGACCTCCGAGCCGATAATCGGCTTGATCCCCTTGTCCTTGCACTTGAGATAGAACTCGACGGCGCCGAACATGTTGCCGTGGTCCGTGATGGCCACGGCAGGCATGCCGTACTCCTGGGCCTTCTTGACCAGGTCGCCCAGGCGGTTGGCGCCGTCCAGGAGGGAATACTGGGTATGGAGATGGAGATGAACGAAGGACATGGGTGCGACGGGCTCCTAACTCTGAACTGCACTGGTCTCCAGAATGGGGGGAGTCGGCATACGGCCGCCAACTTTTTAGTCACAGTAAAATAATTTAGTAATTATGACACGGAACGAAAAAGGTTGTCAACGAAAGGGCATGAAGTTCACTGATAAACCTTTTTACACCACAATCCTTGTTTGTCACAAGCCCCATAGCTGACTAGCCCCATATGAGATTGCATCTGTGCAAGCCCCGCGTTGAGCTCGGTGAATACATCTTCTGACAATAACGGATGGACTTCGCCAAGGAGGAGGTATCCTTCGACTTTCTTGTCTCTGAACAGGTCATGCTTGCGGTCATCCGGCAGTTGTATTGCTCCGTCTCTAAGATCGGAGATAACGTTCATGTAAAAGAACAGTTCCGATATTGCCCCGACTCGCTTGTTTCCAGTCGGCTTTTTTAGTTCAAACAGAACCACCTTCTCACTATTCACTGCCCACAAATCGACAGCACTCTTACCATGAGTAAAAACTGAAGCTTCTTTTTTAGGTACCCCGTCAAAGACCCCGACAGGGAGTTGCCTCCTTAATTCCTGCCCATCTTCAGCAAACACACAACGTAACAGCGGGGAAGAATTTGCCATGAACAACATCTCAGTCTCATGCTCACTCATTTCGCTGAATTCAATAATCCTGACCTCAGACGTATAAGCTTGTTTATCAATGATAGAGTCTCTCTTCCCTTCTGTATTAAGACAAAACGGCTTGTCAATGATAGCGCCGTCAACCTCCAACAAATCGGATCTCATTAACTCCGATTTCGATTCGGATGAGACTAAAAACCAGCTGAAAAGCCGAGAAAAACGAATTACTCGATACAAAAACCTTTGGTAATGGCCATTGGATTCAACAGGATGCTCCCAACTCATTTCAACGCGTCGAATACCTACGTCAGCCAGCCACGCTTTTATCACCAAAACCCAGCCTTCAAAAGCAGCGGCATCACCCTGCATATTTGCTGTTACGGATTTTGCTAAAAGGTGTATTTTGCAGCAATCACCGTCTAACGAACTCTTTATTTGCGTTGGCCATTTAATCGTGTGCAACCGGGCAGTTGGTATTTTCTTACCTACGGCTTGTCGTAAAACTTCCTGCAGATCGTCTGACATTAACCCTCCTTTAGACAATTGTATGTCCTGATTATTCCACCAATTCAGTTCAGAACGAAGGGAACCCCGTCCTGTAGTGTCATCACGTTTACGAATAGGTCCCCGAAGTCACTGGCGTACTCGGTATGAATCGGAACTAGAATCTTCGGTTTCAACGCCGCCGCTAGCCGCTGGAGGTCTTCTACGGGGGCATGGCCGCTGGTATGGGCATAAACGAAGTTCACCTCGGGGTCTTCCCCATAGGCCGCTATCCGGTCACTCCCGAAGTAGTCTGAGTGCTTCCCGTCAAGATACCCAAGCCACTGCGAATATATTACGTTTACCTGTCCTTCACCCTTCTTGAACGCATCTATTTTTCTGAAAGACGACATCCTCCCAAAGAACAGAAAAGACGACGGGTTTGCCATCAGTTCCTGCCACTTGACTCGGTACCGGTAAAGTCGTTTCCGAAAGTCTCCAAAGTAGTCCGGGTGAGCCTTCAGTTTTTCATCAAGATTTTTATCGGCGTAGACGCGAATCTCTGGCCACGCCATACCGGGTACATTGTCAGTTATCTGCCTCACCTGTTCCAAAACCCACGCAGTGTAGATATCGATAACCAATGTCTTCCCTGACCTTTTACAGGCCTTGAACGCGGAGACTATGCGGTCGATATTCTGGGATGACGAAATGATGAACGAGATATTCTTCTGCCTACTAATAACCTCAAATATCTTCTGTTCAACCGCTGCTTCTTCGGGGAAAAGGTCGTTATTGCGACGCATCATGGTCCCTTCAAGAAACAGAAGGTCTATGCCCGAAATCGGGTTGGCTACCATCTGTTCGAAGAGCTTTCCCTTGCGACCGTGTGACCTGAAGTCACCGCTGTAGAACACGCGCTTCCCCTCTGCTTCAATGAGAAAGGCGTAGGCGTCTATGGCAGAGTGATCTACAAGATATGGCGTCACCTTGAAATCACCTATCCGGAAAGCCTCCCATGCCTTGAAATGCTGAAATTGGTTCCTGGGCAGTTCCTTGTCAAGAAGAACATGGGTAACATCGATAAAATTCTTGCCAAGTTGACCGATATAGACTGGAGTTTCAGGAAAGAGACAGTCCATGAGTCCGAAGTGGTCTTGATGGGGATGGCTAACCAAAACAGCATCAACCTTCAGCCTGGAGACGTCAATTCTCGTACTTGTAGGGCTGAGTGGCAATCCGATATCAAGAAGTATCGTCGTTGTCCCCGATGATGCCTGGATGCAGGTTCCGCCAATTTCGTGATTGCCTTTATGAACGATGATTTCCATCTAAACCTCGATCGTGGTGACATCCATGAAATGGATGCCGGAAAGAAGAGCCTTATCCGGCAGCGTGCTTTTCCTGACCAAGAGATATTCTAGGATTTTGTCGGATTTCGCATTGTGACCTGGGAAATCACGGATCAAGTCGCGACTGAATTCCGGCATACCATCATCAAATATCATCTCAATGGACTCAAGAGCGCCATGATCTGACACGTAAACGCTGAACGTCCCTTCATCTGTCATCAGAACGAATGTATCAGGAAGGAAGATATCCTCGTAGTCTGTAGACTTTACGTCAATCGTTATCCCGTACTCCGAGACAAAAGAGCTAATAATGCGGTAAGTGCCGATATGATGCCGCCAGAACTCCACTTCGTAAAAATGCCTATGAAATGGTGGGGCAACGAGCCTGCCTCCCCTGAAGCCAAACTTTGGGGATGCACCTGCGATTGCTAATAGATGGGTTTCGTGGAATAGGTCCACAATCAACCGGTGCATTACCGGATAGTCATGGATATGTTTCCGTCCAAATCTTCCCCTCTGCGCGCTAGACCCCACTCTGGACATACGATCCTCCTGCAATCATGATCGTGCATCGTCCAAATTGTCATCTGTAACAGAGGAGGAGCACTATATATATTCAGGTAAACACCGTTTGATATTTACACTTTTAATATTATTTTTTTGTAATTTTATTTAACCAGCTGAAATATAGACTTTATAACCACGCTAATCCTGGACGCACTTATTCCAGCAGCAGTTGATAGGGCTAGAGTTATTTTCGATGTAGAAGTGTTGGTTGCTGGTTATTGCCTAGCTTAAAGCGGTATAGTGGCGGACTCAGTACAGCCCGTGGAGCGGCCCGCCCGGGGCGGCCAGACCCTCGACGCGGCGAACTGAATGGGTTTCCACAAGACTGTTTATAGTTTTCAAAAAACCGGCAGATTACGGGCAAAAGAGCAGAAAACCGCTGAGATCCTTATTGAAACATCCCCATAAAGCCAGTAGTATCGACCCTCTGAAAGACAAAATCCGGAAAAAAACTCCAAATGGCACGTGCAGTGGCGGGCAGGATCAAAACGCCGCGTTGTCTCGCCAAGCTACACTAATCCATAAAAATACGGGCACGCAGAATTGCCCCCTGTGAGGCAAAATGACCACGATCCGCGTAACTTGCCAACACTGCAGTTTCAGCCGCGATGTCGCTGCGGAAAAGGTACCGGACAGGCCGGTTCAGGTTACCTGCCCCAAGTGCTCCAAAACCTTTACCTTCCACAAGCATCCGGCAACGGATCTCGCAAAAATTCCGGCGAATGAGCGAGGGAAGACGGAAAACAGCAGGCAGTCTGCCCCAAAAAAACCGACCAGGGAAACCGCAAGGGCAAAAGGCTCGCCCTTATTGAAGTCATCCGAAAAAAAGGCCAGGCCGGCATTTCTTGTCGGGGCGTTATCGGTTGTGTTGCTGTTGGCTGCTTATTCCTTTTATTATTTTCGGACCGGACCCGATTCTGCCTCTTTACCGAGCGCACCTGTCGCGGATAAAGCTTCCTCCCAGGCCTCTGATGTTGTGCGTCCCGCCAATTTCAACGAACTGCTCGGCGTGTGGTCCGGAAAAGAGATCGGCGGCGGAGCCGGATGGACCTTCAGTTTTTCCGAAGGATATAATGTTCATGCGGTTGATCCGGAAGGCAGGTGGTACAGAGGCATGGCCGGTATCCACTGGAAGCTCGGAGGAGACGAAAGAGGGATGCAGGTGCCTCCCGGGGCCGGGGTCCTGGACATAGATGTTACCGAGTCGTCCTCAGGGGATTATGTCGGCAAGATCTCCGTCGGGGCCTTCGCGGTTTACAACGGCACGACGCTGAAGCTTTGCGGCGGGGAGCCCGGAAAGACAAAGCGTCCCGAATCCTTTGATCCTGTTCCCGGTATCAGGTGTTTCGAGCTTGCGAAAACCGCCGCTGCTCCTCCGCCTCAGCCGTCGTCTCAGGCCGTCACTCAAGCAGCCGGCCCGCAATCCCCATCCATGGATGACGATGAGACCAGGGCTGCAAGGACAGCGTTCAAACGCTGCGCAACCGCTTATCGCTCGGGGAACATGGCAGAGGCAAAGACCTTCGTATCAAGAGCGGCCCTCGCCGAGATGGAGCGCAGCGGCCAGGTCGATATGGCCCTTGGCATGATCAGCGGCATGAATATAGACGATTTCCAGGCCCACCGGGAAGGCGGCAGGATAACCTTCAAGCAGTCCCAAAAGCAGGGCGACGCAACCATGAGCATGTCGTTTACAATGGTGAAGGAGGACAATCAGTGGAAGCTGGGAAATTAGACCTGCGACGATGACGGCTGACGCCGCCGGTCAAGGCCGGCCCGTCATAAAGGAATAATCTCATCGTCAGGAATATGCCACAGCCTGGGAAATGACCTCAGTACAGCCCGTGCAGCGGCCCGCCCGGGGCGGCCAGGGCCTCCACCCGGGCGACCACCGCCGGGTCCTCCACCAGGGGGGGCGCATGGTGTTTTTTCCCCCTGGCGTCGATGACCAGAGCACCCCGGCACCCCCAGTGCTTGCAGACGGTGGAGGCGCCGATCCCGTAGATGTCCGACGCCGGGTTGGAGCGGGTGAAAACGGTCCAGAGGAAGTTGCTCAGGGTGCGGCTGGTGAAGTCGCTGTCGTCCACCACCACCAGGAGCGGCAGCCCGTCAGGCAGGCCGCCCGCCCCTTCCAGCTGACGGCAGAACTCCTCCATGACCGGGTCAACGGCATTGCGCCCCGCGCTGCTGGGGGGAGCTGAAACCGCCATCACCCCAGGGAGACAGAGGCGCGGCGCAGTAAAACCTTCGGGGAGGCGCAGGCCGGTCGGGAGCTCCGTGGCGAGGGTTCGCCGGGCCGGGCCGGCAACGGCGACCACCACCTTGGACCCCCTGTTGAGACCGCTCCCCGAGTAGTCCAGAGTGTCGATGGTGGTGGCGGTGTGGAAATGAAGATCCGTGCGCCAGTCGGCCCGCTCCAGCACGAACGCCAGGAATTCATCGGCATGGTGGATGTCTGGCGGGCCGTCCTCTGCGGCGGCGATGAAGAGGTACTTGGCCAGGGAGAGCTGCCCCTGGCCGAGGATGGCGCTCGCCTGGGTGAGGAGCTCCAGCGGCTCCCGCCGGGTTGCATAGGGGACGTAGCGCTCGCTGCCGATGGCCAGGAGAAGCGGATGGACCCCGGCGGCGTCCACGGCGTGGACCCCTTTGATGCCGGGAAGGACCGTCGGGATCAGTTCACCGGTCAGCTCGTGGATGAAGGCGCCGAAGGAGGTGTCCTCCTGCGGCGGCCGGCCGACGGTGGTGAACGGCCAGATGGCGCCGTCCCGGTGGAAGACCTCCTCCACCCGCAGCACCGGGAAGTCGTGCGCCAGGCTGTAGTACCCCAGGTGGTCCCCGAAGGGCCCCTCGGGAAGCGTCTTTTCCGGATCGATGACCCCGGTGATGCAGAAATCGGCCTCCGCCGGCATGGGGAGCTTCCCCGGCCTGCAGACCATGGGGAGCCGGCGTCCCCCCAGCAGGCCGGCGAAGGAGAGCTCGGGCAGCCCCTCGGGGAGCGGCATCACTGCCGCCACGGTCAGGGACGGCGGCCCGCCGACGAAGATGCTCACCCGGAACGGAGCCCCCTTCTCGATCGCCTCGGCATGGTGCACGCCGATCCCCCGGTGGATCTGGTAGTGGATCCCCACCTCCTTGTTCGTTTCGTAGCGGTTGCCGGAGAGCTGCACCCGGTACATCCCCAGGTTGGAGTGGCGGAAGCCGGGGCTGGCGACGCTCTCAGAATAGACCTGGGGGAGCGTCACAAACGGACCGCCGTCCATGGGCCAGGATTTCAGCTGCGGCAGCTTGTCGATCGATGTCCGGTTCCTGAGGACCGGCCCGTCCGCCACACTCTTCGGCAATAGGCTCAGGGCCGCCGGCAGGGTGCATGCATAGGCGAAAGGGTTGCGCAGTGCGCCGGCAGGGTTGATCTTGAGGCTCACCAGCTTCTCGATCCGCCCCAGGGTGTCGCGGAAGAGGAAGCGGGTCCGCTCCAGGGAGCCGAACAGGTTCCCGAGCATGGGAAAGGAGCACCCCTTCGGGTTGGTGAAGAGGAGCGCCGGTCCGCCCGACTCGTAGACCCGCCGCTGGATGCACCCCATCTCAAGGTACGGGTCGACCTCGACCCCGATCCGCTTCAGCATCCCTTGCTGCTCCAGGTCGGCAACGCACTCCTGCAGGTTTCGGTATCCCATGTCTCACTCCTGTGGTTACAATGCCTTCAGCCCTGGATTCGGTACAGGCACTCTCAGGGTTATAGGGAAATCGGTCGGGAGCTGTCAAACAGTATTTCCAGGAATTCATTGACTTTGGCGGTTTCTTGCAGAATATTCCGTGAAACAAATTACGCGCAAACGGATCAGGAGAGGGAACGAGTGGAAGAGTTGGTCAAAATCATGCTGTCATCGGGCAAAGCAGGCCTGGACCTGTCCCTCTACGTGCTGCTGCCGGTGCTGGTGATCATGATGGCGGTCATGAAGGTACTGGAGGCACGGGGGATCCTCGCCATGGTGGCCCGCGTGCTTCGGCCGGGCCTGCGGCTCTTCGGCATCCCCGGTGCCGGTGCCTTCGCCATCGTGCAGATGCTATTGGTCAGCTTCGCGGCCCCCCTGGCCACCCTGGCGATCATGGAGAAGGACGGCACCTCCAGGAGGCAGATCGCCGCCACCCTGGCCATGGTCCTGACCCTCTCCCAGGCCAACGTGGTTTTCCCCATGGTGGCGGTGGGGCTGGACCTGGGCGCAATCATGCTCACCTCCATCGTCGGCGGCCTGGCGGCCGCCGCCCTCACCTACTATGTCTTCGCCCGCTCCGCCGATGACTCCCACCCGGCGGACTCGGGGATCATCCCGGCCGCAGAGAATGGGCGCAGGAGCACGATCCTCAACCTGATGATCACCGGCGGCCAGGAGGCGATCCAGGTGATCATCGCCACGATCCCGATCCTCATCCTGGCGATCTTCCTGGTGAACATCCTCAAGGCCACCGGCGCCATCGCGCTGCTGGAAACGGCAATCACCCCCCTCTTCAGAATCATCGGCTTCCCGGCCGCCGCCGTCCTCCCCCTGGCGACCAAGTACCTGGCCGGCGGCACCGCCATGATGGGGGTCACCCTCAACCTCCTCAAGGAAGGGTCCATCACCACCGTGGAACTGAACCGGATGGCAGGCTTCATCACCAACCCCTGCGACATCGTCGGCGTCGCGGTCCTGATCTCCGCCGGCAACCGCTGCGCCTCGGTGATCCGGCCGGCCATCGCCGGCGTGGTTGCCGGCATCCTGATCCGCGGGGTGCTGCATCTGCTGATTTTCTGAGGAAAGCGGGACAAGGAAAGCACAAACCAGTTTATGCAAAGAGGGGCACACCATTTACGGTATGCCCCTCTTTATTTATTCAAACCATGGTGGTCTTTCAGTGATTTTCTCCTGTCAGATGCTCAAATCTGAACTTGCGCTCTGCCTTGTGGGTGATAAAATTATCAGACAATATTAGTAGCAACTAATTAATCGCCCCAGATATCCGGATGTCCAGACCTTTTTCCGTAACCTCCTCTATGTAATGATATGCCTTGGGAATGGAGTGCGCTGCTAAACACGCTGGTTGCGCGGGAATGAACAGGCAAAGGAGGAAGGAGCAATGAAAACAGTGCGTCTACGGTTTATCAGCGGTCTATGTGCGGCCTTCGCCCTGACACTTCTGCTTGGCGGCTGCAGTGGTGGCGGTGGAGGCGTAACTCCGCCCACCGGTGCAACCACCGGCACGGCAAAGGTTTCCCTGACCGATGCGCCGACCACCAGTCTGGATCACGTCTGGGTAACGGTCAAGGAGATCCGTTTCCACATGAGTGAGCTGTGCGACGACCCGGACGATGGCGGCTGGCTCCGCCATCCCCTGGCCACACCGGTTACTCTTGACCTGACGGCACTCAACAATGGCATTTGGAGCACCCTATGGGATGCTATCGTCCTGCCTGTGGGCAACTACCAGCAGATCAGGGTGATCCTGGCAGGGACGGGCGACCTGCTGGCCCCTTCGGCAGTAGCCAAAGGGCTCGATTACAACAACCAGGTCGATGATAACGGCGCGGTCTTTCCCCTGGTCATTCCGGCCGCGAAGAACGGCATCAAGCTGATTGGCTCCTTCCGGATAACTGAAGCAACGCCTCTGCACATCGTCATTGATTTCGAAGTAACCCACGACGTCGTGGAGACCGGTAACGGCAAGTACATCCTCAAACCGCGACTGAAGTACTTCATTGTCGCCGACCCGACTCGGCCAACGGCGGCCATCGTCGGTACCCTTCTGCGGCCCAACGGCGACCCATTCGCCAACTACACCGGTTTCAACCCGATGATCACGGCCGAAGCGCCGGAAACCATTACTTTCGTTACGTTCGACAACATCAGCACGGGCAGAGTGATGGAAGAAAAACGGGCTACAACGGTCAGGCCCGATGGCACCTTCGTCCTCTACCCGCTGCCGGTCCCTGCCAGAGAGGCCTACGATCTGGTCATCAGCGGCACGGGGCTGCAGACCATGATCCTGCAAGACGTTCCGGTAGTGCCAGACACCACCGGAACAGCACCATCGATGTTCACCATCAAGCTTCAAACGGCGAGCGATTACCCGGTCGAGGCCAAGGTCGTGGACGCGGACTCCACGAATGACCCGGTCTTTGCTGCCACGGTCCGCTTCTACCAGACCCTGCTGGTACCAGATAAAATTCCAATTCCCTACCTGATCCGCTCCCGCGACGTAAATCCTTTAACGGGCAGTTTCGAAGGCCTCTTCCTCGCCACAGGGATGGTTCAGGTGGGAACGTTCAATCCGAAAGCTATCATCCAGTCGTTCAGCGAAATTGTCCCGCTGCAGGGGCTGAGTTCCTACGCAGCAGTGGCCTCCGCCCCCTTCTTCTGGCCCAGCCTACCGAAGCTCTACTCGCCAGATGACACATTCAACCTCTTCCGTCTGGAGCCCCTGTTCATAAACGACCCGCCAGAGTGCGACATGGACGACGACTGGGAGGACGATCATTCGGACTACAAGGGATACTATGTGACCTGTGGCGGCCTGGTTGTCGACCACATTCGCAAAACTGATCTTGAAAAAGGGGGCTACGAATTCAAGACCGCCAATACCAAAGGCCATGATATCAAGTCCCACGGCAAGGGCGAAAATGTCAACCTGAACGACCGCAAGCCGGTCAAGATCAAGATCAAGGGCAAGGGGAAGAAATGATCCAGGTTGAACCGGTCCCCCATTAGAAGACCCCAGCCCGTATGGACTGGGGTTTGTATCTGGATAAAAAAGCGGGACACCCTATTGCTGGAGTGCCCCGCTTTACTGATTTAACCAAGATTTTTTTGCGTCAACTTTCCTTAAGGAGTGTGGATTTTTTGTCCTGGCAAGGCTGTCGAAGGATCGGGCGGAGGCGTAGCAGCGCTACGCCGCACAACCGGTCCTGAAGACTTACGCAGCCAGGGCGGAAAAGCCGCGCTCCCTTATCTCATCATCTCGAAGAACCGGTCTTCGCACGTCTCATCCTTGATATCGATAAACTTGTTGCAGATCTCCGTGACCATGTTGATCACCCCCTGGTAGCCGATGATCGGGTAACGGTGCTTGTTCACCCGGTCGAAGATCGGGAAGCCGAAGCGGAACAGGGGTATGCCGGCGTCGCGGCAGGCGAACTTGCCGTGGGTGTCGCCGATCATGGCATCCACCGGGTCGGTCATGACGAGGCTGCGCATGTGCCACAGGTCCTTGCCCATGTAGATCTTGCACCCCTTGCCGTAGAGGGAGGAGTCGAGCAGCGCCTGGATCTCCTTCTCCACCTTCTTGCTCCCCTTGCTGCAGAGGATGTGCCAGGGGATGGCACCCATCTCCAGGAGGAAGGAGACGTAACCGATGAGCTGGTCCGGGTCGCCGTAGAGGGCGAACTTCTTGCCATGCATGTACTGGTGGGAGTCGGTCATGGCGTCAACCGCCCTCCCCCGCTCGGCCTTGATGGATTCGGGTACAGGCTTTCCGGAGAGGTCGGCGATCTTCTTGATGAACTCGTCGGTCTTGGCAATCCCCAAAGGCATGGGGATGGTGGAGTGCTTGCCCGAGTAATTGTCCTTCAGCCAGGCAAAGGTCTTCGTGGCGGAGAACGGGCCGACGCTGAGGGTTGCCTTGCCGTTGATGGAGTCGGACGCATCCGCCAGGGGTGTGCCGCCCGGGTAGGTGTGGTAGGTGCCGTCGCAGGGGGCATCGAACACATCGGAGATGTCGCCCAGGATCGTGAGGGGCACACCGAACTCGGCGAAGAGCCGCTTGTACTCGCGGAAGTTGCCGGTGTTGGCGTCGAAGCCGGGAATCAGGTTGATCTTGCCGGTGCAGCGACCTTCGACCTTCTTGTCAGCCGTCAGGCTCTGGAGGATGGCGAGGAGCATGGCGTCATAACCATGAACATGTGAGCCGTTGAAACTGGGGGTATTGGCAAACGGCACCGGCATGTCCGCCGGGATGATCCCCTTGTTGCGGGCGTTCTTGAGGAACGCGGTCAGGTCGTCGCCGATGATCTCGGGCATGCAGGAGGTGAAGACGGAGACCATCTTCGGCTTGTAAAGGGCAATGGCGTTTTCCAGCCCCTCGTGGAGGTTGTTCTGGCCGCCGAACACGGCGCCGTCCTCGGTCATGGAGTCGGACACCGCCGGCGCCGGCTCGCGGAAGTGGCGATTGAGGGTGGAGCGGTAGTAGGAGGCGCACCCTTGCGAGCCGTGAACAAAGGGGAGCGACCCCTCGAAGGCGTGGGCCACCAGCTCGGCGCCCAGAGGCTGGCAGGCATGGGGAGGAGCCACAACCAGCGCCTCGCGCTTGAAGTTCAGCTCCTTGTACTCCTCGGTGTTGATCCAGGCGGCGACCCGCTCCTTCTCACTTTCGGGTGTTTCGGTTACGTATTTGACAGCGGCTTCTGCGCTCATAGTAGTTCTCCTTTCGACCGGAAACCAATCCGTTCACGGACGAGTAGTATTAATTCTTTTCGCCACAGAGGCACTGAGACACAGAGAAAACCCATGAAACCTTTTGCTTTTTTTAAAGCTTACAACCAAAAACAGTTTTGATTTTCTCGCTTTCCTCTGCGTCTCTGTGTCTCTGTGGCAGATTTCTAAAACGGGCTTTCTACCAGTTTCCACGTCGGACTATTTACCGCCATGTCGATATCCCTCGCAAACACCGAGAACCCCTGGTAGCCGTGATACGGACCGGAATAGTCCCAGCTGTGCATCTGACGGAACGGGATCCCCATCTTCTGGAAGACGTACTTCTCCTTGATGCCGGAGCCGATCAGGTCGGGCTTCAGGGCGTGGGCAAACTTCTCGAACTCGTACTCGGACGGGTCGTCGTAAACAACCGTCGCGTCCGGCATTTCCGGGGCGGTACGGTCGTAGTCATCGGTGTGGGCAAACTCGTAGCCCGAGCCGACGCACTCCATCCCCAGGTCCTCGTAGGCACCGATGGTGTGGCGCGGACGGAGACCGCCGACCAGCAGCATAACCTTCTTCCCTTCCAGGCGGGGACGATACTCGTCGATGATCGCCTGCATGATCGGGTCGTACTTGGCAATGACCTGCTCCACCTTGTCCTGGATGGTCTGGTCGAAGCGCTCGCCGATGGCCCGCAGGCTCTCCCTGATCTTGGTCGGGCCGAAGAAGTTGAACTCCAGCCAGGGGATGCCGAACTTCTCTTCCATCACCTTGCACATGTAGTTCATGGAACGGTAGCAGTGGATCAGGTTGAGCTTGACCGTGTGGGTGGCGGCGATCTTCTCCAGCTCGCCGTCGCCGGTCCAGACCGATTTCACATTGAGGCCGATCTCCTCCAGAAGCGCCTTGGCCGACCAGACGTCACCACCGATGTTGTAGTCACCGATCAGGGAGATGTCATAGGGGGTCTCCGCCTCGGCGAACTCGCGGGTACCGATGATGTAGTCACGGATGGTGTCGTTGGAGATGTGGTGGCCGAGGGACTGGGAAACGCCGCGGAAACCCTCGCAGTTGCAGGGGATGATCGGCAGGTCCAGCTCCTTGGCAGACTGCTTGGAGGTGGCGTTGATATCGTCGCCGATGAGGCCGATCGGGCACTCTGACAGGACCGAGATCCCCTTGGCCAGGGGGAAGAGCTCCTTGGCCTCCACCAGCAGCTGCTTCAGCTTCTTGTCGCCGCCGTAGACGATGTCCTTTTCCTGGAAATCGGAGGTGAATTGCATGCCGAACTGGTCGACCCCCAGCTTGCCGGACATCAGGTTGCGCCGGGTACCCCAGGAGTACCAGCCGCAGCCGACCGGGCCGTGGGAAACATGGACCATGTCGCGGATCGGGCCCCAGACGACCCCCTTGGCGCCGGCATAGGCGCAGCCGCGGGCCGACATGACGCCGGGAACGGTCTTTTTGTTGGACTTGACGCAGGCGGAACCTGATGCCTGGTCATTGGCGCCCAGGTGGGGCGCACGTTTCTTCTTGGCTTTTTCCGGATAGGCATCCAGGGTTTTTTCGATCAACTCGGTGGTCGATTCCTTGGTGATGCCGGGAATGGTTTTTATGGGATGTGACATAGTTAGCTCCTTGGTAATCTGTTCTTATAGGACCTATATGACTCATGGGACACATAGGTCCTATAGTCTCATCACTTCGCTGCCGCCTCGGCTACGCCGACTACGCTCTCATCATCCGCCTCCATGATGCCGAACTCCATGAGCAGGTCCTCCAACTCTTCCATCTCCAGCGGGGTCGGCACCACCAGCATCTTGTTGTCGAGGATCTTCTTCGCCAGGGTACGGTACTCCTCGGCCTGCTTGTGCTCCGGCGAGTACTCGATGACGGTCATGCGGCGCAGTTCGGCGCGTTGTACCTGGTTGTCACGGGGGACGAAGTGGATCATCTGGGTGCCGAGCTTGGAGGCCAGAGCCTCGATCAGCTCGTCTTCCCGGTCCGTGTTACGGGAGTTGCAGATCAGGCCGCCGAGGCGAACCTTGCCGGAGGAGGCGTACTTGAGAATACCCTTGGCGATGTTGTTGGCGGCATACATGGCCATCATCTCGCCGGAGCAGACAATGTAGATCTCCTCCGCCTTGTTCTCCCGGATCGGCATGGCGAACCCGCCGCAGACGACGTCCCCGAGAACGTCGTAGAAGACGAAATCCAGGTCAGGGGTGTAGGCGCCGTTCTCTTCGAGGAAGTTGATGGCGGTGATGACGCCGCGGCCGGCACAGCCGACACCCGGCTCGGGACCACCGGACTCGACACACTTCACATCGCCGTAGCCGACCTTGAGCACATCCTCAAGCTCCAGGTCCTCAACCGTCCCGAGTTCGCGCACCAGGTCCATGACCGTATTCTGCGCCTTGGCGTGGAGGATGAGGCGTGTGGAATCGGCCTTGGGGTCGCAGCCGACGATCATGACTTTCTTGCCGATGGAGGCCAGGCCAGCCACCGTGTTCTGGGTTGTGGTTGATTTACCGATGCCGCCTTTACCGTAGATCGCTATCTGTCTCATCTTGTTTCTCCTTTCGCGGCCACTTATCCGTGGACCGCTGCTGATTTTACGGGGCAACAAAAAAAGCGCCCCATTCGTGATAAATGGTGGCGCCTTTGCCGGTGACTTGAGTGAATACTTCAGCGTATCCGTTAATTTGTCAGTTACTGCCAGATCTCTTACTTCATTAAAGCATCTATCGTGCCAACTTGTATCACGCTGTAATCACTCAACTTTACTCTGCCAAACCACTTCCTGCCTGCCGATGGATGCAGCAGACGCCGCCCTATTGTGCAGCAGCTTGCACGGTTTCATGCCGCCGGGCGGAAGGCATCACCCAGAAAGTAGAGCCGGGAAAGCTCCTCGTCACTCAGGGAGCGCTTGTTCCGCTGGGCAATGGCCCGCACCTGCAGCAGAAGGCTTTCCGCCCGCTTGCGGGAAACCGGCAGCCCCAGGCGCAGGTAACGTTCCATAAGGCCATGGGCGCCGGAGTGTTTCCCCACCACCAGGTGCCGGGTGAGGCCGACCTCGGCCGGATCGAACCCTTCGTAATTGGCCGGGTCCTTGAGCACGCCATCGGCATGCAGGCCCGACTCGTGGGAAAAGACTTTCTCCCCGACCACCGCCTTCCATTCCGGCACCGGCCGCCCGGCAGCCGTGCCGACGAAGCGGGAGATCTCGCGGAAACGGTGGGTATCGATGCCGGTCTCGACGCCGCAGGCGTGCTTCAACCCCATGACGACCTCCTCAAGGGCAGCATTACCGGCACGCTCGCCGAGACCGTTTACCGTGGTGTTGACGTACCGTGCGCCTGCGCGGATGCCGGCAATGGCATTCGCCGTCGCCATACCGAGATCGTTGTGGGTATGAACTTCAATTTCCACTTCGGGTACTGCACGGCGCAATGTTGCTATCCGGTCGTACATGGTGAACGGTTCCATGATGCCGAGGGTGTCACAGTAGCGGAAGCGGTCACCACCCATGGAACGGGTAACCTGCAGCAGCTCGATCAGGAAGCCGGTATCTGCCCTGCTTGCATCCTCCCCCCCAACAGAGACATACAGATCATGCTTCTTGGCAAAACCGAGGGCCACCTTCAGCTGTTCCTTGACGGCTTCCCGATCCTTGCGCAGTTTATGAAAAATCATCTGGTCCGATACGGAAAGGGAAATGTCCACCGCCTGCACACCGCAGGAGATACTTGCCTCAATTTCAGGCACAAGCGCCCTGTTCCAGGTAATGAGCCGTGCGGTAAGACCCAGGTTCACCAGTGCCCGTATTCCGTCCCGTTCATGGTCGCCCATGGCCGGAATGCCGCATTCGATCTCCTGAACCCCAATGGAGTCAAGCATCCTGGCTATGGCTATTTTCTCCCTTTTCGAGAAGACTACACCGGCTGTCTGCTCGCCGTCACGCAGGGTCGTATCATCTATTATCACCGTACTTGTCATGGCATACCTCCTTGGAAACAGAAAACCCCGGCGGATTATCACCGGGGCGTCTTTGCCGATAGTGACTGTCGTTTCCTTTTCATGAAGCATAAGCCATGCCCAACGGAAGTGTGCCGCTCCCACCGGCATAAACAATTCCGCCAAATCAAGACGATCATGGCGGCCAACCCTGCTAAATAGCGTTTCATTAATATGCTTTTTAATTATAACCGACAAAACTGCAACATTATTCTTTCATTAACATGCTAACCACTTTTCCCTGAAAAAATAATCAGTTCGGCCCACCCGGATAAATTCACTTTCTACAGCCCTACTGGAATATTGTACTATTTCTAATGTTTTTCCTGTTAGATTAGAAGTGGTTCAGGCCCAATAATTGCATTTATCTGAGTTTTCATTAATAAAATGTCAATACACTGAAAACTCTTCCGCTCTGCCATAAAGGCATCACACCAAAAAAGACCAGGAGGGAACATGGCAAAAAAGTACCAAGTCAAATTGCAGGGCCCGGATCGATACCTGAGAATGTATGCAACGCTTTTCTTATGCATGCTGATATCGGCCCTCATGTCGATGGAAGCCGCGGCATCGGTTGATTTCGTCAACCAGTGGCCTGCAACGCCGACAATCGTCAGCACCGGAACCGCCACCACCGCCACCGGGAAGTTCACCCCCGGTATCGGCACCAACCGGCTCATGCTGGTGGCAGTAGCCACCGAATACTCGGCTGCCCAGACACCGACAATCACGGTAACCTACGGCGGTCAGGCCGTGACCCAGATCGTGGCCAACACCGCCCAGAACAACAAGATCTGGCTCGGCTATCTGAACGAGGCCGGCATAACCGCTGCCGGCAGCAACCGGACCCTGTCGGTAACCACCTCCATCGGCACCAACCTGACGGCCATGTACGCCAATGCGGCGGTATTCAGCGGCGTCGACCAGACCACGCCGATAACCGGATCCAATGCCAATGCTACCGCCAGCGCAACCGCACTTGCACTCACCATTCCGCTGACCGGAAACCAGGGGCTTGCTGGCAATAACAGTATGGCGGTCTACGTAGCAAACTGGAACGGCCAAGCCTCGATTCCGGCTAGCGGCTACACGGAACTGCGCGATTATACCGGCACCAGCTTCAACCTGGCTGCCTGTTACAAGGCAACAGCCGGAACCACTGCCGAAGCTCCGACCACCAGCGTCAGTGTTGCCGCGACCGGTGCTGCCGCCGGTGTCAACCTCAACCCGGCGCTACGACTGGCAACGGCAACCACCTGCGGCGACTGCCACACGAATCCCCCCCAGGACGGCACGTCACGCAACGTCGCCCCGGGTCTCTTCCCCGGCTCCCACGACAAACATGCCGGCGGATCCGATCTTCAGTACACCTATGCCTGCACCTACTGTCACTATGACAACACCCTCCTAAAGCATGCCAACGGCTTCAAGAACATTACCGGCAGTCGTCTGCCGGGCAATGCATATTCAGGAGGCAAAAACCCTCCCGTCACCAACAACCCGACGCTCGGCACCTGCAGCAACGTCACGTGCCACAGCACCGGCCGCAGCAACAGACAGTACGCGACCACAGCTGCCTGGGGCGGCGCGGGAACGAACTGCCTCAGTTGTCACGCCGGCCGCACCAGCGCCCTCGGCGCCCAGGCAAACAGCGCCGCCGGATTCAAGCTCTCCTCTTCCCACTCCCAGCATCTCAAGTACCCGGCAGCTAACATGAACTGCAACCACTGCCACGGGTCGGTCGCCAAAGACGCCGCAACCCTGAAAAGCTACTCCGGCGTGATCTACCATGCCAACGGCTCCAACAACGTGGTTTTCAAGGACCTTGCCTACGGCTCCTATACCGCATACAAAACGGGAACCAAGACGTGTGCCAACGTCGCCTGTCACGGGGGGAAAACCCGCGGCAGCTGGCAGAACCAGTCAATCAACACCGACAACACCTGCGTTCACTGTCACGGGGTTGCCAGCACCACTCCGGCTGACACCAACAGGAACAAGTATGCACCTGGTTGGGGCGGCACCGGCATCAGCACCGATGGCAATACCGCAGCCACCGACATGCGCGTTGGCGGTCACTTCGTCCACCTCTCTTCTGTCTACAGCAAGAAGATGAAGTGCAACGAGTGCCACCTGGTGCCTGCCAACGCCTTTGACGGCACCCACATGACCGGCCCGCGCTACAACTCGCAGACGGTTACCTTCTCCCAGGCATCTACGGCCAACAAGAACAGCGTCACCCCGGCAGTTACTCCCGGAACAGCGGCTGTTTCGGCCACCTGTACCACCACGTTCTGCCACGGCTCCAGCATGCCGAAGGGGGATACCGGCGGCACGGACAAGAGCCCGCTCTGGAATGCAAATCTCACCACCGGTACGCCGGGAGCCGCCGAATGCGCCCGCTGCCACGGCAACCCGCCGGTCTTCGGGATTACCTCGTCGGTCCACATCGGTTCGGCAGCCACCATCTCCTGCACCGGCTGCCACAAGAACGTCACCGATGCCACCGGGAAAATCATCAACAAGGCTCTCCACGTAAACGGCAGCATCAACACCCTGGTCGACACGGCCACGTCGTCTGCCTGCAACAAGTGCCACGGCAATCCGCCGCAAGGGGCAGTCGTCAAGTACGGCAGATACAGCGGCCTGGTCAAGGATCCCAAGACCCTGGCTCTCGGCGCCTCGCCGGCCAACATGGGGGCACACAAGAAGCACGCCGACAGCGGCCTGAGCTGCAACACCTGCCACACCAACTCTACCGTCAGCCATCCGGACAGCAAGATGCAGATATTCTTCCGCATATCCTCCAACACCATCACGGGCTGGAACGCCGCATCGCAGCGGGCCCCCTACGGCACCTACTCGGGCAACAGCGGCGGCATCGCCATCGACACCTCCTCCACCCTGATCCGGACCACCGCCAGCACCAACAACTCCTGTAACACCTACTGCCACGGCGGCTGGACCAACAGCAACCGCAACATGAATCCGAGATGGACCAGCGGCACGGCGGCCACCGCCTGCGGCGCCTGCCACGGAACTACCGCACTGACACCGCCACTGGTCGGCACCCATGCCCGCCACGCCGGCTACAGCTCGGCAGCCACCGCCCGACAGGGCTACAGCTTCGCCTGCACCAAGTGCCACCCGAGCCGTGCTGCCGCAAACCACATCAAGGGTACGGTCCATGTCCGTTTCTCCACCGCGGTGCTCGGCACCAGCGCCACCTACACCAAGACCGGTGCAGTCCAGGAAGACGCCACCCTGCCCAACTTCAGCTGGCGCAGCAACAAGCTGGCAGGGGACACCCCTGACGGCACCTGCTCCAACATCTCCTGCCACAGCAACGCCCGCGCCACCGGCATGGGGACGACCCAGTACGCCACCACCGCGCAGTGGGGCAACACCACCCGGAACTGCCTCGCCTGCCACGGCGGCCGCAACGGTGCAACCGGCACACCGGCGCGAAGCTCGGCAAGCTTCACCCTCTCCACTACCCACTCCCAGCACCTGAAGTATCCGGCAGCAAATATCAACTGCCAGACATGCCATGCGAAGGTGGCTGTGAACGCCGCAACCCTGAAGAACTTCTCCGGCGTCAAGCTCCACGCGAACGGCGTGCGCAACATCGCCTTCGGCGGGGTACTCTACGGCTCCTACACCTCCTACAAGAGCACCGAGGCAGGTTCCAGCGGCAACACCAAGACCTGCACCAACATCTCCTGCCACGGCGGCAAATCACGCAGCGCCTGGTCGGCAACCACCAACAACACTGACAACACCTGTCTCCACTGCCACGGTGCAGGCAGCGGGAGCGGTACCGCACTCCGTGCCGACAAGTACAACGCAGCCCCCGGCTGGGGAGGGAGCGGTATCAGCACCGACGGCATCAGCGTCAACACGGATATCCGGGTAGGTGCCCACTTCGTCCACCTCTCCTCGGTCTACTCCAGGAAGATCAAGTGCAACGAGTGCCACACCGTACCATCCAGCCCGTTTGACGGCACCCACATGGCGACCACCCGGTTCAACTCCCAGTCGCTTTCCTTCACCCAGGCGTCAACGGCAACGAAGAACAGCGTGGTTCCGGCATTCACCGCCGGCACCGCCGTGGCGGCCGCCAGCTGTACCACCACCTTCTGCCACGGCTCCAGCATGCCAAGAGGTGATACCTCCGGTACCGACAAGTCTCCGTCCTGGAACGCCAACCTCACCACCGGCACTCCGGGGACGACCGAGTGCGCCCGCTGCCACGGCAACCCGCCGACCACCGGTACCAGCGCTGGGGCACACAGCAGCGTGACGGCAACAACCGGCTGCGCCGGCTGCCATCCGCAAGTGGTCAACGGCACCGGTGCCATAATCAACAAGTCGCTCCACATGGACGGCACCGTCCAGGCAGTTACGGCCTGCAACGGCTGTCACGACTACGATACCAACGGCGGCACCTGGGGCCTTGTCAAGAATCAAAACTACGGCGGCACAGTCGGTATTGAAGGCCGCGGTGCTCATTACAAGCATATCGAGTACCTGAAAACCAAGTATGGCGTGACCCTGGATCCAGTGAACGATCTCTATGGCGGAGCGACGTTCCAGGTGGTATGCGGTCCGTGCCACGGCTGGAACACATCGAATCATACCACTGGCAATCCTGCCGGCGCCCGCAGCATAAATCTCGGAGCCGACACTACCCCGACAGCATATCCAAGGGCTTTCGGCGGAACTCCGACATTTAACGGCCTCTACAACACATCGTCAGGGGTTAACCCGAAGTCCTGTTCCAACATCGACTGCCACTACAGGACTTCACCGATCTGGTCGACGTACTGATAACCGGATCATTGACGGAAATTTGCTAGCATGATGAAGCGGCTTCAGCCACCAGGCTGGAGCCGCTTTTTTTTATGACGCTCATGCTTCACACCTGACTTTTCCCCTCCCATCGTGTATGATCGCTCCATGCTGCGAACGAGGACGAACCCATACGGCATGAAACCCGCAATCATCTGCCTGCTGGCAATTGTCCTCCCGTTTCTCTTCCCTCCCGCCGATGCGGAATCGGCCACCCTGACAACGGACACCATCTGGCAAAACGAGCAGATCGTTTCCGAGGATATCCTGGTCCCCCCCGGAATCACCCTCACGATCAAGGCAGGTACACGCATCCGGGTTTCACCGGCTGAAACCACGAAGACAGACCCCGAATTCATGTCACCCCTGATGGAAATCACCGTCAGGGGGAAGATCGTCATCGAGGGGAACGAAAAAGCCCCGGTCAGCATCGCGCCTTCGGATACGAAGAAAAAAGCGGAATGGGCAGGAATCCTGCTTGACGGAGGGACGGCACAGATTACTCACTGCACCATCAGCGGCGCGGACTCTGCCCTCTACTCCATGAACGGGAACCTTGCCGCAACCGGCCTGAGGCTAAGCGGAAACCGGTACGGAGTCACCCTGATCGGCAGGAAGGGGAAAAGCGTCCTGCGTGGGAGTCGCATCAGCGGCAACGATTACGGCATTGTCACCCTCTCCGCTTCCGAACCCGATCTTGACGGAACATCGGTCTCCGGAAACGGAAAAAAGGATTTCTGGAAAGAGGAACTCCCACCGGCGGTTGAGCCGCAGGAGAAGAAAGCGTCATCCGCTGCGGTCACCAGGATATACGGTGATGAGGCACTGGTGGGCGACACGGTCTGGCGTGGCAGGATCAGGATCAACGGCAACCTCCGTGTTCCGGAGGGGAGCAGGCTGGTGATCACGCCGGGCACGGTCATAGAGTTTTTGCGAAAAGATACGAATGGCGATGCCATCGGTGAGAACGGCATATTGATCCAGGGGAGTCTCGTTGCCAAAGGGACAAAGACCGCCCCGATCCTCTTCCGCTCGGCGGAAAATGAGGCCAAGCCAGGGGACTGGGACTCCGTCAACCTGATGAACAGCGACAAGGCGGAAAACCTGGTCGAACACTGCATCTTCGAAGACGCCTACCGTGGGCTCCATTTTCACTACTCCACCGTGCTGGTGAGCGAATCATCCTTCCGCAACAACTATCGCGCCATCCAGTTCCAGGAATCGGACGTGGAGATCAGGAATTCGGAATTCATCGCCAACAAGAGCGGTGTCCAGGGGCGGGACTCTTCCATCGTCTTCCGGGGAAACTCCCTGTTTGACAACCACCAGGGGGTAAACTTCTTCCGCTCCGACCTGATGTTCCACGGCAACCGGATCACGGGCAGCTGGAAAGACGGGGTAAGGATCCGCGAAGGGAGCGCCACGATCAGTGAAAACCTGGTCCAGGGAAACCGTTTCGGCATAATGATCGCCGACACCTACTATGGCGACATCAGCGGCAATGTCATCGCAAACAGCGGCGAAACCGGACTGTCCATGCGCAACGTGGACAACCTGGAGGTGAGTGGCAACTACCTGGGCAGAAACGGGGCAAACGGCCTGAACCTGCAGGAAGCGCGCGCCGCGGTCAAAGGCAACCTGATCGTTGCCAACGCTGAGCGGGGGATCGGCGTCATCTCCTTCAGCGGCACGATCAGCGGCAACAACATCAGCAACAACGCCCTCTACGCCATCGACCTGGAAGGGGCCGAGGACCTGGATGCCCCCGGCAACTGGTGGGGGGGGGAGGATCCGGCCGCGGTCGTCTTCGACAGGGGGCGCGATCCCGCCCGGGGGAGGGTGCTTGCCGGGACCCCGGCAGCACGACCGCTCCCGTTCGCCTGGCCGCTGCAGCAGATGGACGGCGGGATAACCCTCTCCGGCGAGGTGCTGCTGAGCGGCCACCCGCTGGTGAACCCCGGCTCGTTTCTCACCATTTCCCCGGGGACAACGGTCCGCTTCACACCCGGGAGCGGGCTGATCATCCGCGGCAGATTGAAGGCTGACGGGACCCCGGAAAAACCGATCCGCTTCACCTCCCTTTCCGAGCAGCGGCAGGAGGCCTGGGACGAAATAATCCTCGAACAGGCGACCGACAGCACCATCACCCACGCGATCATCGAATACGCCACTTGGGGGATTCATGGCCATTTCACCAACCTGCTCCTCGACCACGTCGTGGCGAGGAAAAACGGCGGGGGGATGCGCTTTCGCAGCGGACCGGTGACGATCAGGCAGTCGGTCTTCAGGGACAACGGCATCGGCATCAGGGCGTACATGGGCAATGCCCTCATCGAGGAGAACATCATCGCGGAGAACGAGATCGGCCTGTTCGTCAGGGAGCGGGGGGGCGGACTGGTGGTGCGGAGAAACAATTTCTTTGCCAACAGCGACTACAACATCCGCTCCGGCGATTTCAACACGGAAGATATCCGGGCCGAGGGGAACTGGTGGGGAACCATGGAGCCGCTGACGACGATCTTCGACGGCAGGCGGGAGGAGGGGATCGGCAAGGTGCTGCTGGAGCCGTATCTCAGCGAACCGGTCCCCCTTGAAAAGGCAGGCGTATTATGAGAGTAACGGCTATCCTGCTGACAGCGGCACTGCTTCTGCTGACCATGAACGCAATCGCCGCGGACAGATTCACCCTGCAGGGGACGATCACCTCCATCGTGGGTGATCCGGTAGCCGACGCGGAGGTTTACCTCTATGCCTCGAAGAACACGCGCCGTCCGGCGGACTTCATCTCTCCCAAGAGCGGCAGAAACGGCACCTACCGCATGGTTCTTCCCCAGGGCAGCTACTGGGCCGTTGCCAGGGTAAAAAAAGGGGAGCGCTTCGGCCCCCTCATGCCGGGGGACCGGCACTCCGGCGAACCGGTCATGATCGCCCCCGAGGGGGATCCTGAGCTGACCCGGGACTTCACCGTGGCCGACATGCAGGAGCTTGCCCGGAAGCGCGCGAAGAGCCGCGAGGAGCTGGTGGAGCTTACCGGCATCCTGACCGATGCCGACGGCAAGGGGGTGGCGGGCGCCTATGCATATGCCCGCACCGGTCTGCTGACGGCAACGCTCCCCGAGTACATCTCCGCCTGGACCGACGAGTCGGGCAGATATCGCCTGAAACTCCCCCCCGGGCACTATTACCTCGGGAGCGCTACCATCTTCCCGACACCGGCCAAATCCGCTCCGTACAGGGAGACCGAGCTTCTTCCCGGGAAATTTCCGGTATCAATTGACATGCAAATACCGGTAGAATAAGAAATTAAAACTCTCTCCAGCGACAGGAGGTTCCACCATGTCCCGGCTCTTCTGGGCTCTGCTTCTGGCAGTCTTCGCTCTCTCCGTCTCCCCGCTCAATGCGTGCGTCGGCAAGACCCTGCATATCGGCATCATCGACAATCCCACCGAACAGCTCCTTGCGGAACTGACCTCCCAGCTGATCACCGCCCGCACCGGCACAACCGTAAAAATCGACAGGTTCAAGGGGCAGCAGGAGCTCTACAACGCCGTTAAAAAAGGGGAGATCGGCCTGGTGATCGAGAGCACCGACCGAGCCATGGAGATGATCGGCAAACCGCGCGAAACCCCTGCCAAGGCTGCCCTGGAGACCGCCAGGAGCGAGTACCGCAAGAGCCTCAACATGATCTGGCTTGAGCCGTACGGACAGGTTCAGGGCGGACAGCAGACGGTCGCTCCGGTCATCACGAGCGACATACTCAACAGCCTGCCGGCCCTGCCGAAACTGCTGCAGAAGCTCTCCGGCATCACCGCTGACGCAGCCTATGCCCGGATGCTCAAGGCCAGGGGTGACGATGGCGGCAAGAAAATCGCCCGGGATTTCCTCAAAAACAGGAAGCTGATCTGACGAGGCAATCATTCTCCCTGATGCTACCCGCGGGCAATAAAATCATGACGTGGTTGTCGTCCACCGAGCTCTCCATCATCCTCTTCGGGCTCCTGGCAGCAGCTGCCCTCCCCGGCACGCTGCTCAAGGAGCAGCAGGGCTACTACCACCATCCGCTCTTCATGCTCCTGCTGACCGCGTTCGGACTGCACCTGGTCTTCTGCACCATCAGGCGGTGGCGAACCATGGCATGGACCACGCTGGTGGTCCATGCAGGGGTGCTGGTCATCCTTGCCGGAGGGGTGCTGACCGCCACCGGCTATGTGGCCACGATCAACATCTACGAGGGTGAATCCTCCGGGACCGTCTACCGCTGGGACCTGAAAAAGGACGCGCCGTTCGGCAGGGAGATCCGGATAGCCAGGATCAATACCGAATTTTATCCCGTCCCCCTGCAGATCGGTGTCATGAAGGGGGACCGGAAACACTCGCTGCAGACGACGAAGGCCGGCGAGAGTTTCTCCCTGGACGGATACCGGATAAGGCTGGACCGGTTTGATCCCGGAAAAGAGATCGTATTCCTCACGGCATCCCGGGACGGGAAAACGCTCGGCACCGCGGACACTTCGGGAGTCTCGACCCTGCCGGCCGATTTCCCCTACAGCTTCAAGCTGGTCGCCTACAAGGATGCCGTCATCAAGAAATTCTGGATCGACATGGAACTCCTGGAAAACGGCCGGAAAATCGCTTCGGGCGTGACCGAGGTCAACAGACCGTTCAACTGGAACGGCATCGATTTTTTCAACACCCAGATCAGCGTCGACGGGGCGAAGCGTCCCTATGCCGGCCTGCAGATCGTGCGTGATCCGGGGAAATACGTGGTGTACGCCGGCATGATCATCCTGTCGGCGGGGGCGGTCGCAGCATGGTATCGCCGTTTTTTCAGAAGCAGGACATAATCCCGAACAATGCCGGAGTAACCGATTTGTCCACGACACGGTCTGCAACAGAGAGCACCACGTCCGGTGCCTGCCAGGTCCACGGCGCCCATGCCCGGAAAGCCAATGTCGCCCTCCTCGGCATGATCGCCATATCCCTCTCCCTGATTGTCTGGCATGTGTGGGTCTACGGCCCCGGCAGCCACGGCGGGGAAGTCAAGGCAGCGGGTCCGTTCCCCCTCCTGCTCGGCGCCGAACTCTGGGACCTGCTCACCGACAATCACGGCATCCTGGCAGAACTCCGGGACGTCTTCCCCTACTTCATCGTCGGCATTCTCCTGGCAGGCTACATCCGCACCTACAAGATCGCCGTCAAGCTGCAGGCAACCCTGCGGCGCTACGGCGTGATGAGTGTCTTTCTCGCCTCCTTCATCGGCATCATCACCCCCCTGTGCGCCTGCGGCACCCTGACCACCGCCATCAGCCTCCTCTTTGCCGGGCTCCCGCTTGCGCCGGTGATGGCGCTCCTGGTAACCTCCCCGCTGATGAGCCCGTCAACCTACCTCCTCACCCTGAACGACCTGGGGCCGGAATGGACCGTCATCAGGACCGTGGCGGCCTTTGCCATGGGGGTTTTTGCCGGACTGGTCACCCATTTCCTCAAGCGGTACGGCTTCGAAACGAAAAGAGTCTTCATCGACGGCGCCATCGTCAGGGGCGACTTCCATGACGAGGATTACCCGGACGAGCGGCTCCGCTGCGGCTGCAGGCAGAAGTTCGGCAACCGGGTTGCCCTGAAAACGGGCAACATGTTCGTCATCTTCCTGGCCAAGTCAGCGGAGATGCTCTGGACCGTCGGGAAATACGTCCTCGTCGGCGTGGTCATCGGCGCCGTTGTCGAACGGTACATGCCGGGTGACTGGATATACACCTTCTTCGGCAGGAAAGACCCGCTCAACATCATCTGGGTGACCCTTGCTTCGGTCCCGATGTTCCTTCACCAGATCAGCGCCTCCAGCATCGTCTACCATATCAAGAGCTCCCTGGACGGCACCCTCGACAGTGGCGCGGCCCTTGCCTTCATGATCGGCGGACCGGTTACGGCAATCCCCACCATGGTGATGTTCTGGACGATCTTCAAACGCAGGGTCTTTGCCCTCTACATGGCTGTCTGCCTTGTGGGCACACTGCTTGTCTCCTACGGGCTGCAGGCCCTCTTCTTCGTACCCGGCGTGGATACCGGCAACGTCCTGCTCAAGGGGGTCGGATCCCTCACCGGCGGCAATGCGGCTATCATCAGGAAACAGGGGGAGCATGTCCGTATCGTCATGGACCCGGCTGAAAAACCGCTGGTCGCCACGTACAGCAACATCCTTGGCAAAGAGGGTGGCGTTGTCTTCGATGCGGGTGCGGCCAGATTCCGCCCGGACAACATCGCCAGGGCCGACAATCGCCGCTACATCGAGAACATTGCCGCCTGGCTGGAGGAAAACAGCAGCACGACTGCCAGGGGAAACATCCTCGTCTACGACCTGTCGACAGGGAAGGATCTGCTCGTCGACAGGGAACTGCTCTCCTCCATCGGAAGCGACGATCGCCGCCTGACGGTGGCAAACAAGGTGGAGATGCGCTCTCTCTCTCCGGAACTGCTGGGGAAACAGAGCCAGGTCTGGCTCTTCTTCCCTCCGGGCGCGACCCTCTCCGGCCCCGAACGGAAGGCTCTGGCTGAGTTCAGCCAAAGCGGCGGCGCCATGCTGCTGGTCTCCGGCGAACCGGTCAACGGAGAGAGGGATCTGAGCGGGATCAACGAACTTGCCGCCAGATTCGGGGTAACCTTTTCCGGTCAGGCGCTGCACCGGGAGCAGATTCCGGTTGCAGTCGCCGCGCCGCTGTTCTACCGTGCATCGGAGATTCTCGGCACGGTTCTCAAGTTGACCCGCAAGGCGTGACGCCGGGAGAATTCGCAGCCCATGCGGCAGATATGTTCTTCAATACGATACAGGAGAGAAACCCCATGAAAACCACGATCCTCGACCTCAACCAGCTGAAGAAGTTCAATGACGACAAGCGCTCCATGGAGACCATCTGGTCGGATGACCACTCACGGATCAGCCTGCTCTGCATGAAACCGGGCCAGGAGGTCCACACCCATACCCATCACGGCAATCACATCTGGCTGGTCGTTGAGGGTGAAGGGGAGTTCACCACCGGCGGCAAGACCCAGAGCATAACCGTCGGCCAGATCGTCATCGTCCCCGCCTTCGATGATCACGGCATCAGGAATGCATCATCCGGCAACCTGGTCATAGCCTCTCTGAACGTTGCCGGTGACTGATATGAAACGGATAATCAGAAATCAGGACATCCTCTGGCGGGAAGAGGACGAAGCCGCTGCCGAGGCGTCTGCCCTGCTGGAACAGGGGGGTGAAGCGGGGGAGATCGGCACCGCCATCCTCTTCGCCGACGGCACCATGGTCACCCTGAACCTGCTCGGCACCGAGATATGGAAGCGCTGCGAAGGGCTGACCGAGGAGGAGCTGGTCACCCAGCTGCTGGAGGAGTTCGAGGTGGAGGCGGACATCCTGCGTCACGACGTATCGGCGTTTCTGCAGGAACTGGCTGATAAAGGGTACATATCCTATGTCTGAATTCATCCTGAAGGCCCCGCTGACCATCAACTGGGCACTGAACAACAGCTGCAATTTCAGCTGCCGTCACTGCTACAGCCGGGCCGACACCGGCGACGAACTGGACGGAGCGACCCTCAAGGAGTGTCTCACCAGGGCCGCCAGGGCGGGAGTCATGGCGGTCAATTTCGGCGGCGGAGAACCGCTCCTGCGGAGCGATCTGCCGGAAATCGCCCGCCATGCGGCCGATGCCGGCTTCCGCGTCTCCATGAACAGCAACGGCTACCTGATCGATGCCCCGATGGCCCGGGCGCTCAAGGAGGCAGGCTTTGCCAGGATCGGCATCAGCATCGACAGCCACCTGGCGGAGGTGCACGACAGGTTCCGGGGCATGCCGGGGAGCCATGTCAGGGCGCTGGCGGCCCTGAAGCACCTGCGTGAGGCCGGCATCAGGACCTCCATCTCCACCGTCATCTGCGCCTTCAACCATACGGACATCGCCGAACTGGTCGCAATGGCCCGGGCAAACGGCGCCTCCCAGCTCAACTTCCACAACTTCAAATGCTCGGGGCTGGGGATGGCCAACAGGGACGAGCTCGATCTTACCCCTGCCCTTTGGAAGGATTTCTACCGCGATGCCATGAAGTGGAAGACGGAATGCAGCGATCTGGACATCTCCCTCGACGACCCGATCATCGCCTCCCTCGGGATGCGGGACGAGTCGGCCATGGTCAAGGGGAGCGTCTGCGGCAAGCTCTCCCTGAGCATCAAGTCAAACGGCGACATCACCCCCTGCGGTTTCATCCCGACTGTCATCGGCAACATCGTCAGGGACGACCTGAAGGAGGTCTGGAGGAGTTCACAGCTCCTCGACCAGCTGCGCCACAAGACCCCGAAAGGCAAATGCGCCTCGTGCAGCGACTACGCCGACTGCCTCGGCGGCTGCAGCGCCCGTGCCCTGGCCATGACCGGCGACGTCAACAACCCCGACCCCCACTGCTGGGTGCCATGAGCCTGCCGGAACTCTCCACCCCCATCAGGCTCTACTGGGACATCACCCCCCTGCCCGAGGTCCCGGTTGACCATGTGCGGATCTGCGGTGAGATCATCTCCCTGAAGATCCTCAGCCTGGACCTGATCGCCAGCGGCAGCGACGTTCTCCCCGACAGCTGCTTCGAGATAATCGAGCAGTGCCGCACTGCACATCTCCCCGTAACCCTGACGCTGTCACCTGAAGCGCTGACTGAAGGAGTCCGCCTTCGTCTTGCTGCCGCCCCGCCGAAAGAGCTGCTCTTCCAGCTCAACGACACTGCCGACCTGCCGACAGCACTGCCGTCGGAGATTGCGGGGATATCCTTTGCGGTGACGGAGCGCAACTGGCGACAGCTCCCCGAGCTGTTCCGCTTTGCCCTTGAACAGGGGTGCAAACGGCTCGTCCTGCCGATGCAGCGCCTCTACGCCGGCAAGAAGGCCTTCCACCTCACCCGATCCCAGCAGGAAGAGCTGAAGGCCACTCTGGCAACCGTACCCCGCAACCCGGCAATGCGCATCACCGTCCACGACCCGTTCCTCTGGCGCGGCATCTTCCCCGAAACCCCATTCCCGGAAGGGAGATGCCAGGCAGCCAACACCATGCTCTCCATCGACCAAAACGGCATCGTCTACCCCTGCCCCACCATGCCGGTCCCCCTTGGCGATCTGAAGAAAGAATCGCTGCGCGACATCGCCCGTGGCAGCGCCAAGAAGGAGCTCCGGGCACAACTGCTTCGCCTCCCGGCAGAGTGCTCGTTGTGCGGCGAGGCGGAAGCCTGCAAGGGTGGCTGCCGCGGCCGGGGTGAACGGATTGCCGGCTCGTGGGAGGGGATCGATCCTGCCTGCCGCTGATTTCGCATGTTTCAAAAAGCCCGTAACACCGCGCGGGACAAAGGATGACAGCTGGCTCCGGTTTGCACTTTTCGCTGACATCATCTATCATATAACTAGAAAGGCAGGTGAAAAAGATACCTGTTTCCGCAACAACCATTATCCCGGTAGCACTCTGCAAGATGGCGCGTAGAATCCGAACCAGCAGGTCAACGGATTCACCGGAAACTCGCTAAAATTCATGACTAAACCAGAGGTGAAGGTATAAGGCCGGCATTCGTGTCGGTCTTATCATTTTGAGTAGCTCGGACTCTGTTACTGTTGCCAATCCCGCCTGCGCAGATACAATTATCCTAAAGGTGGCTTGCAACTGCCGAATCTAGGATTATACCCTCATGGGGTTGAATCATGTACCTGCAGCCCGCGGTTCCTTTGCTCATCTTCCTCTCCTCCCTGGCGACCCTCGCCTTCGAAGTGCTCCTGACGCGCGTCTTCTCCATCACCCTCTGGTACCACTTCGCCTTCATGGTGGTCAGCATCGCCATGCTCGGCTTCGCCGCCAGCGGCACCATCCTGGCGCTTTTTCCCGGCCTCAAGCAGCCCGACCGGATCGGCTGGTATGCCCTGGCTCTGGCCGCCGCCCTGCCGGGGGGATTCCTCCTGGCAAACCTGGTCCCGTTCGATCCGGTTCGCCTCGCCTGGGAGCGGGGCGAGCTTCTCAACATACTCCTCACCTACCTCTTCCTCGCCCTGCCGTTCTTCTGCACCGGGCTCGTCATTACCACCGCCTTCAGCGTGGCGAGCGAACGGGCCGGCCTTCTCTACGGCGCCGACCTGGTCGGCGCCGGCATCGGCTCACTGGGGGTTCTGCCGCTCCTGGGAGCCATCCCCCCCGAGCAGGCGGTCCTATTCCTCTCCCTCGTGGTGGCGGCCGCCTCATGCCTGACCGGGGGGTGGCGAATCCGGGTCGCCGCCTGTCTGCTGGCAGCGACCGTTGTTTCACTGCTGCTGCTTCACCCCGTCGCCATCCGGCCACGTATCTCCCCCTACAAGGGGCTGGAGGCGGCGCTGCGCTATCCCGGCGCGGAGCACCTCCGCACCCATCTCACCCCCTTTGCCCGGATCGACACCTTCCGCAGCCCGGCGGTCCGCTATGCGCCGGGGCTCTCCCTCCGCTACCTGGAAAATCTACCGGAACAGATCGGCATCAGCATCGACGGGGGAGAGGTGAATGCCGTCACAAATGCCAATGAGGCGGCAGCGCTCGCCTTCCTCGGCGAGCTCCCAGCGGCGCTCCCCTACGCCATGGGGAACCGGCGGGAGGTGCTGGCCCTCGACCCGGCCGGGGGGCTGCCCGTGCTTATGGCAAGGAGAAACGGGGCAAAGCGGGTGGCGACAGTGGAGAGCACCCCTGCCCTGCCCGGGGTAATACGGGACGATTTCCGCGATTTCAGCGGCGGGATATATGACGCAGAGAGCAGGAGCGGTCTGGGGAGGTCGTGGCTGGCGGGGGTGGAGCGGCGTTTCGACCTGATCGACATCACCCACCAGGGGGCGCTGCCATCCGGGGCATTCGGCATCGGCGAGGACTACCGCTTCACCGTGGAGGCTTTCCGGGAATACCTGGAACACCTGACGGACAACGGACTCGTGAGCGTCAACCTGTTCATCATCCCCCCGCCACGGACCGAGCTGAGAATTCTCGCCACCCTGGCTGAGGCCCTCGAAGAGATGGGGGTGAGAGAAGCGGGAAGAAACCTGGCGGCGATCCGGAGCTGGGGGACCATCACCATCGTTGCCAAACGGACCCCCCTGACACCCGACGAGATTACGGCCGTCAGACGCTTTTGCCGGGAACGTCGCTTCGACCTGGCCTGGCTCCCCGGCGCTTCCGCGGAGGAGAGCAACCTCTACGTACGGACGCGTGATACGGATTACTTCAGGGCCTTCCGGGCCATCCTCTCCCGGGATGAAAGAGACAGGTTCCTCTCGGCCTACCTGTTCGACGTCAGGCCGGTGCGGGACGAGGCCCCCTTCTTCTCCCTCTTTCTACGGTTTGACAAACTGGCGGAAATCTATCGGACCATGGGGAGCAAGTGGCAGTTCTTCCTGGAGGAGGGGTATCTCCTGCCGGCCGTTTTTGTCCAGGTGCTGCTGGTCAGCCTCGTGCTGGTCTGCCTGCCGCTGCTGGCAGGAAAGGGGAAGGTGAAGAGCGGTGACTGCTCACAGGGGAAACGCTTGCTCCCCTATTTCGCCCTGCTCGGACTTGCCTACATGTTCGTGGAGGTGGCGTTGATCCAGAAGTCGATCCTTCTTCTCGAACAACCGCCCGTGGCGGTGGCTGCCGTCCTCGCGGCGCTCCTGGTCAGCTCCGGCTGCGGGAGCCTGCTCGGCCAGCGTTTTCCCCGGCTGGAGCAGCCGGCAACACTTCTCGGATTAACCCTTCTCGTACTCCTCTGTGCCATCTCCCTACCCTGGCTGATCGCGCTCGCCCAGTCGTGGCCCCTGCCGCTGCGGGGCACGTTTTTCTGCCTCCTCGTGGCGCTACCCGGCACACTCATGGGGATACCCTTTCCGGCCGGTCTCCGTCTCCTCGGACGGACGGCGCCTGAGCTGATCCCCTGGGCCTGGACCGTCAACGGCACGGTTTCGGTCCTCGCCCCCCTCCTGGCGATCATGGTCGCCATGGCTTCAGGCTTCCGGGGGGTACTTCTGCTTGGCGCCGGCGCCTATTTCCTGGCTTTTCTCCTCCTCGGCCGGGAGCTTCGCCAGCACCGCTGACGGCGTGACTCACCGTTTCTTCTGGGCCTCGCCGGTCATCGGCACGAACCTGACCGGGTCGAGCTGGCGCACGTCCAGCTCTCCCCCCTTCCCCTTCGTCACAATGGTCAGGGTCTGGTAGAACCCCGTGCTCCCCAGGGGGAGAATCAGTCTCCCTCCAACCTTGAGCTGGCGGATGAGCGGCGGAGGGATATGGTTCACCGCTGCGGTGATGATGATCGCATCGAACGGAGCATGCTCCTCCCAGCCGAAATAGCCGTCGCCGTACCTTACCCGCACCTTCGCATAGCCAAGCTCCTTCAGCCTGGTCGCTGCCCGCTCGGCCAGACGCTGGCGGATCTCGATGCTGTAGACCTCCCGCACGATCTCCGCCAGCACGGCGGCCTGGTAGCCGGAGCCGGTGCCGATCTCCAGAACCCGATCGGTGGGACGTAAACCGAGCGCCTCGGTCATCAGCGCCACCACGTAGGGCTGGGAGATGGTCTGCCCTTCGCCGATGGGGAGAGGGTGGTCGGCATAGGCAGTGTTGCGGTAGCTGTCATCTACGAGGAGATGGCGCGGGACCCTCCCCATGGCAGAAAGCACCTGCCGGTCATTGACCCCCCGCCCCTTGATGTCGCGGGCCACCATTGTCTGGCGCTGCTCCTGAAACATGTCGGCTGCATGAAGCAGGGTAGCAGTGAACATCAACGCGGCAAAACCTGCATGGACAAGGGAGCGTGCTCGCATCTCCGGATTCATGCCGATTCGATGTAGTTGCCGCGGGTCTCCACATCAAAGATCTGCATCAGGAATTCAGGGGCAAAGGAACAGCTGATGACCCGTTTCCCCCCCTTGTCCTGACGCTCCCAACTGAGGATCTCCTGCCCGTCCTTTATCGTGCGCGTGACCCGTTCGCCGCACAGTTTCCTGACAATTGTCCAGAGCTGTTCCATGTCGAGCAGCTCGAACCCCTCGTACTGATCCCCCGCTTTGGCAGACTCGTAGAACGAGTCGATCAGTTCGATGTCGACGAAATCGTTTTCCTTGCGCCACCACTTGATGAAGTGATGCTGGTCCTCGCGCTGTTGCTCCAGCTGTTTAAACAGGTCTTTGCCGGTCATGGTGCACCTCCTTGAACGATATGATGCTGCCCCCCCATGCATCGCAAACGGCTGGCAGCGATGCGGCAGGCAGATGATATTTGAGGCAAGCGGATGAAAACCCTCACAGGGTAAGTATACGCTAATTTGAAACATGCGCATCTGCAGCCAGCAGATTGCGCCGCTCGCAATTTACATTACAATTACATAATGGATTTGCAATGTTCAGCTATCTCCAGGTCAAAGACATGCAAAGCTCGAAGGGCGAGACACCCCGCTTTTCCCGTACGAGGAGGGAATCACAGTGAGAATCCTGATAGCTGAAGACGAACCTGCTTTTCGCCAGCTTCTGGAAGATACCCTTGCCAGGTGGGGATACGAGGTGGTGGTCAGCCGGGACGGCAACGAAGCCTGTCAGATACTGCAATCGGAAAATGCGCCGCAACTTGCCATTCTCGACTGGAAAATGCCGGGCATGGAGGGGGTGGATATCTGCCGGGCAATCAGGAAAAGTGCGCATGAGTATTATCACTACATCATTCTTCTGACGTCACAGCAGCGCGACGAAGATCTCGTCATCGGCATGGAGGCCGGAGCGGATGACTACATCATCAAGCCATTCAAGCACAACGAATTGAAGGTGCGCCTTCGCGCCGGCAGGCGAATCATCGAGTTGCAGAACGAACTTCTGGCAGCCCGCGACATTCTTCGGGAAAAGGCGATCCGCGACTCTCTTACCGGCTTGTTGAATCATGAAGAGATTCTCGGCGTTCTCGACAAGGAGCTGGCCAGATCCGAGCGCGACGGGGTCTGCGTCAGCATAATCATGGCCGATATCGATCATTTCAAAAAAATTAACGACACTTACGGCCACTTAGCCGGGGACGCGGTCCTTCGCCTGACCGCCCTGAAGATGCAATCCATGGTGCGAGCATACGATGCCATCGGGCGGTATGGCGGAGAAGAGTTCCTGCTCGTTCTTCCCGAATGTTGCAAGGAATGTGCTGTCGCTTTTGCCCAGAGACTCTGTTCGTGCATAAGCAGCGAGAAAATGGATACGCCGGAGGGGATGATCCCGGTCACCATCAGCCTCGGTGTGGCGGCGAGCGGCAGCGAGCGGAGATGGGATGAGCAGACCCTTGTCAGGGCTGCCGACGCAGCCCTTTACAGGGCCAAGGAGAATGGCCGCAATCGCGTGGAAACTGCTGCAGACGATGATACCCGGCGGTGTTGCTAGCAGTCTGGAGGAGCGCATGGCAGTAATGATCGATCTGGAGAAAATCAGCCTGGTGCGAGCCACGCCGCGCCTGATGCAGGTCCTGCGCGTACTCGCCCGACACAGGTTCCTGAGAGCCGTGCGCGGCAAGGAGCATTGGCCGAAGCCAGTGGAGGTACGGGAAACCTTCGAGGAACTGGGGCTCACCTTTCTCAAGCTCGGACAGGTGCTGGCGATGCGTCGCGACCTGCTCTCGGACGCCTATATCAATGAATTGGAACTGTTGCACGACCAGCTGCCGGCAATGGACTTTGACATGGTCCGGACAACGGTCGAAGCCGAACTGGGCGCACCGCTGATGGAACTGTTTTCGTCTTTCAGCGAAACACCGCTGGCTGCCGCCACCATCGGCCAGGTGCATGAGGCGACCCTGCGGGACGGGCGTCACGTGGCGGTGAAGGTGCAGCGGCCCGGTCTTGAAGCAATGATCGCCACGGATATCGCGGCAGTGACCTGCCTGATAGCGCTGGCTGAAAAAGTCATTCCGCGTCTGCGTGCCCTGGACCTCCCTGTCCTGGTGCATGAATTTGCGGGCAGCCTGAACCGGGAGACCGATTTCAGCCGCGAAGCTAACTCCATAAGGCTTTCTCGCACCGCACTGGCGAATATCCCCGACCTATGGATTCCCGATGTCGTGGCGGAGTGCTCGGGCAAGACAGTTCTTACGCTCGAATTCTGTGACTGCGAACGGGTCGATCTTTACGCCAGACGCCGACCGGAGGATATGCCGCGATTGATCAACATCCTGGTGAAGGTGATGCTGCAAATGATCTTCGAAGACGGGCTGTTTCATGCCGATCCGCATCCCGGCAATGTGTTGGTTGGTCCCGGGGGGCGGCTCTCCCTGCTCGATTTCGGGATGATGGGAGAGCTCGACGAGCCGATACGCGAATCGCTGACACGTCTGCTCGAAGCGGTCGTCAAAGGCGATGCGCGCCTGGCCACGGATGCCTATCTCGACATGACAATGGCGAGCGAGCAGGTCAACCGTGCGGCGCTGATGCTGGATATCAAGGCGGTGCTCTATGAAATTCACCGCAGCAATCTGGCCGATGTTTCCGTCGGGGATGCGTTCGCCTTGCTGCTGCGCGCCGGCAGCCGGCACCGGGTCCACAATCCGGGCGAGTTTTTCCACCTGACCCGCGCCTTCGTCATCATGGAATCCATGATACGCCAACTCGACCCCGGTTATGACTACATACGTGCCTTTCGCGACCAGATCACTCGCCTGACTTCACAGCACTTCTCGCTGGAGCGGACAAAGGACAAGACCATCAAGTTTGCGCTCGAACTGGAACGGCTAATGACTGACGCACCCGGCGACACGCGCCGCATCCTGCGACGTTTTGCCGATGGCAACATCGGCAGGCTGCAGGCTCCCGCCATGGAGGATCTGGGAGGGCGCGCCACCCGCTATCTCGGCCGGCTTCCCGGCGCCATCATCACTGCGGCGCTTCTGGTGGCCGGAGCTTTGCTGGTGGCGGCGCTACCGGATCGGGGTTGGCATCATTATGCCGGTGAAATAATGGTTATCGCCGGAATTTTCAGCACGATCCTTATTTCTGTCAAGGCAATGCGCCGCAATCGTGGCAGACGCTGATCCCCGTACTTGATGACGGCGGTACACGGTTGAAACGATTCGAGGAGTTCTCCTGAAATGAAGCCTGCCGGCAATATCATCGCGCCACAAACACCGGGAACTTTCAACAACGAGGATTGACAATGGGAATCGTCAAAAACAAGAGCCTGTCAACGGAAACAGCCGAACTTCGCCGCCAGGCAGAAGAGCGGCTTCTGGCGACCAGGGATGAAGTTCAGCATCCTCGGACCGAGGAAGAGACGCAGCGGCTCGTCCATGAACTTGAGGTCCACCAGATCGAACTGAAGATGCAGAACGAGGAGCTCCGCCAGGCCAGGGACGATCTGGAGAAGGCGCTGGACAGGTACACCGACCTCTACGATTTCGCTCCGGTCGGTTACTTCACTCTCGACCATGAAGGGGTGGTGCATGCGGCCAACCTTACGGGCGCCGGCCTCCTGGGCATGGAGCGCTCCCGGCTGACCGGCCGGCGCTTCGGGCTGTTCGTTACCGCCGCAGACCGACCCGCCTTCGCCGGTTTCCTCGGAAACGTCTTTACGGGCGAGGGGAAGGATTCCTGTGACATGACACTGCTGAGCAAGGGGAATCACCCGCTCTTTGCGCAGATCGAGGCTGTGGCTGTTTCATCCGGACAGGAGTGCCGCGTGGCGGTCATCGACATCACCGCACGCAAACAGGCGGAAGAGGAGCGAGAGAAGCTGCTGGTGCAGCTCGACGCCGTTCTGAACAGCATCAACGAGGGGGTTGTGATTGCCGACCCCTCGGGAAACATTCTGACGATGAACTTTTCGGCCCTGGACTTCCACGAGTACGAAAATGTCGAGCAGGTCCAGCGGCAATTGCACCAATTCCTGGATACCTTCGAACTGACCGACCTTGAGGGGCAGGTGGTGCCCTTCGCCGATTGGCCCTTTTCCCGTGCACTCCGCGGTGAACGGTTCACCGACTTTGAGATATACGTCAAGCGCAAAGACACGGGAAGATCGAGGATCGGCAGCTACAGCGGCACACCTGTGCAGACCCGGTCGGGCGACGTTCTCCTCGGCGTCATCACCGTGCGCGACATCACCGAGCGCAAGCGAACGGAAGCTGAAATTAAAAAGCTCGCCTCATTTCCGCTCCTGAATCCGAATCCGGTCCTGGAGCTGAATGCTGACGGACAGATGACCTTCTGCAACCCGGCTGCGAAACAGATCCTGGAAAAAGTGGGGTACGTTACCGGCATCAATCCACTCATCCCCCAGGACATGCCGGAGATACTTCAGGCCCTGCTCAACAAGAAACCCGGCCAATTCCTCCGGAGCATAGAAATAGACGGTCGTTTCTTTGAAGAGCTTGTCTTCGTTACCCCGCAATTTCAGACGGTGCGCATCTACACGATGGACATCACCAAACGCAGACAAGCGGAGGAGGAGATCGAGAAATTGAACGCCAGCCTGGCGGTGCGCGCCGTCGAACTGGAAGACGCCAATCGTGAGCTGGAGGCATTCAATTACACGGTTGCCCATGATCTGCGCAATCCACTGAACGTTGTCAGCAGCTACTGCCAGGTAATCAAGGAGTTGTGCAGCGACAAACTCGACGAGCAATGCCGGAACTACCTCCAGGAGACCTACGACGGCACCCTGCGCATGAACAGGCTGATCGAGGCATTGCTCCAGTTCTCGCGACTGGCACATGCCGAACTGAAACGGGACAGGGTCGACCTCAGCAGTATGGCGAAGGAGGTAGCCGCAGAGCTTCAGCTGAGCGAGTTGGAACGCCGCGTCGAGATCCGGATCGCTGACGGGATAGTTGCCGACGGAGATGCTCCCCTCTTGCGGGTAGTCCTGACAAACCTCCTCGGCAACGCCTGGAAGTACACCGCCACGCGGGAGGAGGCAATCATCGAGTTCGGCGTGACTGAAGTCGATGGCAGGCCGGCATTTTTTGTCCGCGACAACGGAAGCGGCTTCGACATGACTGATGCGGACAAGCTCTTTGTCCCTTTCCAGCGCCTCCCCTGCGCCGAAGAATACCGGGGCTTCGGCATCGGCCTGGCCACGGTGGAGCGGATTATCCGGCGCCATGGCGGCAGGATATGGGCCGAAGGGGAATCGGGGAAGGGAGCAACCTTCTATTTTACTTTGCAAACTTAAAGGAAAGCACTTTTACTTCCCACACCTGTAACGATCAAAGGAGAGCCCATGTCAGTTTCCGACCTTGATCAGGAAAAAGCACGCCGGGAACAGGAATTGAAAATCCAGCGGCAAATATCTTTTGCCTCCGGACTTTTTCAGGGCGATATCACGATACGCACCCTTCTGGAGTCGCTCGCCGAAGGGATCGTCATCATCGACAACTCCGGGACCATTCTGCTGGTGAATACTGCTGCCGAGAAGATGTTCGGCTATCCAAAAGAGGAACTCATCGGCAGGCCCCATGCCGTTCTCCTTCCCGAACGCGTCCTCAAGGTCCATGAAGAGCATGAAGCGGATTTCTTCAAGGAACCCAGGATCAGGCCGATGGGCCAGCTCCTCGATCTTGCCGGTCGCCGACGGGACGGCAGCGAAATTCCCGTGGAAATCAGCCTGGGCTTCATCGAAACCATCAACGGTGTTCTCGTGCTGGCCCTGGTCAGCGACATGACGCTGCGCAAGCAGTACGAGATGCGCCTCCGGGAAAGCGAGGAGCTGTTTCATATCCAGGTGGAGGGGGTGAATGACTACGCGATATTCATGCTCGATGCCGAGGGGAATGTACTGAACTGGAATTCGGGCGCCGAGCGTTTGAAGGGTTATCGGGCCGAGGAGATCATCGGCAGGCATTTCTCCTGCTTTTACTCCGACGAGGAACGCTTTGCGGGCAAGCCCGCGGAAGTGCTCAGGAAAGCCGTAACCGAGGAACGGGTTGAAGCCGAGGGTTGGCGGGTCCGCAAGGACGGGAGCCGGTTCTGGGCCGATGAGATAATCACCTCGCTGCGCGACGAGAAGGGGAAGCTGCGGGGGTTTTCAATAGTGACGCGCGACAACACCGTGCGCAAAAGGACGGAAGATGCCCTGCGCTTCAGCGAAGAACGCTATCGAACCCTGTTTCGCGACAATCCAACCATGATCGTCACACTCGATACCGATATGACAATGCTCTCCGTGAATCCGACTTGCGCCTGCCAGCTGGGCTACACGATTGACGAGCTTGAAGGCCGGTCGGTGCTGATGTTGTTTCACGAAGACGACCGCCCTGCCGTGCTCGAGCAGTTGCGGCTGTGCCTGCAGAACCCCGACCAGGTATATCGCTGGCAGTTCCGCAAGATCCGTAAAGACGGTGGCATGGTGTGGGTGGAGGAGATAGCGCAGGCAGTCTACGATATTAGCGGCGCAATCAATCTCCTGGTCGTCTGTCAGGACATTACCGAGCGCAGGCGGGCGGAAGAGGCGCTGCGGGAGACCGAGCAGCGCTTTGCTTCCTTCATGCTTCACCTGCCCGCCGCAGCCTGGATGAAGGATCTGCATGGCCGGTACGTGTATGCCAACGCGGAGGCCGAACGCATTTTTTCCAGGCCGTTGTCAGCACTGCGGGACAAGACCGACGGCGAACTCTTCCCGCCGGAAACCGCCCGGCAGTTTCGCGAGAACGATGAGCGGGTTCTGGCGGACGGGGGTAGCCTGCAAACCACCGAGGTCCTGCGCCAGGCCGACGGCATCAAGCATCACTCCATCGTCAGCAAGTTCGCCGTGCCCGGTCCCGATGGACAGCCGGCATATGTTGCCGGAGTGGCTTTGGACGTCACCGATCGCAAGCGTGCGGAAGAGGAACTCCGCAAATCCGAACTGAAATTATCCAAGATCTTCCATACCGTTCCCGCCCTCATCGGCATCACGACCGTGGCCGAGGGGAGATGCATCGATATCAATGAAGCAGGCCTGCGGACACTGGGGTACCGGCGCGAGGAGATAATCGGCAGGACCATGCTGGAGCTCGGTGTCTGGAAAAACAAGTCGGCACGGGACCGGGTAATCCGGGTTCTGGAAGAGAACGGCATGGTCCGGGACCTGGAAGTCGACTTCAGGAACAGGGACGGCAAGACATTCACCGGGCTCTTCTCCGCGGAACTCGTCGATTTTAACGGCGACCGGTACATGCTCAGCATCGTAAACGACATCACCGAACGCAAACGGATGGAGGAGGAGATCGAGCGTCTGAACACAGACCGGGCGGCGCGGGCCTACGAGCTGGAGATCGCCAACCGGGAGCTGGAGGCGTTCAACTACACGGTTGCTCATGACCTGCGGAAACCCCTGACGGTCGTCAACGGCTACTGCCAGGCTCTCAGCGAGCTGTGCGGCGACAAGCTCGACGAGCATTGCATGGGGTACCTCCGGGAAGCCTACGACGGCACCCTGCGCATGAACCGGCTCATCGATGCCCTGCTCAACTTCTCTCACCTGGCCCACGTCGAACTGCGCCGGGAATCGGTCGATCTCTCCGCCATGGCGCACGGGGTGGCCGCGGAGCTTCAGTTGAGCGAGCCGGGGCGCGGGGTGACGTTCCGGATCGAGGAAGGAGCAGTGGTCAATGGCGATGCCAACCTGCTGCGAGTCGTCCTGGACAACCTCCTTGGCAACGCCTGGAAATATACCGGCCTGCGGGAGGAGGCGGTTATCGAGTTCGGCGTGATGGAGTTCGACGGCAAGCCGGCCTTCTTCGTCCGGGACAACGGCGCCGGCTTCGCCATGGCGGATGCGGAAAAGCTCTTCGTCCCCTTCCAGCGACTTCCCGGAACTGAGGGGTTCAAGGGCTTCGGCATTGGCCTGGCAACGGTGGCGCGGATCATCGAGCGCCACGGCGGGCGGTTATGGGCCGAGGGGGAACCGGATAAGGGGGCGACATTTTACTTCACCCTGTAATCATGGGGAATCAGGCAGGCAAACAGGGCTCGATACGATGGATCAGAGGCGTCATGAAAGATAAACGAAAGGCCGAAGACCTGCTCTCGGGACAGAAGCGGGTACTTGAAATGATCGCGACCAATGCGCCACTGGAGGAGACGCTTGCCGCCCTGGTGAACTTTCTGGAATCGGGCTCCCGGGGTATTTTGGGAAGCATTCTGCTCCTCGACGAAGATGGCGTTCATGTACGCCACGGCGCGGCTCCAAGCCTGCCCGAAGCTTACATCAAGGCTGTCGACGGCGCCGCCATCGGCCCACGCGCCGGCTCATGCGGCACGGCAATGTTCCGGCGTGAGCCGGTCATAGTCACCGATATTCTCCATGACCCCCTCTGGGAAGGTTACCGGCATCTGATAGTTCCGTACGGGCTTCTCGCCTGCTGGTCGACCCCGATCTTCTCCCACTCTGGCCGTGTGCTCGGCTCATTTGCCATGTACTACCGCGAGGTGCGCAGCCCCGCCCCCGCGGAAAGACAACTGGTGGATATCGCCACTCACATCGCGAGCATTGCCATCGAGCATTGCCTGGCGGACCAGGAGATCCGGCAGGCCCGTCAGGCCGCCGAGGCGGCCAACCTGGCCAAGAGCCAGTTCCTCGCCAACATGAGCCACGAGCTGCGCACCCCCATGGCCGGCGTTCTCGGCATGCTCGAAATAGCCCTCGGCGGTCCCCTCGAAGGAGAGCAGCGGGAATTCATTCAAACAGCTCATGATTCGGCCGGTTCCCTCGTCAGGATTCTGAACGACATTCTTGAAATGACCAGGATCGAGGCGGGAATGCTCTCAATAGAGGAAAACCCGTTTCCCCTGCGCGACTGCGTGGCCGGCGCGGTGGACATCTTCATTGCCGAGGCGCGGCGCAAGGGACTCGTCCTCGGCCTCTCGATTGGGGACGATGTGCCGAAAACCGTGGTCGGGGACCAGGTGCGGCTCAGGCAGGTCCTTACTAACCTTGTCGGTAACGCCGTCAAATTTACCGAACGGGGCAAGGTGGAACTCAAGGTAGAGGCTTTGAGCACCATCTCCTCCGGAAAACGGGAGATCACCTTCACCGTCACTGACACCGGCATCGGCATCCCCGACGACAAGA
>Ga0073934_10000892_pt1 | contig 78251 bp, 57 predicted proteins | sample LarsenN4metaG_FD_76834 | JGI IMG/M metagenome (GOLD analysis project Ga0073934, IMG submission 76834) | Hot spring sediment bacterial and archeal communities from British Columbia, Canada, to study Microbial Dark Matter (Phase II) - Larsen... ...
CCGTCAAATGTCTGGGCGCCAACCTGCTCTTCCTCTACACGTCCGACAACGGGGCGCAGTGGCCGTTCGGGAAATGGAACCTGTACGACGACGGCATCCGCGCGCCCATGGTGGCCGCCTGGCCCGGCGTGATCCGGCCGGGCAGCCGGACCGCGGCTATGGTCAGCTTCGCCGATCTCCTCCCCACGCTGCTCGAAGCCTCCGGCGGACAAACACCCCCTGGTCTCGACGGACAGTCCTATCTCGGCGTGTTGCGCGGCGCGGCCCGTTCCCCGAGAGACCGCGTCTTTGCGACTCATACCAACGACGGGAACATGAACGTCTATCCGATGCGGTGTGTCCGGACCGCGCGATTCAAGTATATCCTCAACCTTCATCCCGAATGGAAGTACACGACCCACATTGACCGGGGCAAGGACGCCGACGGAGCCTATTACTGGCGAAGCTGGGTGAGGAAAGCGGAATCGGACGCGGCAGCCGCGGCCGTCGTGAAGCGGTATCACGAACGCCCCCGCGAGGAGCTGTACGATATCGTCTCGGATCCTTACGAGACGCGCAACCTGGCGCAGGTGCGCCGCGACACAGCCGCCGCCCTGCGGCGCGACCTGGAGTCGTGGATGAAGCGGCAGGGCGACGAAGGACGGGTGTCCGCCACTCCGGTTCCGCTCTCGCCGTAGCCGGCGCCCGCCGCAGCGGTCAGATTGCGGGAGCGAGAACCTCGGCCGCTGCGCGCAGCGCGTCGAGCGATCGCACGACGCAGTTCCACCTGGACCCGGCGGCCGTCGTAAGCCGGCGAACGGTGTCCGGAACCGCGTCTCCCGGGGGCTCCACCGTGAGCGTCAGGTTGTGGCGACGGGCCTCGGCCGCCCTCACCTCCAACGTGTCCTCCCGCCACGCAGGCGCCCATGCCTGGACAAACCGCCCTTCCTCTTTCAGCGCCTCGACGAACTCCGACGGGTCCTCCAGGCCCGACACTTCGTAGTCGAAGATGCGGTTCAGTCCGAGGGCGATCTTCTGGCGCCGGATCGCGTCGTAGATGGCTCCGTGCGCCGCCGGCTCACCCGCTGCCGCCGAGAAGCGGGAGCAGCCGATCCGATCGAGCGCCTCTGCGGCGCTTGTGACGCGGGCTACCACTCCATAACCCTGCCTCCACCCCGCGCGTACGGCCGCCCACATGCACACTTCGAGCGGCGCCTCAAAAACGGCGAGGTTCAGCCCGGTCGCCTTGTGGAGGTCATGGAATATCTCGAACGCCGTCGGGATCTCCTGCGCCGGGTCCGCGGCGGGGACAAACGTCAGCGCGGCGTGAACCCCTTGCGCCCGGGGCAGAAACGCCGGGTCGACCTTCTCGGTGAACGTCTGGATGGCGGACTTGTCCGCCGGCCCGAAGCCGATCGCGTTGACGACGACTTCCCGGCCCGCGCCGGGCCGCATACGCCCGATCAGAACCGCCTTCGGAAACAGCGCGCTCGATGGCGCCGAGGCGAGAGCCATGCGCAACAAAAGCGGCTTCGGAGTGGGGTCGGAAACAGCCATCGCGTCCACGGCGAGATAGTATGTCGCGCTGTGAATCGGGTCGTGCTGAAGCGAACCCCAGAACGGCCGGATGCTGCTCAACTCGAGTCCGCCCGCCCGGGCCGTCATGCGCGTGCGCTGCTCGTCGGTCAGCGGCCTGCCCTCCAGTTGCTGAAACACGAGGTCGGCGAGGGAGGCGGCTTCGCTCGCCTTGAGAGGCAGTTCTAACGGGATGGCAGTCACGGCGCGCTCCTGGCGGCAGCCTTTGGGGGCTTGTCTGTCTTCCCTATAGATTAAGCCCTTTGAGGTAATCGCGAAAGGGGCCGCCCAGATCGGGCCGTTTCAGCGCGAACTCGACCGTCGCCTTCAGAAAGCCGAGTTTGTCACCGGCGTCGAATCGCTTCCCCTCGAAACGGTAGCCGTAGATCGGCCGGCTTCTCAGCAGATGCTTCAGCGCGTCGGTGAGCTGGATTTCGCCGCCGGCGCCGGGTGTGATCTGCTCGATCGAATGGAAAATCTCCGGCGCCAGAATGTAGCGGCCGATAATGGCCAGGTTTGACGGCGCGTCCTGGACCTTGGGCTTCTCCACCATGTTCCGGATCCGGTAGAGCCGCCCCTTGGGCCCATTGAAGTCGACTGGTTCGGCGTCCACGACGCCATAGGCGGAGATCTGCTCCCGCGGCACTTCCATCAGCGCCACCACGGACGCTCCAAAATATTCGTGAACATCGAGCATCTGCCGGAGGCAGGGCACTTCGGCGTCAATGACGTCATCGGAGAGGACCACCGCGAAGGCTTCGTTCCCCACCAGGTCCCGCGCCCGCAGAACGGCATGTCCCAGTCCGAGAGCCTCCTTCTGCCGGACATAGGCGACGTCGATCATGTCGCTGATCGACCGGACCTGCTGGAGAAGATCGAACTTCTTCTTCGTCTCGAGCAGATTCTCCAGCTCGAAGCTGACGTCGAAGTGGTCCTCGATCGAGGCTTTGCCCCGGCCGGTCACAATGACGATGTCTTTCATCCCGGACTGGATCGCTTCCTCAACTCCATATTGAATCAGTGGTTTGTCGACAACCGGAAGCATCTCCTTCGGTTGCGCCTTGGTGGCCGGAAGGAATCTCGTGCCGAGTCCGGCGGCCGGAAAGACCGCTTTTCTTACCTTTGTGATACTAGTCGTCATGGATCTGAGTGCCGCCGCCCAAACAGGGTAGTTTAACAGACTCGCCGCGAATTATTCATCGGCGAAAGCCGCGAGTTTCGGTATGCTCAAATTGGAGAAGTCTCGTGATAACAAGCTTGGGCCGCTTACTCACTCTGGCTGCGCTCGCACCAGCCGTCCATTACGCTCAAACCGCCGGATTTGGCGGCATTTCCGGCGTCGTGCGAGACGCCTCGGGCGCCGTCGTCGTGAACGCCCGGGTGGCGATCTCCAACGAGGCGAAAGGAATTTCCCGGTCCGTTTCCACCAATGAAGCCGGCGTGTTCAATGCGCCGGCGCTGGTGCCCGCCAAGGGCTATTCTTTGCGCGTGGAGGCCGAAGGGTTTCAGGCGTACGAACGATCGGACCTGGAGATCCTGGTCGGCCAGAACGTCAACCTGAACATCCCTCTGGCCGTGGCGGCGGCGGCGACAACGGTCGAAGTGATCTCGTCGACCCCCATCATCTCCCAGACGGAGACCGGTAACTCGCAGGTGGTGACCCAGGCGCAGATCCTGAACCTGCCGATCAACGGCCGCCGCGTCGACTCGTTCATCCTGCTGACGCCCGCCGTCGTCTCCGACGGCACCTTTGGCCTCGTCTCCTTCCGCGGCATCGCCGGCGGAAACTCCTTCCTCACCGACGGCAACGACACCACCAACCAGTTCTACAACGAGAACGCCGGCCGCACCCGGATCACGACCCAGATCTCACAGGACGCCGTCCAGGAGTTCCAGGTCCTCTCCAACGGCTACTCGGCCGAATACGGCCGCGCCTCCGGCGGCGTCATCAACACCGTCACGCGCTCCGGCGGCAACGAAGTCCACGGCACCGGCTACTGGTTCTTCCGCAACCGCTCCCTGAACGCGCGCGACCCTTACAGCGACTTCAACGCTCCGGAAGTCCGCCACCAGGTGGGCGGGTCGATCGGCGGCGCCATAAGGAAGGACAAGCTGTTCTACTTCTTCAACGCCGAGACGACCCGCCGCAAATTCCCCCTTATCGCCTCGCTGACCCGGCCGCCCCTGTTCGACGCCTCGGGCCGCTTTGTCGGAACCTGCGCCGCCAGCGCTGCCCAGTGCGACGCGGCGCTCAAGTTCATTACCGGCCGCCAGTTTCAGGTGCTGGCGCGGCGGGCCGACTCGGAACTTGGCTTCGGCAAGATCGATTGGCGGCCCACGGAGCGAAACTCGATCTCGGCGAGTTTCAACTACCTGCGCTGGATTTCGCCGAACGGCATTCAGACCCAGGCCGTTCTCAACAACGGCAATGGCGTCGGCAACAACGCCGATTCCACGGTCCGAACGCGCTACGGGCGCCTGTCCTGGACCTCGCTTCCTTCCAACACGATGGTCAACGAGGTGCGTTACGGCTGGTTCAAGGACCGTCTGTTTGACGACGTCGCCTCCGCGCTGATTCCGGCTGAAACGGGCCGTGTTCAGATCACCGTTCAGGGGCAGGCCAACCTCGGCGTCGCCGATGCCTACCCCCGCCTGAATCCCTCTGAAAACCGCCACCAGATCGCCGACAACCTGACGGTGACGCTCGGCCGGCACACCGTCAAGACCGGCTTCGACTTCGTGAGCACCCGCGACTACAACGATATTCTCCGCAACCGCAACGGCACCTACACCTACGCCAATTTCACCAACTTCGCCCTCGACTTCAGCGGCAACACGGCCGGGGCCAAGCGCTGGCAAAGCTTCTCTCAACGGTTCGGCAATCCGGTGGTCGATACGACGATCAAGGACGTCAGCTGGTACGTGCAGGACCAGTTCCGTGTCACCAAGAACCTGACCCTGAACTATGGACTTCGGTATGAGTACGCCCACCTGCCGCAGCCAACGGTCACCAATCCGGACTACCCGCAGACGGGCCGGCTCCGCTCGCCTAAGACGAACTTCGCGCCGCGGTTCGGCGCGGCCTGGGCGTTCAACGACAACAAGACCGTGCTCCGGCTTGGCTACGGGATCTTCTACGCCCGGGTGCAAGCCGGCCTGGTCAACAGCATGTTCCTTGAAAACGGCGTCTACCAGAAGCAGATCTCGCTCAACGCCGCCGTCCCCGCCGACCTCGCCGCCGGACCGGTGTTCCCGCGCAATCTCGCCGGCATCGACCGGAATCCGCCCGCGGGCACCGTCGACGTCACCTTCCTTTCGCCCGACTGGCGGAATCCCTACACACAGCAGGGTGACGTCGGCCTGGAACGGCAGTTGACCGAGAACCTCGGCATGACCGTGTCGTATGTGTGGTCGCGCGGCGCACACCTCACGACGGTGCGCGATCTCAACATCGGGGGGCTGGGGCCCGAGGTCACCTACCGGATTGTTGACGCCGCGGGCAATCAGACGGGCACATATACCACTCCCACCTACCGCCTCGCCAATCGCGTCGACCCGCGCTGGCGGCGCGTCAACATGGTCGATCACGGTGGCAACTCCTATTACAACGCGATGGTCGTCCAGGTTCGCAAGCGGATGTCGAAAGGCATCGAGGGATCGCTCGCCTACACGTGGTCCCACGCCATCGACTTCAACCAGGGCGGCGGCAACGCCAATATTTTCTTCAGCGGCGGTCCGACTTCGTTGAGAAACGGCGACTACCGCGGCGACAAATCCTCCTCCGCGCTCGACCAGCGGCACCGCTTTGTGCTGACCACGATGTGGCAGCCGGTGTTCACAAAGTCGACCTCCACTCTCGCGCGCTTTCTCGTCAACAACTGGGCGCTCTCGCAGATCACGACATTGGCGTCCGCGTTCGCCCAGACCCCGACGATCTTCGTCTCCGGGGCCCCCTTCGCCGGCGCGGCGTTCAACACCTCGATCAACGGGTTCGGCGGATCGTCCCGCGTCCCCTTCCTGCCCGCGGCGAGCCTCGACATCGACCAGGTGTACCGCACTGACGCTCGGCTGACCAAGATCCTCCCGGTCGGCGAACGCTACCAGTTACACCTGAATTTTGAGGCGTTCAACGTGTTCAATCACGTCTCCAATACGAGCGTGAACGGGCAGGCGTTCCAGGCGACCAACGGGGTTCTGACCCCCACGCCCCGCCTGGGCGAGGGCTCCGCCTCCCAGGGCTTCCCCGACGGAACCAACGCCCGCCGGGCCCAGGTGAGCCTCCGCTTCATCTTCTGATCCGCGCGTTCGGATCCTCGCCGGCTGCGCCTGTCCGAGCGGGCTATTTGACCAGCCGGAGCCGCTGCGGGGCACTCCCCGGCACACGCTCGATTTCGCCGATCACCTCGAGGTGCAGTTTGACGGTAGTCGTGTACCAGACGACCGAACCCAGCCTCCGCCGCTCTTCCTCGGTCAGAGCCGCGGCGACCCCTTCCGGGAGGTCCTCGAACAGCACGCCTTCTTTCCGCCTCGGAATCACGCGGCGGAGCGCCCGCCGGACCGCTTCGTATTTCCACTTGTCGATTCGCGTCGGCTTGCGGCCGGGCGTCGGCGTTTCGCAGAGCACCTTTTCGTTGGCGGCGTTCCGTACCATGGCTTCCTCCGACAATACCGCGCTAGGATGATTTTGTCGACATCGCCATCTTTCGTGGGAGAGCGTTCTCTTGCCGATTCGCAGACGATCGATCGTGAAATCCCTGGCCGGGCTTCCGCTGGCCGCCGGCGCCGCGGCGGGAGCGGAGTTCCGCAGCAGTTTCGACGGCGGACCGCGCCCGTGGCCGGGTCCGGCTTACTGGTCCAACCCCCTACAGGACTGGCGCGTCGCCGGCGGGCGGCTGGAATGTGTCGCCGCGGGCGGAGACCGCAACGTCTACCTGCTCACCCGCGAGTTGGCGCCCGCCGCCGGTTCGTTTGAGATGAGCGTGCGCGCCGGAAAACTCGATTCCGCTGTGCTCGAGGAGGGCTGGGTGGGCTTCCGCGTGGGCGTGCGGGGCTACTTCCAGGACTACCGGGACAGCGCTCTGCGCGGGCTCGGGCTCGAATGCGGAGTCACCGCGGACGGTCGGCTCTTCATCGGCGACGTTACACCGGATGCTCCCCGCCTGACCAGCCTGGACGACGTCGCGCTCCGGCTCGAGGCCAGGCCGCAGGGCGCTACCTATTTGATGACGCTGCATGCCGGCGGCGCGCGCATGACGCGCGCGGATGTTCCGCCCGCGTGGCTCGAGGGCGGACTGGCTCTCGTCTGCCATTCGGGCCCGATGCGGTCCTCGCCTCCCGCGATCGCGGCCCCGACGGAAGGCAACGGCGGACTGAAATGGGGAACCGCGCGCGGCGGATCGCTCCGGTTCTGGTTTCGCGACTGGGCCGTGTCCGGGTCGAAAGTGGTCGCCAGGGACGAACGCGCCTGGGGCCCGATTCTGTTCACGCAGTACACCGTGACGCGAGGCGTGCTGAAGATGACCGCGCAGCTGGCCCCGGTCGAGGACTTCGCCTCCGGAGCGCTGCTCCAGGTCAGACGCGGCGCAACCTGGGAAACCGCCGCCCGCGCGGCGGTTGACCCGGACTCGTGTACCGCCCGCTTCCGGGTCGAAAGTTGGGACGCGCGGCGCGACATGCCCTACCGCGTCGTCTTCGGCGACGCCAGCTATGAAGGAGTCATCGCGCACGACCCGGTCGAGAAAACGAAGATCGTCATCGGCGCGCTGACCTGCCAGAACGACCACGGCTTTCCCCACGCCCCGATCGCGCGCAACCTGGCCCACATCAAGCCCGACATTCTGTTCTTCACCGGAGACCAGATCTACGAACGCAGCGGGGAGTATGGGATCCAGCGCGCTCCGGCGGTCGCTGCGCGCCTCGATTACCTGCGCAAATGGTTCCTGTTTGGCTGGGCCTGGGGTGAACTCACGCGGCGGATTCCGTGCGTCTGCCTGCCTGACGATCACGACGTCTATCACGGCAACATCTGGGGGGCCGCCGGACGGAAGGCCGAAGGGCAGGGCCCCGCCGGACAGGACAGCGGCGGCTATACGATGCCCGCCGAGTGGGTGAATCTCGTCCAGCGCACGCAGTCCAGCCATCTGCCGGATCCGCCGGACCCGGCGCCGGTCGACCAGAACATCGCGGTCCATTACGGCCACCTGCTGTGGGGCGGAATCAGCTTCGCCCTGCTCGAAGACCGGAAATGGAAGTCCGCGCCGGCCAGCCTGCTGCCGGAAGCGAAAATCTTCAACGGCTGGCCGCAGAACCCGCACTGGCGCGCCGCCGACCACCCCGATGTTCCGGGCGCTCAACTGCTCGGCGAGCGGCAGGAGCGCTTTCTCGAAGAATGGTCGCGCGACTGGAAAGGCGCGAAGATGAAGGCCGCCGTTTCAGCCACCATCTTTTGCAATCTCGCCACGCTGCCCGCTTCGGCGATGAGCGACGCGGTCGTGCCCAAACTCGCCGTCCTCGCCCCCGGCGAATACCCGCCGGACGACAAGACCGTCATGGACCACGATTCCAACGGCTGGCCCCAGGCTGGACGCAATCGCGCCCTGCTATTGTTGTCCCGATGCCTGGCGCTGCATATAGCCGGCGACCAGCACCTTCCGAGCACGCTCCAGTATGGAATCGCGGAGTTCGGCGACGCTTCCTGGGCCATCTGCACGCCCGCCATCTCGAATATCTTTCCGCGGCGCTGGTATCCGCCGTCGCGCAACCAGTTCGGGAATCACCTCGACGGGTTCGGCAACCGCATCACCGTGCGGGCGGTGGCCAATCCGCTGCGCTACGGCGTCACTCCGGCCGCGCTGAACAATCGCGCGCCCGGATTTGGCGTGGTGACGATGGACAAAGCGGCGCGCACCATCGAACTCGTGAACTGGCCTCGCTGGGCGGATGTCTCCCGCGCTGACGCGAAGCCTTTCCCCGGCTGGCCTGTGAGGATCGCCCAGGCCGACAACGGCATGTCGGCCGCCCCGTTCACGCTCGGCGCTGTCTCGGCCAAAGTGGAGGACGCGGCCGTCGAGGTCAGGAGCCGGAAGGACGGGGCGGTTGTGCGCTGCTGGCGCATGGCGGGAAAATCCTGCGAGCCGCTGGTCTGGTCGGAAGGGGAGTACGACGTGCGCGTCTACGACCCGGACGGCGCCTGGTCCGCTCAGGTCGTGCGTCGCGCTGTGAAGCGCTCGTAACGGCGCAGACGGAGGCCGCCCGGCCGCGTCAGTCCGGCTTGGCCTGCGCGCTATAATGGCCTATCCTCATGGCTGCGCTCGATATTCAGGGTATTCTCGACACCCTGCCACACCGTTACCCTTTCCTCCTCGTCGACCGGATTGAAGAGATCACCGACCGCACGATCACCGGTATCAAGAACGTCACCATCAATGAGCCCTTCTTCAACGGCCACTTTCCGGGCAATCCGGTCATGCCCGGAGTCCTGCTGATCGAGGCGATGGCCCAGGTCGGGGGTGTCTTTGTGTTGCGCCAGATGGAGGACCGCAAGGCGAAGGTCGTCTTCATGGCCAAGGTCGAAGAGGCCAGCTTCCGCCGTATCGTCCGGCCGGGCGACCAGTTGCGCATCGAAGTGGAGCTGCTGCACGGCAGGCCGACGCGCGCCAAGATGAAGGGTGTGGCCAAGGTCGGCGAGGACGTGGCCGCCGAGGCGACCATCATGTGCGTGCTCCGCGACGTTTCCGAGGGGGCCTGACCGGAACCGGGGGCGATGGCGATTCATCCGGCCGCGATCGTCGACGCCACGGCCCGCGTTCACCCCGATGCCGAGATCGGGCCGTTCTGCATCGTCGGCGCCGAGGTGGAGATCGGCGCGCGGACCCGCCTGATGGGCCATGTCTACGTGGAAGGCCCCACGTGGATCGGCGAGGACAACCTTTTCTATCCCTACTCGTCCACCGGCGTCGCCTCCCAGGATCTCAAGTACAAGGGGGAGCGCGCCGAAACCCGCATCGGCGACCGCAACCGCATCCGCGAGTTCGTCACCATCCACCGCGGCACGGCCGGCGGCGGCGGACTCACCTCGATCGGCGACGACAACCTCGTGATGGCCTACGCGCACATCGCGCACGACTGCCGTGTGGGCGACGGCACGGTGCTTTCCAACGGCGCGACCCTGGGCGGGCACGTCATCGTCGAGGACCACGCGCGCATCGGAGCCTTCACCGGCGTCCACCAATTCTGCCGCATCGGCGCGCACGCCATGATCGGCGGCTACTCGGTGGTCACGCGCGACGTGCTGCCCTACGCCCTCGTTTCCGAGGAACGCGACGCGAAGCTCTATCGCGCCAACACGGTCGGGCTCGAGCGGGCCGGCTTCCCCCAGGAGACGATCGGGCGCCTCAACAAGGCCTTCCGGTTGTTGCGCAGCCCGGAGCTGAACACACAACAGGCCGTCGAACGGATGCGCGCCGAGATTCCCGATTGCCCGGAACTCGAACGGCTCATCGGATTCATCGCCTCCTCCGGGCGCGGATTCATCAAGTAAGATGCGCTACGCGATGCTGTGCGGGAACGGCCGCTTCCCTGTTCTTGCGCTCGAACAGGCGCGGAAGCTCGGCCACGAAGTGGTGGCCATCGGGATCGAGGGCGAAGCCGGACCGGAGATCGAGCCGCTCGCCGTCCGCACATACCGCATCACCGTCGCGCAGCTGGGCAAGCTGATCGACACGCTCCGCCGCGAGCGGATCACGGAACTGGTCTTCTGCGGCCAGGTGAAGCATGTCAGCCTGTTCTCCGGACTGACGCCGGACTGGCGGATGGTCAAACTGCTCGCATCGCTTGAGCACCGCAACACCGACGCGCTGATCGGCGGCGTTATTAAAGTGCTGGCGGAGGAGGGAATCACGGTCCGGGACTCCACCTGGCTGCTCAAGCCGCTGCTGGCCCGGCCCGGCGTGCTCACGCGGCGCAAGCCGGGCTCCGAGGAGGAGAAGGAGATCCGCTACGGGCGGCGGATCGCGGCGGCGCTGTCCGGCTTCGACGTGGGACAATCCGTGGTGATCAGCGGGCGCGCCTGTGTCGCCCTGGAAGCCATGGAAGGAACCGACGCCATGCTGCGCCGCGCCGCCCTGCTCGCCAACGGCAGCAGGCTGACGCTCGTCAAGGGATCGCGCCGGCGCGGCCATCTGCTGTTCGACGTCCCCGTGGCCGGTCCGCGTACGATCGAGGTGATGAAAGAAACCAATGCGACCGTGCTGGCCGTCGACGCCGGCCGGACTCTCCTGCTCGACCGCGACGAGATGATCGAAGCCGCCGACAGGGCGGGGATCGCCGTCACGGCGGCGGAGGCGCCGGAGGAATGATGCGGGTGGCGGTTGTGGGTTGCGGCGCGTTCGGCAGGAACCACCTTCGCGTGGCGAAGGAATCCGCGCGGGCCCGACTGGTCGCCGCCGTGGACATCGATCCCGTCCGTGCGGACGCCGCGGCGCGGGACTACGGCTGCCGCGCGGTCGCCGGCTGGCGGGAACTGGCCGGGCTGGTGGACGCGGCGATCGTCGCCACGCCCACCACAGCCCATGCCGAGGTCGCCGCGGGCCTCATGGAGGCCGGAATCGACGTTCTCGTGGAGAAGCCGATCGCCAGCGCCATTCCCGAGGCGCAACGGCTCGAGCAAGCGGCGCGTCTAACCGGGCGAGTGCTCCAGGTAGGACATCTCGAACGCTTCAATCCGGCGGTGATCGCGCTGGCCGGCGTTGTCCGGCTGCCCCTGTTTTTTGAGATTCACCGGCTGAACCTGTTTGCGCCGCGCAGCCTCGATGTCGACGTCGTCCTCGACCTCATGATTCACGATGTCGATCTCGTGCTGTCCATGACCGGGCGGATGCCGGAGGAGGTCCGCGCGGCCGGTGTGCGCATCCTCTCCGACAAAGTCGACATCGCCAACGTCCGGCTGGCGTTTCCCGGCGGATGCGTGGCCAATCTCACCGCGTCGCGCGTTTCCACGGAACGCGTCCGCAAGCTGCGTCTTTTCCAGCCGCACCAGTACATCTCGATCGACTACGCCAAGCAGGAGGGTGTGGCGATCCGCGTCGGCGGCAACCAGCAGATCGATTTCCAGCCGCTGACGGCGCCGAAGCGGGAACCGCTCGCCGCGCAGTTCGACGCATTCCTCGACGCCTGCGAGCGGAAGTCTCCTCCGGCGGTGGACGCCTCGCAGGCCACCCGCGCGCTGGCGGTTTGTCTCGAGATCCTTGCCAGAATCGAGGAGCACGGGGATACTGTAAAAAAGACTCTAGAGCAGTATGCTGGCTGACGGTCCCGATTTGCGCCTTCTCGGGGACCGGCGGGTGCTGGAAGCGCCGAAGTCCGGATCGGCGGCGCTCGGGTCGCTCGCGGTTCACGCACTGCTTCTGCTGGCGGCGTTCCTGGTTCCCTGGGGCGCGCCTGAGATCCACGCGCGGGCGCCGCTGATCCGGCCGTCGGAGCCGATCACGCTGGTGGCGCCTCCGAGATTGACGCAGACCGCGCCGTCGCGGTCCGAGCCGGCCAAGCAGCTGACTCTGGAGGGCCTGCTTTCCCGGCCTGAACTGCCACAAACGCCCAAGGTCCCCTCGATGACGGCGCCGGCGGCGCCCCGCCGGTTCGAACTTCCCTCCCGCCCCACGCCGGAGCCGCCGCGGCCGGCCATCGAGGCGCCCAGGATCGCCGTCGGCCCCCACGAGCAGGGTGAACTGGTGGCGCGCAATCTGCCGCCGGTGGGCGTGCCCAACATCGCTCCGCCACCCGTTCCGCCGCAGATTCAGGCCGAGGAGAAACCCAGGCTCGCCTTTCAGAAACCCGGGGCCGAGCTCGGGACCCGATCCCCGTCCGGGGCGGCCCAGGCCCGGATCCCGCTGCCGTCGCGCAACAGCATTGAAGAGATGGTCCGGAGTCCGTCGCGGGGCGGCGGAGGAGGCCTGACCGTGGGCGATATCGGCGAGGGCGTCGGCGGCCTTGGCGACGCGATCAACAATCCGGCAGCCCCTCTACGCAATGGTTCCTCCCTCGAACTGCTGTCCGATCCGCAGGGAGTCGATTTCAAACCCTACCTCATCCGCATTCTTTCGACGGTCCGCCGGAACTGGATGGCGGTGATTCCGGAGAGCGCCCGGCTGGGCCGGCGCGGCAAAGTGCAGATCCAGTTCGCCATCGACCGCGGCGGATCGGTGCCCAAGCTGGTCATTGCTTGGCCTTCGGGCACCGAGGCGCTCGACCGGGCCGCCGTGGCGGGCGTCTCCGCCTCCAATCCCTTCCCGCCCCTCCCGGAAGAGTTCAAAGGCCAGCAGATCCGGCTTCAGTTCACTTTCCTCTACAACATGGCCCGCTGAGACCGGGGACGCGGCGCGCCGGCGGCAGGCGCTATCCTGGTTATTCCGGCATGAAAATCCTGGTCGCGATCAAACAGGTCCCTTCGCGCGATTCGCAGCTGTCGATCGGCGCGTCCGGACGATGGATCGATACAACCGATCTGACATCGGAGATCAACGAACCCGACGCCTACGCGCTCGAAGAAGCGCTCCAGATTCGCGACAGGCTCGGCGGCGAGGTCGTGGCGCTTTGCGCCGGCCCGGCCTCGGCGTCGCAGACCATCCGGGAAGCACTGGCCAAGGGCGCCGACCGCGCCGTCCACATCGAAGAGGAGGACCTCGCCCGGTTCGACCTTCCCGGCGTTGCACGGCTCCTCGCCGCCGCCTGCCGGGCCGAGCAGCCGGACCTCATCCTCACCGGCCTCCAGTCCGACGACTTCGGCTACGGACAAACGGGCGTCATCCTCGCCGAGTTGCTCGGCATCCCCCACGCCACCATCATCATGCAAGTGGAAAAGACCGGCTCCGGCATCCGTGTCAAAAGGGAACTCGAAGACGGTTGGTTCCAATGGATTGAACTGCCGTTGCCGGCGCTGCTCACCATTCAGTCCGGCATCAACAAGCTCCGCTACGCCACGCTCATGGGGATCAAGAGGGCGAAGACAAAGGAAGTCCGGAAACTGACCGCGGCGGAGCTGGGCGTCGGCGGCCCCCGCGCGCTCGAACTCGAAAGGCTTTACGCTCCGCACCGCGGCAAGCAGACGGTCATGATCGAAGGCGCCCCGCGCGAGCAGGCCGCGAAGCTGATCGGGATCCTGAAACACGAGGTGAGGGCGCTGTGAGCACGCTGGTGATCTTTGAACGGGGCCGGGCGATGTCCTGGGAGGCCGTCGCGGCCGGACAGCAGCTGGGCGGGCCGGTGTCGGCCGCGGTGATCGGCGGCGAGGGCGGGCTGGCAGGGAAGAAACTCGACCGCGTGTTTAAAATCCGCCACCCGCTGCTGGACCGTTACACCGCGGACGGCTACACGGCGGCCTTCGAGCAGCTCATTGAGAAGCTGCGCCCCTCCCTCGTCCTGATGCCCCACACCTACCAGGTGCGTGACTTCGCTCCGAAGCTCGCCACGCGGCTCGGCCGTGTCCTTGTCAGCGACGTGATCCGTATCGCCCGGTCAGGAGAGCGGACCGTCTTCGTCCGCCAGATGTTTCAGGGCAAGCTCAACGCGGACTACGTCGTGACCGACAGCCCGCCCTGGTTCGCCTCACTCCAGGCCGGCGCCTGGCGCGCGGACCAGGTGGAAGCCGGGACGGCGCCGGTGGAGATCTTCGAGCCCGTCATCGCCGAGGGGGCGATCCGCGCGCGGCCCGGAGAACCGTTCCGCGAGTCCGAACGCGCGGTGGATCTCACCGCCGCCGATTTCATCGTGTCGGTGGGCCGCGGCATCAAGGAGCGGGAGAACATCGCGCTTGTCGAGGAACTGGCGCGGGCGCTCGGCGCGGAACTGGCGGCCTCGAGGCCGATCTGCGACAACGGGTGGCTGCCCATGGAGCGCCAGGTGGGGTCTTCCGGGCAGACGGTGTCGCCGAAGGTCTACCTCGCGGTCGGCATCTCCGGGGCGATTCAGCACCTGGTCGGTATGAAAGGCTCCAAGACGGTGGTGGCGATCAACAAGGATGCGAACGCGCCCATTTTCGAGGTGGCCGACTACGGCGTGGTGGGCGACTTGTTCGAAGTGGTGCCCGCCTTGATCGAAGAGGCGAAAAAGGTCCGATGAACTTCATCGCGGCCGCCGCCGGCACGCTGATCCTGTTTCTTCCCGCTCCGCACGGGCTCTATGTCGCCGCCGACAGCCGTCACGACGGCGGTGATCCCGAACAGGCCGACGAAGCCAGAAAGATCTTCCTGTGCGGCCCCCGCGGCGTCTGCGCGATTTCCGGCGCGCTCCGCCTGACCGTGACGAAAGAAGACGGCTCCAGTGGAGAACTTGATGTCGCCGGCGAACTGGCCAGGACGGCCCGCGACGCGCCGGAGGACGGTCTGGCGGCGTTCGTGGCCCGGCGCATGGACGCGGCGATCCGCAGGTTCTGGGAGGAGAACATGAACGAACCTGTGAGCACGCGGCTCACCGCCCGCCTTCAGGCTCCCTCCGTCTGCACCATCCTCGTCGTCTCGGCGCAGCACGGCCTGGAAACCGCCCGGATGGACCAGATCCAGTTCCCCTTCGAGGAACGCCCCGCCGCCGACGGCGCCTTTCTGCACGAATTGAAGGAGCCCGTCATCCGGCCGGCGGATCCGAAACGGCCGCTGGCGCAGGGAAAGACCGAATGCATGATGATCACCGCCGACACGCCCCCGGCGGTCGAGACGCGCGAGGAGACTCTGGCCACGATCCGCGCTCTTTACGCGCGAACCCAGCTTGACCCCTCCTGCCGTAGCATCATCGGGGGGCCCGTCGACATCGCCGTGATTCTGCCCGACGGGGCGCACTGGCTCCGCCGCAAAGGGCAGCGCATTGCTTCCTCGCCCGGGTGGTCTGCTACGCTGAACGATTGATCCCGTTCCCGCCATGTCGTTCCTGGTTTCGATCCTGTTCAAAGCTCCGCTGATCGTTCTCTCCACCATCTTTATGGGGACCATCTCGGTCCTGACGTCCCTGTTCGACGCCGATGGCCGCAAGCAGCACGCCATCGCGCGCCAGTGGGCGCGGATGCTGGTGGCGATCGCCGGCGTCTCGGTTCGCGTCTCGGGGATGGAGAACATCGAGCCCGGCGCCCACTACGTTTTTGTGGGCAATCACCTGAGCCTGTTCGACACGCCGGTGGTGCTGGCCAACATCCCGGGACAGTTCCTCTTCCTGGTCAACTCCAAGTACGTGAAACTCCCGTTTCTCGGAACGCACCTGCGCCGGAGCGGCCACTTCTCTGTCGACGCGGCCGACACCCGGGCCAGCCTGAAGATCATGACGGAAGCGGCCCGCCGGATCCGGGAGCGCGGACTGTCGGTGCTGCTCTTCCCCGAAGGTTCGCGCGCCCGCGGCGAGATGCAGGAGTTCAAGGAAGGGGCGGCCTACATCGCGATCAAGTCGCAGGCGGCCGTGATCCCGTTCGCCCTCCGCGGCACCCGCGAGGTGCTGCCGGTCGGAAGCCTTCATATCCGGGGCCTCCCGGTGGACTTCGTTCTCGGCGAACCGATCCGCACGGAGGGGATGACGCTCAAGGACCGCGAGCACCTCACGCGGACCATGCGCGAGCGCATCGAAGCGCTGCTCGCCCAGCTTGCAAAGGACACGGCGCGCGCCGCCTGACCGGCCCATGCATCCGGGGTTCGACATCGATAGCCGGGCTGTCAACATCGGCCGCTTGCAACGGGAGCGCTTCGACGTACTCGTCGTCGGCGGGGGCATCAACGGCGCCGGCATAGCCCGTGACCTCGCCCTGCGCGCCCACGACGCCGGCCGCGACCTCCGCGTCGGGCTGATCGAGAAGCGGCAGTTTTCCTCCGGCACCAGCGGCCGCAACTCGCAGCTGATTCATGGCGGGCTCCGCTATCTCAAGAACTTCGAGTTCGGGCTGGTTCGCGAAGCCCTCCGCGAGCGCGCGACGCTGCTCAGGATCGCCCCGCACCTGGTGGAGCCGTTGCCGCTTCTGATCCCCTACTACTCCTGGTCGGACCGCCTGCTCTACGGAACCGGGCTCGCCATCTATGACCATCTGGCCGGCGGCGACAACATCGCGCGCCGGCGTCCGCTCGGCCGGTCGGAAGTGGCCGCGCTCGAACCGGATTTGGCGCGCGAGGGTCTGGTGTCCGGCGCCATTTTCTATGACTGCCGCGTCCACTCCGCGCGGCTGGTGCTCGAGAACATCGCCGACGCCGCCCGCCTCGGCGCGGTCGTCGCCAACTACGTCGAAGCGAAGGGATGGCGGGAAGACGGAGAAGGCTACACGGTCAGCGCGGTGGACGTGCTTACCGGAGCCGACTTCCTCATCCGCACGCGGCTGCTGGCCGACGCGCGGGGACCGTGGGAGGACGGCGGCGGGCTGCGCCTGGTGCGCGGGTCGCACATTATCGTTCCCCGCCTGACGCGCAGCCGGAACGCCATCGCCAGCTTCGGGGCGGACGGCCGCATCATCTTCGTGATCCCGTGGGGTCAGAAGGATTCTGTGTCACTGGTCGGCACCACCGATGTCGATCATGCCGGAACGCCGGACGACGTCCGGATTTCCTCAGAAGAGGTCAACTACCTGATGGCCGCCATCCGTCGGCTGTTTCCCGCTTTCACCGAGCGGGAGCCGCTCGCGGCCTACAGTTCCCTCCGGCCGCTGGTGGCGGACGGCGCCGGTTCCGCCACCGACGCCTCCCGCAAGCATGCCATCCGCATGGAGAACGGAATCCTCCGGATCTCCGGGGGCAAGTACACCACCTACCGCGCGATGGCCGAGGAGGCGGCGGACCTTCTGATGCCTGAAACCCGGGGCGCCTGCCGGACGGCCGTGCGCCCGCTCGGCGGCGGCAGGTCGGAGGCGCTCCGCGAACGGATCGGACCCGTCGCCTACGCCGTCAGGCACGAGATGGCGCAGCGCCTGCCCGACGTCGTTTTCGTGAGCACCTACGCCGGGCACGAGCGCCGGCTTGACCGGGAGGCGCTGCTCGACACCGCCCGGGAGATGGCGGACCTGCTCTCATGGAGCCCCGAGCGCGTTGAGGAGGAGATCGAACTCACGCTGCGCATCGCGCGCCTGCCTTGAACGGCCGAGCGCTACCGGCCCCGCAGGAAGCGCTCGAATTCGCTCCATGCGGCCGGTTCGCCGTGGATCGGAGCGATCAGCCGGACTTCGACGCCGAGCCGGCGGACGTGGTTGGCCAGCGACCAGCCCGGCGGACCCGGCGGGGCGCCGCTCCCCGGATCGAACAGATCGGCCTCGATCAGGATCTTCTCTCCGTGCAGGTACGCCACCAGCATTCCTTCGGCGTGCGCCAGCGGCTGCACGTAGGAGACGTGCAGGTTCCGCGTTCCGTCGGTGATGACGTAGTTCTCGCGCACCGTCTCATACTGATAGCCCTCGGAAAGCTCCGTCGGCGGCATCCGCGACGTCAGATCCGGCGCCAGCAGGCGCGGCGCGTAGTTTAGGACGTCGCGATTGTAGAAGTTCCAGTTTTTCCAGTGCGTGACGATCGTCGCGCCGATGTGCATGTAGGTTCGCAGGCCGCCGATATGGTCGAAGTGCTGATGGGTGTTGACCAGGTAACGGATCGGCTTGCCCGGCATCAGCTTCACGGTCTCCTCGATTACGGCGAGGTTGCGCGCCTCGTCGAGCGGCGACTCCACCACTGCGATGAAATTTCTGAATTCGACCGCCACGCTGTTGTGGGAGGCCCCGCCCATGAGATAAACCCCCTCGCCCAGTTTCCGCGGCTCCACCCGGACCGGATGCCGCGCGTCGCGAACCGCCGCGGGCGTGGCCGCCTCGTCCGGGCAGTAGTTTGGCCGGATATCTTTCATCACTCCGCCGAAGCCGTTGTGGCCTGCCGAGGCGTTGAGGGCGCCGAAATTGTCGTCCCAGCCGTCGTGATGGTGCCAGGTGGTCGGGAAGCGGATGCCTCCACCGAGATCCGCGTACTGGTCGTTGCTGAACTCGTGCTCGTAGTTCATGTCGCCGAGCACCGGGTCCGGGACCCAGGTGTGAACCCGCTGGAGCAGGTTTTGCGAGTTGATTGTTGCGTCAACCCGGTACTTGCCCATCAGGGTGATTGACACGACCCGGACCTTCTCCGGATTGCTCGTGTGGCCGTCCCGGCCGGATTCTCCCAGTTCCCACCGCCAGACCGCCACGGGGTTGGCGCCCGGCATCCGCGCGGCCTTGAGGAATCCGTGGGGGTTGATCCACAGGTCCACTTGCCACCGCTCGGCGTCGTCCGGCGCGGCGGCGACAGGAGGCCCGTCCGGGCCGTCCAGGTGCCAACCGTGTGGTCCGTTGACAAAAAAGATCTGATGGCGGTGCCTCTGAAGGGGCGTTCCGCCTTTCCAGCCCTGCCCGTACTTCCAGGAGGCGGGGTTGAGTCCGGGCTTGCGGTCGAACTCCTCTTTCATGGTCCGCGTCTGCCAGTTCATCGTTCGCGTGTAGTTGAGAAGCGGCTCCCCGCGAGGCCAGTCGACGTTCCAGTTCGCTTCGCGCTGTTGCCCCACGATCCCGGCGTAAGCCTCCCCCCGGATGGTGACGCAGTTCAGCTTGTCCGCCCCGATGGCGTGTTCCGCCGCGCGCAGAATCGGCTCGGGATCGAGATAGCCGGGTCCGTACTGCCCGCGCAGGGCGGCGGACGCCGGCAGCAGCAATGCGGCAAGGAAAACGGAATACCTGTTCATGGAAGGTGCGGAGGACTTCAGTATCGCATTCCGGCCGCCCTGGGCCCGCGCCGCCGCCGCGGCGGGCGGGCAGGTCAGAACAGCCGCATCGTGTAGGCGAAGCGGATGCCGCGTCCGATTTCCGGGGCGCGGTCCTTGATGAACGAGAGGTGGTTGCGGTACAGGCGGTCGCCGAGATTGAACGCCTCCACGCCGAAAACGTGCGCTACGTGCTGCTGCGCCAGCGTGTAGGATGCGTTGACCCCGAACACCGCGTAGCCGGCCGTGCGGGTCTCCGCGCCGAAGGTGCGGGCCTGGTCCCGGGCCAGGCGCAGTTCCGGCCGGACGCTCAGCCCCTTCAGACGGAAATCGAAGCCCGCGCGTCCGCGCAGCGGCGGAATACGAGGCAGCGGCTCGCCGGTTTCCTTGAGCCGGGCGCGAACGTAGTCCGAGCCGAAGTTGAGCCACAGGTATTCGCGGAGGCCCACGCTCAGGGAAGCCTCGGTTCCGGTGAAGCGGCTGTCGGCCTGGCCGTATTCTGCCTCCGGCAAGCCGTCCTCTTCCTCGCCCGTGGGCGCCAGGAAGACAAAGTCGCGGATCGCGTAGTGGAAGAGATTCACTTCCGCCCGGACGCGCCGGGCCTGGTGGCGGAGGGCGAGGTCGATTCCGTTGCTCCTCTCCCTTCGCAGGTTCGGATTGCCGACCTCGAACGTCAGGTTGCCGACGTGCGGCCCGTTGTTGTACAGCTCCTCGAGCGCCGGCGCGCGATAGGAGCTTGTGAAGTTGGTCACGAAGGCCCCTCCCTGCCAGAGCGGGAAGTAGACTCCCGCCGCGCCGGAGAAGCCCGTGAAGGAACGCTCGCGCAGCCCGTCCGGCTTGTACTGCGTGCCCTCGATCCGCCCGCCGAACTGAAGTCGCAGCTTCTCAAGCTGGCGCTCCTGGAGTCCGAACACGGCGAAGACGTTCTGCTTCACCGGCGGCGCCAGCGACTCCTCTCCGGCCGTTTCGTAGTCCCGATGCGACCCTTGGAAGCCGAAGCTCCCGCTCCAGCCTCCGGCCGGCCGCTGCTGAAAGACGCCGCGGTAGGTCGTCTGGTTGTTGTGGAACACCGTCCCGACTTCGGCTCCTTCGAGTTCCCTGTGGCGCCAGTCGCTGTGGTTGATCGAGAGCCGGAAGGTTTCGAAAAACGAGTCCAGGTTCCTCCAGCCTGTGCTGCCGCGGATGTTGTGTCGGCGGAAATCCAGCGCGACGTCCTCGTGCTCTTCCCCTGACTTGGAGAGCGCCTCCTCCTCCTCTCCGTGCCCGTGTCCAAACTCCGAGGCGAACGGGACGCCGTATTTTCCCTCGTCATACCGGTAGCCCAGGTCGAAGAACCACTTTTCACCGTAACGCCCGAAGCCGCCGGAGCTGTTGCTCACCCGGGTTTGCGAATTTTCGATCCTGCCGGACGGCGTGTTGTACTCACCGGTGCGCTGCCCGCTGCCCGAACCCCACAGCAGCCACTTCCCGAGGCCCAGATCGAACCCTCCCGCTCCTCCGCCGTGACCGTTCCCCGTCCCGCCGAACCCGGTGAGGTACCCGCGCAGGCCCTGGTGGGGGTGGCCGTGAAGCTGGTGGTGTCCCGTGACCGCGTTCACCACACCACCGATCGCGTTGCTGCCGTAGAGCAGCGTCGCCGGACCCTTGACCACTTCCAGGCGGTCCAGGCTGGTGGCATCGAGGGACTCGCCGTGGTCTCCCGACTGCGACGAGAGCGTCCCCGTCGGCAGGCCGTCCTGCATGACCAGGACCCGGTCTCCGTCAAAGCCGCGGATGACGGGCCGCGACGACCCTGGTCCGAAGCTGCGCTTGGCCACTCCCGGCTGGTAGTCGAGCAACTCGCCAAGCGACGCTCTGCTGCCCAGCGAGAGTTCGACCGATTCCAGCGACGTGACGGACTGGAAAGATTCCAGCGTCGACTGCTCCTGTCCGCTGGCCGTCACCGTGATCGACTGCCGCAACACCGACACGGCGAGCGCGAAGTCGGCTTGCGCGGACTCTCCGGCCCGGATCGTGACGCTCCTGGATTCGTCGCTCAGCGATTGCAGGTGCGCCAGCACGAGATACTCGCCGGGCGGTATATCCCTGATTTCGTAAGCGCCGTCGTCTCCGGTTTCGGCGGTCCTTCCCAGGCGGCTGAGGGTGACGGTCGCGCCGTGGAGGGGCGCGCCGGTCGAAGCGAGCGTGACCTTGCCTCTCAGCGTTCCGCCGCCCTGGGTCCATCCCGGGAGAGCGGAGGCAAGGAGGGCGGGAATCAGGAGCCAGGACTTCATCGTGTCTCTTCCCCAGTATGGGCTGAGACGGGACCCTTGCCCTACAACATCCCTGTGACCGGACCGTTCCGGCCGGCAGGCGGACCGGAACCGCCGACGAACGGGCCGCCTCCGGGGCTGCTACCAGTTGAGAAGTTTCTGAACTTCGGCCACCTGGCGCTTGCTGACGATGAACTCCTGCTGGTTGTCGAGCGTCAGCAGCCAGCGCTTGCTTGACAGGGGCGCCATCTTCGCCACGTGGGCGAGATTGACCAGCGCGTTGCGGTGGATTCTGCCGAAAGTGGATCCCGCCAGCTTCTCCTGGATGACCTTGAGCGGCTGGGTGGCGCGAAAGCGATTCTTCCGGGTGGAGATCCAGACGGTGTCGCCGTCGGCCTGGAACGCGAAGACGTCGGCGAGGTCGAGCAGGTGGTACTCTTCGCCGAGTTTGCCGACGATCCGCCGCGGGGGCGCCGCGGCGGCGGCGTGGGCCGCCGCTGTTTGAAGACGGGCCAGCGCCTCCGCCGCCGCTGGACCCGGCCCCCGCCGGGACCGCACGCGCTCGACGCAGCGGACCAGGCGCTCGCGCCCGACCGGCTTCAGCAGGTAGTCCGCGGCGCCCTCCTCGAAGGCCCGGATGGCGTGCTGATCGTAGGCGGTCACCACGACGATGGAGGGAACCGCCGGACCCGTGAGGGCTCCGATCACGCCGAAGCCGTCGAGACCGGGCATCTGCAAATCGAGCAGGACCAGGTCCGGCTCAAGGCGGCGAATCTGTTCGAGCGCCTGGCGGCCGTCCTCCGCCTCGCCCGCCACATCGACGCCGGGGATCGATTCCAGTTCCTCGCGGAGGATCCGGCGGGCGATCGGCTCGTCGTCGACGATGAGCGTCCGCAGCGGCGGCGGGAAACTCATGCGGAGACCATCTCCGCCGGGGCGAAAAAGCTCACCCTCGTGCCATCCGGGCTGCTGTCGATCGAGAGCGCGGAACCGGGCCCGTAGCACAGGCGCAGCCGCTGGGCCACGTTGTCCAGCCCGACGCCCGCACCCGAGTTGGTGGCGGTCGCGCCGAATCCGGGGCCCGTGTCGGCCACCGACACGCGCACGCCGCCCGTCTCGTGAACCGCCTCGATCCGGATGGCGCCGCCTTCCACCCGTGCCGACACGCCGTGCTTGATCGCGTTCTCCACCAGGGGCTGGATCGACAGGACCGGCACGCGGCAGTGCCGGGCGGCGGGATCGATGGCGATCTCCGGGCGCAGCTTTTCGCCGAGACGCAGCTTTTCGATGGAAAGATACGCCTCCACGATGCGCATCTCCTCTTCGAGCGGGACGAAGGTTTTCTCCGACCGCAGGAAGTAACGGAACATGTCGGAGAGGTTCAGCAGGATGTTGCGCGCAGCCGTCGCCTGGCGCGGGATCACGCCGTACAGCGTGTTGAAGGCGTTGAACAGAAAATGAGGATGGATCTGGGATTGCAGGGCCCGGAACTCGGCCTGCGACACCAGGCGCTGAATCTCCGCCTCACGGACCTGTTCCACCTGTTCGGCCACGCAAGCCGTCAGCCGTGCGATCGCGTCGAAGTCCTCGCTGAGATACGGCCTCCCCCCGCGGCGCTCGCCCAGCAGAGCGAAGCGCGTGCCGCCATGGGAGAGCCGCACCGGCGCCGCCACCTGGACGCCGCGGTGGACGAGTTCCCTCGATCCCGGCAGTTGCGCCACCAGGGCCGGCGCGATCAGCGAATGCAACGACGCAGGCGGAGAGTCGCACTCGATCAACTGCGCGTTCATGAACTTCGCGATCTCGCCGAACGCCCGCCGCAGATACTCGGACTCGCCGGAACACTGCGAGCGCAGGGCCTGGAGCGCGCGGACCGTTTCCTCGGGATCGGAACGGCGGAAGACAAGCCGCGTCAGGAGCGCCTGGACGTACTCGCGCGCGGCGGCGAACAGGGCGAGAAACAGCGCCGCCCCAAGAACCTGCGCGGCGAACGGACGGCCCGGCAGAAGGCGCGCGATGGCGACGGCGAACACCATCGCCAGAAGCCCGTTGGCGAGGAAGCGGACGAAGGCGTCCAGCAGGACAAAGCGGTAATCCTGCAACAGAATGAAAAGCGCGAGCGGGATCCCCGCGTGGTGCACGGCGAGTTCGGCGGACCATGCCTGATATGTGTGGCCCTCGCCGAAGTGCACGAACGACATCGAGAACAACAGCAGCGCCATCGTCGCCAGCAGCCGCGAGGGGCCCGCCCGCTGATCGCGGTCCTGCGTCCAGAGGGTCCTGGCCGCCGCGGCCAGCGCAAGGCAGGCGAAGCCCGCGGTGATCGCACCCAGGCCGATGCGGTGATAGTCCTGCTGCGCCCATACCAGCTCCACCACGTGCGCCAGCACGGCGAACCCGCTCAGGCCGTAGCCCCCGCTGACGATCGCCGGCCAGCGGTCCATCAGGCTGAGATGCAGCAGCACGGCCGGCAGCAGACTCAGCGCGGAAAACCCGATCGCAGCCAGGATGCGCTCGGCGGGCGTCCCGTGAAGACCCATCGACAGCGCCGCCAGCGACGCGAGGTTCCATGCCAGAGCCAGCGCCGCCGCGGTCATCGACAGGAGGCCTCCGCGTCCCGAAGACAGCCCTCGGCGGACCAGCAGATACAGGAAAATGCCGAAGATCAGCACTCCCGCGCCGTGTCCAAGCGCGTTCACCGCGATCTGTTCGCTGCTTTCCCAGGCCGGCATCGCGAGGTCCTCTCCATGATAGGCCGGGCGGCCCGCCGGTTCGCAATCCCGTTCGAGCTGGCACGGCGCCACCGCTGGCGGCGCGGACGCCCCGGTCAGGCGCGCGCGGACGGATAGTGGACCGCGGCCTGCACGGCTGCCTGCGCCGGGCCCATTCGTCCCGTCAGGTAGCGCCGGAATTCGTCCCTGGTCTTGGACCGCACCAGGCCCTGGAGGACCTCCGCCTGGCGGCGGAACGCCGCCTCCGTGACCGCGTCCGGATTCACCTGCGATGTGAGATGAGCGTGAAGTTCCCGCTGGATCGCGGCTGTTTCCGGCCGGCCCGCCAGATTGCGGAACTCGCCCGGGTCGTCCTTGAGGTTGAACAGCAGCGGCTGGTCGCCCGTGAAGTAGAGATACTTCCAGTCCCCTTTGCGGATCAGGAAAGACCCGGTGCAGTTGCCCTCCGAATGCGATTCGGCGTAAGCGAATCCGGGATGATCTCCGCGCTCTCCGCGGGCCAGCGGGAGCAGGGAGTGGCCCCGAAGTTCCGGCGCCGGCGGCGACCCGGCGGCGTCGAGCAGCGTGCGAACGAGGTCGACATGGCTGACCGGCGTGGTGACGGCCGCCCCCGCGGGAAACCCCGGACCGGCGATGATCAGCGGGACGTGCGCCGCGCCCTCGAGCAGGACGTTCTTGAGCCACAGGCCGTGTTCACCAAGCATCTCGCCGTGGTCGCTCGTGTAGACGACGATCGTGTTGTCCGTCTGTCCGGTGCGGTCCAGTTCGGCGAGAACCTGGCCGATGACTTCGTCGAGTTCGGTGATCAGCCCGTAGTAGGCCGACCGCGCGCGCCGGACGCGTTCGGCGGGAACCGGGGTGGCGACGTTCTTGAAGTTCGCCATCACTTGAAACATCGTGTGGCGCCGCTCGAGGTATCCGTCCGGAATCACGGGCAGCGGCATGGCCGATGGAGGGTACATCGTCTCATATCGGGAATGCGCCTCGAACTTCGGATGCGGCTTGGTGAAGCCGACCCACGCCGCCCACGGTTTGCCAAGCCGCGCGCTGCGCTCGCGCAGGAACCGCATCGCGATGTCCGCCTTCGGCTGGTCGGGCGCGGGCCGGTCCCGGAAGCTGCCGTCGGCTTGCTTTCGCTCCTCGGGCCGGAAGCAGACCGGCGCGCGGAACAGGGAGGTGATGTCGGGCGACTGTGAATGGCCGTGCGAGGTGCCCTCCTCTTCGAATCCGAAATCCCTGTTGATCCACAGGTCCAGCTTTCCGGTCGCCCACGGATGATAGCCGGCGTCGCGCAGACGGTTACCCCAGGACGGCCGGTGCCCGTCGAAGGGAGTGCTGTTGCAGTAGGACCGGACGTCGGAGGCGTACATGCCGGTCATCAGGCAGGCGCGGCCGGGTACGCAGACCGGGCTGCCGCAGTAGGCGTTCCGGAAGATTGTGCCGCGGGCGGCCAGCCGGTCGAGGTTCGGAGTCTTGACGATCGGGTGGCCGGCGGCGCCCATCGCGCGGCCGGTGTGCTGGTCGGAACAGATGAGGAGAATGTTGGGTCGCCGGGTCTGTTGCGCCGGCAGGACGGTGGCGGCGGCGGACGCGGCGAGCTCGCGCCGGGTGAGTTTGCTCATGGTGTTTCCCGTGAGAGCAAGAGTATCACTCCGCGCGAGACGCTGGCGGCCGGCGATCCGCGCCGCGGTCCGGATGGCGGGCCGTCAGCCGAGTTTCGCCTTCAGCAGTTCGTTGACCTTGCCGGGATTGGCCTGGCCGCGGGACGCCTTCATCACCTGGCCCACGAGGAAGCCCATCACGGCGGTCTTGCCGCCCCGGTATTGCTCCACCTGTTTTGGGTTGGCGGCGAGCACTTCGTCAATGATCCGGTCCAGCGCGGAGGAATCGGAAATCTGCCGCAGACCCTCGCGGTCCATGATCGCCGCGGCCGAATCGCCGGTGGCGAACATCCGCGGGAAGATCTCCTTGGCCAGTTTTCCCGAGATCTCGCCGGCGGCGATGAGCTTGACCAGTTCTCCGAGTTTCTCGGCGCTGACCGGCGATTCGGTGATCTCCCTGCCTTCCGCCTTCAGCAGTCCGGCCAGTTCGCCCATCACCCAGTTGGCCGACAGCCGGGGCTCGCCGCTCGCCTTCGCGACCGCTTCGAAATAGTCGCTCGTTTCGCGCGTCAGCGTCAGCACCTGGGCGTCGTACTCGCGCAAGCCGTACTGCTCCACATACCGGCGGCGGCGCGCAGGCGGCAGTTCGGGCATCGCCTCGCGGATCCGGTCCAGCCACGCCGCGCTGATGTGCAGAGGCACGAGGTCGGGTTCGGGAAAGTACCGGTAGTCGTGCGCCTGCTCCTTGCTGCGCATGCTGACGGTCTCGCCGGTGTCGACGTTGTACAGCCGCGATTCCTGCACGATCCGTCCGCCGTTTTCGAGGATCGCCGCCTGGCGCGCGGCCTCGTAGTCGATCGCCATCTTGACGAAGCGGAACGAGTTCAGATTCTTGATCTCGACCTTCGTTCCGAACCCAGCCGAGCCGCGCGGGCGCACAGAGACGTTGGCGTCGCAGCGCAGATGGCCCTTCTCCATGTCGCAAGTCGACACCTCGCAGAACTGCATCAGGAGCTTGAGTTCGGTCAGATAGGCGTAGGCTTCGTCGGAGGAGCGCATGTCCGGCTCGCTGACGATCTCGGCAAGCGGGGTGCCGCAGCGGTTCAGGTCCACGTAGGTGTAGCGGTCCGAGTCGCGGAAGCCGTCGTGGATGCTTTTGCCCGCGTCGTCCTCGAGATGCAGCCGGGTCACTCCGATCCGCTTGTGCGAGCCGTCGGCCAGCGTGATGTCCACCCAGCCGTGTTCGGACAACGGGCGGTCGTATTGCGAGATCTGGTAGCCCTTGGGAAGGTCGGGGTAGAAGTAGTTCTTCCGCGAAAACACGGAGGATTCCCGCACCTGGCAGTTGAGCGCCAGCGAGGCTTGCACGCCCAACTCGACGGCCCGCCGGTTGAGCACGGGAAGGGCTCCCGGCAGGCCCAGGCAGACCGGGCAGACGCTCGTGTTCGGCTGGGCTCCGAAGCCCGTCGGGCAGCCGCAGTAGATCTTCGTGCGGGTGGCCAGTTGCACGTGGACTTCGAGTCCGACGACCGTCTCGTACCGGGCCAGCACGTCCGGCGTCGCGATCACTTCAACGGAGGAGGACACTCTGTTATGTTAGCGCGTGGCGACCTACCGGTCGGCCATCGGAATGAAATTGCGGCGCGGCGGGCCCATGTAGATCTGCCGGGGGCGGCCGATTTTCTGCTCGGAGTCCCCCAGCATCTCCTCCCACTGCGCCAGCCATCCGATCGTGCGGCCGATGGCGAACAGCACGGTGAACATCTCCGACGGAAATCCGAGCGCCTCGTAAATGATCCCCGAGTAGAAGTCCACGTTCGGGTACAGCTTCCGCTTGATGAAGTATTCATCCTCGAGGGCGATCTTCTCGAGGGCGACCGCAACGTCGAGCAGCGGATTCCGGCCGGTCACCTCGAACACCTCGTCTGCCGTGCGTTTGATGATGCGCGCGCGGGGGTCGTAGTTTTTGTAAACACGGTGGCCGAAGCCCATCAGCCGGCCGTCTCCGTTCTTTACCTTCGCGATGAACGCGGGAATGTGATCCGTCGAGCCGATCTCCCGGAGCATGACCAGCACCGCCTCGTTGGCGCCTCCGTGGAGCGGGCCATAGAGCGCCGCCGACGCGGCGGCAAGGCAGGAGTACGGATCGGCGTGGGAGCTGCCCACCATGCGCATGGTCGACGTCGAGCAGTTCTGCTCGTGGTCGGCATGGAGAATGAACAGCACGTCGAGCGCCCGCTCCAGCGCCTCGCTGGGCGCGCGCGATCCGGCGAACAGCATGTGCAGAAAGTTCGCCGAATAGGACAGCTCCGGGTCGGGGTTCACGATCGGCAGCCCGTGAAGGTGCCGGTAGATGAAGGCCGCCACGCACGGCACCTGCGCCATCAGCCGGAAGACCTGCCGGAGCCGGGTGCCGCGGTCGCCGATCCTTTTCGCCTCCGGGTACTCGGTGGAGAGCGCCGCGATGGCGGCAATGAACATGCCCATCGGGTGGGCGTTTCTCGGGAACGCTGCGATGACCCGCTTGACGCTCTCCGGAACCGCCACCTGGGCGGCGATCGAACTCGTCCATTCGGCCAACTGCTCCCGTGTCGGAAGCTCACCGTAGAAAACCAGGTAGGCAGTCTCGAGGAAGCTCGCGTTCTCGGCCAGCTGGTCGATCGGATAGCCGCGGTATTCGAGCACGCCGGCATCTCCGTCGATATAGGTCACGCGGCTGCGGCAGGCGGCGGTGTTCATGAACGCCGGATCGTAGGGCATCAGTCCGAAGTCCGCGGGGGACGTTTTTATCTGGCGCAGGTCAATGGCCCGGACCGTGCCGTCGGCGATCGGGATCTCGTACGTCTTGCCAGTGCGGTTGTCGGTGATCGTGAGCGTCTCGCTCGGCATTCAAAGCTCCTCTGAGTTGGGGGGATGGGCTCGGCGTCTGGAAAGCGCACCGGCGGCATTTAACTTCCTATCTTACCCCGATCCGGTACAAATGGGTCGCCGAACGAAGGAAAATCGATCCAGCCGAGGGCGCCGGCGAGGCCAGCGTCTGTGCGTCCACTTTCGCCGATCCGGCTTGGCGGAATTGGCCCTCGGCGGTGATCACCGTGGTCTCTCCTTCTTCACTCTGAAAGTAGATCCGGCCGGCCGCATACACCGGCGAAGCCGAGTAGTTGCCGCCGATGCGCTGCTGGAACCGCAGCGAACCCGTCCGGGCGTCCAGGCACGTGAGAATCCCGTTGTCGGAGACCATGTAGAGCAGGTCGCCCACGACGATCGGGGAAGGGGTCAGCGGGACGCTCCGCCCGTACCTCCAGACGACATGCGTCGCCGTCACATCACCCGCGCCATCCGGACGCACCGCGAGCAGTTCGGGCCGGTAGAAACCTGTGCACAGATAAACGAGGCCGTGCGCGAACACCGGACGCGGCACGTTGGAGAATCCGTCTCCGTAGGTGACCTGCCACAGTTCGCGGCCCGTCTCCGCCTCATACGACACGGCCCGGTGTCCGCTCGTCGTGATCAGCTGCGCCGCGCCGTTCACCTCGATGACCAGCGGCGTTGAGAAAGCCATCGCCGAGGGACGCTGGCGGTGCACCTTCCACTCCACTTCTCCCGTATCCTTATTGAGCGCGACCACGTACTGCACGTCCGTGCCGTCGCAGGTGAGAATCAACAGGTGCTTGTGGAGGACGGGCGATCCCCCCGTGCCATGGGCGTAGGCGTAAGGCAGGCTCCGCTTCCACAGGACCTCGCCCGCGGTTGTCACCGCCGCTGTTCCGAGCCGTCCGAAGTGGACGTACACGCGGTCGCCTTCGACCACCGGCGTGGGCGAGGCGAAACTGTTCTTTGCGTGTTGCTGGCCGGCGTCGTCATGCCGGAACACCTCGATGTCCCGAACCGCCGCGCCCGTTTCCTTGTCGAACGCGAGCAGACGCAGCGACCGGGCCGGCGACCCCGCCGCGCCCTCGGGCTCGACGGCGGTCGTCAGCCAGACGAGGTCCCCGGCGATGGCTGGCGAAGACCAGCCTCGTCCCGCCACCGGGACTTTCCAGATCACGTTGCGGCCTTCTCCCCACTCGGATGGGAGGGAGGTTTCCGTGGAGAGTCCCTGACCCGAAGGACCTCGGAAAGCGGGCCAGTCCTGGCAATATCCAAGAGCACAGGCCAAGCCGAAGCAGAGCAGCGATCGCATCAGTGACCATTGTCCTCCAGCGCGCGGCCCGGATCTTCTTCCGGCGCCGTGTCTGTTATCCCGTGCTGCCTGCCAGAGCGGCCTGTCCCGCTGCTTTCATGCGCGATAATAGCCGCTTGACCCGCGTCCACGTCCTGCATGCGCACGCCGACAGAGGCGAAGCGGCGGCGATTGCGCAATGGCTCGAAGCGCGGGGCTGCTGCGTCACCAAAGGAGACCCGCTGTCCCGCGCCGACGCCGGTGTCTTCTGTCCGCTGCTGTCTCCGACGTCGGTTCGCGATGGTTGGCCTCCGTTGCCCCGCGGCGTCCGGATCGTGCCGATCGTGCTGCGCGAATGCGCCGTGCCGGGCCGCCTCAGGCCGCTGAACCCGGTCGATGCAAGCGACGGCGTGGCCGAACGGCACGTTCGTCAGGCGATCCTTCACGCGGTGCTCGGCCCTGGCGTCGTTCCGGTGCGGGCGGTCCAGCAGGCACGGCGGGCGTTTGAGGAGAGCCGCGCCGAGGCGGCCCGTCAGGCGCCCGACCCCCTGGAGAACGTCCGCGCGATTGAATCCGTCGCCCGGCTGCCCGTGCAGGAACTCGAAATCCGACTCGATCCGGAAACATTTCCGGCTGAATCCGGCGTGTTTCTGGAATTGCGCCTGCGCCAAGGGACGGTTGAGAAGGAAACCATCTCGTTCCTGTTTGCGCCCTACCGGGAAGGCCGGACCTGGCCGCGCCAGATGGGCTTTCCCGAAGCCCCCTATACCAGCTTCTTCGACGAGGATGCGGCGCGAATCGACGCCCGCCTTTTGTGGCGTGGCGGCGCGTGGCTCCTCGAACAAGTCCTCGACCGGACCGATCTCGGCGACGCCCGCGGCACGTGGCGGATCGTGCTCGACGGCGCCGGCCTCGGTCCGTCGTCGAGACGCGGCCGTGAGAGCGGCGCGGGCAAGCCTCGCGGGCTGGCTCCCCTTGCCGCCCTTGCCGCTTCCGGCATACGGTTCGAACTGATCGAGCATCGGGCCGGAGGGCGCCGCCCGGTGCTGGTGGACCTCAAGCGAACCGACATTCTCCTGACCGTGCACGCCTTCTTTCAAGCTCCCGAGCCGGTCACCCTGCGATTGTTCCAGAGCCGCCACGACCCCTCCGAGCGCGCCGTGCTGGCGCGCCCGCCGGCTTCCGGGCCGCGGCCCGGTGAAAGCGCTGCGGGACTCGGACGTTTCCTTCGCGGTCCCAGTCTGGACGCGACGCACAGCCCCATCCTGCGCGAGGCGATCCTCGGTTTGTATGAGCCGCTCCAGCGCGCGGCGGCCGCCGCGCGCGAACGCGCCCGCCAGCGTGCGCATGCCCTGGTCCGCTCGCGCGAGCCACGCGATCCGCGGGAAATCCGCGCCGCGGCGCGCCTGCACCGGTTGGCGGCGGACCTCGCCGTGGGGCGTGGACAGCTGTCGCGCGCCATCGTCCAGGGCCAGGAGGCCATGCGGCTGCTTGAACCGCTCGTGTTCCGGCCGCGGCCGGAGCACGCCGACGCCTTCGCGCTGTTCCGGCTGGCGCGCCGCGTTGTGGAGTGCTTTCTTGAATTGGACGAACCCGGCGTCGCCGCGGGGCTGGCAACGAACCCGCGAGTGATCGCCGAGAAGCTGCTCGACTCCTCGGGGGCCGAACCCGACTACCGCCGGCTCCTCGCGGAGGCCAACGCGCTGGAGTCGCAACTGGCCGAACTCCGCGGCGACTACGCCGCCGCGCTCCGGCTGCTCGAGGCCCAAGTGTCGCTGCTGCGCGGCCTGTGCCGGCCGTCGAGTCACGCCGCCTGCCTCAAAGACTGGCAACTGGCGTGCGAACAGGCGGTCGCGTGCGCCGGGCGCTGGGGCCTCGCCGGACGCCCGGCCGTCCGTCGCTGGAGGAGGGAGTTGTCCGGCTGCCCGCCCCTGTCCAGCCCGGACTCTCCCGCCTGGTGCGGTCCCGCGAGTCGACGAGGGTGGCCTGTCCGGTTGTTCACGAGCCCGCTGGTTCGCTGCCGTGCGGGAGTTCCGGCGGCGTGGGACTCATATCCGGTCCGGCGCCCGTCGCGCCGGGAGGCGGCGCAGGTCTTCCGCGGCGCGGCGCCCGAGGAGTTCCTCACCGTCACGCTCGTGGAGTCGGCGGGCCGACCCTTCCGGATCTCTCCGGCGGAGGCCGAATTTCCGGCGCCGGAAATGTTTGACGGACCCAAGCCGAAGCTGTTGTCCTGGGGCTCGGAAAGCGACAGCGCGGGCTCGCTGGCGCGCCGGCTCGACGTCGAATGGCTGGCCCTGTTTCAGGGAGTATTCCTGTCGCCGCCTCCCGGCTCCGGCGCCGGGCGCCTTTATGTCCTGTTGGGCCGGCGCGGCCGGCTCTGGTGGCGCGTCGCCCTGTCGCTGCCCTCCGCCTGCCTCCCCGGCGCTCCTGCCTCCATTGTGGAAGTGCAGGATCACGCCCGCGCCGCCGGCGTCTTCGGGCTGCTCGAGTTCCTCTGACCGCGCGCCGCCAACCCGCCTGCCGGACTTACCCTCCGCTTGCGGAGCCCTCCGGCGCCTTGCGGCGCTCCGGAGTGCGCGGCGCCTTGCTGACGAGCCGGTTGGCGCGCCCGCGGACCTTAATCAGATCGAACGCGTCGTAGAGGGCGCCACGAGCCGTGCGCGCCTCGAAGGAAAGCCGGTCTCCGTCGATCCGGATGATCTGGCACAGCTGCGTATCCTCCGCCATCCTCGCCATCTCCGGCCGGGGAGCGACGTTGTACATCTTCGGGCCGGACACGGAAACCACGTAGACCGTCCCCGCCTTGCCTCGGCGGGCGCCGGCGCCGGTGACGAGGTTGGTCCGCCCGTAGCTGTGATCGTGGCCCGTCAGCACGAGGTCCACGCGGTGCTTGTCGAAGACGGGCTGCCAGGTTTCACGAAGCTCCTTGTTGTCGCGCCCTTTCGCCGTCGAGTAGATCGGATGGTGGAAGGTCAGGATCGTCCAGCGGTTCGGATTCTTGCTCAGCAGACCGTCGAGCCACTCCGCCTGCTCCTTCTGCATCCGGTTGGAATCGAGCGCGACCATACGGACTCCCTGGACATCCACGTAGTAGTTGGTTTCCTCGAGTCCTTTCACGCCGTTCTCCGGCAACGTGAACTGCGGGCGCCAGTTCGCCGTGATCGTCTTGCTGTTGCCGACCATCCTTCCGTACTCGTGGTTGCCCGGAACCGGGAAAGACACCACGCTCCGGTTGATCCAGCCAGCGGCCCGGTGCCATTCGCCCCACTCGGCGTCCCGTTCGGCGCGATTGATCAGATCGCCGGCGTGGATGAGGAAATGCGGCTTCCCCGCCTCCATGAATCCCTGCCGGATCAGGCGCGACCAGAGCGAATAGATGTCGTTTTGGGCGTCCCCCACGTAGATGAAGGAGAGCGGCGCCACTCCGGCTTCCGCCGTGCGGAACTGGTTCCACTCGCTCCAGTTGAACCCGTCGCCGACGCGGTAGACGTACTGCCGGCCAGGTTGGAGTGAATCGAAGACGGCCGAATGGTAGCTCGCTTCCGACAAATCGGTTTTGAGGCGTTCGCTTGTGACCGGGACGGTGCGGGCCTTTTTGACGAACCCGGGGCCGTCTTCCGCCTCGGCGATCTGCGCCACCGGCCGTGTAACCTCCACGCTGGTCCGCCATGTGACCGCGGCTGAACTAGCGGGGTCTCCCGCCCAGGTCAAAATCACGCGGTCCGGGATGAGAGTCGGCCGGTGGTCGTCGGCTTCGCCGACCTTCGGGTCCTTCGCCGCGGGCATGCGCCACAGGGCCACGGCGGCAAGGATCGTGAACAGAAGAACTGGAAGGCGGCGGTGCATGCACCCAAGGTATCACTCCCGTCCCGGCGCCGTCACAGATCCTTGAAGACGTTCCAGAGATTCTGCTTGCACTCGATGCCGATGCCCGGCGCGTCCGGGATCTCCACCCGGCCGTCGTGGACGGGGAATGCGTCCGCGAATCCGCCAAACGGCTGAAACACGCCGGGGTACGACTCGTTTCCATGCAGGTGGAGTCCGGCTGCCAGGTGCAGCGCGAACTGATGGCCGCCGTGCGGAATCGAGCGCCGCGACGACCACCCGTAGGCTTCCATCGCGTCGAGGATCCGTTCAAACTCCACCAGTCCGTAACTCAACGCGGGATCCATCTGGAGAAAGTCGCGCTCCGGGTCGAGCCCGCCGTAGCGGAGCAGATTGACCGAATCCTGTACCGAGAAGAGGTTCTCCCCCGTGGCGATGGGATTCTTCGAGACCTCCGCCACTTCGGCCAGGATCTCGAAGTCGAGCGGATCGCACGGCTCTTCATACCACATCAGGTCGTAGTCGTTGAGCGCCTCGGCGTAGCCGACCGCGGTCTCCAGGTCGAACCGGCCGTTGGCGTCCACCGCCAGCCGCTGTCCCGGTCCCAGCAGGCCCAGCGCCGCTTCGATCCGCTTGCGGTCTTCGTCGAGCGGGACTCCGCCGATCTTGATCTTGACGGCGTTATAGCCGAGGGCGAGGTACCCCGACAGTTCGTCCAGTAACGAGGGAATGTCCTTGCCCGGATAGTAGTACCCGCCGGCCGCGTAGACGAAGACATGTTTGTCCGGCTGCCGGCCATCCCGTTCCGCCAGGAGAGCGTAGAGGGGCTTCCGGCGGGCTTTGGCGGCCAGATCCCAGAGAGCCATGTCCAGGGTCCCGACGGCCACCGACCGCTCCCCGTGTCCGCCCGGTTTCTCATTTGCCATCATGATTTTCCAAGCCTTCGCCGGGTCAATGTATCCGTCCGCCTCATCGAGCAGAGACGCCGGGGCGGCGGCCATCAGCCGGGGGATCATCCGGTCGCGCAGAATGCCGCTTTGGGCGTAGCGGCCGTTGGAGTGGAATCCGTACCCCGTAATCCCTGCATCTGTATGAATCGCCACGGCGGAGGCGGTCATCTCAGAGAAACTGATATATGCGTTGCTGATTTCGCTGCGGATCGGAACGACGGCGTCGGCGATGCGGGTGATTTTCATTGATTAAGGCTATTGTACGCATCGTGTGATGCTGCGAAACTCAATATTTCAGGCTGGCCGTGCACAAGGCATAACCTCCTGGACTAAAATAGCGTCTGTTACGTAGAACGGCGTGGGTGCGTCCGGCGGCTGGAATTGCAGCCGGGCGGGCCCGGAACCGCGATTGGGAGCGAGAGGTAACCCAACATGCAACTGCCGAAGACATCTCCGGGATCGATTCCGCCCGTTCCGCCGGCGGCGCCGCCGACGGTGAAGGCTGTCCGGGAGGAGGAGCCTCCCCGGTCGCGAAAGGGGCTTTGGACTCTTCTGTTTCTGGTCGCGGCAGGCGCGGCCGGAACGTGGTACTGGACTAGCCGGTCGGAGGCGCGGCGCCAGGAGGCGGCCGTGGCCAGCGCGGTCAGGACGCAGGCCGCCCGGCCGGGCGGCGTCTCGATGATCCTGCGGATCACGGGCACCACGGGGGCGGAACGCTACTCGTCGATGCTGACGCCCCAGATGCGCGGCAGCCGCAGCGGATTCGGCCGCAGCGGCGGCTCCGGCTTCTCCACATCGACTCGCGGCAGTTCGGGAGGCGGCAGCAGCCGCGGCGGCAGTTCGGGAGGCGGCTCCGGCGGCAGTTCCGGTGACAGCGGCGGCTCTTCTTCTTCCTCGAGCTACGGAATGACAGCCAGCAGTACCGGATCTTCGTCTTCCAGCACGTCTCTTTCGAGCACTTCCTCAACTTCGACAGCCGGCGGCGGCTCATCCGGAGGCACGATGTCCCGTTCGGCGACGCAGAGGGCCGCCACGACCGGGCGGATCAGCTCGCGATCGACCTCCACGAGTTCCCGGACGTCGTCTCAGCAGGCCGTCAGCAGCGCTCTCGGATCGGGCCTCGGGTCGACCGCCGACAGCCTGCCGGGAGGCAGTTCCGGGCCGTCCAGCGTCGGCTCGGTGAGCGGGCGCGGGTCGAGCGGCGGAGGCGGCGGTGACTTCATGCTGGTTCTTCAGGACGCGGCCAAGCCCGGTTCGGTCGTGAAAAAGGGCACGCCGGTCGCCGAGTTCGACCGCCAGTACATGCTGACGCGCCTCGACGACTACAAGGCGGGCGTCGCGCAGAGCGAAGCGGCATTCAAGAAACTGCTGGCCGAAATCGACGTTAACAAGAAGGCGCACGAGCAGACCATCGCCGTGGCCCAGGCCGAGTACGACAAGGCCCTGATCGACATGAAAACGCTTCCCGTGCGCTCCGCCATGGACGCCGAGCGCCTGCGGCTGGCGCTCGAAGAGGCCCAGGCGCAGCTCAAGCAGCTCAAGGACGAAGTGAAGTTCGTCGACTCCGGGCAGAAGGCTGAACGGCGGATGGCCGAGTTGCAGGTCGACCAGGCCAAGGTGGAACTCAAGAGGGCCGAGCAGAACGCCGAACGCATGGTGATGAAGGCGCCCATCGACGGCATGGTTGTGATGCAGAACATGTTCCGCGGCGCCGATTTCGACCAGATCAAGGTGGGCGACCAGCTTTATCCGGGCATGATGTTCATGCAGATTGTCGACCCCAGTTCGATGGTCATCAACGCCACCGTGAGCCAGGTGGATGTCGACAAGCTGCGGATCGGACAGAAGGCCACGGCGCGGTTCGACGCCTTCCCGGGTCTGGAACTTCCGGCCCGCGTGCACGCCATCGGCTCGGTGGCCAAATCCGCCCGCTACCGGCCGGACTGGGTCAAGGAACTGCCCGTTGTGCTCAAACTCGAGAAGATGGACCCTCGGGTGATCCCCGATCTCTCCGTGAGCTGTGACGTCGTCCTCAGCTCGGCCGACGCGGAGGCGAACGTGCCGCGCGAGGCTGTGTTCACTGAGGACTTCGGCGGAGGCAAAGAGCCGGTCAAATACGTCTGGGTGCAGCGCCCCGGCGGCCAGGGATGGGAGAAGAGGCAGGTGGAACTCGTCCTGGTCAGCAACACGCACGCCGCCGTGGCTAGGGGGATCAAACCGGACGAAGTCGTGGCCCTCGAACCGCCGCCTGACGTCGGTGCGGCGAAAACTTCGTCGTGAGCAAGGTTCCAGCCTGGAGGTAGGGGATACATGGCATCGAAGGATCTGAAGCCGAAACACCGGATCGGGATGGCGGGCCGCAGCAGGGCGCGCCGCATCGTCACCTGGGGCCTCGTCTTGGCCGCCGCCGGAGGTGGCGCATTCGCCGCCTACCGGTATACCTCCAAGACGGTGGTCGAAATCCCCACCGTCCGCGCGCGGAAAGGCGAATTCGTCATTTCGGTGAAGACGCGCGGCGAGATCAAGAGCAATAACTCGGTGATCCTGGCCGCCCCCCAGGTGCCGGATCCGAAGATCACCAAGCTCGCCGAATCCGGGAAGCTCGTCAACAAGGGCGACGTGGTGATCGAGTTTGACGCCGCCCAGCAGGAGCAGTACTACATCGACCGCTCCACCAGCGTCAAGACGGTGGACAGCGAAATCGTCCAGCTCAAGGCGACCCAGCGCATCACCGACGAAATGGACGCCATGAACCTCATGACCCGCCAATACGACGTGGAGCGGGCCAAGCTCGAAGCCAGCAAGGCGGAAGTGGTCTCCAAGATCGAGGGCGAGAAGAGCCGGATCGACGTCGGAATCGCCGAGGGCGAACTCAATCAGCAGAAGGTCACCATCAACTCCCACGATGTCGCCCAGCAGGCCGACATCGACCGCCTCGCCCAGAAAAAAGATAAGACCCTGCGAGACCTTGACCGCGCCAAAGGGTATCTCTCCAAGATGGTGATGCGGGCGCCGATCAGCGGGTACGTCAACATCCTGCCGAACTTCCGCACCCAGGGCTCGTTCGGCTCCTCACCGCCTCCGTTCAAAGAAGGCGACCGCGCGTGGACCGGCGCCGCCATCGCCGAGATTCCCGACCTGTCCTCGATGCGCATCGAGCTGAAACTCGACGAAGTGGACCGGGGCAGGCTGCAACTCGGCCAGACCGTCCGCATCCGCGTCGACGCGCTCCCCGAGAAGGAACTGATCGCCGAACTCGACTGGATCAGCCCCATCGCGGCGGTCATCTACCGCGGCATGGGCCTCACCGAAAAAACCTTTCCGGCCCGCGCCACTCTCAAGACGCTCGATCCGCGGCTCCGTCCCGGGATGAGCTCCTCGGCCGAGATCCTCATCGAGACGCAGCCGAATGCGATCATGATTCCGGCGCGGGCGAGCTTCGTCAACCGCGGCAAACCTTCGGTCTGGGTGCAGCGCGGCGCCGGCTACCAGATTCGCGCCATTGAAGTGGGTAAGCGCAACGAGACCGATATCGTTGTGCTCAACGGGCTCAAAGAAGGGGAGACGATCTATCTCGAAAACCCCGTCGAAGCAGCCAGGCGGGCCAAGAAGCTGTAAGGGCCGGAATTCATGAAGAAGTCAATCATCCGTCTGGCGGTTGTCGCCACGCTGGCGGCGGCCGCGTGGGCCGGCTACACCGCCTACAAGAAGATCCCCCAAGTCGATCAGGCGACCCTTCCGATCGCGAAAGTGCGGCAGGGCGACGTGGTTGTCCGGACGTTTGCCCGCGGAGAACTGCGCGCCGTCCGTTCCGCGACGCTGACCGCGCCAAACCTGTTTGGAACCGTCCAGGTGACCAAACTCGCCGCCCTTGGGGCGTTCGCCCGCGAGAAGGATCTGATTGCCGAGTTTGACGATTCAGAGCTGCTTTCGCGCCTCGAGGAAAAGGAACTCGAAATCGAGCAGATCGACGAGCGGATCAAGAAAGCCCAGGCCGACCTGGCTATCCGCGACAACCAGGACCAGGTGGAGCTGCTGCGCACCCGTTATTCGGTCCGGCGGGCTGAACTCGAGGTCAAGCGCAACGACATCATTTCGGCCATCGACGCCAAGAAAAACAATCTGATGCTGGAGGAGGCGCGGCGGCGACTCAAGCAGCTTGAAAGCGACATCAAGTCCCGGCGGGAACAGGCGCAGGCCGAACTCGCCGTGCTGCGCGAGCAGAAGAACAAGGCGCTCGTTGAACAGAACCGGGAGAAGCTGCGGCTCAATCAGGTGAAGGTGCTGGCCCCGATCAGCGGCCTGGTGGCGATCAAGCAGAACCGTGGCGGCAGCTTCTTCTCGTTCGGCCAGCAGCAACCGGACATCCGGGAAGGCGACCAGTTGCAGCCGGGCATGGCGGTGGCCGAGATTCTGGACCTTTCCGAACTCGAAGTGCTCGCCCGCGTCGGCGAACTCGACCGCGCCAACCTCCACGAAGGCCAGGACGTCCTTATCACGCTCGACGCCATCGCCGACAGAAAGCTCCACGGCAAGATCAAGTCGCTCAGCGGAACCGCCAGCGCGAATGTGTTCTCAAGCGACCCGGCGAAGAAGTTTGACGTCGTCTTCTCGATCGACATGCAGCAACTGCTCAAGGTGCTCGGCGCGACTCCGGAGCAGATCGCCCGCGTGATGGCGACCGCCGAAGCCAACCGCAAGAAGGCGCCCGCCGCCAATCCGATGGCGATGATGTTCAGCGGCGGAGGGTTCCCTGGCGGCGCTCCCGGGGGAGGATTCCCCGGCGCAGGAGGCGCGGGAGGATTTCCCGGCCCCGGCGGCGGACCCCAGGGTGGCGGCGCCGGCGGATTCGGCGGTCCGGGTGGGGGCGCCGGGGGAGCGGCCGGCATGGGCATGCGGCCGGGTGGCGGCGGAATGTTCGGGGGCGGCGGCGCCACCGGCGGGATGACGCCCGAGCAGATGACCAAGATGCGGGAGGCCATGCAGAAGGCCCTCGGCGGCAAAAACATGCAGGACCTGACCCCCGAAGAGCGGACCAAGGTCTTCGCCAAGGTCAGGGAGGAACTCGAGAAAGCCGGCATCCAGATGCCCGGCCGCGGCGAACGCAAGGGCGGGGAACGCAAGGCCGGAGAAGGCAAAGCCGGCGAGAGCGGCGGCGAACGCAAGGGCGGCGAAGGCGCCGAACAGGTTGCCGAAGGCGGGCGCCGGCGGCGCGCCGAAGGCGGCGAAGCCAAGGGCGGCGGACGCCGCGGAGGCGAGGGCGGTCCGGGGGGCGGTCCGGCCATGGGCATGGGCGGCGGGCAGCAGTTCAGCGCCAAGGACCTCGAAAACGCCAAGCTCCCGCCTCCGCCGGAAGAGGACAGCCAGCTCGACGTGCTGCTTCGCCCCGGACTGCTCGCCGATGTCGAGATCATCGTCGAGAAGGTGCCCAACGCGATCTACGTCCCCGCTCAGGCCGTCATCCAGAAAGAGGGCAAGTATATCGTCTATGTGCGCGACGGGAAGCGGTTCAACGCGCGGCCCGTCAAGGTCGTCAAGAGAAGCGAAAACGTCATGATCATTTCCGAAGGCCTGAAGCCCGGCGAAGAAGTCGCCATGCAGGATCCGGACGCCAAGCCCTCCGACCGGAAGGGCAAAGGCGCGACGCCCGGCGGAGGAGGCGGCGGTGCTCCCATGCTGCCGACAGGAAAGAAGGGGTAAACAAGCTCATGGCGGTTCTCTCGGGCGTTCTTCCGGAAATTCAAATGGGGCTCACCAGCCTGCTGGTGCACAAGCTCAGGACCATGCTGACCATGCTCGGCATGATCTTCGGCGTCGGCGCTGTCGTGGCGATGCTGGCCATCACCGCCGGCTCGCAGAAGGCCATGCTCGAGTCGATCGACCTGCTTGGCGTCAACAACATCCTCATCGAAGCCAAGGAGGCCGTGGACCGCAACGAGTTGCAGGCGCGGCGGCAGATCTCGCCGGGCCTGACATTCCGCGACTTCCGCGCCATCGCCGAGAACGTACCCGGCATCGCCGCCCTGACGCCGCGAAAGCGGTTCAAGCCGCAGAAGGTCGTGCCCAAGACGGCGCAGGAGCCGCCCACGCTGATCGGCGTCGAACCCTCCTACATCGAGATCCAGAATCTTAAGATCGTCGAGGGCCGCTGGTTCACCGAAGAGGAGAATCGCGACTCGGTTCCGGTCTGCGTCCTCGGCGAGTCGGCCAAGGTGAACCTGCTCGGCTTCGACCCGGCCGTTGGCAAGTATGTCAAGATCAACGACACCTGGCTTCAGGTCATCGGCGTGCTGGCGCCCCAGGCCAGCGTCGACACCGAAGTGGAGGGACTCGAGGTCGTCAACCGGAACAACCTGGTGATCAGCCCTCTCAACACCGTCATGCGCCGGTTTGAGGACAACAACAGCTACCTCAAGGACGAGATCGACGGCATCTACATCAAGGTGCAGGACGGCACGGACTCGGTGGAGACCTCCAATGTCGTCACGGCCATCCTCAATGCGACCCACAAGGATGCCGGCGACTACACCGTCGTCGTCCCCGCCGGTCTGCTCGAGCAGAAGCAGCGCACCATCGCCATCTTCCGCATGGTCATGATCTCGATCGCGAGCATCTCGCTTCTGGTGGGCGGAATCGGAATCATGAACATCATGCTGGCCACGGTCCTTGAGCGCACCCGCGAGATCGGAATCCGCCGCGCCATCGGCGCCCGCCAGGCCGACATCATCCGTCAGTTCCTCACCGAGGCGACGCTGATTTCGATGCTCGGCGGACTGATGGGCGTCATCTTCGGCGTGGCGCTGGCCTGGCTGATCGGAACCGCGGCCGGCTACGCGACCGAGGTGACCACGTTCTCCGTCGTTCTCGCCTTCTCCTTCTCGGTGGGCATCGGCCTGCTGTTCGGCATCTACCCGGCGATGCAGGCGGCCAAACTCGATCCGATCGAAGCCATTCGTTACGAATAACAATGAACCTCTTCCCACCCCTTTTCCGCAGGACCCTGTTGTCCGCCACGGCGATCACGGCGGTCGCCGCGGCGCAGCCGATCATGCCCACGGCCGGGGAGTTGATTTCCGCTCCCAAGTTCCCGCAAGGCGCGTATTTCCGCCAGTACTTCGGCCGCGACATTCCGCGCGTCGAACTGATGCCTCCCGTGCGCCTTCAGGACTTCATGGTGGGGGATCACCTCGAGTTGTCTCTCCGCGGCTACCTTGAACTCGTTCTCGCCAACAATACCGAAATTCAGATTCAGAAGCTGACGGTGGAGACCTTCAAGAACAACATCACCGGAGCCTTCGGCCGTTTCGATCCCATCTTCACGACCTCGTTCCAGGCCACTCGGCAGCAACAGCAGGCCAACACCATCCTGGCCGGCGCCAACGAGCTGAGCACGTTGAACCAGCCCTTCCAGGCCGCCTACCAGCAGACCCTCGAAAGCGGCACCCAGTATACGGTCGGCTTCGGCGCCACCAAGTTTTCCACCAACGATTCGTTTGCGACCTTCAATCCGTCGATCAACTCAAACCTCCGGCTCACCTTCACCCAGCCGCTCATGCGCGACCGCGGCGCCGCCGTCAACAGGATCCCGATCATGCTGGCCCGCTCCCGCTACCGGCAGGCCGAATACAACGTGCAGGACCAGTTGCTGCGCATCATCGACGCCGCCGAACGCGCCTACTGGGCCGTGATCGAGCAGCGGGAAGTGCTCCGCGTCAACGAGGGCGCGCTCCAGGTCTCCGGCGAGATCCTCAAGCGCAGCCAGCGCGAACTCGAACTCGGCGCCATCTCGGCCCTCGAGATCTTCCAGCCTCAGCAGAACTACGCCTTTTCCGAAATCGCCGTCACGCAGTCCCGCTACAACCTCCAGCAGGCCGAGGACGCCCTGCGCCGCCAGATGGGCGCCGATCTCGATCCCCAGTTCCGCAACGTGCCGATCGTGCTGACCGAATCCACGCTGCCGCCAAGCGACGAGCGCCCGCTCGACAAAGAGCAGTGGGTCGAGATCGCCTACCAGAAACGCCCCGACCTCAAGGCTGTGCTCCAGAACTTCGATATCGACGACCTGCAATACCGCCAGGTGCGAAACAGGCTGCTCCCGGATCTCGCCCTGACCGGCACCTACATTTCCTCCGGGCGCGGTGGAAACTTCATCCCCCGCCAGAATAACCTCGGCTCCGGCGTGTCCGTCGCCAGCCGCCTGGTCCCCGGCGGACTCGGAGACGCCCTCCACCACGTCTTCGGATTCGACTTTCCGACCTACACGATGGGTCTGACGCTCCGCCTGCCCCTCCGCGACCGCCAGGCGCAAGCCGACCTCGCCAACGCGGTCATCGCCAAGCGCCTCGATACGCTCCGGGCCCGCAACACCGAGCAGCAGATCCGGCTCGAAGTGGCCAACGCCGTCACCCGCGTCGAGAGCAGCCGCGCCAGCGTGAAGCAAGCGCAGGTGGCGCTGGACTTTTCGATCAAGCGGCGCAACGCCGAACAGCAGCGCTACGACCTCGGCGTCAGCACCATCTTCCTGCTGATTCAGGCCGAGCAGGACCGCAACCGCGCCGAAGGCGACCTGGTGACCCGCTCCGTTCAGTACCGCCGCGATCTCCTCAATCTCCTCCGCGTCTCCGGCACCCTGCTCGAAGAGCGCGGCATCGCTACGAACTAGTCCCGGCCGGGACTAGGCGATCTGCACGCGGTCCATCGCCAGGAACTCCCGGATGTGCGGATGATCGCTCTCCTCCAGGCTGGAAACCTGCCCGAAGTAGATCACGCGGCCGTCGTGCAGGAACACGACCCGGTCCGCGACCAGCCGCATCAGGTCCAGGTCGTGCGTCACCACCACCGACGTCAGGCACAGTTGCTTCTTGAGCCTGAGCATCAACTGCCCGAGATGATCGGACATGATCGGATCCACCATTGTCGTCGGTTCGTCGTAGAGGATGCACTCTGGCTGCGCGGCGAGCGCCCGGGCGATGGCCACGGCGCGCTTGTATCCTGTGGACAGGTCGCTCGGGTAGGCTTCGGCATACTGGTCGAGGTCGACCATCTTGAGCAGCCCGTGAACGATCTCCTCGCGGTTGTCCTCGTTGTAGTCCTCCCGCAGCTCGAGCGAGAACAGGATGTTCTCGGCTATGGTCATCGAGTCAAACAGCGCGCCGGACTGGAATACCATCGTCACTTTCTTCCTCACGCGCCGCAACTCGCTTTCGCCGGCGTCGGTTACATCCAGGTGCGAGACGATCACGCGGCCCTGGTCCGGCTTTTGAAAGCCCATAATGTGTTGCAGCGAGACGGACTTGCCGACGCCGCTCCGCCCGATGATCGCCACCGTCTCCCCTGCGCGAACGTGAAAACTGACGTCGACCAAAACCGGTCTGTCGAACGTCTTATACACGTTGCGGAACTCGATATAGTTCGGGAAAAGCTCAGCCATGGAAGCGCGCCCAGTCCTCCGGAGTGTTGAGATTAGCCGTCAATAGATCATTATCCAGCCTGAAATGAAATACTTGCAAGTCTCTCAGCGCGTCCGTGATCTTCCTGACCCCGGCGTCGAGCGCGGCGCTGACCGCATCGAGGCAACTGGCCCTGTAAACAGCCGCCAGCGGCTCCGGCCGGCCGGAAGGCCCGACGCAGACAAGCGCGTCGGCGCCGGCGCGGTCAGCGGCGTCGATCCAGCCCCGCATGTCCCGGGCGCGCAAGCGGGGCATGTCACAGGCCACGATGAGGTTCCACTCGGCCCGGCTGGCCGTCAGCGCGGTCTCGATCCCGCCCAGGGGGCCGGCGCCGGACCGCAGATCGGCGATCACGTCGAAACCCATGCGCGCATAGCGATCCGGCCGCCCGACCACGACCACCGACCCGGCTGCGGCGCGGACCTCTTCCGCAATGCGCTTCAGAAGCGGCGCCCCGCCTGCGTCCAGCAACGCCTTGTCCACACCCATGCGGGTACTGCCGCCCCCGGCCAGAACGAAACCGGCCGACTTTTCGATCATGAGACAATTATGATATTGGATTTCAAGGCTTTCGAGCCTATAATCAATTTGAACAGAACGCTGCGGTTCTGTTTGGCGGCGCTCATAACGGCTAGTACTGTCCTGGTCGCCGCAGCGGGGGAGAGTAGGGCGGAAGACCACGCCTTGGTGAAGTCGACGGTGCTATCAGACAGGCGGACTGGGAGACTCGTGCGGCGCATCGTGCTGACCGAAAATATCATCGAACCCCGAATCCTGGAACCTCGGCCCGTGGCCGCCGCCGCTCCCCCAAAGCGCCTTCCCGCCCCGCCGCCCGCCGCTATCGACCACGTCGTGCGGGAAGTCGCCGCCGCCAATCAGGTGGACCCACTGCTGGTGCACGCCATCATCCAGGTCGAGAGTGCGTACAATCCGTATGCTGTCTCTCCCAAGGGCGCCGAGGGGCTCATGCAGCTGATTCCGTCCACCGCCCGCGAGATGGGCGTCCGGAACAGTTTCGATTCGCGGCAGAATATCGAAGGAGGAGTCCGGTACCTCCGCCAGTTGCAGAACAGTTTTGCCGATCTACGTCATGTCCTGGCCGCCTACAATGCGGGAGAGGCGGCCGTGAAGCGGTACGGCGGGATTCCGCCGTACGCGGAAACGCAGGAATACGTTTACAAGGTCGGCCGTAGATTGGGCGAGCTACGCCGCAGCCAGCGTCCGCAGAGCGATCGCGCCGCAGTGGCCGGGCCCCCGCCCGTCGAGCCGGGGGAACCTGTTCATCGGCCGCTGGAGGCGTCCGTGGACAGCGATGGCAGGCTAACGATGCGAACGAGGTGAGTCGTCTGATGTCTCTTGGCGTGAAGCGTATACATCTGCTGTCCGCCCTGGTTTTCCTCGGCGGTCTGGTCCCCGGGGCGGGCGCAAGCGTGCTGCGCGACGTCCGGTTCTGGACCGTGGGGGATGTGACCCGCGTCGCCCTGGAGACGACAGAAGAGGTGGAGTACCGCCAGGACCGGATCGGGAACCCGGACCGGATTTTCGTTGACCTTTTCGACGTGCAGCCCCTGAAGAGCTTCCGTGGTCTGGCCTATACGGTGCCAGTGGGAGACGGCCGGGTCCGCCAGATCCGCGTCGCCGTCAACCAGGCCGGCGTCACGCGTGTCGTGCTGGACCTGGACGCTCCGGTGACCGTCTCGACCACACGGCTGACCAAGCCCGACCGGATCGTGCTCGAGTTGCGGGCGCGGGCGGCGGGCGCTGTCAGCGGCGGACCCGCGCCGCCGGCCGCTCCGCCGTCCGTCGAAAGCGATCCTCCGCCGCGGCCCCGCCTGGCGGCCAAGCCGTTCGTGCCGCCTCCGGTCCCCCTGCGGAAGCCTTCGGCGCCGCTTGCCGTCAACCCGGCGTCTCTCCCCCGCGTGACTTTGACCGCCGCCGCACGGCCGCTGCCGGTCTTCGCGAGCCCGGTCCTGCGTGTCTCCCCTCCTCCCCGCCCGGCATCCGACGCGGCGTCCGCGGCGGCCCGTCCGGATCCGGTCCGGAGCGGACTGCTTCGCCGCGAGGAGGACACACGGATTCCCCGGGCCGCGCAACAGAACCGCGGCGGCAACCGGTCGCTGACCCGGGTGCTCGGGTTGAAGCTCGGCCGCGTCGTGCTCGATCCCGGCCATGGCGGCGCGGATGAAGGCACGCACGCTCCCGGCGGACTGGTCGAGAAGGAACTGGTCCTGGACGTGGCCCTGCGGCTCGGCAAACTGCTCGAAGAGAGGCTGGGAACCGAGGTGATTTACACGCGAACGGACGACACGTTCGTTCCCCTCGAGGTGCGGACCGAGATCGCCAACCGGAAGAACGCCGACCTCTTTCTCTCGATTCACGCCAACTCGTCCCCGGTGCGGTCGGTGGCGGGAGTGGAAACCTACTATCTGAACTTCACCGGAAGCCGTGTCGACATGGAAGTGGCGGCGCGGGAAAACGCCGGCTCGGAGCGGACCATCGGCGAGTTGTCGGACCTGCTGCGGAAGATCGCGCGGCAGGACAAGCAGGATGAATCCCGCGAGTTTGCCGCCCGGATCCAGGCCGCGGCCTACGAACTTTCGGCGCAGACCAACGGCCGCATCCGGAATCGTGGGGTCAAGGCCGCGCCGTTCGTGGTGCTCATCGGCGCCGAGATGCCTTCGGTGCTCACCGAGATCGGCTTTCTGACCAATCCGCGCGAGGAAGCCAACATGAAGAAGCCTGAGCACCGCCAGCGGATGGCCGAGGCTCTCTACAAGGGCGTCTACCAGTACGCGCAGTCGCTCAGCCATTTCCGCGTGGCGCGCACGGCCGAGGACTGACCGGGGCGGACGGCCCGAGGGATCACTTCCGCTCCAGGTAATCGAGTACGAGCGCGGTCATCGTGCGGACGCCCACGGCGATGCTCGCTTCGTCGGCGTCGAACTCCGGCGTGTGCACCGCGGCTGTGATGCCGCGGGCGTGGTTGCCGACTCCGAGAATATAAAAGAACCCGGGAATGACCTTCTGGTACAGGGAAAAGTCCTCGGCGCCCATCAGGGGTTTCCGGACCTTGACGTTGCCCGCGCCGGCCACGCGCCGAAGCACGCCCGCGCTCCATTCGGCCAGCGCGGGGTCGTTGTAGGTGACCGGCAGTCCCTCGGCGAACTCCAGTTCGAACGAGCCGCCGTGAGCCGCGGTCACGCCGGCGAGAATCTCGCGCATCAGCCGCTGTACCTTGCCGCGCACATCCTCGTCGAGCGTTCGGACCGTTCCTTCCATGACGACCTCGTCGGCGACGATATTGAACCGGTTCCCGCCGTGAATGCTGCCGATGGTCAGCACCATCGGCTCGGACGGGTCGATTCTCCGCGACCGGATCGACTGCAACGCCAGCACTGCTTCGGCCGCGATCACACTCGCGTCGACGCCCTGGTGCGGCCAGGCGGCGTGAACCTTCTTGCCCCGGATCGTGACGCGGAAGCGGTCCGACGAGGCCAGCGCGCCGCCCGACGTGTAGCCCACTTCGCCCGCCTGCGCGTCCGGCATCACGTGAAGTCCGAAGATCGCGCCCGGGCGCGGATTGTCGAGCGCGCCTTCCTTCACCATCAGGCCGGCGCCTCCCTCCTCACCCCGGGGAACTCCTTCCTCGGCCGGCTGAAACAGGAACTTGACCGTGCCCGGAACCCCGGCCCGCATTCCGGCCAGCACTTCGGCCACGCCCAGCAGCACCGCCATGTGGATGTCGTGCCCGCAGGCGTGCTTGACGCCCCTGTTCCGCGACCGGTACGGCACGTCGATCGTTTCGTCGACCGGCAGCGCGTCCATGTCTGCGCGCACGGCCACCACCGGACCTGGCTTGCCGCCCTTGAGAAGGGCCACCACGCCATGCCGCGCCACGCCCGTCCTCACCTCGTCCAGCCCGATTGACCGGAGCCGCCCGGCGACCACGAGCGACGTCCGCTCCTCGCGGTTGGAAAGCTCCGGATGCATGTGGAAATCGCGGCGGGCCTCGATCAGCCGGGGAGCGATCGCCTCCGTCCTCGACGCGATGTCCCGGTCTCGCGGCGTCTCGGCTCCGGCCATCGCCGCCACTGCGAGCGCAATCCCGGCTCTGCTCACTGCTTCACCCTCTTTCCGACGCAGTAAAGGTGCTTTTCGGTGCGCAGAAAGATCTGGCCGTCGGAGATGGCCGGCGAGCTGAGCGTGTATTCGCCCAGTTCGTTGACCGCGAGAACTTCGAACTTCTCTCCGGCCTTCAATACGGTCGTGGCGCCTTCCTCGTTCGAAATGTAGACCTTGCCATCGGCGAGCACGGGAGAAGAGGAGTAGATGGCCGGCTTGATGCGCTGTCCGCCGTAAACCTCGCGGCCTGTCCTGGCGTCGAGCACCCAGATGATTCCCCTGTCGTTGGGTAGATAGAGAAGCCTGCCGTCGGTGACCGGCGACGGCACGTCGGGACCGTTCTGAAACCGCCATGCGACGTGCGTGGCGCTGACGTCGCCGCTGCCGCCGGCGCGAATGGCCAAAAACGGTTTGACGCGCGTCGGAGCGTAGATCATCCCGTCCCGGACCACCGGAGACGCGATGATGCGGTAGAAGCCATCGCCGTCGGGATTGAGGCCCCAGGCGCGCCAGATCTCCTTACCTGTGACCGCGTCGTGACTCGTCACACAGTCGCCGCCGCTCAGAACGATCTGGTCGCGCCCTTCGTGGCGCAGCAGCTGCGGAGTGACGTAGGAATCGGGGGACTCCTTGGCGGCGGTCGTGGGACGCTCGGTCCGCCACAACGTCTTGCCCGTCCGCCCGTCCAGTTTCAGAAGATAGGAAGGATCGTCCGTCTTCATCCCGTGGAGCACCGGAATGAAGAGAGCCCCTTTGTGCAGCAGCGGGCTCGATCCATAGCCCCAGTTCAGGCCGAACTTGCCGTAATCCTTCTGGATGTCGCGCGACCACAGCTCCTTGCCGTCGAAGTCGAACGCCTTGACCATGCCCGTGCCCGTCATCGCCCAGACTGTCCTGCCGTCGGTGACGGGAGAGGGCGAACTCATGTTCTGTTTGTTGATTTTGTAGTTGCCTGCTCCCATCGGCGCCTTCCACAGCACCTGTCCCGCCGCCCGCCCGACGGCCCACAGTTCGAGGCGGTCCCCGTCGGCGACGTTCAGGAAGATGTGCTCACCCCAGATGATCGGAGTGGCGCCGCTGCGCGAAGGCAGCGGGAGCTTCCATGCGACGTTCTCGCTCTGGCTCCAGGTGACCGGAAGCCCTTTTTCGCCGCTGACGCCGTTCCCTTCCGGACCGCGCCACTGCGGCCAGTTTCCGGCGGTCGCTGCGGCCGCCGCCAACAAGGAACCGAGGGTGCATCTGCGAAGCATACTCGCAGAATACAATCTTTCCGATGGGGAGTCTTTCCGCGCCCGCCTCGGAAGCGGTCGGGCCGCAATCACTCCGCCGAATTAAGCCAACGGAAGACGCATTGTGACGCGCAGGCCGGGATTGGCATTCTCGGCGCAAAGCGTGCCGTTGTGGACCGCGACCGCCCGCCGTGCGATGGCCAGACCCAGGCCCACGCCGCCCTGCGTGGTGTCGCGGGAATCCTCGACCCGGAAGAACGGATCGAAGATGCGGCTCAACTTCTCCTCGGGCACTCCGGGACCGAAGTCGCGGACGTGCACGAGCGCTTCAGGGCCCCGGCTCTCGAGCGCGACCTCCACTTCGGTTTCGGGCGGCGTGTAGCGGATGGCGTTGCGGGTGATGTTCTCCACGGCCCGCCGCAGCAACTCCTCGTTGCCGGCCACGGTCACGCCCGGGCTGCCCCGGTAGCCGATCGCGCACCGGCGCGCCTGTGCGTCGAGCCGGCAGGCCTCGACCGTCTTATTCAGCAGCGAGTCGAGATCCACCGGGTTGCGCGCGCGCTCGGTCGGATCCCCCTCGGCCCGCGTGACCTCGATGAGACTGGAGACCAGCTCGGTCAGCCGGTCCACCTCGTGTTTGATGCGGTCGATCGCGGCGTCTCGGTCGGACGCTGTGCGCGCCAGGCGCGCGGCGAAACTGAGCCGCGCCAGGGGAGAGCGCAGCTCGTGCGAAACATCCTGCAAAAGGCGGCGTTCGGCCACCAGGAGCGTCTCGATACGTTCGGCCATGTTGTTGAAGGCCCGGCCGGCGTTGCCGATTTCATCCTTGCGGCCGGAGGGGAAGCGGGCGTCGAGTTCGCCGCGTCCGAAGCGTTCCATCACCGCCGTCAGCGCCCGGACCGGCGCGACGATGCGCGAGGCCAGAAGCAGCAGCAGGACCACGACCGTGGCCAGAACGACCAGATAGTACGGAATGAATTCTCCCGAGTCGTTCACCGGCGGCGGCATGATGACGAGCCAGTGAAACCGGCCGTCCGCCGTCCTGCGCGACACCTGCATTGGCCGCATCCCTTTCGGGAACCGCGGCGGGCCATCCCCGTCCGGGTCCAGCAGGCGCGACGAGAGGTCCTCGCCGGTCAGCAGGTCCCGGCCCTGGGCGTCGGTCAGATGGTGCGATCCCCGGAGATGGCGGTTGGCGCGCGTGACGAACGCGGCCAGGGCGGGTTTGCCGCCGCTTTCGTAAGCGGCCACGGCTTCTTCGAGCTGGAAGGCCGAAAGGGATCCCATGAAGCCGGCGCCCCGCCGCTGGGGCGGCAGCACGCGTGTATTGATGTAGAAGAACGCGTAGAACGACAGCAGTAGTGTCGCCAGGCACCACAGCAGGATCTTGGTGTACAGCGACCTCATTCGTTGTCCCCGACCGCCAGCAGGTACCCGCTGCCGCGGATCGTCTTGATCGTGGGAGCGCCCGGCAACTCCAGTTTTTTCCGCAGGTGGCTGACGTGCACGTCGAGCGACCGCTCGAATGGCGTCGCCTCGCGCTGGTAGAGCAGGGTCGACAACTGGTCGCGCGAGACGACCCGGCCGGCGGCGCGCACCAGGTAGTCGAGGATCTGGAACTCCATTCCGGTGAGGGCGAGCCGCACGCCGCCCACCGTGGCCGTCCGCGCGGCGCTGTCGACTTCCAGCCCGCCCACCCGCACCACCGGCTGCCGTGCGGCGCCGGACGGGATGTACCGCCGGAGAACGGCCCGCACACGCGCCAGCAGTTCGTCCGGGTCGAACGGCTTGGGAAGGTAGTCATCGGCTCCGGCTTCCAGGCCGGCGATGCGGTCGGCGTGTTCGATGCGCGCCGTCAGCATGATGACCGGAACGGCCGACCTCCGGCGGATCTCGCGGAGAATCTCGAACCCGTCGAGTCCCGGCAGCATGACGTCGAGCACGATCAGGTCGAAGTCGTTGCTGAGGGCGCGGGCGAGGCCGACGCGGCCGTCGTTGGCCACTTCAACGCGCATCCCGTTTTCGAGGAAGAATTCGCGCATCAGCTGGCAGAGGGAAACGTCGTCATCGACGAGCAGGAGCGATCGGGCGTCCGGCGAGGCCACTGTGAATATTAGAACGTAAACCGTAACTGGATATCCAGCTTCCGGTTGAACGTGCCGCCGTCGCCGAACGGACCGAAACCGGCCAGACTTCTGTACTGCCCGAAGTACGGCGAAGACAGGTCGCCGGAGGGTGGCGCGAAGTTGACATGGTTCAGCGCGTTGCGCGCCGAGATGCTGAGCGTGAGGTTGTAGCGCTGGCTTCCGCCGCCGCCGAACAGGCCGGGAGGGGGACCGCCGCCCGGTCCGCCGCCCATCATGATCCTGCCGCCGGGCCCGCCCCCCGGTCCGCCGGCTCCACCGGGTCCGCGCCCGCCGCCCCCCGGTCCGCCTTCGCCGCGAGGTCCGCCCATCAGCATCGGCGGACCCGCCTCGGCCGGGCCTTCCCGCGGCCCGCCGAACGACCACGACCGCGCCAGGCGCATTCCGAGATTCACGTTCCACGGACCGCGAGCCGTGTTCCTGCCGATGACCGCCTCCCCAGCGGCGGGATTCAGATTGAAGCAGCCGAACCCGGGCGCGTAGAGCAGGCCTCCTCCTCCGCAGGCCTGCTGCGCCACTCCGGCCAGCAGCGACGGCCTCTCGGCGGCGTATCCGTCCCCATTGGTGTCGCGGCCCGTCGTGATGTTGTACGGCGCGCCGCTGTTGACCATGAAGAACGGACTCGCCGAGAAGCCCATCGGCAGCGGAACGCTCGTCCCGGCGACCACGCGGTGCCGGATGTCTCCAAACCGGGACGGGCCCCACTCGGCCTGGAGGTTATACGGATCGGCCGGGAAACCCTCGGCGTTGCTCCTGCCGTAGGAGAGCGAGTAGAAGCCGAACAGGAAGAACTTCCTGTAGTTGATGTTCGGGCTGACGATCAACTGCCGCATCCGGCTCATCCCGCTCGACTCGGTGAGCAGCCGGATCTGCGAATCGCCGAACGGGAACACGCCGCCGACGGGAGCGTTGATGTTGCGCTGCCGCTGGATCGAACTGCCGCGCGACTCGACAAACTGTCCGCTTAGCCGCAAAGAGCTGTTGATCTGCCTGTCCGCGCCCACGCTCAACTGGTAGGTGCGCGGCGCCCGGTAGGCGTCGTCGATGAACTGGAGCCGCTGCGGCTGCAGGCCCGCGGCGAGCGACGCCGGCGCCGGGATGGCGGGATAGAAATCCGGATTGCGGATCAGGTAGGAGAGCTGGGTGGATCCGTTGAACCGCAGCTCCTGGAGCGTGGCCGTCTCGGCGAGACGGTCGTAAAAGATGCCGAACCCTCCGCGGATTACCGTCTTCGCCTGGCGGGCCGCGCCGCCATCCACTCCCCAGGCGAAGCCGAAGCGCGGCGACAGGTTGGTCCAGTCGCTCATGTTGGTCTGCGCTTCGTAGCGAAGGCCGTAGCTCAGTGTCAGGTTGGGCCTCAGACGCCAGTCGTCGTTGACGAACAGGCCCGCGTCGAACTGCGTCACCGCCGTCGTTGGAACGCCCGCGTTCAGCGTGAACTGGGAAGCTCCTCCGCCCGCCGCCCGGATCGCCGCGGGGCTGAGCCCGGCTTGCAGAAACAGCAGCGTCCGCCGGTAGCGCTCGAGCGCGGTGAGCTGGATCGACGTGCCGGCCACCGGGTTGCCCGCCGCGTCCAGTTGCGGTCCCGAACCGCCGAAGAAGACGTAGGAGCCGCCGAAGTTGTTGACCGAAGTGTCCTCGATCCCGGCGCGCCGCAGTCGCGCTCCCCATTTCACGACATGCGCGCCGCGGGTCAGCGTGGTGAGGTTGGTGATCTCCCAGCGGCGGCTGAGATTGCCGGAATCGCCGATCTGCGCGCCGCCGCCTTCGAACGCGCCCTGGACGCTCAGCGCCGGAACGGAGTTGTCGCCCGTCTGGCTCAACCGCGACCGCATGAACTGGAACCGCGTTTCATTGATGGCGCTGGAACTCAGAATCGCCGTCTCGGTCAACTGGATCGTGTTCTCGCTGTTGCGGGAATCGAAGGCGCGGCTGGCCAGGCTGAAGTCGCCGATGCCGTTGCCTTCATCCGTCATGCGGGTGTTCTGATAGCGCGCCACCAGCGTGTGCGACCGGTTCAGGGCAAGGTCGAGGCGCGGGCTGATCGTCGTCCGCGATTGCGGCGTGACGACGGCCTGATTCACCGCCACGGGATTGAGGTTGCCGTCAAGAGCCGTGGCGAAGATGAATGCGTTCTCGTTCACTGCGCGGCGCTCGAAGTCCAGGCCGAACGACGCCTTTCCCTTGCGGATGGGCCCGCTCAGGTTTCCCCCGCCGAAAAACTGGCGGTACGGCGGCCGTCCGGGTTGCGTCAGCAGGGGATTGCGAGAGTTCAGGATGGAGTCATTGAACATCATGAAGAACTGGCCGCGAATGCGGTCCGCCCCGGGCCGGGTGAAGATCTCGATGCGCCCGAACCCGGGACGGTCATACTCCGGCGAGAACGGATTGGAGTTGATCCGCACCTCCCGGATCGAGGCCTTCGGCGGCATCTTCCCGCCGGTGAAGCCGTCTATGTAGATCTGGCCGCCGTTGGGCCCGGCGGCGGGTCCGGCCATCGCCTGCAACTGCTGTTCGAGTTCGTCCGGATCGTCCGACAGCGCGGCCAGTTCCTTCTCGCCGAGCACCAGCGCCGTACCGTTTGACGCCGGGTCGGTGTTGACGCGGTTGGCCTCGTCCTCAACGTTGATCACCTGCGTGTCGGTGGCGATGGCAAGCTGGGCGTCGAGCGCGAGCGGCCCGCGGATTTCTACATCGCGCCGGTCGAAGACGGTGAATCCGCGGGCGATGACGCGGACCCGGTACTTGCCCGGGCGCAGGGAAGGGAACTGGTATGCGCCGAGATCATTGGTTACGCTCCGCTGCTGTCCCCCCGGACCGACCAGCTGAACCAGCGCCCCGGGTACGGAGGCGCCCGAAGGGTCCGTGACCGTGCCGCGCAGGCTCGGAGGCGCCGGCGCCTGTGCGGCGGCCAGACATACGAAGACTGTCGAAAGAAGAATCCTGATCATGGTTGTCCTTGTTGCGCTAAGGCATCATTGTGGGGAAATCGAGGAAGCCCCCGACCCCCATGCCGCCTCCGGGGCGGTTCGCGCTCTGCTGCTGTTGTTGCCGCATCGTGGCCATGCGAATCAGGCCGGACGCGTTCGACACCAGCATGATCGCCGTAAATTCATTCGGCCGGGAGCCGACCGTACTCGAGAAGACAACAGAATCTCCCGGCTTGAGCTCGGCGGCTGGCACGGACGGCAGCCGTTCGAACATCTGCGAAAGATCCGGACGCGGGCCGCCCTGCGCGCCGGGTCCCGGGCCGCCGGGCGGGGGACCACCCGGTCCCATCGGCCCGCCGGGTCCGCCGAATCGGACCCCGCCGCCCGGACCCATGCCTCCCGGACCCATGCCGCCCGGTCCGCCGCCGAATTCCGGCAGCCGCTTCAACTGCGCATCGGCGGTGATCGAGACCGTCAGCGGCTGCCCGGTGCCGGTCTCTTTGATCCGGATGCGGCCCTGTTCCACGCTGACGATCTCGCCCGCCTTGGTGACGAAGGTCCCGAAAACAACTTCCTCGGCCGTGACGCTGGAGCCGTCCTCGCTCTTGACGCCACGCGCGCACAACTGGTCGCCTTCGCGGATCTCCGCAAACGAGCTCGGCCGGGCGTCGGCGAACCGCACGCTGCCCGCCGCATACCGCCGGTACTTCGTGCCTTCTCCGGTGCGCACCGTGGCCGTGGTTTCCGCCATGAGCGACCGGATCCGCAGAACGATCAACCCGTCTTTCCTCGATGCGACCAGCCCCGAGACGCCGCGCTGCCGCCAGTCCATGCGGTCAGCCTCGTTGCGTTTCGTGATGTCGCGCGCGGTCATCAGAACCACCCGGCGGGCTATGGAGGAATCCGGGAGAAACGTGACCAGAATCCGATCGCCCGCGGCGATGTCCGTCACCGCTGCGGTTTCGGCGTCCTTCAGGCTGGTTTGCCCGGGCGCGACGCGTTGAACCTGGGTGTCGCTGCTCAGTTGCGCCGCGGCGGACTCCCCGGAATCAGTTCTGATCAGCAGTTCCGCCGTCTCCGCCTTCAAAGCCGTTACCGTGCCGACGACGCTGCGCGGACGCGTCTGGGCTTGCGTCATTGCGGCGGCCGCGAGGAGAACGAGCATCTTGCGGAAAAGTCTCATCTACATTTCCAGTTTCCCGGAATTCTTCCAAATTGAGTATTAAGAAACGCAAAAACGCGACCCCGCGCCCGTGTGCCCGCCGAAAGGCCCGTTCCTGTAATGCGGGCCGGCGCGCGGGGATACGATACTGGTGGTTTGAAGAAAATTTCCGCCGCCGTTCTGATCCTCGGTGGAACCGCCGCCCTGATCGCGTGGCTGTTGACGCGGCCGGCTCCTCCCCGTGAAGTGCCCTTCGCCCGCGCCGTCCGCAGGCAGATCGTGTCCACGATCACCACAAACGGCAAGCTGGAGCCGGTCGAGTTCACCGTGGTGCGCGGACCCCGCGATGGCGCCGTCATCCGGCTCCTGGTGGAGCGTGGGGCCCGGATCGCAGCCGGGAGTGCGGTCGCCGAGTTGGACTCCGCCGAGGCGCGAACCGAACTCGAAGCGGCGCGCGCCCGGCTGGCGCAGATTCTGGCTGAACAGGCAGTGTTCGAGCAGGGAGGACAGCGGAGCGCCCTCACGCAGGCCGCCAACGCGATCGCCCGCGTCCAGGTCGATCTCGACCATGCCCGCCGGCAGGCGGCAAGCCTGGAAAAGCTGGTGGCCGCGCGCGCCGAGCCGGCGGCGTCGCTCGACGAGGCCCGGCAGCGCGTTCGCGCGCTCGAGACGGATCTGGAAGCGGCGCGCCAGCAGCGCGAGGCGCTGATCCCGACGGGCAGCAGGGAGTCCTGGGAGGCGCGCCGCAAGGAAGCCGAAACCGCCGTGGAGGCCGCCCGCCGCCGCGTCGAGACTGCGACCCTCCTCGCCCCTGTTTCCGGCTACGTGTACAACGTCGCGGTCCGCCCGGGTTCGTTCATCCGGGCGGGCGATCCGGTCGTCGAGATCGGCAGAATCCACGAGCTTCGGGCGACGGTTTACGTCGACGAACCGGAGCTGGGGCGCGTGGCCGTGGGACTGCCCATCCGGATCACGTGGGACGGCGCTCCGGGCAGGGAATGGAGAGGAACGGTCGAGAAACGGCCCACGCAGATCGTTCCGTTCCAGTCGCGGCAGGTGGGGGAGGTGATGTGCCGTCTGCCGAACGAGGACGGCGCGCTGCTCCCCGGCGCAAACGTGAACGTGGAGATCCAGACGCACGTGGCGGCGGACGCGCTCGTGATTCCCAAGGCTGCGGTGCGGAGGGACTCGCAGGGCGCCGGCGTGCTGCTGCTGGCCGGGGACCGCGTGGAGTGGCGGAGCGTGCGGTTGGGCGCCTCCAGCGTCACCGACGCCGAGATCGCCGGGGGCCTTCGCGAGGGCGACGCCGTGGCGCTGCCTACCGAGGGTCCTTTGTCACCAGGGGAGCGGGTTCTTCCAAGGTTTCCATAGCAATGCCCCCGTCCTGCTCCCAGAAGGCGAGCACCGAACGGCCCGTGAAAATCGCCCGTGGATACTCCCCTCGCGGAGCCAGCGTCCGCGTCTGGTCAACCTTCGTGCTGCGGACCTGAATTCCTTCCGGCGAGCTCCACACCGCGTACACCGAGCCGTTGAGTCCGGCCGCGATGGCCGCGTCTTTGCCAGGTCCCAGATCGCTTTCCTTGCCGTCGCTCTTGGACACGAAGATCGTCTTTTCCCGGCGCCAGACTGTGAAAACCTCGTCGCCTGAGGAGATGGCGAGGTCGCCTCCGTCCATCGGGCAGGCGTTCAGCAGCCAGGTCCCGCGCCCGAGCTTTCGCGCCGGAGCGAACGTCAGCCCGCCGTCGGTCGAGCGCGAGTAGAACATGTCGCGGGCGCCGTCAAGCACGTTGCGCCACATGATGTGGATCGCTCCGGTGGGCGAAACGGCGATACTCGGATGGCAGCATTGGCAGATGGTTCCCGATGGCGATTCGTACACCAGCCTGTTCTTTGACCAGGTGAGGCCGCCGTCTTCCGACTTCGAAAAATAGAGCTGCATGCCTTTCGCCCGCAGGTCGAGCCACGCGGCGACGATCCAGCCGTTGCCGGCCGCCATGGCGTGAAGCCCCTCCCTCGCCGAATCGGGGACATCGTTGATGCGCACCGGTTTCGACCAGGTCCTGCCGTCATCCTCCGTGCGCCATGCCAGCAGATCGCCGTCTGTCCCTCCGCCCTTGGCGCCGACAATCGCCGTGATCACCGCGGACTTGCTCAGCAATACCAGACGCGGTCCGCGATGCCGGCCAAGAGCCAGCTTGCCTCCTGTCTCGATCCGCGACAGCCGCGAGAAACTCTCGCCGTCGCTCGAAGACTGGGCAAAGAAGATGTCGTTTCCGGCGCCGAAGGTGATGCCCAGGCGGTCGCCGGTAGAGGACACCTGTGGCTGCTGGAACTTGACGTCCGGGGCCGGCTGGGCGAATTTCATCACAGCGAGGAAGGCGAGCGTCAGCATATCCTTATCGTAGCTCGGAAGCGAACTGGCGGCTTGCGGTCAGTCCGGTTGCTGAAGTTTCCCGCGTCGCCGTTTCTCTATTCCGGAGAATGAGTTACGGCCGGGCGGGAAGTGCCTGAATTGCGGCAGCCCAGTCCGATCTGAGGCATCGACAAAAGATATGATTGCTCTGGCCTCAAGATCAGCGCGCCTGGTTCGGATCCGGCTTATGATCATTTCAGGTGCTTGTGCACCTGGGCGACCAAGTCCGGAACCGAGTTCGTTGGGCCGATCCCCTCCAACGGATGAGGTTCCGGATTTCCTTTTTTCACGCTCCCCCATTGCCGCGGGCGAGGCTTTTCAGGCCTGCCTCGAGGACCTCGAGAATCTTATCCGTGTCGTAAACGGCGCCGCCCCATGATCCTCCGCTGGCCTGCTGGAGCGCGGCCCACAGGCGTGTTTCGGGGGGAAGTGCCGGATCGGGGCGGAGGTCGGGCCTGGGCGCCCGCGAGGCGAGGATAGCGTTGCCCGCTTCGGCGCTGCCGGATTCATCCACCAGGTCGACTGATGCCTCGAGCGTGTTGCGGTCGATTGTGATGCGGATCAGGTCGCCATCCAGGATCTTTCCGATCGGTCCGCCGGCGAGCGCCTCCGGTGAGACATGTCCGATGCAGGCCCCGGTGGAGACGCCGCTGAAGCGGGCGTCGGTCAGCAGGGCCACGTGCTTGCCGAACGGCAGGTGCTTCAGCGCGGACGTGATCTGGTAGGTCTCCTCCATGCCGGAACCGAGCGGCCCGCGGCACATCAGCACCATGATGTCGCCCTCGCGAATCCGGCCGGTCTTGATCGCCGCGATCGCCTCGCGCTCGGTGAGGAACACGCGCGCCGGGCCGGTTTTCCGGTAGACGCCGTCGGCGTCCACGACGGCCGGATCGATTGACGTGCTCTTGACAACGCTTCCTTCCGGCGCGAGGTTGCCGACCGGAAACGCGACGGTGGCGGTCAATCCCCTCCGCCGCGCGGTGGAAGCGTCCATGATCACGGCGCCGGGATCGATTCCGTCACGCTCCTGGAGAAGGCGGCGCAATCGCGCCCGCCGCTCGCTTCCCTCCCACCAGTTGAGCGCTTCGTCCAGGGTCAGACAGCCCGCGGTCAGGCAGGAGGTCTCCAGGAGTCCGGCGCGGCGCAGGTGCAGCATGACCTCGGGCACGCCGCCGGCCAGGAACACCTGCGCAGTGATGTGGTTCCTCGGCCCGTTCGGCAGCACGTCGACCAGCCGCGGGACGCTGCGGTTGACGCGCGACCAATCGGACACGTCCGGCCGCGCCAGCCCGGCCGCGTGGGCGATGGCGGGCAGATGCAGGATCAGGTTGGTCGAACCTCCGAAGGCGGCATGGACCACCATTGCGTTTCTCACGGCGGAGTCCGTGATGATGTGTCTGAGCGTGATTCCGCGCGCGATCAGCTCCAGTATCGCCGCGCCCGACCGCCGGCCCATGTCCAGCCAGATCGGGTGTCCGGAGGGCGCCAGCGCGGAGTGCGGAAGCGACAGGCCCAGCGCCTCTCCCACCACCTGGGCCGTGGCCGCCGTGCCGAGGAACTGGCAGCCTCCGCCCGGCGTGGCGCAGGTGTTGCAGGCGGCCGCCGCGGCGTAGTCGAGCGTGATCTCGCCGTGCGCGAAGCGGGCGCCCAGAGTCTGCGCCTTGCCCGCGTCCTCGCCCTGCTCCGGCGCGAGCGTGACGCCGCCTGGCGCCAGAATGACGGGCGTGTCGCGAAGGCCCGCCAGCGCCATCATCATCGCCGGAAGCCCCTTGTCACAGGTCGCCACCCCGATGACGCCTTGGCGCGTCGGCAGAGACCGCGCCAGCCGGCGCAGCACGATGGCCGCGTCGTTGCGATACGGGAGGCTGTCGTACATTCCCGGCGTGCCCTGCGAACGTCCGTCGCACGGGTCTGTGCAGTAGGCGGCGAATGGCACGGCGCCGAGCGCGGCCAGTTGCCGCGCGGCGGCTTCCACCAGCATGTGGACCTCGAAGTGGCCCGTGTGGTACCCGAGCGCAATCGGAGTCCCGTCCTGTTCGCGCAGCCCGCCATGCGTGGAAAGGATCAGAACGTCGCGCCCGGTCATCCGCGACGGCTGCCAACCCATGCCGGCGTTCTGGCTCCAGCCGAACAGGTCGCCGGAGGGGCGATCGAGCAGCATCTCCGGCGTCAGGGGAAGAGAGCCCTGCGGACCCGGGGCGTGGGTGCGCAGGTCGTAGATCGAACCGTCGTTGGAGTCAAGCAGACTGTTCATGGGGAAACGGAAACTTCAGCGTAACAGGGAACCCTCAAGCGTTGGCCGGCGGCGTATTGCCGGCCTCCAGGGTCGCGCGGCGGACATCGACCCGCGCGAGAATCACCAGGCCCGCCAGGAAGAACAGAATCAGCGAAATGATGGCCAGCCGCAGGCTGCGCGTGACCTGGTAGGCCACGCCGAAGAACAACGGGCCGAGCCAGCTTGTCCCCTTGTCGCTGATCTCGTAAACCGCGAAATACTCGGCCTCCTGCCCCTTGGGAATCATGAACGAAAAAATCGACCGGCTCAGCGCCTGGCTGCCTCCCATCACCACGCCGATGACCGCGGCGGCGAGGTAGAACTCCGTGCTCGAATGCACGGCGGCGTAGATGTAAACCAGCGTGACGCACCACACCGACAGGGCGGCCATCACGGCGCGCTTGTTGCCCACCCTCCTGGCTGCGGCGTCGAACGCCAGCGCGCCCCCGAAGGCGACAAACTGCACCATCAGCACGGCCTTGGTCAGGTCGCCGACAGACATCTTCAGCTCTTCGGATCCGAACTGCACCGCCATGGTGAGCACGGTCTGAATGGCGTCGTTGTAGATCAGGTAGGCGATGAGAAACAGCAGGGTTTGCGGGTAGTTCCGGATCCCGGAGAAGGTGTGGGCGAGCTGGGCGAGCGCCGCGCGCAGCGGACTCACGCCGTCCGGCCGCGCCCTCGCCGGAATGCGGTTCCGCAGGCCGAACAGCGGAATCAACGTGAACACAGCCCACCACAGCCCGGCCGAGGCGAGGCTGACGCGGACCGCCATCGCTTCGCTCAGTCCCACGTTCTCCGCGTTGGAGAACAGGGCGAGGTTCAGCGCCAGCAGCAGGCCGCCGCCCAGATATCCGAATCCCCAGCCTTTCGACGAAATATCGTCACGCCGGTCCGGGGGAGCGATCTGCCCGAGAAACGAGTTGTAGACGACCACCGAGGCGCCAAAGGCGAAGTTCGCTATGAGGAAGAGCAGGCAGCCCAGCATCCAGCGGCTGCCATCGACGAAGAACAGGCAGACGGTCGCGGACGCGCCCGTGTAGGCCAGAGCGCCGAGCATCTCCCGCTTCCGCTGGCCGTAGTCGGCGAGAGCGCCGAACAGGGGCAGCGCGAAAACCTGGGTCAGCACGGACAGCGACACCGCGTACGGCCAGACCGAGCCGGCGGCGATGGGAATGCCGAACAGGCTCACATCGCCGGCCGCGTTGGCGCCGGCCTTGGCCAGCGCCGTGAGATAAGGCCCCAGCAACACGGCGACCACCGTGGTGCTGAACGCCGAGTTGGCCCAGTCGTAGGCGTACCAGGCACGCTGTTCGCGGACCGAGTAGCCGGGCTCCGGCCCGTTCACGCCACCGGCTCCGTCTCCGGCATCGATCGGGCGGCCATTTCCTTGAGCGTCACGTAGTCCGTCTTGCCGCTGCCGAGCCGCGGCAGCCGGTCGACCACGACGACCTGGCGCGGGATGGCGATTTCGGGCAGCCCGGCCTCCCGCGCCTTGGCCTGGAGGTGCTCGCGCCGCAACTGGCGGTCCTCGGTGTAAAGGAGAATCACTTCGCCTCGCCGGGCGCTGGCCACTGTGGTCGCCGCGTGCGCGCGCCCGGGGGAGGCCAGCGCGGCCATCTGCTCCACCACTTCGAGAGACACCATCTCGCCGGCGATTTTGGCGAACCGCTTCACGCGTCCGGCGATCCGGACGAACCCGTCTTCGTCGATCTCGACGATGTCGCCGGTTTCATACCAGCCCGGACCTTTGGCGCAGGGGGGGAACTGGATCCGGCCCGGCGCGTCCTGCTTCAGGTAGCCGAGCATGAGGTTCGGCCCCTTGACGTAGAGCATCCCGCCGCGCTCGATGCCCTCCACGGGAACGACGTCATACTCAATGCCCGGAAGCACCTTTCCCACCGTGCCGGGGCGATTGAACAGCGGGGTTCCGACCGAGATGACGGGCGAGCATTCGGTGATGCCGTAGCCCTCGAGAACGCGCACGCCGAACCGGTCCGCGTAGGTCTGGCGCACGGCGTCCGGCAGTTTCTCCGCGCCGGAAAGCACGTAACGAACCGAGTAGAGATCGTACTCATGGGCCATGCGGGCGTACTTGGCGAGGAACGTGCCGGTGCCGAACAACACGGTGCAGTCCTGATCGTAGGCCATCTCCGGAATCATCCGGTAATGGAGGGGCGAAGGATACAGGAATACGCGCGCTCCGGTCACCATCGGCACCAGCGCGCCGACGATCAGCCCGAACGAGTGGAACAGCGGAAGCGCGGCGAGAAACTTGTCCCGGTTGGAGAACTCGATGACGGCGCGGATCATGTTCACGTTCGCCATGATTCCGGCGTGGCTCAGCACGACGCCTTTGGGCTTGCCTTCCGAGCCGGACGTGAACAGGATGATCGCCGGGTCCTCCGGCTTCGCCGGCAGCGCGACACGGCGGGGAAAATGCAGCGCATACAGCATCAACCAGAGCTTGTCGGCGAGGCGGAACTCCGGCCGCAGATCCTCGAGATAGAGGATCCGGACTCCGCGCAGCGCGGCGAACTTGTCGCCGAGCTTGGCCCTGTCGACGAACGCGCGGCTGGTGAAAACCGTCTTGATCTGGGCGGCGTCGATGGCGTTCTGCATACCGTCGACACCGGAGGTATAGTTGATCATCGCCGGCACCCGCCGCCGGCTGAACAGGCCGAACAGCAGCATCACGGTGGGCGCCGCGTTCGGCATCGCCACTCCGACGTTTTCCCCTTCCGCCGTATACCGCGACGTCAGCCGTCCCAGCGCCAGCGCGCCGCGCAGCACCTGGCCGAAGTTCTCCGGCTTGAAACGGATGTCGGAGAGCAACTCCGACTTCCGGCCGAACAGTTCGAGCGCGTCGAGGAACGACTCAAAAAGCGGCGTCTGCGGGCGTGACGCGTACCAGTTGTATTCGAGAAGCCGCCGGATCTGGTGGCTGGCGTTGCGGCGGCGCTGCTTCATGCTGGTTCCCCGCGGTTCCGGCAACTCCACCGGGGGAAAGAATGTCACCGTGACCTTCGGCCGCAGTTTCTTCGGAAACGGAGGCTTGAGCCGGTTGAACACCGACGCCGTCAGGCCGTCGAAGTTCACGGGCAGGAGTTTGGCCCCGGTCTTGAATTGGAGAAAAGCCATCCCGTCGTAGACCTTCATCAGGCTCCCGGTTGTCGTCAGGCGGCCCTCCGGGAAGATGCAAACGGGCTTGCCGGAATTGATCAGCTCGACCACCTGCTTCATCGCCATCGGGCTGGCCGTGTCGACAACCAGATGGTTGACGAACTTCAACAGGATCCGGAAGTGGAACTGGGCGGCGATCGTGGTGTGGGTGATCCACCAGATGTCGAACGGGCAGTAAACGCCGATGAAGACCGGGTCGAGAAAGCTCTGGTGATTGGCGATGATCAGCAGCTTCTCCGGCGCCTGGCGCGGCACGGGCCCGCGAACCTCGTAGCGGAACAGAAGCCGCAGAAGGACCTTGCAGAATAGGCGGAGCATACCAGACTGGTCCCTCCAGGATACCGGAGACTCGCCGGCCGTACGCGGCGGCCGGGCGCTATCCGCCGAAGCAGTACAGCTTGCCGTCCTGCGACCCGATCACGAGCCGGCCTCCGCCGATCGCCGGAGAGGACGACAGCGGTGATCCCGCTTCGAACTCCCACACCTGCTGTCCGGTGTTGACGTCGACGGCGTACAGGCGTCCGTCGTTTGAACCGAAGAAGACGCGCGTATCGGCGATGGCGGGAGACGACTCGATCCGCGCCCTGGTCATGAACGTCCAGATGGCCTTGCCGGTCCGGGCGTTGAGGCAGTGCAGCATCTTGTCGCGCCCGCCGAGGATCACCTTGTCGCCCAGCACCGCCGCCGACGAATAGAACGGGAACTTTCGTTGCGGATGCTCGTACCGCCACGACACCTTCCTGCCCACGAGGTCGATGGCGACCACCTGGTTGTCGTAGGTGCCGAAGTAGGCGCCGGTCTCCGTCAGGGCGGGCGAGGCGCCGATATAGGATTCCGAATCCACCTGGAACGCCTCGGTCCCGTCGCTGATTCGGATCGCGCGGAACTTTTCGTCGCAGCCGGAAACGTAGGTGAACCCGTTCATTGCGCCGGGAGTGCAGTGGACCGGCCCCTGCGTCTTGAAGGACCAGATCTCCTTGCCCGTCCGTGCGTTCAGCGCATACAGGTTCTCGTCGTAGGAACCGATGAGGACACGGTCGCCCACCACCACCGGCGAGGATTTGATCTCGGAGAACGCCTTGTGCTTCCATACGCCCTTCCCGGTGGTCGCATCGACGGCATGGACGTAGCCGTTGAGGTCGCCGACGTAGACCAGGCCGCCGGCCACGGCGGGCGAGGACTCGCCGATCGCGCCGTCCGTCTTGTACTTCCATTTGAGCTTGCCCGTGGCGAGGTCGAGCGCCGACAACTCGCCGGCCTGCGAGCCGATGTAAACCACGCCGCCCGCGATGGCGGGGGACGATTCGATCGAATCGCCTGCTTCCCAGGTCCAGGCGACTTTGAGGGTCTTTGGCAGGGTGGACGTGGCGATTCCGTTGAGCTTCGGATTTCCCCGAAACTGCGGCCAATCCTGCGCGAGGGCCGCCGCGGCGGCGAGGGCGGGAATCAGTAGGCGCATTGGTAGATCTCCAGGGCCGCTTCCGCCGTGAACGGACGCGGATTGAAGCGGCCGGTCCATTGTTTCGAAGCGTCTTCGGCGAGCGATGGCAGCGCGTCCCGGGCGACGCCAAGGTCCCGCAGCGTGCGCGGCAGGGAAGCGGCTTGGGCGAGTTCGTCGAGCCGCGCCGCCAGGTCCTCCGTCCAGTCCGCGTAGAGCCGGGGTTCGGCGGCCCGGTTCCAGCGCACCACGTGCGCCAGCATCACGGCGATGGCGGCGCCGTGCGTCGCGCCGTAGCGCGCCGTGAGAGGATTCGCGGTGGCGTGCGTCGCGCCGAGCATCGAGCATTCGATCGCAGCGCCGGCCAGGTACGCCCCCATCTGCATCGCCGCGGCGGCGTCGATGCCCCCCCGTCCGGCGAGCGCCGCCTCGAAGCTGCCCGCTAGCAGGCTCCAGGCCTCGCGCGAAAAGCACCGGCTGGCGAAGTTCCGTTTGGTGGTCACGCGGGTTTCCACGGCGTGCGAGATCGCGTCGTAGCCGGACGTTGCCAGCACCGCGCGCGGCTGCGTCATTGCCAGTTCCGGATCGAGGATCACCAGGCCGAAGGCGGCGCCCGGAGCGCCGCACGCCATCTTCACGTGTGTTTCGGCGTCGGAGACAAGCGCATAGCTCTGGGCCTCGCTGCCCGTTCCGGTGGTGGTCGGAATACCGATCATCGGCAGCATCGGAAGAACCGCTTTGCCGTATCCGTGATAGTCCCCGATGCGGCCGCCATTGGTCAGCACGAAGTTGATCCCTTTGGCGCAATCGAGCGAACTTCCGCCGCCGAGCGCGATGACGGAATCCGGCCGGAACGGCGCGGCGAAGGCGCGCCCGGCTTCGATCATGGCCGAGTCGGGATTCTCCGCGAAGCCGTCAAAGTGGACCGCGCCGATGCCCGACTTCTCGAGCGAAGCGACCGCCCGGGCGGTGAATCCGGCGGCGGCCATGCCGCGGTCGGCGACCAGGAGAGGCCGCCGGAATCCCCGGGCCTTCGCCAGTTCCCCCAGGCGGGCCAGTCCGCCTGGGGAGAATTCCACCGACGTCCGTGCGTGCCACTGGAACGGTGCCGGCGCCATCGTCAACAACTCTCCTTGAGGATCCGCGCCGGGTTGAGGCTCGCCGCCCGGAGGCCGGCGAGCAGCGCCGCTGCAAGAGCCGTCGCCAGGATCAGTCCGGCGGCGGCGGTGTGGGTCACCGGATCCGACGGGCCGACGCCGTAGAGGTGCGAGCGCAGCCACGGCGCGGCCAGGGCGAACAATGACGCTCCGGCCGCAAGTCCGCCGACAGCCACGACTCCCATCCGTGTGGCGAAGGCGGCGGCTACATGGCGCCGCCGCGCCCCCATGGCGAGCCGGATGGCGATCTCACGCCGCCGTTGCGACATCTCGAACGACACCAGAGCCGCGACACCGAGCAGCGTGACCGCCAGCGCCGCCGCGCCGCACAGCGACACCAGCCACTGCGCGAGCTTGCGTGGTTCGATGCTCTCAGCCAGGCGCCGTTCGAGCGGGCGGAGGTCCATCTCCTCCAGGTGGGGGTCCACCGAGTCCCGCGCCTTCCGCACCGCGGCGGCGAGCGCGGCGGATTCGCCACGGGCCCGGACCAGATAGGTCCCGCCGTCGAGCCCAACCTGCGTGAGGGAGAGGAAAATCTCCGGCTGCACGGGCTGGTCCAGCCCGGCGTTGCGGGTGTCGCCCACCACACCCACAATCTCCCACAAGGATCCGGCCGGATGCAGTTCGGAGCGCCACGGAAGCAGGAGGCGCTGTCCCAGAGGATCGCGGGAAGAATAATACCGGCGGCGGAAGGCGTCGTTGACCACGGCGGCACGGGGCGTCTCCGGGCGGTCGTCGCGCCAGGAAAACATCCGGCCGGCCAGCAGCGGCACGTGCAGCGCCGTGAGATACTCCGGTGTCACCAGGTTGATCAGCGCGCGGGGCCGCCGGTCGGGCGGCAGCAGTTCGCCTTCTTTCTGGAAGCCGCTTCCGTCCGCGCCCGCGCGCACGGGCAGTCGGGCGGCGAAAGCAGCCGACTCGACGGAGGGCAGCGCCGCCAGGCGCGAGAGCACGTCCTGGTGGAAGCGGATCATTTTCCGCTCCGTGGGGTATCGGCTTTCCGGAATGCCAATGCCGAACGTGTAGACGCCCGCGGCGTCGAAGCCGGGCGCTTCGCTGGCGGCGTTGTGGAAGCTCCGCAGCAGCAGTCCTGCGCTGGCCAGCAGCACGGCGCTCAACGCGATCTGCGCGGCGACGGCCGCCGAGCGCCAGCCGGTCGCGGCGGCAGCCGAGCCGTTGAGGATTCCCCTCCATTGCGCCTTGCGAATCGCGGCCGCGGGAACCAGTGTGAGCAGCGCGGCCAGAGCCAGCGCCAGGACGACGCCCGCGGCGATCGTGGAGCCCCCGATCGCCACATGCCGCCATTGCCAGGCCGGCAGCCGGATCCCGCTCCAGGCAAGCAGTGTGGGCAGAACATCGAGGAAGCCCGAAGCCAGCCAAAGGCCTAGCGCGAGAGCCGGCGTCACGAGCGCCAGCGCTTCCAGAAAGAAGTGCCGCAGGATTCCCGAAGCTCCCGCGCCGAGTGACACGCGCACCGCCAGTTCGGCGGAGCGCTGAAGCAGGCGCGCCAGTACGAGCCCGGACACGTTTGCCGCGGTGATGGCGGCCAGCAGGGCGCAGGCGGCCAGAAGCATCCACAGAGCCCGCCTCCGCGGCCCGCGGAGTTTCTCTTCGAGCGGGACGATGCGCGCCGAACGGCCCGCGATCTCGGGGAACAGCGCCGCAACCGCGCGGGCCGCCGCCTCCAGTTCCGAGGCTGCCGCCTTGAAACTCGTCCCCTCTCTGATCCGCGCCAGGCCCGTTTGCGCGCCTGTCCGGGCGCAGCAGTAGTCGCGCCGGCTGAGCGGAATGTAGGCCTCCAGGTCGGATGCGGCCGGCGATTCAAACCATTCCGGCAGTACCGCTGAGAGCGTGTAAGGCTGCCCGTTCAGCCAGACCTTGCGGCCGGCCGCGCGCGGCTCGCTCCCGGAGAGACGCCGCCACAAGGCCGCGCTCAGCACGATCGGGTTGTCCTCTTCGGCGAACGGGCCGGGCGGCCCGTCAACGCCTATCACACGGAAAAACTCGGGCGTCACCATGCCCGCCATCACCACGTGGACAGGGCCGTGCTCGGACATGGCGATCGCGAAGGATCGCGGTTGCAGCAGGGCCATGGCTTCGAAACTGCCTGCGCGTTCCCGCCAGTCGAGCATGTTCCGCATCGCGACGCCGGCGGGTTGCCCGTCGCCCCGGATTTCCTCGACCGCCACGATCCGTGCGGCGCCGGGATAGGGCAGCGGCCGCAGCAGCAGACCTTCGAGGGCGGACCAGGCGCCGCTCACGGCGCCGATTCCGCACGCCAGCGTCGCGACGGCGGTGAGCGCGAACCCCGGCGATCTTCTATACACCCGCCACATCGCAGCTACAGCCTGCCGTGGAACTCGAACCCGATGTTCTGGAACTTCGCCCTCACGTCTTTGAGATAGGCGGCCAGTCCAAGCACGTCCGCGCCGCTGGCCAGGAACCGCGCGCCCATCTCCAGGTACTTCGGCGCCGTGTCGGCGCTGACCGGCAGTCCCCAGTGCTTGCCGTGCCGGCGGCACGCCGCGGCCACGTCCGCGATCGCCTTGTGCAGGCGCGGGTCGTCGAACCTGCCGGGCACTCCCAGGCCGTGCGTCAGGTCGGCCGGACCGACGAAGACGGCGTCGACGCCCGGCGCCGAGACGATCCCGTCGATCTCGGCGAGCGCCTCCGGATCCTCGATCTGCGCCACCACGAACGTGTTCTCGTTGGCCCGCCGCAGGTACTCCTCGAGCGGGATCATACAGTAGTGGCCGTCGGCGTTGCCGGAGTCGAGTGCGCGGCGGCCGAGCGGATGAAAGCGCGTGGACTGCCCCAGTTCCCGCGCCTCCTGCGCGCTCATGCAGTGCGGCACCATGATGCCGGCCGCGCCGAGTTCGAGCGGGCGGATGTAGTCGGTGTAGGCGCCCTTCGAGACGCGGACCATCGCGTCCATGTCGTTCATCGCGCAGGTGCGGATCAGGTTTCCCAGACGGTCCCAGTCGACCGCGGAGTGCTCGTTGCACAGCCACACGCAGTCAAACCCGAGCAGCCCGATCATATCGGCAATGACGGGTTCGAACGTGTTCATCTTGGTGACCAGCACCGGCTTGCCTTCGGCAAGCTTGCGCCGGACGCGGCTCATTCTCATTTTGCTGTTTCTCCCCTGTGTTTCCGGACAGCTCCCGCGGCCAGGGCTTCCGCCTCCCTGCGCAGCGTGGCGCCGTCGTACGGGATTCCGTCCTTAATCGTCCACTCTATCTTACTGTCGTGCGGATACAGGATCTTGAAGTTCTCCAGGGGGTTGCCGTTCACCACCACGAGGTCGGCGCGCCAGCCCTCGCGGACGCGGCCCAGTTCGTTCTCGCGGCCGAGAGCCTTCGCCCCGTTGAAGGTCGCGTGTTTGACGACCGCCAACGGATGGAAACCGGCCTCCTGGTGCAGTTCCAGTTCGCGGATGAACCCGAATCCGTACACCTGGTAGATGTAGCCGGCGTCCTCGCCGGCGGTGATCAGGCCGCCCCGGCGCTCGAAGTCGGCCAGCGCGTTCATCCAGATGCGGTAGTTTTCCTTCCAGTAGGTCTCATCTTCGGTGGTCCAGTGGAAGAAAAACGACCCGTGATAGTCGGCGTTGGGCTGGAAGAACTTCGCCAGCGCGGGATGGAGGTAGCGCGCAAACCACGGCATGTTCTGGGCGCGCTGGAGGTCCCGGCAGGCTTCGTAGATGTTCAGGGTCGGATCCCAGGCCACATTCGCCTTCACCATCGCGTCGAGCACCGACGCCAGTTTTCCGGGATCGGCTTCGCGCCAGAGGCGGCCCGCCCAGCGGAACCGGTCGGTTTCGTTGGCGTAGTTGTACCCGGGCGGGAACCGCTGGACGCCGTCGCGGAGGGCCGCGTCCGGTATGCCGTACCAGTGTTCAATGGAGCGAGTCCCGACCTCGATGTCGTCCCACGCATTGGTTTCGGCGACGCCGGCGTGATGGGCGACCGGAAGTCCAGCGGCGCGGGCGGAAGCGGAAATCGCCCTCAGCAGGTCGCGCGGCGTGTCCGTCAGCTTGATGCCATCGGCGCCGTCTTCTTTCAGTTTTTTCACGCGGGCGTCCTGCTCGCGGGGCGTTCCGGCGGCGCTCAGGTGCGGATAGAGAAACAGCCGTGGCGCCTCTATTCTCCCGGCCGCGCTCTCCTCCCGGGCCGCCTTTGTCCGGGCGAAGTCGCTGCCGACGTCGCGAACAGTCGTGATGCCGGCCGCCAGCCACAACTTCAGAACGTAGTCCCGCGGCATGGGAATGCCGGCCCGCTCGTGGTGGAGGTGCCCGTGCATGTTGACGAAACCGGGAAGCACCCAGCGGCCGGTTCCGTCGATCACTCTCGCGTCTGGGACCGTCTCGATGCGCCGTCCCACTCGCGCTATCCGGTTGTTCTGAATCAGGACATCGGCCGGACCGAAGGCGGGCGTGCCGGCCCCTTCAACCACCATTGCGTTACGGATGTGGACAGGCTGCCGGGCTGCCGCCGCCGAGGCCACGAGCAGAAACCAGACAAGCGGCACTATTTCTGTTCGGAGATGCAGATCAACTGGTTGCGGTTGGACACGAACAGGGAGCCGTTGGCGGCGACCACGGATCCGTAGACGGAACTGCCGAGGTTGCCTTCAAACAGCACCTCCTTGGTCTTGCCGTGCTTGATCACCACGAGGTCGCCGTCTTCATCGCCCAGGTACACCTTGCCGTCGACGACGTAAGGAGACGCCCAGACCGCGGCGAGCATGTCGTGCTTCCAGAACGGCTTGCCGGTCTTGGCGTCCACCGCGTGGAGGAACCCCGAGAAATCGGCGTAGTAAAGGATCCCGTCAAGCAGCGCGCCGGTCGAAATCGAGCGGCGGATGTCCCCGTAATGCCATACCAGTCCGCTCTGCGTGATGTCGCCGCGCTTGGTCGCGTCGATACAGTAGAGGTGCCCGACGCCTTCGCCGTGTTCCGGGTCCTGACCGTTGGCCAGGTACACTTTGTCCTCGAAGATGATCGGGGTCGAGATCACCTCGTTGCGATTCTTGGGCCAAACCGAATCTTTCGGATTGGTATCGAAGGACCACAGGAGCTTCCCCGTCTTGGCTTCGTAGCCGCGAACCCAGCCGTCGCCCTGGGCTGACACCACCTGGTCCACCCCGCCGATCTTGCCCACCGCCGGCGAGGACCACTGTCCGTGCAGAATCTTCTCGCCGACCTGGTTGTCTTCCCAGATCACTTTGCCCGTCTTTTTGTCGATGGCGATGATGGCCGGCGCGCGCGGCGACGGAATGTGAACGTGCGATTCGTCATGGCCGTTCGCCGTCATCACGAAGATCATGTCTCCCCACGGCACCGGCGAGGAGTTGGCCAGGTTGTGGGGGAACACGCCGAGTTCCTCCATCATGTCGAGCTTCCAGATGAGATCGGCGTTTTCCTCGCCCGTCAGTTTCTCGTCCTTAATGGGACCATCGTTTTCCTTGTCGCGGAAGCCCTCTGTGTCGAGACAGACGACTTCGCCGCGGTTGCTGACATAGTAAAGGCGGTCGCCTTCGATCAGTGGGGAGGAAGCCACGCCCTGGAACGGCCAATCGTTGACCCGTCCGGCGGCGAGTTTCTCGTTGGTGTGCTGCCACAGGAACTTGCCCGTTTTCTCCTCGAACGCCATCAGCACGCCGCGGTCGCCGGGCTGCTTGGGATCGCGAAGTCCTTCGTTGTTGGTGCCGACGAACACCTTGCCGCCCGCCACCGTCGGGTTGCCGTAGGTTTGGGAGCCCAGAGCCGCCACCCACCGGATGTTGCGCTTGGTGTTCATGTCCCACGAGGAGGGAAGCCCTTTGAGCGGAGACACCATGTTCCGGTCGGGGGTTCCGCCCCACATGGGCCAGTCGCCGGTTCCGGGGTCGCCCGCCAGCAGGACCCCGGACAGGACAGCGCCCGGCGCAAAGAAGTTCATCACACGGCGGAATTGCATTCGCGGCTCCTTAGTTCTTCGTAACCTTGATGTTGTCGATAAAGACTTCGAACGGCGCATCTGCATAGATGCCCGGCGCCCCCTGCCGGTTACCGATGGGATCCACGCGTTCGATCATCCACTCCGCCGGTTCCGGTTCCCCTGCCGGCCATGCTTTGCCCTGGGCCTTGGTCTGCCCGCCCGGAAGGTTCTCGACTCGCAGCTTCAGGCGATACCAGGTGTCCTTCTTCCAGGGGAACTCCTTCGCCACGGTCCGCTTGGTCTCCGGCTGCCATGGCTGGAGTTCGAGACGCTGGTGGTTGCCGTAGAGAGCCAGCTGGTAGCGCTGCGCCACGACGCCACCGTCTCCCATCTGCCGCCGTCTCTCGGTGGCGCGGATGTCGGCCTCGATGGTGTAGTCGTGCTCGTCGCCGTTGCCGAAGAACGAGCGCGCGCGCTTGGTGAAAGGATTGTCGGCGAGTTTGACCAAGACCTTGTTGCCCTCGAGATCACGCACCTCGTACTTTCCGGTAGTGTTGATCCAGTGCCGCGGCGGCGGGCCCGGCGCGTACGTCTCGAAGTTCTCGCTGACGGGCACCAGCGGCAGAATCCGGGCCCGTCCGGTTCCCTTGATGCCCGCCGCCGTCGCGTGGATCAGTCCCGCCTGGCCCGGGCCTTCGGAGGCCGCGGTGAACCTGCCGTCGGGCGTGATGGTCCCCGTCAGCCCGGCCAGCGCCCATTCGGCCTTCTCCTCGCGGATGAAATTGGCCTTGGCGTCGTAGAGCCGCGCATGCAACTGCACGCTGGCGCCCGGCTTCAGGTTCAACTCGGTGGGAGTCACCATCAGGTAGGCGGGAGGGCCCGCAGGTTCCGGCTTCGGAGGCGCCGCCCGCGGCGACGGTCTGGCCGGCGCCTTCGATCCGAAACAATAGATCATCTTCTGAGATACGACGATGACACGCCCGTTGGCGATCGCCGGCGAGGCGGTGATCTCTTCGAGGTCCTTGTCGCTGCCCAACTGCACCATGTCGAGCACTTCCGCTCCGTCCGAGCCGGGCTTCAGAATATAGAACCGCCCATTCTCGTTGCCGACGTACAACTTGCCGTCCGCCAGCACAGGTGACGCCTTCTGGATGATTCCGAGATTTTTCTTCCACAGCTGCTTGCCCGTGTTGACGTTGTAGGCGAACAGGTTGCTGCCGTTGTCGATCTGGTAGAGGATTTCTCCATCCACGACCGGCGAGGAGAAGCCCATCTGGGGGCCCACCTGGACCCACTTCAGCTGTTCCTTCTTCACGTCGCCCCGGGAATTGATATCGACCGCGCCGAGAAGCCCCATCTCGCTGGTGTCCAGGTTCTCCTCCGAGTGACTGACGAAGACGAGGTTGTTGGCGACCGCCACGCCGGTGTTCACGCCGCGCTTGGACATGTAGTATTTCCAGACCGGCTCTCCGGTGTTGGCCTTGATGGCGTGAATGGTCCCGTCGCCTCCGCCGGCGATCAGCAGGCGGGTCCCGTTCACCGTCGTCAGAAAGGCGGGAGAGTAGGTTGTGTCGAAAGGCCGGCCGCCCGGTGCGCTGACATAAAGCGTCTCGCCCGTGCGCTTGTTGAAAGCCATGAAGCGATGGCCGGCGCGCGCGTGTTCCCCCCACGCCGTCGTGATTCCGCTCACGATCACCATGTCCCCTTCCACCACCGGGGAAACCGTCCTCCCTCCATGAGTGGTGACGATTCCGAAGTCCTCGACGAGGGACCTCTCCCACAGCTTCTTGCCGTCGCGCGTCATCGCCAGCAGGGTCCCGCCGACGCCGAGCGCGTACACGTTACCCGTCTCAGGGTCGCCCGCCGGAGAGGCCCACGCAATCCGGTGCGGCGGCACGTCCGAGTGGTAGACGTTGAACTTGTACTCCCACAGGACCTTGCCGCTGACTTCGTCGATGCTCATCAGCCGCTCCTGAAGCGTCTCATCCTTGCCCGAAGGGTTCAGCACGTAAACTCGGCCATTCATCGCTATCGGCGCCGAACGCCCGCCGTAGGGGAGTTTCCACAGCGTGTTCTGCGGCGTCCACTTCACGGGCAGGTTCTTCTCAGCGGACTTGCCGTCCCGGTTTGGACCGCGCCAGTCGGGCCAGTCGGCGGCGAAGGAGATTGAACAGACAAGCAGCAGAGCGGGGAGGCTGGTCGTACGCATGGGTTCCAGATTCAGAGGCTAAGCCTCTACCATACTATGTCAGAGGCGTCCGGAAAATCACCAGCCGTCGGGTTCACCCCTCGCCGGCCGACCGGATTTAGCCGACCTTTACCCAGCCCTGCTTTTTGTGGCTCTTGAGGACTGCTTCCAGACACGTCATGCCCCACAATCCATCCTCGAAGGTGGGGTAATCACCGGTCGTCTTCCTGGCCGCGACCGCCTGGTAGAACCGCTTGAACAGCTGCTTGTGGGAATCGTCGTAGCCCTCGGAATGGCCTCCCGGCAGATCCGCGAATCCCGCTGAACCGCCCGCCATCAGCGACGGGTCCTTGACGATGACCTGATTTGGCGCGTTGCGGTTGCCGATCCACAGAATGTCCGGCGTTTCCTGGTTCCACCGCACCCCGCACTTCGTCCCGAAGATCTCGAACTCGAACCGGTTCTTGCAGCCGGCCGACACCTGGCTCACCGAGTAGCACCCTCGCGCCCGGTCGCCCAGTTTGAGCAGGACGGCGCCGAAATCCTCGGTCTCCACCTTGTAGTCGGTGTAGCCGGCGCCGCGGGCCAGCTTTCCCGTGAACGTTTCCACCGAACCCTTCGGCTTCTTTCGCACCGGATGCACGATCTGAAGGTCCGCGCAAAGGGCCGTGATCCTCAGCCCCGTCAGGTGCTGGATCATGTCCATCCAGTGCGACCCGATATCTCCCACAACCCGCAGCGGACCGTTGGAGGCCGCGTCCAGCCGCCAGTTGTAGTCGGTCTCGTAGAGCAGCCAGTCCTGGTAGTACGTCCCGTCGACCACCAGAATGTCCCCCAGATCCCCGTTGGCGATCATCTGGCGGATGTGCTGCACCATCGGGTAATAGCGGAGGTTGTGATTGGTCGCATGAACCACTCCCGCCTTCACGGCCGCCTGGAGCATCTTCTTCGCTTCCGCCGCCGACATCGCCAGCGGCTTCTCGCACAGGACGTGCTGGCCGGCCTTGGCGAACGCCACCGCCATCTCGCAGTGATCCGCGTTCGGCGTCAGGATGTGAACCGCGTCGATCTCCTTGTCTCCCACGAGCGATTTCCAGTCGCCTGTCGAACGCGGGATCGCGTTGGCCTCCGCAAACGAGCGCGCCTTGTCCGCCGACGAACCCGCCACTGCCGCCACGTCCACATTCCCCAGACGCCGAACCTGCTCGGTGTGCACCTTGCCCATGAACCCGGTGCCGATCATCGCCGTTCGAATTCTGTCCATGCTTTTCCGTCCTTTCCTTGAGCCGCGAGCCGATTGAGCCAGAACCGATCGAAACAGATAATGTAGCGCAAAGAGTACGATAGTGGTAGGTTTTGTTCTGGGATGAACGTTCGTATCCGCCTCGGACGCGGCGTGCCGATGCAGCACCGGAAGGGCAAAAACCGTCATGTCGCCCTCGCCCTGGCCGGAGTGTTCGCGCCCGCCTCCGTGATGGCGTTCATTCTCGCCCTCTGGCGCATCGCCGCGGATATGTCGGCGACCACGAAATTCGCCATCACCGAGGGCCCTTTTTCCCACTGGCACGTATGGGTGGTGATCGCCGTCGTCCTCGCCGTGACGGCGGTCCGCCTGAACCGTTACGGGCGCGGCGAGGAATCCCAGGGCTGAGGCAGCCGGGTTGTCCGGAGTTCAGCCCATTCGTCCCGGTCCGGTTTGCGGCGAACCATCTGCCGACCCGGCCCGGCCTTCTTACCCCTGCGCGGGTGGGGGGCGTAAACTCTCGTACTGCGAGGGTATAAAGATTCTCTGGCGACTGCCGAAGGAGAAGGTGCCACCGGTTGGTGTGCGCCCATGGTTGACGAATCTCCGCCAATCACATCAGACGGGTTTACCGAGAGGTTGGGGCGGTATCTGGATTTTTCGCCGGCCGAGCTGGAACTCAACCGGCAGGGCCGGATGAGTGTGCGCCAGAGGATCCGGCTTGCCTACCGGCTCTTCTCCCCGCTGTTTGAGGGCATCGGCGGAGCGGGCCTGATTGTCGGCGGCATCCTGTTGTTCTCCCATCTGCTGGGCATCTGGATGATGCGGTTCGCGATCCTGTTTGCCGTGGCCGGGCTGGGGGCCGGCCTGGCCCGAACCCTGCGGCTGCTCTGGCACGGCGGGCGGGACCTCTGCAAGGGCGAGGTGCACGTCGTCGAGGGGCGGCTGAACCCCAGTTGGATGCGGGCCGGCAAGCGGCTGGCCGACGACCCCGTGAGCGGCACCAAGAACATCGAACTCTTCTCGGTCGTGCTCGGCGGAATGGCGTTCGCGGTCAACGAGCGAGTCCATACTCTGCTTGTCGACTCCTACGAGATCGGACTGCCCTCGGCCCGTGTGTTTTACCTCCCGGTTTCCAAGCAGATTCAGTCGGTCGAGGTGGTGTCGGTTCAGCCGAACGCGTTGCAGGAGTCGCGCGTCCGAAAGAAACAGCGGACTTCCATCTGGAAGAGTTGACCGCGCCATGACCACAGAGCCCGCTCGGACCGGCGGGCCGCCTCACACGCCGAGCAGACGCTCCGCGTTGCGAAAGAAGACGTCCTCAATCTGGCTGGCGGTGAGCCTCAGGTTCCAGCAGGCGGTCTTGAGGGCGCGCAGCGACTCCAGTCCGATCAGCGAAGGCCGCAGGCCGGCGTAGCCGGCTTCAAACCGCGTGTTCGCGGAGGAGAGCCAGAGAAATGAATCCCCTATCGCCACGCATCGGCCGCGCAGGTGGCTGACCGGGAAATCGAATCCGAACAGCAGCCGGTCCAGGCCCATGGTCCGGACAATGGCTTCGAAGGCGCCCGCTTCGGTCACCGCGGAGGTGTCGAACCACACGTTCGGAATTCCGCGCAGGGACTCGATTCCCTCCATCGTGTGGTTCGGGTTGAATCCGCGGGCGGCGTGGGCGAGGATCAGCCGCATGCCCGGGTAGCGCGTGCAGAAATCACGGATGGCGCCCTGGTTTGCCGGGTCGGCGAGGGCCCGCTCCCGGACGATATGCAACATCACGGCGAGATTTTCCTCGTGCGCCACGCGGACCTGCTGCTCAGGCAGGAACTCCTCGATTCTTGCGTCCCAGGTCGGCTGCCGATGGGCGTAGATGTGATAGCACTTCAGTCCGGCGAAACCCTCCCGCCGCACATGCTCGCGGATGAACTCGGCGTCATCCTCCGGGCGCACCAGCATCAGCGCCCGCGAGCGGGGATCGTTCCGGACCTCGGCCGCCACCATTCGATTCGCCTCCCCGGCATCCAGGGCCGTGTGCGGGTAGGGAAACAGGAGGGCGGACAAGTCGCGGCCGGGGATCAGTTGTCCGGTTTGGGCGGCGTAGGTCCGCCAGCCGGCCGGGTCCGGGCCGTTGGCCACCAGCGGCGGCGGTTCGCCGTGGAACTGCGCGCGCGCGTACAGGTGGCCGTGCGCGTCGAAGACGCGTGCGGGGACGAACGAGTCCAGGTGGCGGTGGAAGAACTCGGCGTCCTCATTGGTGAAGGTCCAGTCGGCGGCGGTCATGGTTTCAAGCGGAATGGTAACACCCCGCGGCTGGGCCACTTCAGCCGGAGGCCAGGGCCTCGTACTGCCGCCACGCCTTTTCCCAGGTCAGGTCGCGGGCGATGCGGCGCCGGAACGCCTCCGCCATGCGCATCGCCGCCGTGCGGTCGTCCAGCACGCCTCGCAGCGCCTCGGCCAGTTGGCCGGCGTTCTCGAGCTCGACCAGCTTGCCGTGCACGTCCGGTGTGATCATCTCCCTGACGCCGCAGCTCCGGGTGCTTACCACAGGGACGCCCGCGGAGCCCGCCTCCAGCAAGCAGATGGGGTGCCCCTCGCCGTATTCGCCCTTC
>Ga0073934_10000897_pt1 | contig 78196 bp, 59 predicted proteins | sample LarsenN4metaG_FD_76834 | JGI IMG/M metagenome (GOLD analysis project Ga0073934, IMG submission 76834) | Hot spring sediment bacterial and archeal communities from British Columbia, Canada, to study Microbial Dark Matter (Phase II) - Larsen... ...
ATGAGCAGGAGAGTGGCCAGAGCCCTGTCCTCCTTGTCCGGCAAAAAGGCACGGGGGGGGGGGGGGGGGGGGGGGGGGGTCGGGCAGGGCGGGCAGTGGCCGGGCGAGGTCCGGCTCACGCCGCCACTTCGTCGCGGGCCGTCGCGCGGCGGGCGGTGTCGGCGGCGGCCCGGAACGGCGCGAGGCCGAGGCGGCGGGCGCATTGCACGAAGCGCTCGCCCGGTAGGCGTTCGTGCAGGTAGGTCTCGATCACGGCCTCGAGCGCATCGGGCACCTCGTCGGCGGAGAACGAAGGTCCGATCACCTTGCCGGGCACCGCATCGCCCGAACGCGTGCTGCCGTCGCTGCCGCCGATCGTCACCTGGTACCACTCGGCGCCATCCTTGTCGACGCCGAGGATGCCGACGTGCCCGCTGTGGTGGTGGCCGCAGCTGTTGATGCACCCGCTGATGTGCAGCGCGATGTCGCCGATGTCGTGCAGCCGGTCGAGATCGTCGAAGCGCTCGGTGATGGCGGCAGCCACGGGAAGAGACCTGGCATTGGCCAGCGCGCAGAGGTCGCCGCCGGGGCAGGCGATCATGTCCGTGAGCAGGCCGATGTTCGGCGTGGCGAAGCCGGCCTCGCGGGCGGCGACCCAGAGCGCCGGGAGCTCCGCCTCGCGCACCCAGGGCAGCAGGAGATTCTGTTCGTGCGTGACGCGAGCCTCGGAGGCGCTGAACCGCTCGGCCAGCGCGGCTGCCAGCTCGAGCTGCTCGGCCGTCACGTCGCCCGGCGGCTGCCCGGGGCGCTTGAGCGACAGCGTGACGGCCCGGTAGCCAGGGAGCCGGTGCGCGTGCACATTGCGCGCCAGCCAGCGGAAGAAGGCCGGGGGATGCTCGGTGAGCGTGGCGCGGTCGGCGACGGAGGACGCGGCCGTCGTGGCGGCGGCGGCCACGGGGTCGTGGAAGCTGGCCTCGACACGGGCCAGCTCGGCCGTGGGGATCGGGGTCGTGGCCGGATCGGCCAGCAGGGCCTCGAACTCTTCGCGCACGGCCCGCACGAAGCGCTCCCCCTCGGCGCGCACGAGAATCTTGATGCGCGCCTTGTAGGCGTTGTCGCGGCGGCCCATCAGGTTGTAGACGCGCACGATGGCCTCGATGAACACGAGGATCTGCGTCCACGGCACGAAGTCGGCCACCTCCGTGGCCACGATCGGCGTGCGCCCCATGCCGCCGCCGACCGCCACGCGGAAGCCCACCGCGCCGGCCGCGTTCCTGACGAGGCGCAGGCCGATGTCGTGCCAGGCGGTCGCCGCCCGGTCCTCGCGGGCGCCGGTGACCGCGATCTTGAACTTGCGCGGCAGGAAGGCGAACTCCGGGTGCAGCGTGCTCCACTGGCGCAGGATCTCGCAGTAGGGACGCGGGTCGACCACCTCGTCGGGCGCGATGCCGGCCAGTGCGTCGGTGGTGACGTTGCGGATGCAGTTGCCGCTGGTCTGGATGCCGTGCATGTCGGCGTCGGCCAGCAGATCCATCACGTCGGCGCTGCGTTCCAGCGGGATCCAGTTGAACTGGATGTTCTGGCGCGTGCTGAAGTGGCCGTAGCCGCCGACCGCCGAACCGGCCCCGTCGGGGCGTCCCCCGTCCTGACGGTCGTACTCGCGAGCGATGCGGGCGAGGGTGCGCAGTTGGCGCGACGAGACCTCGCCGTACGGAATCGCCACGCGCAGCATGGGTGCGTGGCGCTGCACGTACCAGCCGTTCTGCAGGCGCAACGGTCGGAAGTCCTCCGTCGAGAGCTCGCCGGCGAGGTGCCTCTCGAGCTGCTGGCGGAACTGGGCGGCGCGCAGGCGCACCTGGCGGCGGTCGAAGTCGGTGTAGCGGTACATGGCGCTGTTCGCTGCGGCGATGCGTCGAAGGCGGTAAGGGCGCGTCGCGGGTGGGCCCGCGAGGTGGGCGTTCCGGCTGAAGCGGTCATGCCACTCTACGAAGCGGCCCAAATTTCTCGAACTACTTTGTTGTCCGTTCGTTATGCCTGGGTTGAATGAAGGGCGCCCGCCTTTCTGACAGCGTTCCTAGAATCCACCCCATGGCAACGAAGCGCTTCGACGGACCAACGAGACGTGCGGCGGTCCTCGCGATGTTCGGCACGGCCCTGTCCGGTTGCCAGACCGTGCCGGTACCCCCGCCGCCGCCGGCACCGCCTAGCCCGCCGCCCGATACGCCGGCGCCCTCGGCCGCACCCGTGCCGGCGCCGGAGCCGCCGTCTCCGCCACCGGCTGCAGCGCCACGACCGGCGTTGCGGCCACCGCGCATCGGTCTGGCGCTGGGAGGAGGTGCGGCACGCGGCTTCGCGCACATCGGCGCCATCCAGGTGCTCGAGGAGGCCGGTATCCGCCCCGACCTCGTGGTCGGCACCTCGGCCGGCAGCCTCGTGGCTGCGCTCTACGCCAGCGGCCGGTCGGGCCAGGAGCTCGCTGCCACGGCGCTCACGATGGACGAGGGCGCGATCACCGACTGGGCGTTTCCGTCGCGCGGGGTGATCCGCGGGGAGGCCCTGGCCCGCTACGTCCGCGAGCAGACCGGCGGCCGCACCATCGAGCAGATGAAGATGCCGCTCGGCATCGTCGCCACGGACCTGGACTCCGGCGCGCCCGTGCTGTTCCAGCGGGGCGACACCGGAACCGCGGTGCGCGCCTCGAGCGCCGTGCCGGCGGTGTTCCAGCCGGTCAGGATCGGCGATCGCGAGTACGTCGACGGCGGTCTCGTCTCGCCCGTGCCGGTGCGCTACGCCCGGCAGATGGGCGCCGAGATGGTGATCGCCATCGACATCTCGTCGCCGCCGGACGGCAACCCGACCGGCGACTCGTTCAAGCTGCTGATGCAGACGGTGTCCATCATGATGCGCAGCATCAACCGGCTCGAGTTGCGCGAGGCCGACATCGTCCTGCGGCCGACGCTGGTGGGCGTGGCGAGCTCGGACTTCAACAGCCGCGTCCGTGCGATCCGGGCCGGCCGGGAGGTCGCGGCGCAGATGGTGGGCGAGCTCAAGGCAAAGATCGCCGCCCTCAGCCGCTGACTGGCGGGCCCGGAGAAGAAAAAGGGCCCGGTCTTTCGACCGGGCCCGCAATGGCACCGAATACGGGATTCAAGGTGCCGAGGAGACAACCTTCCACACGAGAGACGCGTGCCCAGGAGGCACGCGCCTCTGTATTGAGGTGGTGGGGGCGGAAAAGTTCCCGCACCCTGCGGCCGACCCTGAATCAGGCGGCGCGCTTGCCCTTCGGGGCGGTCTGCGCGGCACGCACGGCCGTCGCGGTCATCGCCTGGAAGTTGGCTTCGGCCACTTCACCGGCCTGCTTCGCCGCCTTGGTGACGCTCTCGTAGGCGTTGTTGGCGGCGGCGACGGCCGACTTCACCAGCGCCACGGCGTTCTCGGTGCCGGCGGGCGCGTTCTTGACCGCGTTGTCCACGAGCGCCAGGACCTTCTTCTGGCCATCGGCGATGGTCGACTCGGCGACGCGGCCGACCTCGGCGTTCGTGCCGGCGACGATCTCGTAGAAGTGGCGGCCGTAGGCGGCGGCCTTCTCGGCGCTGGGCTGCAGCAGGCTCGCCTGCAGGGCGAAGAGCTCCTGGGCGTCCTTGACCGACAGCGCGGCCTGGGCCGTCTCGGCGGCTTCGGCGAGCGACGTCTTGGCCGTCTGCAGGTTCAGGGCGATCAGCTTCTCGACGCCTTCGAACGCCTTGTTGGACAGGCCGAAGAGCGTCTCGACGTTGGCCTTCTGGGCGGCGAGGATCTGGTCAGCGGTGTAGGTCATTGCGGGCTCCTGATGGGAAGTTGGGAAGGGGCTTGAGGGTCAACCGAGTACTTCCGTTGCATCGTGCCCCGGGCCTCACACCCGTTTGCTGCGCTGCAACATGCTGTTCAGTATAGGGTTCCCCCGAGCCAATGCAAGCGGTTTTTGCTGCGCCGCAACAAACTAGGGGCGGCAGCTTAGGTCAGGCGGGCGGGCGCCCGGGCGGGTGCACGGGCCATTCCTAGAATCCGGCCGTGCTGGCGTTCCACTCGGACCACTTCGTACTGCCGCTGCCTGCGGGGCACCCCTTTCCGATGGGCCGGTACCACCTGCTGCGCGAACGGGTGCGCGAAACGCTTCCTGGGCTGCGTCTCCAGGAGGCAGATCCGGCGACCGACGGCGAGCTCGCGCTGGCGCACGACCCGGCCTGGATCACCGCCGTGGTGGAAGGCACCACGAGCCCCGCCCAGCAGCGGGAGATCGGCTTTCCGTGGTCGGAGCGCATGGTGCAACGGGCGCGGCGCTCGGTCGGGGCCACCATCCAGGCCGCGCGCGCCGCGCTGGCCGGCGAGGGCGTCGCCGCGAACCTGGCCGGCGGAACGCATCACGCCTACGCGCACAAGGGGTCGGGCTACTGCGTCTTCAACGACGTCGCGGTCGCAGCCCGGCTGATGCAGGCCGAGCATCACCGCCGCCAGGCGGCGCGGCCCCCGCGCGGCCTGCGCGTGATCGTCATCGACCTCGACGTGCACCAGGGCAACGGAACGGCGGCGATCTTCCGCGACGACCCGAGCGTCTTCACGCTGTCGCTGCACGGGGCGCGGAACTTCCCGTTCCGCAAGGAAGCGAGCGACCTCGACGTCGAGCTTCCCGACGGATGCACCGACGGTCCCTACCTCGATGCGCTGGACCGCGCGCTCGAAGAGGCCTTTGACCGCTGCGCCGAGCATCCGCCGGGCCTGGCGTTCTACCTGGCCGGCGCCGACCCGCACGAGGACGATCGCCTCGGCAGGCTGAAGCTCACCGCCGAAGGCCTGGCCGAGCGCGACCGCCGGGTGTTCGCCGCGCTGGTGCGCCGCCGCATCCCGCTGGCCCTGACGATGGCAGGGGGCTATGGCCGCGACATCGAAACGACCGTCGCGCTGCAGCGCCGCACGGTCGAACTCGCCTGCGAAGCGTGGTGCCGCTGGCAGCATGGCACCGCCGGCGCGCCGGCGCGCGCCGCGCCGCCCGAGGCGGGCGTCGGTCTCCCGGCACGGTCGATGGCCGGGGCAGGGCGGACGCGGATGGAAGAATCGGGGCCATGACCCCGCCAGCCGCCGCAGAGATCGCCCCGCCCTCGACGACGCACGACCTGCCGCCCGACCCCCGGACGCTCGCAGGCACCGCCGCGGTCGATGCGGCGATCACCTCTCGTCGCTCCATCCGCGCCTTCCTGCCCACGCCGGTGCCCCGCGAGACGATCGAAGAGATCCTCGCCGTCGCTTCGCGCGCGCCCTCGGGCACGAACACCCAGCCATGGCGGGTGCACGTGCTGACGGGCCGGTCGCGCGATTCGCTCTGCGACGCACTCTGCGCGGTCTACGACGACCCCGCCGCGGCGAAGGCACATGCCGAGGAGTACGCGTACTACCCGACGCAGTGGATCTCCCCTTACATCGAACGCCGCCGGAAGGTCGGCTGGGACCTGTACGGGCTGCTCGGCATCGGCAAGGCGGACAAGGCGCGCATGCACGCGCAGCACCGCCGCAACTACCGCTTCTTCGACGCGCCTGTGGGGCTCATCTTCACGATCGACCGCGTCATGCAGCAGGGCAGCTGGCTCGACTACGGCATGTTCCTGCAGAACATCATGGTCGCGGCGCGGGCCCGCGGCCTGGACACCTGCCCGCAAGCCGCGTTCACGCCCTTCCATCGCATCATCGCCCGGCATCTCGACCTGCCCGCAGGCGAGATGGTGGTCTGCGGCATGTCGCTCGGCCATGCCGACCCGTCGGCGGTCGAGAACGGGCTCGTGACGGAGCGCGTGCCGCCCTCCGGGTTCGCCCACTTCCACGACTGACACCGAGACCGCGATGAACGTCCACGCCGCCCGCCCCCGCATCCTCGTGGCCCGCGCCGTCTTTCCCCAGGTGGTGCAGCGACTGCGCCAGCACTTCGAGGTCGAGGACAACCCGGCCGACCACATCTTCGACAAGAGCGAGCTGATCGCACACCTGGCTGGCAAGGCCGGAGCGTTCACGACGGGCAGCGAACGCATCGACGCCGACGTGCTGGATGCAAACCCGCAACTGCGCGTCGTGGCGAACATGGCCGTCGGCTACAACAACTTCGACATCGCTGCCTGCACCGCCCGCGGCGTGCTGGCGACCAACACGCCCGACGTGCTGACGGAGACGACCGCCGACTTCGGCTTCGCGCTGATGATGGCCGCGGCACGGCGCATGGCCGAGAGCGAACATTTCCTGCGCCGCGGGGAGTGGACGCGCTGGGCCTACGACATGTTCACCGGCAGCGACGCTCACGGCGCCACGCTCGGCATCCTCGGCATGGGCCGCATCGGCCAGGCCATCGCGCGGCGTGGCGCGCTCGGCTTCGGCATGAAGGTGATCTACCACAACCGCAGCCGCCTCGCGCCCGAGCACGAGGCGCCGCTGGGCGCGCGCTATGTCGACAAGACAACGCTGCTGCGCGAGGCCGACCATCTCGTGCTGGTGCTGCCGTACTCCGCGCAGAGCCACCACGCGATCGGCGCGGCGGAGTTGGCGCTGATGAAGCCCAGCGCCACCCTCACCAACGTCGCCCGCGGCGGCATCGTCGACGACGCGGCGCTGGCGCGGGCGCTGCGGGAGCGGCGCATCGCCGCGGCGGCCCTCGACGTGTTCGAGGGCGAGCCGAAGGTGCACCCGGACTTGCTGACCGTGCCCAACGTCGTGCTGACGCCGCACATCGCCAGCGCGACCGTCGCGACGCGGCGCGCGATGGCCGACCTCGCGGCGGACAACCTGATCGCCGCGCTCACCGGCGGCGCGCCGCCGACGCCGGTCAACGCCGAGGTGCTGGTCGGAGGCCGCCTGCCCGAGCGCTGAGGCCGCCTCGGCGCCGCGCCGACGGCGCCTGAGACAATGGGCGAGTGCCGGAGTGGATCGTCCTCGCTGTCGCGCTCGCCCTTGCGCTGAACCTGCTGCTGCTCGCATGGCTCGCATGGCGGGTCGCCGACCGCCGTGCCGAAGCGGGCGCCGCGCGCGAGATCGAGCGGCTGGAGCGGGAGTTGCGCGACGAGCTCGGCCGCCAGGGCCGGGGTACACGCGCCGACCTTGCCAACTTCCAGCAGATGCTGCTGACGCAGGGCGGCGACGTCGCGCGCACGCAGAACGAGCAGATCGATTCCTTCCGCACCCAGCTGGCGACGATGCAGCAGGCCACCGAGGGGCTGCTGCGGCGCGTGAACGACACGCTCGCCGAGCAGCTGCTGAAGCTGGCCGAGGCCAACGAGCGCCGCTTCGCGGAGGTGCGGCATGCCGTCGACGCCCGCCTGGCGGCGCTGCAGGAGGGCAACGAGAAGAAGCTCGAGCAGATGCGCGCCATCGTCGACGAGAAGCTGCACGCGACCCTGGAGCAGCGCCTGGGCGAGAGCTTCAAGCAGGTGGCCGATCGCCTGGAGCAGGTGCACAAGGGCCTCGGCGAGATGCAGTCGCTGGCGCGGGACGTCGGCTCGCTGAACCGCGTCCTCACCAACGTGAAGACTCGAGGCATCTTCGGCGAGGTGCAGCTCGCCGGGCTGCTGGAGCAGGTGTTCGCGCCGGAGCAGTACGCCGCCAACGTGGCCACGGTGCCCGGCAGCAACGAGCGGGTGGAGTTCGCGATCCGCATGCCGGGCCGGGATGCCGCGCCGGGCGGGCCGCCGCTGTGGCTTCCGATCGACGCGAAGTTCCCGCGCGAGGACTACGAACGCCTGCTCGAGGCGCACGAGCGTGCGGATGCCGCGGGCATGGAGGCGGCGGCCAGGGCCATCGAGACCCGCCTGAAGCTCGAGGCGCGCCGCATCCGCGAGAAGTACGTGGCGCCGCCCCATACCACCGACTTCGCGATCCTCTTCGTGCCGACCGAGGGTCTGTACGCGGAGGCGCTGCGCCGGCCGGGGCTCGTGGAGGCGCTGCAGCGCGACCACCGCGTGATGCTGGCCGGCCCGACGACGTTGCTCGCCACGTTGTCGAGCCTGCAGATGGGCTTTCGCACGCTGGCGCTGGAGAAGCGCTCGGCGGAGGTCTGGGAGGTGCTCGGCGCCGTCAAGACCGAGTTCGCGAAGTTCGGCGTCGTGCTGGCCAAGACGCGCAAGAAGCTCGACGAAGCCGCGAGCAGCATCGAGCAGGCCGAGGTGCGAACGCGCCAGATGGCGCGCCAGCTGAAGGACGTGGAGGCCCTGCCCGAGCACCTGGCGAGCCCGCTGCTGCCGGGCAACGAGCCGCTCGACGAGGATGACGGTGCCGCCTGAGCCGGCCGGCGGCGCGCCGTCGCAGGGGTTCGGCCGCCTGGTGCTGGCACTCGTCGTCGGCCAGCTCGGCCTGCACTCGACGATGGCCGGCGTGCGCATGGCCGCGTCGCTCCAGGTGCTGCGCGAGGGCCACGATGCCTGGACCGTCGGCCTGCTGCTGGCCCTGTTTGCCGCGGCGCCGGTGCTGACCGCCTGGCAGGCGGGTCGCATGGCCGACCGCCTGGGCTACCACCCGATGGTGCGCGGCGCGGTGACGCTGGCGATCATCGGCGGCGCGGCGGCGCTCGCATCGACCTTCTTCCGGGGCGCGGCGCACCTGGGGCTGCTGGCCGTCGCGGCCATGCTCACCGGCACCGCGGCGAACGTGGGCATGCTGACCATCCAGCGGACGGCCGGCCTCGCCGCGCGGGATGCCACCGAACGCATGCGGGTGTTCAGCTGGCTGGGCGTCGCGCCGTCCTTCGCCAATGTGGTCGGTCCGATCTCGGTGGGGCTGATGATCGACGGCTTCGGCTTCGCGGCCGGCTACGCGCTGATGGCGACCCTGCCGCTGGCCACGGCGTTCGCGGCACGGCGGGTGCCGCCTTCGGCGCCGCACGCCGGGCATGGCACCCCTGCGAAGGGCACGGCCTGGTCTCTTCTCAATGCGCCGGGCATGCGACGCCTGCTGACGGTGAACTGGCTGTTCTCGATGTCCTGGGACGTGCACGCCTTCGCCGTGCCGCTGCTGGGGCACGAGCGTGGCTTCAATGCGTCGACCGTGGGGCTCATCCTCGGGCTGTTCACGCTCTCGGTCTCGGGCATCCGGCTCGTCATCCCGGTGCTCGCGCACCGGTTGCGGGAGGTCACCGTGATACGCGCGTCGATGGTGGGAACGGCGCTCGTCTTTGCCGCCTACCCCCTGGCCCCCAATGCCTGGGTCATGGGTGCGCTGGCCATCACGCTCGGGGTCACGCTGGGCAGCGTGCAGCCGATGATCATGACGGTGCTGCACCACGTGACCCCCGGCGACCGGCACGGCGAGGCGCTGGCGCTGCGCTCGATGGCCATCAACGCCACGAGTACGGTAATGCCGCTCGTGTTCGGCGCGAGCGGCGCGCTGGTGGGGACGGCGGCCCTGTTCTGGGCGGTGGGGGCTGCCGTGCTGGCAGGCGCCGGCCTGCCGAGCCGGCTCGCCGCGCGCAGCTGATCGGGTGCTGGCCGGCGCCGGGGCCGGGGCGCATGAGCGCCGAGGCCGTCCGACGGTGCCGACTCGCCGCGCCTGCCCTATGCGGAGCCCGGCCTGGGCGGGTCGCCTGAAGCGTTGCGGTGGCAGGCTGGCAGGGCCGGGTGTTCAGAACCGCAGGCGGGTTCCCGTCGACACCGTCTCGGTCTCGTTGATCTGCGGCGCGCTTGGCGCCGGGATCGGCTCGACCCTCGCGGTGGCCGCCGGTACCGGGGCGCGCTCCACCATCGGGGAGACCCGGGCCTGCCAGCCGCGCGGCAGGCGGGCCTGCTTCGGGTAGCCGGCGGCGTCGAGGTAGGCGGCCCACTCGACGTCGGAGAGGCCCTTCAGCGGCTGGGCCCCGACGGTGAGCAGGGGCAGGGTACGGGTGCCGAACAGCCGTTCGAACGCCTGCGCGTCCTCCTCGCTGGCGACGCGCCGCTCGGTGTAGGGCACGCCGCGGGCGACGAGCAACTGACGGCCCGCGTCGCAGGGCGAGCATTCGCTGGTCGTGTACAGCGTGACCGGATGCCGTTGCGCGGGCTGGCGGAGGTCGGCAGGCAGCGACAGGTCCGGCTCGGTCACGGTCGGCGAACCGGGCCGGGCCATGTTCGTCACGCGCGTGTTGGCCACCGGCGGCGGCGGGCGGTCCGTGTAGGTGACGGTGCCGTCGGGGTTGACCACCTTGAACAGCGCCTGGGCCGGCAGCGCGGCCAGCGCAGCCAGGGCGCCGGCCGCGAGCGGGCGGGCGAAACGGGCGGACCACGCGTTCATCACTTCTCCCTGGCACCGCGATCGAGGTGCGCGATCCGCGAATCTAGCCGCGAACGCGCGGTGCCTCAAGGCGAATCACGCCGCGGCAGCGGACGCGGCGAGCGCGCTTGCATCCGCCTGTAACAGGCCCTGGTGGCGCAGCAGCGCATCCAGGCGCGGCTCGCGGCCCCGGAAGGCGCGGAAGCTCTCCATCGCGCTGCGGCTGCCGCCACTTTCGAGCACCGCCTCGCGGAAACGGCGGCCGGTGGCCGCGTCGAAGAGCCCGGCTTCCTCGAAGGCCTCGAACGCGTCGGCCGAAAGAACCTCTGCCCAGGCGTAGCTGTAGTAGCCGGCCGCGTAGCCGCCGTCGAACAGGTGCGTGAAGCTGTGCGGGTAGCGGAGGAATGGCGCCGCGGGCGCAGGGGAGACCTGCGCCGCGATCTCGAAGGCCAGCGCCGTCTCGCGCCCGGCATGCCCCGGCTCCAGGTGCAGGCGCATGTCGAACAGGCCGTACTCGCAGTGCCGCAGCATCGCCAGGCCGTTCTGGAAGTTCCGCGCGGCGAGCATGCGGTCGAACAGCGCACGCGGCAGCGATTCGCCCGTATCGACGTGCGAGGACAGGCGCTGCAGCACCGGCCACTCCCAGCAGAAGTTCTCCATGAACTGGCTGGGCAGCTCGCAGGCGTCCCACTCGAGGCCGCAGATGCCGGATGCCGCGATCTCGTCCACCTGGGTCAGCATGTGGTGCAGCCCGTGGCCGAACTCGTGGAACAGGGTGATGACGTCGTCGTGCGTGAGCAGCGCCGGCTGCCCGCCGACGGGGGAGGCGAAGTTGCACACCAGATGCGCCAGCGGCAGCTGCAGCGAGCCGCCGGGCCGCCGCCACCGCTGGCGGGCGCTGTCCATCCAGGCGCCACCCTGCTTTCCGGGCCGGGCATGCAGGTCCAGATAGAAGCCGGCTACCGGACGCCCGTCCGGCGCGGCGCGCCGCACGCGGAAGAAGCGCACGCTATCGTGCCAGGCGGGCGCGGTTTCTTCCTCGATCTGGACGCCGAACAGGCGGCCGACGAGCTCGAAGAGGCCCTCGAGCACCCGGGGCAGCGTGAAGTACGGTCGCACCTCCTCGCTGCCGAAGGCATAGCGCTGCTGCTTCAGCCGCTCGGCGGCGAAGCTGCGGTCCCACGGCTGCAGGTCCGTGATGCCGAGCTCGTGCCGAGCGAACTGGCGCAGTTCGGCGTACTCGCGCTCGGCGAAAGGACCGGCCCGCCGCGCCAGGTCGTGCACGAACGCGAGCACCTCCTCGGGCGAGCGGGCCATCTTGGGCACGAGCGACAGGTGGGCGTAGCTCGGGTGGCCGAGCAAGGCAGCCTCCTCGTGCCTCAGCTCGACGATCTCGCGCATCAGGGCCGAGTTGTCGAAGCGCGGGTCGCCGAGCTCGCTCGCCCGGCGCGCCCAGGCGTCATAGAGCTGCTCGCGAAGCGCCCGGTCCTCGGCGTGCTGCATCACCGGCAGGTAGCAGGGCCAGTGCAGCGTGAGCTTGCAGCCGGACCGGCCTTCTGCCTCGGCCGCCGCACGCGCCGCGTGCACGACGTCGGCCGGCACGCCGGACAGGCGGGCCTCGTCGACGTGGAGTGCCCAGTGGTCGACGGCATCGAGCACGTTGTCGCCGAAGCGCTTGGACAGCTCGGCCAGGCGCTCCTGGATCGCCGAGAAGCGCTCGCGCGCCTCGCCCTGGAGCTCTGCACCGCCGAGCACGAAGTCGCGCAGCGTGTCGGCCACCACCTTGCGCCTCGCGGGGCTCAACGTGGCCGCTGTCGGGCTGGCTGCCAGCGCCTTGTACTTGGCATACAGGCGCGGGTCCGCCGCCAGGCGGGTGGAGAAGTCGGTGATCCGCGGCAGGTTCTCGGCATGGGCCGCGCGCAGCGCCGGCGTGTCCGCCACGGCCTGCAGGTGGCAGACGTGCCCCCAGGCACGGCGCAGCCGCTCGACGTGAACGTCGAGCACGCTGGACAGAACATCGAAGTCGGGAGCGGTCCGCTCGTCTACGGCCGCCTCCAGCGCCGCTTCGGCGGCGGCCAGCAACTCGTCCAGCGCCGGCGTCACGTGCTCGGGCCGGACGGCCGCGAAGTCGGGCAGGTCGTCCGCGGCGAGCAGCGGATTGGCGGCGGTCATGCCGAAGCTTCGGCGGCCTGCACGGTGTTGGAAAGCAGCATCGTGATCGTCATCGGCCCCACGCCGCCGGGCACCGGGCTGATCCAGCCCTGGGGGCCGAGCGCCTCGCGCACCTCGGCGAAGTCGACATCGCCGCACAGCTTGCCGGCTTCGTCGTGGTTGGTGCCGACGTCGATCACCGTCGCGCCGCGCTTCACCATGTCGGCGGTGACGGTATGACGGCGGCCGACCGCCGCCACCACGATGTCGGCCGACTGCACGTGCCGCTTCAGGTCGGCGGTGGCGCTGTGGCAGACGGTCACGGTGGCGTTGGCCTGCAGCAGCAGCAGGGCCATCGGCTTGCCCACCGTGTTGCTGCGGCCGATGACCACGGCGTGCCGGCCGCGCACCGGCACGCCGGTGCTCTCGATCATCTTCATGCATCCCCAGGGCGTGGCCGGGCGCAGCCCGGGCAGGCCGCTGAAGAGTTCGCCGGCCGAGCGCACGGAGAAGCCGTCGACGTCCTTGCGCGGATCGATGGCCTCGATGACGCGATGCGGGTCGATCTGCCTCGGCACCGGCATCTGCACGAGGATGCCGTGGATGGTGGGGTCGGCGTTCAGCGCCGCGATGCGCGCGAGAAGGGCGCTTTCGGTCATCGAGACGTCGTACTTCTCCATCACCGAATGAAGGCCGCTCTCGGCGCAGGCGCGCACCTTGTTGCGCACGTAGACCGCGCTGGCCGGATCGTCGCCGACGAGGATGACGGCCAGGCCGGGCCGCCGGCCGCGCCCGGCCAGGGCGGCGGCCCGCACGGCCACCTCGGCCCGGATCTTCTGCGACAGCACCTTGCCGTCGATGAGTTGTGCGGTCATTCGCGCTTCCCAAATGCACGAGGCCGCAATCGCGGCCTCTGGTCCCGTCGGGCCGCCGAGGCGGCCTCTGCTCACGTGAGGACGCTGTGGCGGCCCCCGCCCGAATCAGGCCACTTCGGCGGCCCCTGCCCGCGTCAGGCCCCGATGACGGCCCACGTCCCGTCGCGGCCGCCCGCGGCCGGCGCCGGCATCACGCCTTGCTCTGCGCGCCCAGCGCGATCTTCAGCAGGTCGGCCACCGTGTTGGCGTTGAGCTTCTCCATGATGTTGGCGCGGTGCGCCTCCACCGTCTTGATGCTGATGCCCAGGTCGTCGGCGATCTGCTTGTTCAGGCGGCCGGCGACGATGCGCTCGAGCACCTGCGCCTCGCGCGTGGTCAGTCGGGACAGCAGCGCGTCGCGGCTGGCCTGCTCCTGGTGCTGGCTGAACGCCGTGCGAGCCTGCTCCAGCATGCGCTCCACCAGGCTCAGCAGTTCCTCTTCCTTGAAGGGCTTCTCGATGAAGTCCATCGCCCCCTTCTTCATCGTCGTCACGGCCATCGGCACGTCGCCGTGGCCGGTGATGAAGACGATGGGCAGCGGGCTCTTGCGCTCGAGAAGCCGGTCCTGCAGGTCCAGGCCGCTCATGCCTTCCATGCGGATGTCGGCGATCAGGCAGGCCACCTCGCGCGGATCGAATCGAGACAGGAACGACTCGCTCGAGTCGAAGCACTTCACGCGGTAGTCCTTGCCTTCGAGCAGCCACTGCAGCGAGTCGCGGACGGCCTCGTCGTCGTCGACGACATAGACGGTGCCCTTCTTGGGAATCAGGCTCATGCGCGCTAGCTCTCGGCAGGGAAAGGAGGGGTTGTGGCGATCGGCTCTCGTGGCAGCCTCAAGGCATCGCACCCGCTTGCGGGGTGACCGGCGCCGGCAGATCGACCAATGCACCGGGTGTCGTGATGTCGCTGCGCTCGCGCAGTTCAACCGGCAAGGTGAACGAGAAACGGCACCCGACAACCGCTGCGCCATTGTAGAGGTTCTGTGCGCGCATCCGGCCGCGGTGGCTCTCGACGATCGTGCGGCAAAGGCTCAGGCCGATGCCCAGGCCCTCGGCCTTGGTCGAGAAGAAGGCCTCGTACAGGCGGGCGATGACCTCGTTCTTCAGCCCCGGCCCCATGTCGGTGACGCTGAACTCGATCATGCCCCCGTCCTCGGGCGTGTGCCGGGGCACCACCCGCAGCTCGATGTGGCGGCGCGAGGGCGGCAGGCCCGCGGTGTCGATGGCCTCGGCCGAGTTCTTGAGCAGGTTGAGCACCACCTGCTCGATGAGGATCGGGTCGACCATCAGCGGCGGCAACCGCTGCGCCACGTAGGTGTGGATGGCCACGTTGCGCCGGCGCAGCTCGATGCCGGCGAGCTCGACGGCATCGTCGACGATCTGGCGGGCCTCGGCCGGCTGCCGCTGCGGCTCGCTGCGGCGCACGAAGTTGCGGATGCGATGGATGATCTGGCCGGCCCGCTCGGCCTGGCGCGCCGTCTTCTGCAGGGCCGCGACGAGATCGTCACGCGCGATGCTGTCGGTGGCCACTCGCGAGACCATGCCGTTGCAGTAGTTGACGATCGCGGTGAGCGGCTGGTTGAGTTCGTGCGCCACCGAGCTGGCCATCTCGCCCATCGTCACGAGGCGGCTCGTCACCTGCGCCTTCTCGGCCTGCATCGCCGCCTGCTCCTCGGCGCGCAGGCGGGCGGTGATGTCGGTGGCGATGAGCATCTGCGCCAGGCGCCCGTCGGTCCATTGCAGGTAGCGCGCGCGCACGTCGAACCACTTCTGCAGGCTCTCGACGAAGACCTCGCGCGGGTCGGCGCCCATCTCGGTGAGTTCCTGCGTCGGCAGCCCGGACAACGGGTCGACCTCCTCGTCGTCGAGGGAACCGAAGCCCGACGGGGTGATGCCGCCGGCCAGGCGAAGGTGGCCGCGCGCGTCGGCGCCGAACCACAGCCGGTAGCTGCGGTTCACGAACAGCAGCTCGCCCTGCTCGACGGAAAGCACCGACACCGAGGCATCCAGCCCCTCGAGCACGGTGGTGAAGCGCTCGTGGCTGGCCGAGAGCTGGTCGCGGATCCGCTTGGCCTCGGTGATGTTGGTGACGCTGGTCATCCAGCCGGTCTGCTGGCCCTTCGGGTCGATGAGCGGCGAGACGTACATGCGCGCATCGAACAGCGTCCCGTCCTTGCGCATCACCTTCACCTCGATGCCGCCGGCCGGGCTGCGGCCGGCCAGCTCCTGCTGCAGCAGGCGGCCGTTCTCCTCGATGCGCTCCGGCGGCCAGTAGGGGTAGGGCGGCAGGCGACCGACCAGCTCCGAGGTCGGGAAGCCGGTCATCTGGCAGAACGCCGCGTTCACGTAGGTGATGCGGCCGTCGAGGTCCATCGCGCGCATGCCGGTGGGCATCGAGTTCTCCATCGCGCGCCGGAAGTTGGTCTCCTGCACGAGCGCGACCTGGATCTGCGCGCGGCGCCGCATGTGGCGCCAGGTGCCCAGCAGCATCCACACGGTCAGGCCGGAGAGGGCCACGACCATCCAGAACAGCGTGTTGCTGATGAGGCCGATGCTGGTGCGGTAGCCCTGCGCGCGCAGCACCAGGCCGTTCGTGGCCGGCGTGAGCGGTGCCTCGCTGACGATGAGGTTGCGCGGTGCCTCGCGGTTGGGGAAGGTCGTGACCGTGGCCGCGAGGGTGCGCTGTTCCTCGTCGAGGATGGCCACCACGTGCCGGCGCTGCACGTCGGGCGGCACCTGCTGGCGGATGATGTCGCCGATCGAGTACTCGGCCATCAGCACGCCGGCGAAGCCGCCGCGCTCGACGAGCGGGATGTGCAGCTGGAAGACGGGGCTGCCCTGCGCGTCGTGGAAGGCCCGCGAGTACACCGGCGTGCGCAGGTCGCGCGCCCGCTTGAACGCGGCCTCGCTCGCGGTGTTGGCGCCTTCGGCAGGAAGGATGAGACGCGGCCCCAGGTTGTCGATGCCGATGTCGAACGGCAGCGCCGATTGCGCCGCGCGCGGGCGTCGCGCCGCGTCGAGCCAGGCAAGGTAGGTCAGCTCGGGCCGCTGGCGCAGGAAGGCCGTCGCCTGGCCGAGGAACTCCTCTGCGTCGATCGTGCGCGAAACCACCTCGCGCGAGATGCGCACGAGCGCTTCCTGGTTCTGCAGCAGGCGCAGGCTGATCTGCTGCTGGGTGAGTTCGGCGTCGCGCTTGACCGAGTCGGTCTCGCGCTCGATTTCCTCGTTGCGCAGGTACCAGAACGCCGAGATGATCGCCGCGAGAAAGAGCAGGACCGACAGCAGCGGGCCGAAGGTGGCGAAGCGATCCTGGCGCGTGGGTGACTGGCGCCGCCACCAGCGGCCGAACAGGCGCTGCGTCGCGCTCCGGCCGGCCGGCGGCTGAAGGGTGGAGTCCTGGGCGTCGACGGCCATGAGGACACGATTATCGGGACGCCCGGCCTGCCGGCGGTCCCAGATGATTTCATATCGTGAGTGGCGGAAGCACTATTTGAAATCGCGCACTTCCTGTGCGAAACTCGCGCCGCGCTCGATCACGAGTCCAGAACACACCTCGAGGAGACACCCAATGTCCGCCCTGCCCGAGTCCCTGCGCGGTGCCGCCGCGAACGATCCGGATGCCCAGGAAACCCGCGAATGGCTGGATGCCCTTTCCGCCGTCATCGGCGCCGAGGGCGCCGAGCGTGCGCACTACCTGCTGGAGCAACTGCTCGAGCACGCGCGGCAGAACAGCATCGACATGCCGTTCTCGGCCAATACCGGCTACGTCAACACGATCGAGCCCGACCAGGAGGAGCGCAGCCCAGGCAACCTCGAGCTGGAAGGCCGGCTCAGGGCCTACATGCGCTGGAACGCGATGGCGCTGGTGGTCAAGGCCAACCGCCTGGAGCCGGCCGATGGCGGTGATCTCGGGGGCCACATCTCCAGCTTCGCCAGCCTGGCGCACATGTTCGCCGCCGGCTTCAACCACTTCTGGCACGCCGAGAGCCCGGGACATGGCGGCGACCTGCTCTACATCCAGGGCCACAGCGCGCCCGGCATCTATGCGCGCGCCTTCATGGAGGGCCGCATCACCGAGGAGCAGATGCTCAACTTCCGGCAGGAGGTGGCGGGCAAGGGGCTTTCGAGCTACCCCCACCCGAAGCTGATGCCGGACTTCTGGCAGTTCCCGACCGTCTCGATGGGCCTCGGCCCCCTGATGGCGATCTACCAGGCGCGCTTCCTCAAGTACCTGCATGCGCGCGGCATCGCCGACACCGCCAACCGCAAGGTGTGGGTCTTCTGCGGCGACGGCGAGATGGACGAGCCGGAGAGCCTGGGCGCGATCGGCCTGGCCGCGCGCGAGAAGCTGGACAACCTCGTCTTCGTCATCAACTGCAACCTGCAGCGGCTCGATGGCCCGGTGCGGGGCAACGGCAAGATCATCCAGGAACTCGAAAGCGAGTTCCGCGGCGCCGGCTGGAACGTGCTCAAGCTGATCTGGGGCAGCAACTGGGATCCGCTGCTCGCGCGCGACAAGGACGGCGCACTGCGCAAGCTGATGCTCGACACGCTCGACGGCGACTACCAGGCCTTCAAGGCCAATGACGGCGCCTTCGTGCGCAAGCACTTCTTCGGCCGCGACCCGCGCACGCTGGAGATGGTGGCCAAGATGAGCGACGACGACATCTGGGCCCTGCGCCGCGGCGGCCACGATGCCAACAAGGTGTACGCCGCCTTCCACCGCGCCAACAGCCACGTCGGCGAACCGACCGTGCTGCTGGTCAAGACGGTGAAGGGCTGGGGCATGGGCAAGGCGGGCGAGGGCAAGAACACCGCGCACCAGACCAAGAAGCTCACGGACGACGACATCCGCTTCATCCGCGACCGCTTCAACATCCCGATCGCCGACCACGACCTGCCGAAGATCCCGTTCTACAAGCCGGCCGACGACACGCCGGAGATGCGCTACCTGCACGAGCGCCGCAAGGCGCTGGGCGGCTACCTGCCGCACCGCCGGCAGAAGGCCGACGAGAGCTTCACGGTGCCCTCGCTCGAGACCTTCAAGGCCGTGCTCGAGCCCACCGCCGCCGGCCGCGAGATCAGCACCACGCAGGCCTACGTGCGCTTCCTGACGCAGCTGCTGCGCGACCAGGCGCTCGGGCCCCGCGTCGTGCCGATCCTCGTCGACGAGGCGCGCACGTTCGGCATGGAGGGCCTCTTCCGCCAGATCGGCATCTACAACCCCGAGGGCCAGAAGTACACGCCGGTCGACAAGGACCAGGTCATGTACTACCGCGAGGCGCAGAACGGCCAGATCCTGCAGGAGGGCATCAACGAGGCGGGCGGCATGGCCAGCTGGATCGCCGCGGCGACGTCGTACTCGACGAACAACCGCATCATGGTGCCGTTCTTCATCTACTACTCGATGTTCGGCTTCCAGCGCATCGGCGACCTCGCCTGGGCGGCCGGCGACATGCAGGCGCGCGGCTTCCTGCTCGGCGGCACGAGCGGCCGCACGACGCTGAACGGCGAGGGCCTGCAGCACGAGGACGGGCACAGCCACATCCTGGCCGGCACGATCCCCAACTGCGTGAGCTACGACCCGACCTTCGCGCACGAGGTGGCGGTGATCATCCACCACGGCCTGAAGCGCATGGTCGAGCGGCAGGAGAACGTCTTCTACTACCTGACGCTGCTCAACGAGAACTACCCGATGCCCGGCCTGAAGCCGGGCACCGAGGCCGGCATCATCAAGGGCATGTACCTGCTGGACGAGGGCGCGCCCGGCAAGGTGCCGCGCGTCAACCTGCTGGGCAGCGGCACCATCCTGCGCGAGAGCCAGTTCGCGCGCGAGCTGCTCGAGCAGGACTGGGGCGTCGCCGCCAACGTCTGGAGCTGCCCGAGCTTCAACGAGCTGGCGCGCGACGGCCAGGACGCCGAGCGCTGGAACCTGCTGCACCCGCTGGCCGAGCCGCGCGTGCCTTTCGTCGCGCAGCAGCTCAACGCGCACGCCGGGCCGGTGATCGCCAGCACCGACTACATGAAGAACTACGCGGAGCAGATCCGCGCCTTCATCCCGAAGGGCCGGCCCTACAAGGTGCTGGGCACCGACGGGTTCGGCCGCAGCGACTTCCGCAGCCGCCTGCGCGAGCACTTCGAGGTCAACCGCCACTACATCGTGGTGGCGGCGCTGCGCGCGCTCGCCGAGGAGGGCACGCTGCCGATGCAGAAGGTGGCCGACGCGATCGCCAAGTACGGCCTCGACACCGAGAAGGTCAACCCGCTGTACGCCTGACCGGCGCCTGGCCGAACAACGAAGAAGGACGGAGACGGACCCATGGCTCTGGTCGATGTGGTGGTGCCCGACATCGGGGACTTCAAGGATGTCGCGGTGATCGAGGTGCTCGTGAAGCCCGGCGACAAGGTGGCCGCCGAGCAGTCGCTCGTGACGGTGGAGAGCGACAAGGCCTCGATGGAGATCCCGAGCTCGCACGCCGGAACCGTGCGCGAGATGGTCGTCAGGCTCGGCGACAAGGTCAACCAGGGCACGCTGTTGCTGCGCCTGGATACCGACAGTGCCGCTGCCGCGGCTCCCGAGGCCGCGCCGGCCCCGGCGCCCGCTGCCGCGCCGGCCGCTGCCGCGCCGGCGCCTGCCGCCGCGGTCGGCGCAGGCGGCGGTACAGGCCCGGTGACCGTCGTCGTGCCCGACATCGGCGACTTCTCCGAAGTGGCGGTCATCGAGCTGTTCGTGAAGCCGGGCGACAACGTGAAGGTCGAGCAGAGCCTCGTCACGGTGGAGAGCGACAAGGCCTCGATGGAGATCCCGTCGTCGCACGCGGGCGTCGTCAAGCAGGTGCTCGTGAAGCTCGGCGACAAGGTCAGCAAGGGGTCGCCCGTGCTCGTGCTCGAAGGCGCGACAGGCGCCGCGGGTGCCGCTGCGGCGTCTGCACCGGTGCCGGCGGCTGCCACGCCAGCCGCCTCCTCGGCGCCCGCAGCCGTGGCGGCCGCACCCTCGATAGCGCCGATGGCGGCGCTCGCCGACCGCACCGACGCGCCGCTGCCGGCCCACGACCCCACGGCGGCGCGCGGCCGCCTGCCGCATGCCTCGCCCACCATCCGCAAGCTCGCGCGCGAGCTCGGCGTGCCCCTGGCCGAGGTGGCCGGCAGCGGCCCGAAGGGCCGCATCACCCAGGCCGACGTGCAAGGCTTCGTCAAGGGAGTGATGGCCGGAGCCGTGCAGACGGCCGCGCAGAAAGCCAGGTCGGCGGCCGCGCCCGCCGCCGCTGCGGCGGCCGGCGGATCCTTCCCCGGCCTGCTGCCCTGGCCGCAGGTGGACTTCACCAAGTTCGGAGAGGTCGAGCGCAAGGACCTCAGCCGCATCAAGAAGATCAGCGGCGCCAACCTGCACCGCAACTGGGTCCTGATCCCGCACGTCACGAACCACGACGACGCCGACATCACCGACCTCGAGGCCTTCCGCGTCCAGCTCAACAAGGAGAACGAGAAGAGCGGCGTCAAGGTCACGATGCTCGCCTTCCTGATCAAGGCCAGCGTCGCCGCGCTGAGGAAGTTCCCCGAGTTCAACGCCAGCCTGGACGGTGACCAGCTCGTCTACAAGAAGTACTTCCACATCGGCTTCGCGGCCGACACGCCCAACGGCCTCGTCGTGCCGGTGATCAAGGACGCCGACAAGAAGGGGATCCTGCAGATCAGCCAGGAGATGGGCGAGCTGGCCAAGAAGGCGCGCGACGGCAAGCTGGGCCCCGCTGACATGAGCGGCGGCTGCTTCAGCATCAGCAGCCTGGGCGGCATCGGCGGTCGCTACTTCACGCCGATCATCAACGCCCCCGAGGTGGCCATCATGGGGGTGTGCCGCAGCAGCACCGAGCCGCGCTGGGACGGCCAGCAGTTTGCGCCACGCCTGATCCTGCCGCTGTCGCTGAGCTGGGACCACCGCGTCATCGACGGCGCGGCGGCGGCGCGCTTCAACGCCTACTTCGCGCAGATCCTGGCGGACTTCCGCCGGGTCATGCTCTGACGGCGGCGCGCTTCATCCATGAGCACCGTCGTCGTCGCCCGCAAGGGCGGCTCGCTGGCCATCGCTTCGGACTCGCTGATCACCTTCGGCGAGATGCGGCTGCCGCCGGGCTACGAGGCGAACACGAAGCTGTTCAACCTGCGCGGCCACTGGATCGGCGCGGTCGGCAGCACGGCGCACATCCCGGTGCTGCAGCAGGCGCTGTCGGGTCTGTCGAAGGACCAGCTGAAGCTTGCCAGCCGCAGCGAGATCTTCGAGACCTTCCGCCTGCTGCACCCGGTGCTGAAGGAGCGCTTCTTCCTCAACACCAAGGAACACGACTCCGACCCCTACGAGAGCAGCCAGATCTCGATCCTGATCGCCAACGCTCACGGCGTCTTCGGGGTCGAGAGCTACCGCGAGGTGTTCGAGTTCGAGCGCTTCTGGGCGATCGGCTCCGGCCGGCGCTATGCACTCGGGGCGATGTATGCCACCTGGCCGCGCGCCCGGAGCGCCCGCGAGGTGGCCGACGCCGGCGTGCGCGCCGGCTGCGAGTTCGACACCAGTTCGGCTGCGCCGGTGCGCCTGCACACGCTGAAGCTGAGAACCTGACAACGAGAGACAAGCGGACAAACGACATGGCCCTCATCGAGATCAAGGTACCGGACATCGGCGACTTCAAGGACGTGGCCGTCATCGAGCTGCTGGTCAAGCCCGGCGACGAGATCAAGGCCGAGCAGAGCCTCGTGACGGTGGAGAGCGACAAGGCCTCGATGGAGATCCCCTCGTCGCACGCCGGCGTCGTGAAGGAGCTGAAGGTCGCGATCGGCGACAAGGTCAACGAAGGCTCGGTGCTGCTCGTGCTGGAAGCCCAGGGCGCCGGCGCCGCCGCACCGCAGGCGCCTGCCGCGGCCGCTGGACCCGCGCCGGCGGCGGCCGCGGCGCCGGCACACGCTGCGGCCCGGGCGCCGGCGCCGGTGGCCGCCAGCCATGCCGGCGGCGCCGACCTCGAATGCGACATGCTCGTGCTCGGCGGCGGCCCCGGCGGCTACTCGGCCGCGTTCCGTGCCGCCGACCTCGGCATGAAGACCGTGCTCGTCGAGCGCTACGCCACGCTCGGCGGCGTCTGCCTGAACGTGGGTTGCATCCCGAGCAAGGCGCTGCTGCACGTGGCCGCGGTGATGGACGAGGTGAAGCACTTCGCCGACCTCGGCGTCACCTACGGCTCGCCCGTGCTCGAGCCGGGCAAGCTGCTGGCGCACAAGAACAAGGTCGTCGGCAAGCTCACTGGCGGCCTGGCCGCGATGGCCAGGATGCGCAAGGTGACGGTGGTGCGCGGCTACGGCAGCTTCGCCGACCCGCACCACATGGCCGTGGAAGAGACGAGCGGCGACGGGCAGGCGAAGACGGGCAAGGCCCAGACGATCCGCTTCAAGCACTGCATCATCGCCGCCGGTTCGCAGGCGGTGCGGCTGCCCTTCCTGCCCGACGACCCGCGCATCGTCGACAGCACAGGCGCGCTGCAGCTGCGCTCGCTGCCCAAGCGCATGCTCGTCGTGGGCGGCGGCATCATCGGCCTGGAGATGGGCACCGTCTACAGCACGCTCGGCGCGCGGCTCGACGTGGTGGAGATGCTCGACGGCCTCATGCAGGGCGCCGACCGCGACCTCGTGAAGGTGTGGCAGAAGATGAACGCGCACCGCTTCGACAAGGTGATGCTGAAGACGAAGACGGTGGGCGCGCAGGCCACCGCCGAGGGCATCCGCGTGCAGTTCGAGGGCCTGGACGGCACGAAGGGCGAGGGCGTCTACGACCTCGTGCTGCAGGCCGTGGGCCGCAGCCCCAACGGCAGGAAGATCGGCGCCGAGAAGGCCGGCGTCGTCGTCGGCGAGCGCGGCTTCATCCCGGTGGATGTGCAGATGCGCACCAACGTGCCGCACATCTTCGCCATCGGCGACATCGTCGGCCAGCCGATGCTGGCGCACAAGGCCGTGCACGAGGCGCACGTGGCCGCCGAGGTGGCCAGCGGCGACGCGAAGGCGCAGTTCGACGCGCGCGTCATCCCGAGCGTCGCCTACACCGACCCCGAGGTGGCCTGGGTGGGCCTCACCGAGGACGATGCCAAGGCGCGCGGCGTGGCGGTGAAGAAGGGCCTCTTCCCCTGGAGCGCCAGCGGCCGCGCCATCGCCAACGGCCGCGACGAGGGATTCACGAAGCTGCTCTTCGACGCCGAGACGCATCGCATCCTCGGCGGCGGCATCGTCGGCACGCACGCCGGCGACATGATCGGCGAGATCGCGCTGGCGATCGAGATGGGCGCCGACGAGGTGGACATCGGCAAGACGATCCATCCGCACCCGACGCTCGGCGAGAGCATCGGCATGGCGGCCGAGGCGGCGCACGGCACCTGCACCGACCTGCCGCCGGCCCGGCGCTGAGCGGCCCCAGGCGGGGCGGGCTGCGCTAGAAGCGGCCGTAGAGCCGGCCGAACTCGGCCAGCCGCTGCGCGTGCCAGGGCTGCACATGGTCCCATTGCAGCCGCCACTGCCACCAGCCCGATGACTGGCCGGGATGGTTCATGCGGGCCTCGGCCGGCAGCCCGAGCACGTCCTGCATCGGATGCACGCAGGTGTCGGCGACGCTCGCCATCGCCGCGCGGATCAGCGTCCACGGCATGTCGTGGCCGTCGGTGTTGAGGTACCCGCGCGCGAAGTGCCTTTCGCCGTCCGGGGCGTCGGCCCACCAGCCGGCGGTGGTGTTGTTGTCGTGCGTGCCGGTGTAGACGACGCTGTCGGGGGTGTGGTTGTGCGGCAGGTAGCGGTTGTCGGCGTCGGAGTTGAACGCGAACTGCAGCACCCGCATGCCCGGGAAGGCGAAGCGCTGGCGCAGTTCGTCGACGTCAGGCGTGATCACGCCGAGGTCCTCGGCGATGATCGGCAGCGGCCCGACCGCCCGCGCGATCGCCTCGAACAGCGCCGCACCCGGCCCCGGCACCCAGCGGCCATGGATGGCGGTCGGCTCGGTGGCCTGGATCTCCCAGTGCGCCGCGAAGCCGCGGAAGTGGTCGATGCGCACGATGTCGACGAGCTCGAACGTGCGACGCACGCGCTCCACCCACCAGGCGTAGCCGTCCTTCGCGTGCTCGCTCCAGCGGTACAGCGGGTTGCCCCAGCGCTGCCCGGTGGCGCTGAAGTAGTCCGGCGGCACGCCGGCCACGACCACAGGCTGGCCCTGCGCGTCCAACTCGAACAGTTCGGGATGCGCCCACACGTCGGCGCTGGAGTGCGCGACGAAGATCGGCGCGTCCCCGACGATGCGGATCCCCTTGCCGTTGGCGTAGGCCCTGAGCGCGGCCCACTGCCGGAAGAAGCGCCACTGGCAGAACTCCCAGAAGTGCACGCGAGCGGCATGGTCCTGGCGGGCCCGGGCCAGCGCGGCCGGGTCGCGCCGCGCGAGCCCGGGATCCCAGTGCGGCCAGTCCAGCCAGCCGTCGGGACCCGGGTGCTCGGTCAGCGCCATGAATAGCGCATAGTCGCCGAGCCAGGCGGCGTGGTCCGCACGGAACCGTTCGAAGTCCTCGCGCTGGGCGGCGTTGCCTTGCAGGGCGAATCGCTCTGCGGCGCGGGCCAGCCGGCCCATCCTGAAGGGGACCACGGCCGCGTAGTCGACGCGCTTTGCGTCGAGCCCGGGCTCCGGGTTGAGCTCGTCGGCCGCCAGCCAGCCTTCGCGTTGCAGGTCGGCGAGGTCCACCAGCAGCGGATTGCCCGCGAAGGCCGACGGGCTCATGTAGGGCGAGTTGCCCGGGCCGATGCCGGTGAGCGGAAGGACCTGCCACAGGCGCTGCCCGGCCACCGCCAGCCAGTCGACGAAGTGATAGGCCTCGCGCCCGAAGTCGCCCGAGCCGTGCGGGCCCGGCAGCGAGGTGGGATGCAGCAACACGCCGCTCGCCCGGGGCAGTCTCATGTCGGTGATCCTCCTTCGGCTTGCTCCGGCACGTCCTCGCGCAGCAGGACGACGCTGCGCGCTCGCAGGGGGTAGGTCGTGAGCATGGCGTGTGCAGCGGCCTCACTGGCGTATCGCTCGCTTCTCCAGTCGACGCGGCCGCCCGGGTGCGTGCTGTCGAGTTCGGCCACCCAGCGACCGGGCGGCGGGACGAAATCGGCGTCGATGTCGCGGGCGTTGAGCAACAGCAGGAGGGCGCCGCCGCCCTGGCCCGGGCGGCCGGGGGCGCCGATGTGCGCGCCGAGGATGCGCGACGTCCGGTTGTTCCAGTGCTCCGTGGTCATCGGTTCGCCGGTGCGGCGCAGCCAGGTGAGGTCGTGCCGGCCGCGGGCGTCGACGAGGCCGGTGTACCAGCGTGGCCCGAAAGGCAGCCATCGCCGCCGCAGCGCCAGCAGGTGGGCGACGTACTCGACCAGGTCCTCGTCGGCGCGCGCCCAGTCCAGCCACGTGACGGGGTTGTCCTGGCAGTAGGGGTTGTTGTTGCCGTGCTGGGTGTGGCCGATCTCGCAACCGGCGGCAAGCATCGGCGTGCCCTGCGCCAGCACGGTCACCGCCAGCAGCGCACGCTGCAGTCGTGCTCGGCGCCCGAGGACCTCGGGGTCGGTGGTCGGGCCCTCGAATCCGCAGTTCCAGCTGAGGTTGTGCCCGTGGCCGTCCCGGTTGTCCTCGCCGTTGGCCTCGTTGTGGCGGAAGTCGTAGCTCACGAGGTCGGCCAGCGTGAAGCCATCGTGCGAGACGACGTAGTTCACCGATTCCGCCGGCAGGCGCTGCCGCGGCTGGAAGAGGTCGGCCGAGCCGGCCAGGCGCAGCGCGAACTCGCCCCGGGTGCAGTCGCCACCCAGCCAGAATGCGCGCGTGGTGTCGCGGAAGCGGTCGTTCCACTCGAGCCAGCCGGCGGGGAACTGGCCGAGCTGGTAGCCGCCTGGGCCCAGGTCCCACGGCTCGGCGACCAGCTTCACGCCCTGCAGCGCCGGGTCCTGCGCGACGGCCTTGAAGAAGGCGGCGGCACGGTCGAAGGCTCCCGCCTCGCGCCCGAGCACGGGCGCCAGGTCGAATCGGAAGCCGTCCACGCCCATCTGCTGCACCCAGTAGCGCAGGGCGTCCAGCACGAACTGCAGCACGCGCGGGTGCTGCAGGTTCAGCGTGTTGCCACAGCCCGACCAGTTCTCGTAGCGGGCACGGTGTTCCGGCAGCAGCCGGTACCAGCTGGCGTTGTCGAGCCCCCGCCACGAGAGCGTGGGCCCGGACTCGTCGCCCTCGGCGGTGTGGTTGAACACGACGTCGACGAGCACTTCGATGCCCGCGGCGTGCAGCCGCCGCACCATCGCGCGGAACTCGTCGCGCGGGCTCGCCGTGGCGGCGTAGCGCGGCTCCGCCGCGAAGAAGCCCAGCGTGTTGTAGCCCCAGTGGTTGACGAGGCCCATGGCCACCAGGCGCGCCTCGTCGAGCTTGTGCTGCACCGGCAGCAGGCTGACCGCCGTGATGCCCAGGCGGCCGAGATGGGCGAGGGCGGCATCGCTGGCGAGGCCGGCGTAGGTGCCGCGTTCAAGCTCCGCCACGCCGGGCATCAGGCGCGTGAAGGAGCGCACGTGCACCTCGTAGAGCACGGTGTCGGCCAGCGCATGCCGCGGGCGCTGCCAGTCGGGCGCGGCCTCGCTGGCGGTCACGCGCGCCTTGAGCGCCCAGCGCGCGTTGTCTCGATCGTCACGCGCGCCCGTGTGGTGGGCATCGGCGCCGAAGTGCGGCCGGTGCCATGCGAAGCCGCCCGCCGGCACGACGATCTCGCGCGCCCAGGGATCGAGCAGCAGCTTGTGAGGGTTGAACCGGTGGCCGTGGTCGGGCCGCCAGGGGCCCTCGGCCCGCAGGCCGTAGACGAGCCCGGCACCGGCGCCCGGGAGGCGGCCGTGCCAGACGTCGCCGGTGCAGGCCGGCAGCGGCAGGCGCGCCAGTTCCTGTTCGCCCCGCTCGTCGAAGAGGCACAAGTCGACGCGGCTGGCGTGCGCCGAGAAGACCGCGAAGTTCACGCCGCCAGCCTCGGTCGTGGCTCCGAGAGGCCACGGGCGGCCCGCTTCGAGCCGCAGGCGGCGCAGGGGGGCCGGCGCCACGTGCGGGCCGCCGGCATGCGCGGCGCGCGCGGAGGCGTCCTGCCTCACCCGATCCACTGCAGGTACACGGTGGCCAGCGGCGGCACCGTCAGGCTGATGGATTGCGCCTGCCCGTGGCTCGGCACCGCCTCGCTCACGAGGTCGGCCATGCCCGAGCCGACATCGCTGCCGCCATAGAAGCGCGAGTCGGTGTTGAGCCGCTCACGCCAGCGCCCGGCTGCCGGCACGCCGATCCGCACGCCGTGATGCACCACCGGCGCGAAGTTGCTGAGCACCAGCAACCGCGCGCCGTCGCGCGCGCGGCGCACGAAGCTGAACAGGTTGCGCCCGGCGTCGCCATGGTCGATCCACTCGAAGCCGGCCTCGACGAAGTCCTGCTCGTACAGCGCCGGGCTCGCCCGGTACAGCTCGTTCAGGTCGCGCACGAGGCGTTGCAGGCCGGCATGCTCGGGCTGCTGCAGCAGGTGCCAGTCGAGCGAGGTGTCGTGATTCCATTCGCGCTCCTGGCCGAACTCGCCGCCCATGAACAGCAGCTTCTTGCCCGGGTGGCCCCACATGAAGCCGAAGTACGCGCGCAGGTTGGCGAACTTCTGCCAGCGGTCGCCGGGCATCCTGCCGATCAGCGACCCCTTGCCGTGCACGACCTCGTCGTGCGAGAGCGGCAGCACGAAGTTCTCGTTGAAGGCGTAGACGAGGCCGAAGCTCATCTCGCCGTGGTGGTAGGCGCGATGCACCGGATCGCGCGCCATGTACTTCAGCGTGTCGTGCATCCAGCCCATGTTCCACTTGTAGTGGAAGCCCAGGCCCCCGGCCCAGGGCGGACGGCTCACGGCCGGGAACGCCGTGCTCTCCTCGGCCAGCGTGACCGCCTGCGGCCGCTCCGTGCCGACCACCTCGTTCATCCGCCGCAGGAACGCGATGGCCTCGAGGTTCTCGCGCCCACCGTGCACGTTGGGGATCCACTCCCCCGGCTTGCGGCTGTAGTCGCGGTACAGCATCGAGGCCACGGCGTCGACGCGCAAGCCGTCGGCGCCGAAGCGCTCGAGCCAGTAGAGCGCGTTGCCGACGAGGAAGTTGCGCACCTCCGTGCGGCCCCAGTTGTAGATCAGCGTCTGCCAGTCGTTGTGCACTCCCTCGCGCGGGTCGGCGTACTCGTAGAGCGCCGTGCCGTCGAAGCGCGCCAGGCCGTGTGCATCGGCCGGGAAGTGCGCCGGCACCCAGTCCAGGATCACGCCGAGGCCTGCGGCATGTGCGCGTTCGATGAGGCGCAGGAGGCCCTCGGCGGCGCGGCCTGCCGCGGCCTCGTCGGGCCGCGCGAATCGGGTCGTGGGGGCGAAGAGCGACAGGGTCTGGTAACCCCAGCTCGCGTCCAGCGGGTGTTCGCTGACCGGCAGCAGCTCCAGGTGCGTGAATCCGAGCCCGGCGGCATACGGCACGAGCTGGTCGGCCAGCTCGTCCCAGTCGAGCCAGCGATCGCCCTCGCGTCGTCGCCAGCTGCCGAGGTGGACCTCGTAGATGCTGACCGGCGCGTCGAGCGCATTGGCGCGCTGCCGCTCGGGCGAAGGCGGCACGGCCGCCGGCAGCGCCGCGACGACGCTGGCCGTGGCCGGCCGCAACTCGGCCTGGTGCGCATAGGGGTCCGCCTTCGGCGGCAGGAGGTGCCCGTCGCGGTCGAGAAGCTCGAACTTGTAGCGTGCACCCGGCCCCACGCCGGGCAGGAAGATCTCCCACACGCCGCACTCGCGCCGCAGCCGCATCGGATGGCGGCGGCCGTCCCAGGCGTTGAAGTCGCCCACGACGCTGACCCGCATCGCGTTCGGCGCCCACACTGCGAAGTCCGTGCCCTGCACGCCGTCGCGCTCGCGCGGATGGGCGCCGAGCACCTCGAAGGGCCTCAGGTGCGTTCCCTCGGCAAGCAGCCAGCCGTCCATCTCGCCGAGCACCGGCCCGAACCGGTACGGATCGTCGAGCAGCACCGCGGGGCTTCCGGGCCAGCTCACCTCGATCCGATAGGCCGCTGCTGCCGGCCAGGGCGCCTCGAAGAGCCCGGCCGGCCCGCAGGGGGTCATCGCGACGCGGGTGCCGTCCGACCCGAGCAGCGCGACCGAGCTCGCCGAAGGCAGCAGCACCCGCACCACCGGCCGACCGCCGGATCCGACCTGAGGGCCGAGCAGCGAGAACGGGTCCCCGTGCCGGCCCTCGGCCAGGGCAAGCAGCCCGGCGGCCGACGCGCCCGCGTCGGGGCCCGCTTCCGCCGCGGGGGCAGGGGTGGGCGTGCTGGGCATCGCGGCGAGTCCCTCCTTCGGGCAGCGCGGCCGTTCAGGCGCGCGGTGCGATGCCCCACACGAGCCGTGCGTACTCGGCGATCGTCCGGTCCGACGAGAAGAAGCCCATGGCGGCCACGTTCGCGATCGCCTTCGCCGCCCACGCGTCGGGGTCGCGGGCCAGCGCGTCGACGCGCGCCTGCGCGGCGAGGTAGCTCTCGAAGTCGGCCAGCAGCAGGTAGTGGTCTCCGCCCCAGAGAAGCGAGTCGACGAGCCCGCGGTAGCGGCCCGGCTCGCCAGGCGAGAAGCCGCCGCCGCCGATCGCGTCGAGCACGGCCTTCAGGCGCGGGTTCGCCTCGTACAGGTGCACCGGCTGGTAGCCGGCGCGGCGCTGCTCGGCCACCTCCTGCGCCGACAGGCCGAAGATGAAGATGTTGTCGTCGCCCACATGCTGGCGGATCTCGATGTTCGCGCCGTCGTCGGTGCCGATGGTGAGCGCGCCGTTGAGCGCCAGCTTCATGTTCCCGGTGCCGCTGGCCTCGGTGCCGGCGGTGGAGATCTGCTCGGACAAGTCGGCGCCCGGCATCACGACCTCGGCCACCGAGACACCATAGTTCGGCACGAACGCGACCTTCAGGCGACCGCCGAGGCGCGCGTCGGCGTTGATGACGGACCCGACGTCGTGGATCAGGCGGATCACGGACTTCGCCGTGGCATAGCTCGAGGCGGCCTTGCCGGCGAAGAGCACGGTACGCGGCAGCCAGTCGCGCTGCGGGTCGGCGAGCATCGCGTGGTAGCGCGCCACCACGTGCAGCACGTTGAGAAGCTGCCGCTTGTACTCGTGGATGCGCTTGACGTGCACGTCGAACAGGCTGCTCGGGTCGACCGCGATGCCGGTGGCGGCGAGGACGTGTGCCGCCAGGCGGGCCTTGTTGGCGTGCTTGACCTGCAGGAACTCGCGACGGAATCCGGCATCCGCGGCCAGCGGCCGCAGCCGCTCGAGCCGGGACAGGTCGAGTCGCCAGCCCGTGCCGAGGTGGCGGTCGAGCAGGGCGGCCAGCCCGCCGTTGGCCTGCGCGAGCCAGCGCCGAGGCGTGACGCCGTTCGTGACGTTGGTGAAGCGCTCGGGCCACAGCACCGCGAAGTCGGCGAAGATGGTCTTCACCAGGAGCTCGGAGTGCAGCGCGGAGACGCCGTTGACCTTGTGGCTGCCGACGATGGACAGGTGGGCCATGCGCACGCGCCGCTCGCCGTGCTCGTCGATGAGCGAGAGGCGACGCAGGAAGTCGTGGTCGCCCGGGCGCGTGTTGGCCGCATGAGCCAGGAACTCGGCATTGATGCGGAAGATGATGTCCAGGTGGCGCGGCAGCACCTGCTGCATCAGCGCCACGGGCCAGGTCTCCAGCGCCTCGGGCATGAGCGTGTGGTTGGTGTAGCTGAACACCCGCCGCGTCGTCTCCCAGGCCGCCTGCCAGGGCACCGCGTGCTCGTCGACGAGCAGCCGCATCAGCTCCGCCACGCCGATGGCCGGGTGCGTGTCGTTCAGGTGCACCGCCACCCGGTCGGCGAGGTTGGCCAGCGTGCCATGCTCGCGCAGGTGCCGCGCCAGGATGTCCTGCAGCGACGCACTGGTGAAGAAGTACTCCTGGCGCAGGCGCAGCTCGCGGCCGGCCGGCGTGCTGTCGTTCGGGTACAGCACCCAGGAGATGTTCTCGTACTCGTTCTTGAACTCGGCCGCGCGGGCGTAGTCGCCGCTGTTGAAGGCGTGCAGGTCGATGTGCGCAGGCGCCACCGCCTTCCACAGGCGCAGCGTGCTCACGCGCTGGGTGCCGTGGCCCGGGATCACCATGTCGTAGGCCTTGGCGCTGACCTGGCCCCCGCCGCACCATTGCGCACGCGATTGCGGGCCATCGGTGTGCTCGACCCAGCCACCGAAGCGCACGGCATGCATCACGCCCGGCCGCGGGAACTCCCACGGCGAGCCATCGACCAGCCAGGGATCGGGGTGCTCGACCTGGCGACCTTCGTGGATGCTCTGCGCGAACATGCCGAACTCGTAGCGGATGCCGTAGCCGTACGACGGCAGCTCGAGCGTCGCCATCGAGTCGAGGAAACAGGCCGCCAGGCGGCCGAGGCCGCCGTTGCCGAGGGCGGCATCCGCCTCGGTGGCCGCCACGTCCTCCAGCCGCATCGCGTGCGCCCGAGCCTGCGCCGCGAGCGCCTCTTCCAGGTCGAGCGCGGCGATGGCGTTGCCCAGCGTGCGACCGATCAGGAACTCCATCGACAGGTAGTAGACGCGCCGCGCCTTCGCCTGGCGGTCGGCCGCCTCCGTGGCCACCCAGCGTCGGGACAAATGCTCCCGGGCCACCTGCGCGATCGCGTGCATCATGTCGACGGGCGTGGCCTCGGCCGGTTCCGCGCCGACGGTGGCCAGCAGGTGCCGGTCGACCGCGTCGGCGACCGGCTCGGCGGCCGGTTTCGTGGACGTTTCTGGGGTCGCTGGAAGATTCATGATTGCCGAGTGTCGTGGATGGCGAGAATGAGCGTCAACGGATGACGCCCCGTCCCACACCAACCTGATTGGAGGCACGATGTCCCCGACCGATGTCGCGAACAGTTTCGATCTGCCGCGCAAGGCGGTGGCGCTGGTGCTGGCCGGCGGCCGCGGCACCCGGCTGAAGCACCTGACCGATTCGCGGGCCAAGCCGGCCGTCTACTTCGGCGGCAAGTTCCGCATCGTCGACTTCGCGTTGTCGAACAGCCTGAACTCGGGCATCCGGCGCATCGGCGTCATCACGCAGTACAAGAGCCACAGCCTGCTGCGCCACCTGCAGCGCGGCTGGGCGTTCCTGAAGTCCGAGATGAACGAGTTCGTCGACCTGCTGCCGGCCCAGCAACGGGTGGACGAGGAGAGCTGGTACCGCGGCACGGCCGACGCTGTCTACCAGAACCAGGACATCATCGCGTCGTACCGGCCCGAGTACGTCGTCGTGCTGGCCGGCGACCACATCTACAAGGCGAACTACGCGCTGATGCTCGCCGACCACGTGAGCCTCGGTTGCGAGTGCACCGTAGGTTGCATCGAGGTTGCGCGCGAGGAGGCAACCGCCTTCGGCGTGATGGCCATCGACGAGCGGCGACGCATCGTCGACTTCGTCGAGAAGCCGGCCGATCCGCCGCCGATGCCCGGCAAGCCCGACCGCGCGCTGGCGAGCATGGGCATCTACATCTTCAACGCGCGTCATCTGTTCCGCGAGCTCGAGCGCGACATGTCCGATCCGGGTTCGAGCCACGACTTCGGCAAGGACATCATCCCGAAGATGGTGAAGGCCGGCGTTGCGGCAGCTCATCCGTTCGACCTCAGCTGCGTCGGCATGAAGCACGGGCTCCCTCCCTATTGGCGCGATGTTGGCACGATCGATGCCTACTGGGACGCGAACATCGACCTGACCGCCACCGATCCACTGCTCAACCTGTACGACACCACTTGGCCCATCTGGACCTACCAGCCCCAGCTCCCACCCGCAAAATTCGTGCACAACCAGGAGGACCGGCGCGGCATGGCCATCGAGTCGCTGGTCTCCGGGGGCTGCATCGTTTCGGGGCGAACCTTCCGTTCGGTGCTGTTCTCCCAGGTGCGCGTGCACTCCTATGCGTCCGTCGACTGGTCGGTGCTGCTGCCCGGCGTGCAGATCGGGCGCGGTGCCCGGGTCTCGCGGGCCGTGCTGGACCGCGACTGCATCATCCCCGACGGCATGGTGATCGGCGAGGATCCGGCGCAGGATGCCGCGCGCTTCCACCGCACCGAAAGCGGCATCACGCTCGTCACGCGCACGATGCTGCGGCAGCTGACGTGATGCGGCACGCCGCGGTCGGCGCGCCGGCGTGGGGGGCCGGCTCGCGATGAGGGTGCTGCACGTGGCCGCGGAGGTGTACCCGCTCGCGAAGACGGGGGGGCTGGCCGACGTGGTGGCCGCCTTGCCGGTGGCGCAGGCGCGCGCGGGCGAGGATGTCCGGCTGCTGCTGCCCGGCCTGCCGAGCGTGATGGACGGCGTGCAGCATGCGCGCCCGGTGATCGACATCGGCAGCTGCTTCGGCGCGCTGCGCGTGCGGTTGCTGCTGGCGCGCATGCCCTCCACCGGGCTGCCCGTCTACATCATCGACGCGCCGTATCTCTACCGACGCGCGGGCAGCCCGTACGGCAACCACGCCGGCGAGGAGTGGCCGGACAACCTGCAGCGCTTCGCGCTGCTCGGCTGGGTTGCCGCGCACCTGGCCGCCGACGACGCCGACCTCAAGTGGCACGCCGACGTCGTCCATGCGCACGACTGGCACGCGGCGCTCGCCTGCGCGCACGTGGCGGACCATCCCGCGAGCGACGTGCGCAGCGTCTTCACGATCCACAACATGGCGTTCCAGGGCCTGTTCCCGATGCACGACTGGCCGTTGCTGGGGCTGGCTTCGCGCCACATGTCGCCGGCCGGGCTGGAGTTCCACGGGCAGCTGAGCTTCATGAAGGCAGGCCTGCAGTACGCGCACCGCATCACCACCGTGAGCCCGACCTACGCGCGCGAGATCGCGACGCCGGAGTTCGGCTTCGGCCTCGATGGCGCCATCCGCAGCCGAGGCACCGACGTGGTGGGCATCCTCAACGGCATCGACGCCGACCTCTGGAATCCGGCCACCGATGCGGCCATCGCCGAGCGCTACGACCTGGCGCGTCCGCAGGGCAAGCGAGCCTGCCGTCGGGCGCTGCAGGCCGAGCTGGGGCTCGCGGCCGACGAACAGGCGCTCGTGCTCGCGGTGATCAGCCGGCTGTCGTCGCAGAAGGGCCTGGATCTGCTGCTGGCCGCGCTGCCGCAGCTCGTGGCCTCGGGCGTCCAGCTCGTCGTGCAAGGCGGGGGCGACGCGGCCCTCGAGGCCGCGTTCCGCATGGCGCACGAGGGTCATCCGGGGCGCGTGCATGTGCATGTCGGCTACGACGAGGCACGGGCGCATCGGCTGCTGGCCGGGGCCGATGCGATTGCCGTGCCGTCGCGCTTCGAGCCCTGCGGGCTGACGCAGATGTACGGTCTGCGCTACGGCACGCTGCCGATCGTGCGGCGCGTGGGCGGATTGGCCGACACCGTGCAGGACGCGGCCGGCACGCTCGGCAACGGCTTTGTCTTCGAGGAGGCGACGCCGACGGCGCTGGCCGCCGCCGTGCTGCGGGCGGCCCGGCTGCGCCTGCACGATCCCGAGGCCTGGGCCCGGTTGCAGCAGCGCGGCATGGCGGCCGATCTGGCCTGGGCCGGCTCGGCCAAGCGCTATCTGCAGCTCTACCGGGACGCGACGGGCAGCCCGCCGGGCGCCGGGGGCGGGCGCTGACGGAGCGCCGCCTCAACGTGACGGCGACTGAGCTGCGTTCGGTACCGGAAGCGCACGAGGCACGCACAGGGCGCGTGGCGGAGGGGGCGGGATTCGAACCCGCGGGGGGCTGTTAACCCCCACACGCTTTCCAGGCGTGCGACTTAAACCACTCATCCACCCCTCCACGCCGGCGGCGCATTCTATTCGGCCCCCGTCGGCGCCACGGCGCACTTGCGCAGCCACTCCATCAGCACGTAGTCCAGGGCCCGCGCGTGCGTGCTCTCCAGCACGACCGGCGGGGCATGCCCTTCCTCGTAGGCCTCGCGCCAGCGCAGCGCGCAGACGCACCAGCGGTCGCCGGGCTTCAGGCCCCTGAAGCGCAGTTCGGGCCTCGGGGTGATGAGGTCGTTGCCGCGCTCCATCTGCCGGTTCAGGAACTCGACCGTCATGCGCGCGCAGATGACATGGCTGCCCAGGTCCTGCGCATCGGTGTGGCAGCAGCCATCGCGCCGCCATCCGGTGAGCGGGTCGTAGGAGCATGGCACGAGAGGCGTGCCAAGCACGTTGAGCGCAACCTTCGCCAAGGCCGGACGCGTCGCAAAGGCCTCGTCAGCGGCCCGCCGAGCCCTGCCCGGCGCCGCCCGTGGCGGCCGGCACGGGCTTCTTCATCAGGGCCATCGCCGTGCCGATCAGGCCGGCCACCTCGCCCATGTGGCCGGGCACGATCATGGTGTTGTTGACACGCGCCAGGTTGGCGTAGGCGTCCACGGCCTTCTCGGCCACCTTCAACTGCACCGCCTGCTCGCCCCCCGGGCTCTGGATGGCGGCGGCGATCTTGCGGATGGCGTCGGCGGTGGCATCGGCCACCGCGGTGATGGCGGCCGCCTCGCCCTGTGCCATGTTGATCTCGGCCTGCTTCTCGCCCTCGCTCTTGGCGATGAAGGCGGCGCGCTGGCCCTCGGCGAGGTTGATCTGCTCCTGCCGCTTGCCCTCGGAGGCGGCGATCAGGGCGCGCTTCTCGCGTTCGGCGGTGATCTGCGCCTGCATGCTGCGCAGGATCTCCGCAGGCGGCGTGAGGTCCTTGATCTCGTAGCGCAGCACCTTGACTCCCCAGTTCAGCGCCGCCTCGTCCAGCGCGCTGACGACGCTGGCATTGATCGCGTCGCGCTCCTCGAAGGTCTTGTCCAGCTCCATCTTGCCGATCACGCTGCGCAGCGTCGTCTGCGCCAGCTGCGTGATCGCGACGATGTAGTTGCTGCTGCCGTAGCTGGCGCGCATCGGGTCCGTCACCTGGAAGTAGAGGATGCCGTCCACCTGCAGCTGCGTGTTGTCGCGCGTGATGCACACCTGGCTAGGCACGTCCAGCGGCACCTCCTTCAGCGAATGCTTGTAGGCGACGCGCTCGACGAACGGGATGACGAACTTCAGCCCCGGCGTCAGCGTGCGGTCGTACTTGCCCAGCCGCTCGACGACCCAGGCGTTCTGCTGCGGCACGATCTTGAACGTGCGCACGATGAAGATGACGGCGATGACGAGGAGAATGAGCGCGAGTTCCATGGCGGCAGGCCTTCGTTGTGGGATCGATGCGGGTCAGCGGCGCGGCGCCGGGGCGAGGACGAGCTGGTTGGCGCGCACGGCAACGATGACGTGCGGCCCCGGCGCCGGCCGGCCCTCGCCCTCGAACAGCGCCGACCAGCTGGCGCCGCGGTAGTGGACCTGGGCCGAGCCGTCGTCTCCCCAGGCGCGCACGACCACCGTCTGGCCGACGTCGAGGTTGGCGTCGCGGTTGCTCTCCACCGGCGCGCTGCGCGGCTGTCGCGCCCGCTTCAGGTGCCACAGCGCCGTCGCGCCCATGCCCACGATGGCGCCGACGACCACCTGCACCGTCGAGCCGAGTCCGGCGTGCGCGGCCACGGCACCGGCGGCACAACCCAGCGCCAGCATCAGGAGGTAGAAGGTCCCGGTGGCCAGCTCGGCCGCGACGAGCGCGCCGGCCACCAGCCACCACAGGGTCGGGCCCGACAGGTCCATGTTCGTCCGCGGGTCGCCGCCCGCCGTGTGCCCGCCATCCGGGCCGGCGCAGTGTAGGGCGGCGGCTCCTGCGCGGCAGTCCTCCGTCGTGGCGGCCGGCCTTCATCGGCGGGACGGCGCGAAGTCCTACACTGCGCGGCTTGCCCACACCACCGACCGACCGCCGAGCCGCCATGCTGCGCTTCCACTTCCCGATCGTCATCATCGACGAGGACTTCCGCTCCGAGAACGCCTCGGGCTTCGGCATCCGCGCGCTCGCCGCGGCGATCGAGAAGGAGGGCTTCGAGGTCGTGGGCGCCACCAGCTACGGCGACCTGAGCCAGTTCGCGCAGCAGCAAAGCCGCGCCAGCGCCTTCATCCTGAGCATCGACGACAACGAGTTCACCCCCGGCCCCGAGCTGGACCCGGCGGTGGTGAACCTGCGCAGGTTCATCGCCGAGATCCGCTTCAAGAACGCCGACATCCCGATCTACGTCTACGGCGAGACGCGCACCAGCCAGCACCTGCCCAACGACGTGCTGCGGGAGCTGCACGGCTTCATCCACATGTTCGAGGACACGCCGGAGTTCGTGGCCCGGCACATCATCCGCGAGGCCAAGAGCTACCTCGACGGGCTGGCGCCGCCGTTCTTCAAGGCGCTGATGGATTACGCGCAGGACGGCTCCTACAGCTGGCACTGCCCCGGGCACAGCGGCGGCGTGGCGTTCCTGAAGAGCCCGGTGGGGCAGATGTTCCACCAGTTCTTCGGCGAGAACATGCTGCGTGCCGACGTCTGCAACGCCGTCGAGGAACTCGGCCAGCTGCTCGACCACACCGGCCCGGTGGCGCAGAGCGAGCGCAACGCGGCGCGCATCTTCAACGCCGACCACTGCTTCTTCGTCACCAACGGCACCAGCACCAGCAACAAGATGGTCTGGCACCACACCGTCGCGCCCGGCGACGTCGTGGTCGTCGACCGCAACTGCCACAAGAGCATCCTGCACTCGATCATCATGACCGGCGCGGTGCCGGTGTTCCTGACGCCCACGCGCAACCACCACGGCATCATCGGGCCGATCCCGCAGAGCGAGTTCTCGGTCGAGAGCATCCAGCGCAAGATCGCGGCCAACCCGCTGCTGGCCGGCGTGGACCCCCAGAAGGTCAAGCCGCGCATTCTGACGCTGACCCAGAGCACGTACGACGGCGTGCTGTACAACACCGAGACCATCAAGCACGCGCTGGACGGCTACGTCGACAACCTGCACTTCGACGAAGCCTGGCTTCCGCACGCGGCGTTCCACGAGTTCTACGGCCAGTTCCACGCCATGGGGCGCAAGCGCCCGCGGCCGAAGGACCAGATGGTGTGGGCGACGCAGAGCACGCACAAGCTGCTGGCGGGCCTCAGCCAGGCGAGCCAGGTGCTGGTGCAGGACCCGGTCAACCGCAAGCTCGACCGGCACCTCTTCAACGAGGCGTACCTGATGCACACGAGCACGTCGCCGCAGTACGCGATCATCGCCAGCTGCGACGTGGCCGCGGCGATGATGGAAGCGCCGGGCGGCAAGGCCCTGGTGGAGGAGAGCATCGCCGAGTCGCTCGACTTCCGACGCGCGATGCGCAAGGTCGACAAGGATTTCGGCCGCGACTGGTGGTTCACGGTCTGGGGGCCGTCGGGTCTGGCCGCCGAGGGCATCGGCCGGCAATCGGACTGGATGCTCAAGGCCGGCGACAAGTGGCACGGCTTCGGCGCGCTGGCCGACGGCTTCAACATGCTCGACCCGATCAAGTGCACGATCGTGACGCCGGGCCTGGACCTCTCGGGCAGGTTCGCGAAGACCGGCATCCCTGCCAGCGTCGTCACCAAGTTCCTGGCCGAACACGGCGTGGTGGTGGAGAAGACGGGCCTGTACTCGTTCTTCATCATGTTCACGATCGGCATCACGAAGGGCCGGTGGAACACGCTGCTGACCGCGCTGCAGCAGTTCAAGGACGACTACGACAAGAACGCGCCGATGTGGCGCATCCTGCCCGAGTTCTGCGCAGCGCACCCCCGCTACGAGCGCATGGGGCTGCGCGACCTGTGCCAGGGCATCCACGAGACCTACGCCCGTGGGGACGTCGCCCGACTCGTGACCGACATGTACCTGTCGGACCTGCACCCGGCCATGAAGCCGAGCGACGCCTATGCGCGCATCGCGCACCGGGAGACCGAGCGCGTGGGCATCGACGAGCTCGAGGGTCGCATCACGACGGCGCTCCTGACGCCCTATCCGCCGGGCATCCCGCTGCTCATTCCGGGCGAGCGCTTCAACCGGAAGATCGTCGACTACCTGCGCTTCACGCGCGAGTTCAACGCCGCGTTCCCGGGCTTCGACACCGACGTGCACGGGCTGGTCGAGGACGACGGCAGCACGAGCGCGGCACGCCGCTACTACGTCGACTGCGTCCGCGGCGCCTGAGCGCGCGCCTTAGAGCCACCCGCAGGGCGGCCGCACGGCCCTGGGCGGGGGCGCGGGGCGGATCAGCTGCCGACGTCGCTCAAGTCGACGCCGCCCACGGCCTGGCTGTAGCCGCCGTCGACGTACGTGATCTCGGCCGTCACCCCGGCGGCAAGGTCGGACAAGAGGAATGCCGCGACGTTGCCGACGTCGTCGATCGTCACGTTGCGCTGCAGCGGCGACGCCGCAGCGACCCCGCTGAGCAGCTTGCCGAAGTCCTTGATGCCGGAGGCCGCCAGCGTCTTGATCGGCCCGGCCGAGATGCCGTTGACGCGCACGCCCTTCTTGCCCAGGGAAGCCGCCAGGTAGCGCACGCTCGCCTCGAGCGACGCCTTCGCCAGGCCCATCGTGTTGTAGTTCGGCACGGCGCGCAGCGCCCCGAGGTAGGTGAGCGTGAGCAGCGCGGCGCCGGGGCGCAGCAACGGCAGCGCCGCCTTGGCCATCGCCGGGAAGCTGTAGGCCGAGATGTCGTGCGCGATGCGGAAGTTCTCGCGCGTGAGGCCGTCCAGGAAGTCACCCGCGATCGCCTCGCGCGGCGCGAAGCCGATCGAGTGCACGAAGCCGTCGAACTGCGGCCAGTGGCCGGCCAGGTCGGCAAACAGGCGGCCGATCTGGGCATCGTCGCCGACGTCGCAATCGAACACCAGCGACGAGCCGAACTCGCGCGCGAACTCGGTGATGCGATCCTTGAAGCGCTCGCCGACGTAGCTGAAGGCCAGCTCGGCGCCCTCGCGCCGGCAGGCGCGGGCGATGCCATACGCGATGGAGCGGTTGGAGAGCACCCCCGTGATCAGCAGCCGCTTGCCGGCAAGAAAGCCCATCGCCAGAGTCTCCTCGAGTCGTGTGTGGTGGATCGAAGCCGGCGATTCTCGCACGCGCATTCCACCTGTATTGCTCCACCCGGAGGCGCCCGCTATAATGCGCTTTTCCGGGTTGTGCTGCGACACAACAGAAAGTGGGCGGAATCCTCCAGCCCATTTTTTTTGCTCGACCGGTTTGCGCGGCCTACGCTGCGCGGGTTGCCCCGGATCCTGGGCTCGAAGTCCAGGGTCCTTGGAGGGCCCCGCCGCCCGAAGTGCTGCGTGACACCCGCCGCGCAGCGGCGCAGGCCCGGGTAATCCCGGGTCCCGGCACCGTGTGTGTCGGGGTAGCCCGGAGCAACGGGCAAGGGCCAGGACGGGCAACGATTTGATGGGCTTGAAGGCCATGGGCGCGACGCGCCGGCACCGCAATGCAGGCGCCGGGGGCGGCAGCCAGGGTGCGGGCGCCAGCCGGCCGGCTGGGCGGCGAGCGGCCGTCCCTGCCGGGCGCAAGGCCGCCCGCGCGCCGGATGGCGCTCCGTCGCGGCACGATGAGGGTCGGCCAGGCGCCCGGTCGCAAGCCGCGGAGCTGCCGTTCGGCCATCGCACGACCGACCCGCAGGCAACGGTGCGCGCCACCGTCGAGGCCCTTCATTACGAGCTCGTCGACGTCGAGCGGGCGGGCCGCGGTCTGCTGCGGGTCACCATCGACCGCCGGCCCGGCCACGCCTACGCCGAGCCGGGCGAGGCGGTCACTGTCGGCGACTGCGAGGCGGTGACGCGGCAGCTGCAGTACGCGCTCGAGGTCGACGGGGTGGACTATGCGCGCCTGGAGGTCTCGTCGCCGGGGCTCGACCGCCCGCTGCGCACCGACGCCGACTACGAGCGCTTTGCCGGCCAGGTCGTCGAGCTGACGCTGAGGCAGCCCTTCCAGGGCCGCAAGCACTACCAGGGCCTCCTCGGGCGCGGCGCGGCCGGCTGGCAGGTCACGTTCCAGGAAGGCAAGTCGGCGCAGGTGCTGTCGTTTACGCTGGCCGAGGTGCGCGAGGCGCGACTGGTACCGGTGGTCGACTTCAAGGGTCGCGCCGCCCGCAACGCGAACACGCCGGGTCAGCCCGCGCGCCAGGCGGACGCCGCGCGCCCGGGCCCGAAGGACCCGACGCCGGGTGGCGAAGACGCCGCGACCCGAGAGAACGAAGAAGGCAGGAATCGATGAATCGCGAAATGCTGATGCTGGTGGATGCGATCTCGCGCGAGAAGACGGTCGATCGCGAGGTCGTCTTCGGCGCCGTGGAGGCGGCCCTCGCCTCGGCGACGAAGAAACTGCACGGCGGCGAGGTCGACATCCGCGTCGCCGTCGACCGCGACACCGGCGAGTACGAGACCTTCCGCCGCTGGCTCGTCGTGCCCGACAGCGCCGGCCTGCAGAACCCGGACGCCGAGGAGATGCTCTCCGACGCCAAGGACCGCATCGCCGACATCGAGGAAGGCGACTACATCGAGGAAGCCATCGAGTCGGTGCCCATCGGTCGCATCGGCGCGCAGGCCGCCAAGCAGGTGATCCTGCAGAAGATCCGCGACGCCGAGCGGGAGCAGCTGCTGTCCGACTTCCTGGCTCGCGGCGAGAAGATCTTCGTCGGCACGGTCAAGCGCCTGGACAAGGGCGACATCATCGTCGAGAGCGGCCGCGTCGAAGGGCGGCTCAAGCGCAGCGAGATGATCCCGAAGGAGAACCTGCGCAGCGGCGACCGCGTGCGCGCGGTGATCACCGGCGTCGACCCCACGCAGCGCGGCGCCCAGATCATGCTGTCGCGCAGCGCACCGGCATTCATGGTCGAGCTCTTCGCGCAGGAAGTGCCGGAGATCGAGCAGGGCCTGCTCGAGATCAAGAGCTGCGCCCGCGACCCCGGCAGCCGCGCGAAGATCGCCGTCGTCTCGCACGATCGCCGCGTCGACCCCATCGGCACCTGCGTCGGCGTGCGCGGATCGCGCGTCAACGCGGTCACCAACGAGCTGGCCGGCGAGCGGGTGGACATCGTCCTGTGGTCCGACGACCCGGCGCAGTTCGTCATCGGCGCGCTGGCGCCGGCCAACGTGGCCTCGATCGTCGTCGACGAGGAGCGCCACGCGATGGACGTGGTCGTCGACGAGGAGAACCTCGCGATCGCCATCGGCCGCGGTGGACAGAACGTGCGCCTGGCGAGCGACCTCACCGGCTGGCGCATCAACATCATGACGGCCGAGGAGTCGCAGGCCAAGCAGGCCAACGAGAGCGAGTCGGTGCGCAGGCTCTTCGTCGAGAAGCTCGACGTCGACGAGGAGGTGGCCGACATCCTCATCGCCGAGGGCTTCACCAGCCTCGAGGAGGTGGCCTACGTGCCGCTGCAGGAGATGCTGGAGATCGAGTCGTTCGACGAGGACACCGTGCACGAACTGCGCACGCGTGCCAAGGACGCGCTGCTGACGATGGAGATCGCCAAGGAAGAGAAGGTCGAGGAGGTCTCGCAGGACCTGCGCGACCTGGAGGGCCTGACGCCGGACCTCATCGCCAAGCTGGCCATCGGCGGCATCCACACGCGCGACGACCTGGCCGACCTCGCCGTCGACGAGCTTACCGAGGTGAGCGGCATCGACGAAGAGCGCGCCAAGGCGCTCATCATGAAGGCGCGCGAGCATTGGTTCACCGCCTGACCCCCGCCTTCGCCCGATCCCGACCGACCCCGTCGCCCAGAGCCCCGAAAGCCCCCCGGCCCACCCCGCAGGAAAACCTGACCCATGGCTGTGACCACCGTCGCCCAGCTTGCCGCGCGGCTCAACCGGCAGCCCAATGCGCTGCTCGAACAGCTGCAGTCGGCGGGCGTGGGCAAGAAGTCGCCTGACGACGCGCTCACCGAGGCCGACAAGGAGCGCCTGCTCGAGTACCTGCGCAGCGCGCACGGCACGGCCGCAGGCGCCGAGCGCAAGAAGATCACGCTCACGCGCAAGAGCACCACGGAGATCAAGCAGGCCGATGCCAGCGGCCGCGCACGCACGATCCAGGTCGAGGTGCGCAAGAAGCGGGTCTTCGTGAAGCGCGACGACACCGCCGCCGCCGAGGAGCCCTCCGGCCCGAGCGCCGAGGAGCTCGAGCTGCAGCGGCGCGAGGAGGAGGCCCGCATCGAGGCCGAGGCCCTCCGGAGGCAGGAGGAAGAGCTCGCCGAGCAGCGCCGGCAGCGCGAGGAAGCCGAACGCGCCGCTCGCGAGGCCGCCGAGAAGGCGGCTGCCGAGGCCGCGGCCCGCGCTGCTGCCGAGGCCGAAGCGGCGGCGTCGAAGGCCGCTGCCGAGGCGGCCGCCGCCGCGGCTGCGACCGCCAAGCCCGCCAAGGGCAGCAAGGCCGCTGCGGCGGCCGAGGCCGAGGCCGCCAGGAAGGCCGCCGCGAAGACCGAGAAGGGCGCGGAGAAGGCGCCCGAGAAGGCCGCCGAGAAGGCCGAGGCCCCGGCGGCTGAGGCCGCGCCGGCGCCGGCACCCACCGAGGCGCCAAAGCCCACGCTGCGGGTCGTCAAGGCGGCCGACAAGGCCGCCGAGGAGCAGGCCAAGGTGGCCGATCTCGAGCGTCGCCGCAAGGCAGCCGAGGCGGAGGCCGCCGCGATCCGGGCCATGATGGCCGCGCCGCGCAAGACGCTCGTGGCCAAGAAGCCCGAGGAGGCCAAGCCGGAGGCTGCCAAGGAGGCCATCAAGGGCACGATCCACAAGCCCAAGACGGCCGCCGGCGCGCCCGCGCCCGCCGGGGCCGCCAAGCCCGGCGACAAGAAGCAGGTCAAGAGCGAGAAGCTCAGCTCCAGCTGGGCCGACGATGCCGCCAAGAAGCGCGCCGCGCTCAAGACGCGCGGCGACACGAGCGCCGGCCGGGCGGGCTGGCGGGCACCGCGCGGCAGCGCGCGCCGTGGAGGCGACCGGGGCGAGGCGGGGCAGGGCTTCGCCGCGCCGGCCGAGATGCAGGTGCAGGAGGTGCACGTGCCCGAGACCATCTCGGTGGCTGACCTCGCGCACAAGATGAGCGTCAAGGCCTCCGAGGTGATCAAGCAGCTGATGAAGCTGGGGCAGATGGTCACCATCAACCAGCAGCTCGACCAGGAGACGGCGATGATCGTCGTCGAGGAGATGGGCCACAAGGCGTTTGCGGCCAAGCTCGACGACCCCGAGGCCTTCACCGAGGAGGAGACCGCGGCGCACGATGCCGAGGCCCTGCCGCGGCCGCCGGTCGTCACCGTCATGGGCCACGTCGACCACGGCAAGACCTCGCTGCTGGACTACATCCGCCGTGCGCGTGTCGCGGCAGGCGAAGCGGGCGGCATCACGCAGCACATCGGCGCCTACCACGTCGACACGCCGCGCGGCACGATCACGTTCCTCGACACGCCGGGCCACGAGGCGTTCACGGCCATGCGCGCGCGCGGCGCCAAGGCGACCGACATCGTCATCCTGGTGGTGGCCGCCGACGACGGCGTGATGCCGCAGACCAAGGAGGCCATCCACCACGCCAAGGCGGCGGACGTGCCGATCGTCGTGGCGATGAACAAGATCGACAAGCCCGAGGCCAACGTGGAGCGGGTGAAGAGCGAGCTCGTGGCCGAGGGCGTCGTGCCCGAGGACTTCGGCGGCGACTCGCCCTTCGTGCCGGTTTCGGCGAAGACCGGCCAGGGCGTCGACGACCTGCTCGAGCAGGTGCTGCTGCAGGCCGAGGTGCTGGAGCTCACCGCGCCCGCCGAGGCGAGCGCGAAGGGCCTCGTGATCGAGGCGCGCCTGGACAAGGGCCGCGGCCCGGTGGCCACGGTGCTGGTCCAGAGCGGCACGCTCAAGAAGGGCGACGTCGTGCTCGCCGGCTCCAGCTACGGCCGCGTGCGGGCCATGCTCGACGAGGACGGCAACTCGAGCGACAGCGCCGGGCCCAGCATGCCCGTGGAGATCCAGGGCCTGACGGAGGTGCCTGCGGCCGGCGACGAGTTCATGGTGCTGGCCGACGAGCGCCGCGCGCGCGAGATCGCCACCTTCCGCCAGGGCAAGTACCGCGACGTCAAGCTCGCCAAGCAGCAGGCCGCCAAGCTCGAGAACATGTTCGAGCAGATGGGGGAGGGCGCGCAGACGCTGTCGCTCATCATCAAGGCCGACGTGCAGGGCTCGCAGGAGGCGCTGTCGCAGAGCCTGCTCAAGCTCAGCACGCCCGAGGTCAAGGTGCAGATCGTGCATGCCGCGGTGGGCGGCATCAGCGAGAGCGACGTCAACCTCGCCATCGCGAGCAAGGCCGTCATCATCGGCTTCAACGTGCGCGCCGACGCCGGCGCGCGCAAGCTGGCCGAGAGCAACGGCGTCGACATCAAGTACTACAACATCATCTACGACGCGGTCGACGAGATCAAGGCGGCGATGGGCGGCATGCTCGCGCCGGAGCAGAAGGAAGAGGTCATCGGCATGGCCGAGATCCGCAGCGTCTTCGTCGCCTCGAAGATCGGCACCGTCGCCGGCTGCATGATCACGGCCGGCGTCGCACGGCGCGACGCCCGTTTCCGCCTGCTCCGCGACAACGTGGTCGTGTACACGGGCGAGCTCGAGTCGCTCAAGCGCTTCAAGGACGACGTGCGCGAGGTCAAGGAAGGCTTCGAGTGCGGCGTCAAGCTGAAGAACTTCAACGACATCAAGGAAGGCGACCAGCTCGAGTTCTTCGAGGTCAAGGAAGTCGCGAGGACCCTGTAGCCGCACGCTCCCGCGGGTCGCCGACCCCTGCCTGGCCAGGCCCCGCTTCGCGGCGGGGCCTCGCCGTTTCTAGGAGCGCCCCACGATGCGCCACAAGAAATCCAACGTCCCCAACCGCAGCCACCGCGTCGCGGACCAGATCCAGCGCGACGTGTCCGAGCTCATCCGCGAGCTGAAGGACCCGCGCATCGGCATGGTCACGATCAACGGTGTCGATGTCTCGCCCGACTACGCGCACGCACAGGTCTGGTTCTCGGTGCTCGTGGGCAGCGCGGCCGAGAGCGAGGCCGCGCTGAACGAGGCGGCGGGCTACCTGCGCAACGGCCTGTTCAAGCGCCTCGCCATCCACACCGTGCCCACGCTGCACTTCCACTTCGACCGCACCACCGAGCGGGCGGCCGACATCTCGGCCCTGATCGCCAAGGCCAACGCCACGCGCGCCAAAGAATGACCCGTCCCGAAGCGGCTGCGCCGCCTCACCCCGCGGACCGGCCCGCGCTGCCTCGCGCCCCGGGACGCACCACCGGCGACCCGGCCCGGCCGCCGCGACCGCCTGCCCGGCCGAAGGTGCCCCGCCGCGCCCTGCACGGCGTGCTGCTGCTCGACAAGCCGCTCGGCTGGACCAGCAACGACGCCGTGCAGAAGGTCAAGGGCCTGATGCGCGCCGAGAAGGTGGGCCACACCGGCACGCTCGATCCGCTGGCGACCGGGCTGCTGCCGCTCTGCTTCGGCGCCGCCACCAAGTTCGCGCAGGCCAACCTGGATGCCGACAAGCGCTACCTGGCCACGCTTCGCCTGGGCGAGCGCACGAGCACCGGCGACGGCGAAGGCGAGGTCGTCGAACGTCGCGAGGTGCGTTGCGATCGCGCGGCCATCGAGGCGGTCTGCGAGCGGTTCCTCGGCACCCAGGCGCAGCGGCCGCCGATGCACTCGGCGCTGAAGCACGATGGCCGCGCCCTCTACGAGTACGCGCGTGCCGGCGTCGAGGTCGAACGTGCGAGCCGGACCGTGCAGATCCGTCGCCTCGACATCGTTCGCTGGCAGGGCACCGAACTCGTGGTCGACGTGTGCTGCTCCAAGGGCACCTACGTCCGCACGCTGGCCGAGGACATCGGCGCGGCGCTCGGTTGTGGCGCCACGCTGGCCGCGCTGCGGCGCACCGCGAGCGGCCCGATGTCGCTCGACCGGGCCCTCACGATCGAGGAGCTGCAGTCGCTGACCGACGCCGAGCGCGAGGCGCGGCTCGTGCCCGCGGACACGCTGCTCGCCGACTGGCCGGCGGTGGCACTGCCCGACGACGAGGCCGGCCGGTTCCTCACCGGGCTGCGCCGCCGCGTCACGCTGCCCGATGCGCCGCAGGTTCGCGTCTATGCCTCCACCCCGGCCGGGACCGAAGGCCGCCCGCACCCGGGGGCCTTCCTGGGCACGGCGCACGTCGCCGGCGGCGAGCTGATCGCCGACCGTCTCCTCAGCCCTCTCGAAGTCCGCGCCGCGCTGCCGCGCCCCTGACGCCTGCCTGTCCGGCCTCCCGCCATGACCCAACCGATCCGCAACATCGCCATCATCGCCCACGTCGACCACGGCAAGACCACGCTCGTCGACCAGCTCCTGCGCCAGAGCGGCACCTTCCGCGAGAACCAGCAGGTCGCCGAGCGCGTGATGGACAGCAACGACATCGAGCGCGAGCGCGGCATCACGATCCTCGCCAAGAACTGCGCCGTGCAGTGGCAGGGCACGCACATCAACATCGTCGACACGCCGGGCCACGCCGACTTCGGCGGCGAGGTCGAGCGGGCGCTGTCGATGGTGGACGGCGTCGTGCTGCTCATCGACGCGCAGGAAGGCCCGATGCCGCAGACGCGCTTCGTCACCAAGAAGGCGCTGGCACTGGGCCTGAAGCCCATCGTCGTCGTCAACAAGGTCGACAAGCCCGGCTCGCGCCCGGACTACGTCATCAACGCCGCCTTCGAGCTCTTCGACAAGCTCGGCGCCAGCGAGGACCAGCTCGACTTCCCGGTCGTCTACGCCTCGGGCCTGAACGGCTGGGCCTCGCTGAAGGAAGGCAAGCCGGGCGAGGCCTGGGGCACCGACATGGCGCCGCTCTTCGAGACCATCCTCAGCCAGGTGCCGGCGCACGAGGGCGACCCGGCCGCGCCGCTGCAGCTGCAGATCTCGTCGCTCGACTACTCCACCTACGTCGGGCGCATCGGCGTGGGCCGCATCAACAGCGGCACCATCCGGCCCGGCATGGAGGTGCTCGTGGCCGAGGGCCCGGAGGGCCGCAGCTACAAGGGCCGCATCAACCAGGTCCTCACCTTCGAGGGGCTGGAGCGCGTGCCGACGGAATCGGCCGGCCCGGGCGAGATCGTGCTCGTCAACGGCATCGAGGACATCGGCATCGGCGTCACCGTCACCGACCCGCTCGACCCGCAGCCGCTGCCGATGCTGAAGGTCGACGAGCCGACGCTGACGATGAACTTCTGCGTCAACACGAGCCCGCTTGCCGGCCGCGAGGGCAAGTTCGTCACCAGCCGGCAGATCTGGGACCGGCTGCAGAAGGAGCTGCAGAGCAACGTCGCGCTGCGCGTGAAGGAGAGCGGCGAGGACGGCGTGTTCGAGGTCAGCGGCCGCGGCGAGCTGCACCTGACCATCCTGCTGGAGAACATGCGCCGCGAGGGCTACGAGCTCGCGGTGAGCAAGCCGCGCGTCGTCTTCCACGAGGTCGACGGTCCGAACGGCAAGGAGCGGCACGAGCCGATCGAGCTCGTCACCGCCGACGTCGAGGACCAGCACCAGGGCGCGGTGATGCAGGCGCTCGGCGAGCGCAAGGCCGAGCTCGTGAACATGGAGATGGACGGCCGCGGTCGCGTGCGGCTGGAGTACCGCATACCGGCACGCGGCCTCATCGGCTTCTCCAACGAGTTCATGAACCTGACGCGCGGCACCGGCCTCATCAGCAACATCTTCGACGGCTACGAGCCCTACAAGGGCGAGATCGGCGGGCGCAAGAACGGCGTGCTGATCAGCATGGACGACGGCGAGATCGTCACCTACGCACTTGGCAAGCTCGACGACCGCGGCCGCATGTTCGTCAAGCCCGGCGACCCGGTCTACGAGGGCATGATCGTCGGCATCCACAGCCGCGACAACGACCTCGTCGTCAACGCGGTGCGCACCAAGCAGCTCACCAACTTCCGCGTCAGCGGCAAGGAGGACGCGATCAAGATCACGCCGCCGATCGAGCTGACGCTGGAGTACGCGGTCGAGTTCATCGACGACGACGAGCTCGTCGAGATCACGCCCAAGAGCATCCGCCTGCGCAAGCGCTACCTGAAGGAGCACGAGCGCAAGCGGGCCAGCCGCGAGGCCTGACGCGGCCGCGGCGGCCAGCGGCCCCGCGCTGACCGGGAAGGGCACGCGGCCAAGCCGGCCCCGGCGGCCGTCGCCCTAGGGCAGCTTGTCGAGCAGCGCCCGCACGGCCTTGCGCTGGGCGGGGTCGCTGATCGCTGCTTCCAGGATGTCGAAGTAGGCCGAGCGGCTGGGCGCCTTCGCGGCCGAGCGCTTGGCCACCACGGGCGCGATCGGGCCGAGATGCTGCGCGAGGATGCGGCTGCACGCGACGATCAGCGAATCCGGGATCAGCCCGAGGCTCGTGCCCGTGAGGCCGCCGAACGCGGAAACCGTGCCGCCGCTGGCGAGCGACGGGTTGGTCTTCATGCTGCGCGCCTCGGCCAGGAAGGCCTGGCGGGCGCTGGCATTGGTCACCTGGTCGGCCAGGTGCTCGTAGAGGGTCGGCAGGTCGTGGCAGGCGCGCGCGCTGCGCCGCACCAGCACCGCCGCCATCGGACCCACGTGCTTGGCGAGCTTGGCCTCCACCTGCTGCAGCAGCGCCGGATCCCAGTGCGCCGGCGGCCGGGCGCTCGACGTGCGGGTCGGCGACATCGGCACGACTTCCGTCGGCACGTCGGTGGGCGCGAACAGGGAGCCTGGGGCGACGCGGGGCGGGACCGGCCGGCCGTAGGCCTCGAGCAGCTCCTGCCGGAAGGCCGCCGGGCTCGCGAAGCGGTTGCGCCGGTCCTTGGCCAGCGCCTTGGCCACCACGTCGTCGAAGTTGGCGGTGCGCGCGTAGCCCGGGGTCAGCGACGGCAGCACCGGCGGCTCGTGCACCACGCGGTACAGCAGCGACTCGGTATTGCCGGTGAACGGCGGCCGACCGACCAGCAGCTGGTATAGCAGCACGCCGGTGGCGTAGATGTCGACGCGCGAGTCGATCGGCTCGCCGAGGAACTGCTCGGGGGCCATGTAGCCCGGCGTGCCGATGACGCTGCCGGCCACCGTGAGGTCGTTGTGCTCGATGCGCGCCACGCCGAAGTCGGCCACCTTGACGCGGCCCTCGTGCGTCAGCAGCACGTTGGCCGGCTTGATGTCGCGATGCCACACGCCGTGCGAGTGGGAGTGATCCAGCGCATCGAGCAGCTGCACGATGATGCTGGCGACGTCGTCGTCGCTGAAGACCTTGCCCTTGGCGCTGTAGCGCGACAGCGAGCTGCCCTCGACGAACTCCATCGCGATGTAGGACAGGTCGCCCTCGTCGCCGAAGTCGTACACCGCGACGATGCCCGGGTGCGAGAGGCGGCCCGCCGCCTGCGCCTCGACGCGGAAGCGCTGCTGCGCCGACGCACCGCTGCCGTCGGCGATCGAGAGGTCGCGCCGGATCGTCTTCAGCGCCACGGTGCGCTGGATGCCGGGGTCGAAGCCCTTGTAGACGACGCCCATGGCACCCTCGCCGAGCACCGAGACGATGCGGTACTTGCCGAGTTGCTGGGGGGCGCTCATGGACGGATCTTCGCGCAGTGTCGCAGGCTGGATGCGGCGTGGCTATGGGCTCGGCCCGATCCCTACCTCGGGTGGGGGAAGGGCTCGCCGCTCAGCTTTCCAGCATCTTCATCGCCTGCACCACGCTCGCGCGCATGCGCGAGAACGACGAGGCGAGGATGCCGATCTCGTCCTTGCCGGCCTGGAACTCCGGCGCGTCGAGATCGCCCTGGCTCACCCGGTCGGCCAGCGACGCCAGCTTGAGCACCGGACGCACGATCAGCAGCCAGACCATCAGGTTGAGCACGACGCCCAGCGCGACGAAGACGCCGATCTGAGCCGCCATGAAGACGCGGAACGAGCGCTCGGCCCGCGCCATCGGCACCGACATCGGCACCGACACCACCTGGGCGCCGACGACCTCGTTGAGCTGCCAGCCGAAGCCGTTCGCCGGGCCGTACTTGTCCACCATCGTCCGCGGCGCGGCCTCGACGCTGCTGTGGCACTCCAGGCAGGCCGGGTTGGTGATGCGCAGCGGCCGCGCGATCCACAGGCTCTGGCCGGACGGCGTCTCGCGCGTGCCCGAGGCCTCGCCCATGCCGGCGTCGTTGCGGAACTGGTTGACGACATCGACCTCCCAGCCGACCGCGCGGTCGCGCGGGTTGGTCGGATTGAGGGTCGCCTCCTTGTACTGGAAGTCGGGGTACTTGGAGCGCAGCGCCCCCAGCACCTCGGTCGCGGAGTAGCTCGGCACCGACTGCGGGAGGAACTCGTACTTCAGCTGCGTCTGCAGCAGCTTGGTGATCTGCCCGGAGGTGTAGCCGCGCACGGCCAGCGCCTTCTCCATGAGCAGCGTGGCCTGCTTGAGCACCTCGTCCTTCGCGTTGGCTTCCAGCAGGTTCTTCGTGATGACGCCGCTGACACCCAGCCCGAGCAGCATCACGAGCAGGAACAGCAGGTTGAACTTGACCAGCAGCTTCATCGACTTCCTCCTGGATTGGCCCTGCGCGTGCGCGTGTCGGGGGCGACGACCGGGCCCCACTCGGGATGCGCCGACAGGTGCGACGTGATCTCGGCCCGGAACGCCCCGTCACGCGTCAGCGTCGCAAAGCGCGCGGGCATCTGCGCCCGCAGCGTCATCTCGGCGGTGAGCCAGTCGGCGAGCTGCCCGTAGGTGGGGCCGGGCAGGGCGGTCGCATCGACGCGGCGCTCGCGGAAGGCGGCGGCGCGCAGCGGGATGGGGTCGCGGAACGCGCGCGGCACGGACTGCAGCCAGCTCGGCGCCGGCCGTGCCGCGACGCTGCCGCGCCGCGAGCCCTCGCCGCTGTAGAACTCACCCGCGTTCACGGCCACCGAGCCGGAGCCCACGCGCCGCTCGACGAGGTCGACCCGGCCGCTCTCGACGAAGGCGAGCTGCTCCCGCTTGGCCTGGTGCAGCACGACGGCCCCCTTGAACGGAAGCACCTCCAGTGCCGGCGTGAGGATGCCGGCGGCCTCGCGCGGGCCGCGCGAGGTGCCCTTGAGCCAGCCCTGCAGCAGGTACACCTGCGGCTGCCGGTCGTTGCGGGCCGCGAACCCCGGCGGCGCGAGCATCGCGCGCGTGTCCGGGCCGAGGTCGTACGTGCTCTGGTCGCCGCCCTCCAGGCGCAGCACCGAGGTCTTGGTCGTGGTCTCGATGATCGCCCCGGGGTCCAGGCGCAGCCCGGCCACCGCAGCGACGCGTCGAACGCCATCGACGACGACGGCCTCGCCCTCGAGCACGCTGATCATCCAGTCCTGCGCCCGCACGCTGGCGGGCGCGGCAACGGCCAGCGCCAGGGCCGAGCCCAGCACCTGCAGGCCCACGGCGGCCTGGCGCAACACCCCTTTCCTCACCGGCACGGCCACTTCTTTGTACACGTTTGTCCCGACCCGCCCTTCCTGCGCGGCAGGCCGAATGGGCGGCAATGGTAGCGGCTCGGCCCGCTACAGTCGCAATAGTCGAGATCGCACGGTCTCGCCCGCCGCGTCTCACGCTCCATGCCCACCCTCTCTCACCGCCGGGCGGTGCTGACCATGATCTGCGCCGCGTTGCTCTGGAGCATCGCCGGCGTCGTCACGCGCCAGCTCGAAAGCGCCCGCAGCTTCGAGGTCACCTTCTGGCGCAGCCTCTTCAATGCGCTCGCGCTGTGCGTGCTGCTGTCGGCCTGGCGCGGACCCGGGCCGCTGCTGAGAACCTTCCGGCAGGGCGGGCGCGCGCTCTGGCTTTCGGGCCTGTGCTGGTGCGTGATGTACACCGCCTTCATGGTCGCGCTCACGCTCACGACGGTGGCCAACGTGCTGGTGACGATGGCCCTGGCACCGCTCGTCACGGCGCTGCTCGCGCGCGCCGTGCTCGGCCACCGCCTCGCACCGCGCACCTGGGCGGCGATTGCCACCGCGGGCGTCGGCATCGCCTGGATGTACGGCACGCAGTTCAGCGCCGGCGAGACGCGGCATGTGCTGGGCACGGTGGTGGCACTCGCGGTCCCCCTCGCGGCGGCGACGAACTGGACGCTGCTGCAGCACCTGAACCGCCCGCGCGCAGCCGGCGCGGCGCAGCCGTCCGGCCGCGGGTTCGGCGAGGCACCGCGGCGCCAGGATGCCGGCGCCGACATGCTGGCCGCTGTGCTGCTCGGGGCGCTGCTGTCGGCGGCGCTCACGCTGCCGCTCGCCTGGCCTCTCGCGGCTTCCGCGTCGGATCTCGGCTGGCTCGGCCTGCTGGGCGTCGTGCAGCTGGCCGTGCCCTGCCTGATGGCGGTGGTCGCGGCACGCTCGCTGAGCGCGCCGGAGGCTTCGCTGCTGTCGCTTCTGGAGGTGCTGTTCGGCGTCGCCTGGGCCTGGCTCGGCGCCGGCGAGGCACCGGAGCCGAGCGTGCTGGCAGGAGGCGCGCTGGTGCTGGCGGCGCTGGCGGGCAACGAGCTGCCCAACCTGATGAGGCGCCGCGCCGGCCCGGTGGCCAGCGCCTGATCTCATTCGACGACGAAGCACGGAGAGACAACAGCGATGAAGCAGCTGTCGGGCCTCGACGCCACGTTCCTCTACCTCGAGACGCCGCAGATGCCCATGCACGTGGGGGCGCTGCACGTCTACGAGCTGCCGGCGGGCTTCAAGGGCCGCTTCGCGACGGCGCTGCGCAAGCACATCGCGGCACGCCTGCCGGTGGCCCCGGCCCTGCGCCGGCGCCTGTGGTGGATGCCGCTGAACATGGCCAACCCGGCCTGGGTGGACGCCGAGCCCGACCTGGCGGCACACATCGTCGAGGTTCGCCTGCCTGCCTCGGCGAAGGTGGGCGACGGCATGGCCGAGATGCAGGCCGCCGTGGCCCGGCTGCACCCGGTGCTGCTCGACCGCCGGCGGCCGCTGTGGAAGTTCCACGTGCTCGAGGGGCTCGGCCCGAGCCCGCAGGGCCGCCGCCGGGTGGCGCTCTACACGCAGCTGCACCACGCCGCCGTCGACGGCCAGGCCGCCGTCGCGCTCGCCAATGCCATCCTCGACACCACGCCCGAGCCGCGCGCGATCGAGGCCCGCGCGAGCCGGCGCGAGAAGACCTTCGAGATCGGCATGACCGAGATGCTGCGCGGCGTGCTCGGCAGCCAGGCGCAGAAGGTGGCGCAGATCATCCGCGAGCTGCCCGGCACCGTGGGCACCCTGGGCAGCGCCGCCGGCGAGGCCGTGGGCCGCGGCGCGCTGCCCTGGCTCGGCGGCGGCAAGGGTCGCTCGGCCGCGGGCGGCGGCAACCTGACGCTCGCGCCGCGCACGCCGTTCAACGCCTCGGTGACCGAGGCGCGTGCCTTCGCCGCCGTGACGCTGCCGCTCCCGGAAGTCAAGGCCCTCGGCCGCGCCAGCGAGGCGACGATCAACGACATGGTGCTGTGGCTGTGCAGCACGGCGTTGCGGCGCTACCTCGCCAAGCGCCATGCGCTGCCGCGAAAGAGCCTCGTCGCCGCAGTGCCGATCTCCCTGCGCGAGAAGGGCGACACGACCTCCGACAACCAGGCGTCGATGAGCCTCGTGAACCTCGGCACCAACATCGCCGACCCGCGGCGTCGCCTCGCGCACGTCAAGGCCGCGACGACGGCGATGAAGTCGACGATGGGCAGCCTGAAGAACATCCTGCCCACCGACTTCCCTTCGCTCGGCGTGCCGTGGCTGCTCGAGGCCGCGACGGCGCTGTACGGCAAGGCCCGGGTCGCCGACCGCATCCCGCAGGTGGCCAACGTCGTCATCAGCAACGTGCCCGGGCCGCCGGTGCCGCTGTACCTCGCCGGCGCGCGCATGCTCACCAACTACCCGACCTCGATCGTCGTGCACGGCATCGCGCTCAACATCACCGTGCAGAGCTACGACCAGTCGCTCGACTTCGGGCTCATGGCCGATGCGGCGGCCGCGCCCGACGTGGCCGCGCTCGCCGACGCGCTGCGCGTCGCGATGGACGACCTGCGCGTGCTGGCCGGCTCGCGCGAAGCCGACCTGGCGGCCGCCCGCGGCGAAGGACCCGGCCTCGTCGGCCGCACGACGAGGCGACTGCGCCAGGCCGTCGACGCCACGCTCGGCCGTGCCGCCGCGCAGGCGGCGTCGCAGGTGACCTCGCGCGTCGGTGCCAAGGTGGCCTCGAAGGTGGCCGAGCAGGTCTCGCGCGGCGCCCTGGCCGGCGTCGCGGCCGCGGCGAGCTCGGTGGTCAGCGGCTCGGCCCGGCGTGCGATGCAGGCCGTCGAGGCGGTGGCGGCGGCGCCGGGCGCGCTGCGTGCCGAAGGAAGCCGCGCCGTGAAGGCGGTGGTGGGCACCCGGGCGGGCCAGTCCTCGGCGACCCCGGGCGCGGCCCGGAAGGCGGCCCCGCGGACGGCCAGCCAAGCCGCCAACCCCGCGGCCGCCCGGAAGGCCCCCGCCAAGAGCGCCGCGAAGAAGCGCGCCGCGCAGCGCGCGGGTGCCGCCCGCGCCAAGCACGTGAACGGCGCCACGGCTGTCACCGCAGCGACGCAGGCCCCTGGGGCAAGCTCCCGGGGCCGATCGGGGAGCCAGCGACGAAAATGACCCGATGAGTTCGCAGTCCCGGCGCCGCCGCGCGCCACTGGCCGAGCGGCACCGCGCGATGGCGCAGGGGCCGCACCCGGCCGAGACCGACGTCGACGTGCACCATGCGGGCGAACTGCGCCCGCCGCACCCTCTGCTCATGCTGATGGAGGCGAGGGCACCGTGGGAGTACGCAGCCCTGCTCGCGGCCACGCCGTGGCTGGCCAAGCTGCCGGTGGGCGACGGGCACCCGGTCATCGTCTACCCGGGCCTCGGCGCCTCCGACTTCAGCACCGCGGCGCTGCGCAGCTTCCTGCGCGACCGGGGCTACTCGGCCTATGCATGGAAGCAGGGCTTCAACTTCGGCCCGCGCGGCGGCGTGCTCGAAGGCTGCCGCGCGCAGCTGGCGCAAGTGGCCGCGCGCCACCGCGAACGCGTCAGCCTCGTCGGCTGGAGCCTGGGCGGCATCTACGCCCGCGAGCTGGCCAAGGAGCAGCCCGAGCACGCCCGCTGCGTGATCACGCTCGGCACGCCGTTCGCCGGTCACCCGCGCGCCACCAACGCCTGGCGCTTTTACGAGATGGTGAGCGGCCAGTCGGTGCACGACCACGCGCTGGTGGAACAGATCAGGGTGCCGCCCGACTGCCCGACGACCTCGATCTACAGCCGCAGCGACGGCGTCGTCGCCTGGCAGTGCAGCATCAACCCCGAGCATCCCCACACGGAGAACATCGAGGTACACGCCAGCCACATCGGCATGGGCATGAACCCGCTGGCGCTGTACGCCATCGCCGACCGCCTCGTGCAGGACCCGGCGAACTGGAAGCGCTTCGACCTGCGCGGCGCGCGCCGCTGGTTCTTCAAGGTCACCGGGCACGCGCCGATCCAGGCCGCGCTGTCGGCCTGACCGCGGCGCGATGCGGGTTCCCAGCAACGGCGTCGAGATCGAGCTCGACGACCAGGGCCCGGCCACCGGCGAGCCGCTGCTGCTGGTGATGGGCCTGGGCATGCAGCTCATCGCCTGGCCGGACGACCTGGTGCGAGACCTCGTGGCGCGCGGCTTCCGCGTGCTGCGCATCGACAACCGCGATGCGGGCCTGTCGACGCAGCTGGAGGCACTGGGGGTACCCAACCTGATGTGGGCGGCCCTGCGCTACGCGATGCACCTGCCGGTGCCGGCGCCTTACGCCATCGCCGACATGGCCGCCGACGTGGTGGGCGTGCTGGACGCGCTGGGCCTGCCGGCAGCGCACGTGTGCGGCGCTTCGATGGGCGGCATGATCGCGCAGCATCTCGCGGCCCGGCACCCTGGGCGCGTCCGCAGCCTGACGCTGATGATGACGACCACCGGGGCCCGCCACCTGCCGCAGGCCCGCGCGCACGTGCGACGGGCGCTGCTGCACCGGCCGCCCGCGGGCGCCGACGAGGCGGCGATCGTCGAGCACCTCGTGCGCATCGTCTCGCTCATCGGCAGCCCGGGCTACCCGACGCCGCCGGACCAGCTGCGCCAGCGCCTCGCGGCCGCGGTGCGCCGCGCGTGGCGGCCGGCCGGAACCGCGCGCCAGCTGGCGGCGATCGTCGCCGACGGCGACCGCAGCACGCTGGTGCAGTCCATTGCCGCGCCGACGCACGTGATCCACGGCGAGGAAGATCCGCTCGTGCCGGTCGCCGCCGGACACCACCTGGCGACGTGCATCAAGGGCTCGGAGATCGACGTCGTGCCGGGCATGGGTCATGACCTGCCGGCGGCGTTGCTGCCCCGCTTTGCCGCGGCCATCGCGAAGAACGCGGCGCGCGCCGGAGCCTCGAGCTGAGGCCCGGCCCGGCCGCGCAAGGCCCCGCTCCCGGGGCGCGTTGCGATGAACCGGCCCCGGCCAAGGCGCCCGGCGGCGCGGCCGAGGACAATCGGTCCTCCATGAGCCCGAGCCCCGCCGCCGTCGAACCCGCCGCTCCGAACCGCGGCCCGGCCGGCGCTCGACCCTCGCCGTCCGATCGAGCCGCGTCGCCCTGGCGGCTCAGCGTGGCGCCGATGATGGACTGGACCGATCGCCACTGCCGCTTCCTGCACCGTCTCATCACGCGGCACACGCGGCTGTACACCGAGATGGTGACGACCGGCGCGTTGCTGCACGGCGACGTGCCCCGTCATCTGGACTTCAACCCGGAGGAGCACCCGCTGGCGCTGCAACTGGGCGGCAGCGAGCCGGCCGACCTGGCGCAGTGCGCGCGCCTGGCCGAGCGCTGGGGCTACGACGAGGTCAACCTCAATTGCGGCTGCCCGAGCGAGCGCGTGCAGCGCGGCGCCTTCGGCGCCTGCCTGATGGCCGAGCCCGACCTGGTGGCCGACTGCGTGGCGGCGATGCGCGATGCCGTGGCGATCCCGGTGACGGTGAAGCACCGCATCGGCATCGACCGCCAGGAGAGCTACGACTTCGTGCGCGACTTCGTCGGCACCGTGGCGCAGCGCGGCGGTTGCGACGTCTTCATCGTGCACGCGCGCAATGCCTGGCTGAAGGGCCTGTCGCCGAAGCAGAACCGCGAGGTGCCGCCGCTGCGGCACGAGGTCGTGCACCGCCTGAAGGCGGACTTCCCGCGCCTGACCTTCGTGCTCAACGGCGGCGTCACCGACGACGCGCAGATCGCCGCGCATCTGGCGCACGTCGACGGCGTGATGGTCGGCCGCCACGCCTATCACGAGCCGTGGTCGATGGCCGGCTGGGACACGCGCTTCCTCGGGGGTGTTGCCCCGGCCGCCACCTCGCCGGACGAGGTCGAGGCCCTCTTCGTCGACTACGTGGCGCGGCAGCGCTGGCCCGGCGGCGGCGGATGGCTCGCCGCCACCCGCCACATGATGGGGCTGCGCAACGGCCAGCCCGGTGCCCGCCGCTGGCGCCAGGTGTGGTCCGACGCGCAGCGTCGGCGCGACGACCCGGCGCGGGTGATGGCGGCGGCCCGCGCGGCCATGCAGAGGCACGCACGCGACGCCGTGGCCGCCGCCGCATGAAGGCGCTGCCGGCCATGAGCGATCGCGCGCCGACCGCACCCGGCCACGGCGGCGTGCCACGCCCGCTGCGCTCGCTCGGCCCGGGCGAGGGCATCGAGATCATCGACCAGCGCCTTCTGCCCCACCACCTGGCGTGGGTGGCGCTGCGGGACGCCGATGCGGTGGCGACGGCCATCACCGAGATGTGGCTGCGCGGCGCGCCGCTGATCGGCGCGGCGGCAGCCTACGGGCTCGCGCTCGCGCTGCGGCAGCAGGCCGACGATGCCGCGCTGGCCCGCGCCGCCGGCCGCCTCGCCGCCACGCGCCCGACGGCCGTCAACCTGGCGTGGGCGCTCGAGCGCGTGCGCCGGCGCGTGCAACCGCTCGCGCCCGCCGAGCGCGCGGGGGCGGCGTGGACGGAGGCCGAAGCCATCGCCGAGGAGGACGTGGCCGTCAACGAAGCCATCGGACGGCACGGCCTCGCACTGCTGCGCGAGATCGCCGCGCGCCGCGCCGGGCCGGTGCGCGTGCTGACGCACTGCAATGCCGGCTGGCTGGCGACGGTCGGCTGGGGCACCGCAACGGCGCCGGTCTACCTGGCGCACGCCGCCGGGCTGCCGCTGACGGTGTGGGTCGACGAGACGCGGCCGCGCAACCAGGGAGCCAGCCTCACCGCCTGGGAGCTGGGCCGGGCCGGCGTGCCGCACCGCGTCGTCGCCGACAACGCCGGTGGCCACCTGATGCGGCGGGGCGAGGTCGACTTCGTCATCGTGGGCTGCGACCGTGTCGCCGCCAACGGCGACGTGTGCAACAAGATCGGCACCTACCTGAAGGCGCTCGCCGCGCACGACAACGGCGTGCCGTTCTACGTGGCGATGCCGCTGTCCACCCTGGACCCGTCGCTGCCCGACGGCGATGCCATTCCGATCGAGGAGCGCAGCGAGCGCGAGGTGACGCACATCGCCGGCCGCAGCGCCGGCGGCGAGGTCGTGGAGGTGCGCGTGGTGCCCGACGGCTCGCCGGCCACCAACCCCGCGTTCGACGTCACGCCGGCGCGGCTGGTGACCGGGCTCGTCACGGAGCACGGCGTCGTACGGGCCGACCGCCAGGCACTGGGCGATCTCGTGCAGCGCGCGGCCGGGCCGGCGCCGGGGAGCCATCGGTGACGTTCGCGGACGACCTGCCATTGCGCGAGGCGATGGTCGCGGCGCTGCGCCGGCTGGACGCCCTGGGCCTCAACCGCGGCAGCACGGGCAACCTGAGCCAGCGCTCGGCCGACGGCCGCGGCCTCTGGATCACGCCCACCGGCATGGGCGCGGCCGACATCAGCGCGATCGACCTGGTCTGGCTGGGCTTCGACGGCGACGTGCGCGGGCGCTGGAAGCCCTCGTCGGAGGCCCCGTTCCACCGGGCCGTCTATGCGGCGCGACCGGACCTGCAGGCGATCGTCCATTGCCACAGCGTGCACGCGACCGCGCTGGCCTGCCTGCGCCGCGGCCTGCCGCCTTTCCACTACATGGTGGCCGTGGCGGGCGGGGACTCCGTTCCCTGCGTGCCCTATCACCTCTTCGGCACCGAGGCGCTCTCGAGGGCGGTGGCCGGCGCGCTGGCCGATCGCGACGCCTGCCTGCTGGCCAACCATGGCCTCGTCGCCGCCGGGCGCACGCTGGCCGCGGCGATGAAAGTCGCGCTCGAGGTGGAGTCGCTGTGCGAGGTCTACCTGAAGGCCCTCGCGGTGGGCGAGCCGGTGCGGCTCGAGGCGGCCCAGATGGCCGAGGTGATCGAGAGGTTCCGGACCTACGGGCAGCCCGCATCGAGCAGGGCGCACGGACGCTCCCCGGGCGAGTGAACGCCTAGCGCGGGCGCCCGCGCTCGCGGGCCGGCCAGGTGACGAGCAGGAGCCCGGCCAGCGCCAGTGCAAAGGCGAGCGCATGCACGGCCCCGAACGGCTCGCCGAGCACCGAGACGCCGACCGCGGCCGCGCTCACCGGCACCATCACCATGAAGATGCCCGAGCGCGCGGCCGGGACGTGCTTGAGCCCGGCCATCCACAGCCAGACCGTGACCATGCTCGCGGCCAGCGCGTAGAAGACGAGCAGGCCCCAGGTGGCCGCGGGCACCGCGGCGAAGTCGAACGCCGTGGCCTGCCACAGGCCGAGCGGCGTCACCAGCACGAGGCCCCACAGGTTGATGAGCGCGCTGATGCGCCGCGGCGACACCTGGGCGGTCAGGCGCTTGCCGATGACGACGTAGGCGGCTTCGCAGAGCACCGCGCCCACGAGCAGCATGTAGCCCCATGCCGAGGCCGGCGCGGCCCCGCCTCCCGGGGGGCGGGCCAGTGCCAGCAGCACGACACCGGCCACGGCGCACGCGACCGCCGACCAGACGCGCGCGCCGACGCGCTCATGCAACCACCACCAGGAGCCGACGGCCACCGCCGCGGGGATGCCGGCCATCACCACGCCGGCCGCCACGGCGCCGCTGAGCTTCACGCCGTAGAGCATGCAGATCGAGAACAGGAAGTTGCCGAGAAAGCTCTCCCAGAAGAGCAGCCGGCGGTCCCGCGCCGACAGCGGCGCCTCGCCGGCGGGCCGCCTCAGCCAGTGGAGCATCGCGACCGCGGCGATGCCGAAGCGAAGCCAGGCGAGCAGGAAGACGGGGAAGACCGCCACCAGCAGCCGGGACAGCCCCACGTAGCTGCCGACCAGCGTCGTGCTGGCAGCCAGCGCCAGCCAGGCCCAGGCGGGGGCGTGTGTTCCGACGGGCACCGGCGGCAGGGCGCCCGCTCCCGGCGGAACGGGAGCGCCTTGCACGTCGGTGGCCGGGCCCGCAGCCGGGTTCGTGCGCGGCCCCGGCGGCGCGGGCCGGCTCAACTCACCAAGCCACCAGCACCGACGCCCCGAGCAGGTGGTTCGTCTTCTTGAAGGTGCCGTCCTTGGCCACGAGGAAGACGCGGCGGTCGGCATGGTCGAGGCGGTACTCGACCTTGAACGTGGTGTTCAGGTCGAACAGCCAGCCCAGGCCGAAGCTCAGAGCGCTGCGGTTGGCGCCGCGGCTGCACTCGGCCACCGCGGGATCGGTGACGCAGTCGAGCGTCGCGTCGACGCCCAGCCCGCTGCGGTTCTCGCCCAGCACGCCGTTGGCCGGGTCCCAGTAGCCGGTGTAGCCGAGCAGGCCGCCGCCGTTCTTCTCGTTGCGCACGTGGTCGGCGCGGGTGATCACCTCGAGCCTCGGCGTGATCTTGTAGGCCACGAGGCCCGACAGGCCTTCCCAGCGGGCGTCGCGCAGCGCGCCGGTGTCGGGGTCGGGGACGATCGAGGCACCGCGGTGCCGGCCGAGGCTCAGCTGGCCCTGCACCGTCCAGTCTCCGCGGATGAAGTAGGCGTCGAACTCGAAGAGGTCGAGCTTCGTCTTGGCCGCGTTCGCATCGGCGAAGTTGGCCGCCTTGCCGTGCACGCCGGCGAAGCCGAAGCCCTGGAACTCGCCGCGCGAGTAGTCGACGCGGTAGGCGAAGACGGGCGAACGCTCGTCGGGCCCGTTGCGCGAGGCGTTCATGTTCGCGAGCATGGCCTTGACGATCCACTTGCCGCGCGTGATGTCGACGCCGGCCCCGGTGTAGGTGGTGGGCAGCGTGTAGTCGAACAGCAGGTTGTGCGTGATGAGCTTGTTCAGCGTCGGCTGCAGGTACTCGTAGCCCGACCAGTCGGGCACGTGCCCGGCGAGCAGGCGCGTCTGCAGGTCGGTGATCGGCACGCTGACGGTCGCCTCGTGCACGACGCCGCCGTTGCCGATGACGGAGTCGGTGCCGCGGTTGGGCACGAGCGTCAGGCGCCAGCGGCTGCCCGACTCCGTCTCCTTCGTGAAGTCCAGCGACACGGCGCCGAAGTACGAGTTGTCGTAGTGGTAGCCGTCGTCGGCCACGTTGTTGATGAACTGGAAGCCGGCGCGACCCTGGTTGCGGTTGTAGATGTAGGTCGGGTCGGCGTAGCCGCTGATCTTCAGGCCCTTGTAGCCCTGGTCGGTGAAGGCGTCCTGCATCGCCTCGGCCTTGACGCCGATGCGGCTGAGCTCGCGGGCCTGCTCGGGCGTCATGCCCCACTGCCCGGGTTGGCCGGCCTGCGCCGGCTGCCCGGCCGCCTGCTGCGCCTGCAGCTTGCGCTCGAGCTCCTGCACGCGCTCGCGCAGCTGGCGCAGTTCCTCCAGGATGGCTGCCGGCGTCGGTGCCTGCTGCGCCGCGGCGGGAAAGGCGGCAGCCACGGCCAGCGCGGTCAGGGCCAGGCGCGCTGTCTTCGAGGTGGGGGTCATCACGGGGCTCCTCCTGGAATGGTTCGGGGTCGGTGGATCCTGGGGCGGGTGGTCCGGGCTACGCGTGCGCCGCCGCGGCGAGCTCGGCCTGCCGCCGCTGCTCGCTTCGAGCGATGAGCCAGCTGGCGAGCAGCACGCCGACCGCGACGATGGCGATGACGACCGTGGCCACCGCGTTGACGCTGGGGTTGAGGCCCAGCCGGGCACGCGAGAAGATCACCAGCGGCATCGTGGTGGAGCCGGGCCCGCTCAGGAAGGCCGAGAGCACCACGTCGTCGAGCGAGATCGTGAAGGTCAGCAGCCACGCCGAGGCCAGGCCCTGCGCGATCGTGGGCAGCGTGACGAGCCAGAACACCTGGTGCGGCCGCGCCCCGAGATCCATCGCCGCCTCCTCGAGCTGCGGCGGCATCGCCTGCAGGCGCGACTGGATGACGACGGTGGCGTAGGCCATGCCCAGCAGCAGGTGGCCGAGCCAGATGGTGCCCAGGCCGCGCTCGGGGAAGCCGAGCGCGCGCTGGACGCTGACCAGCATCAGCAGCAGCGACAGGCCCACCACCACCTCGGGCATCACGAGCGGGGCGCTGACCATGCCCGAGAACAGCGTGCGACCCGGGAACCGGCGGTACTTGACGAGCGCGAAGGCGGCCAGCGTGCCCAGCACCACCGAGCCGCACGCGGTGAGGAACGCGATCTGCAGGCTCAGCCACAGGCCCGACATCAGCTCGGCGTCGCGCACGAGCGCCGCGTACCACCGCAGCGTGAATCCGCGCCAGACGTTGGGCAGCGGCGAGTCGTTGAACGAGTACAGCACCAGCGCGAAGATGGGCACGTACAGGAAGGCATAGGCGGCCAGCATCCAGCCGATGCCGAAGCGGCGGTTGAAGGTCGCCGACGTGCCCAGCCTCACCGCGCGGCCTCCTGCGCCTCGGCCTGGTACTTGCTGAACACGGCCAGCGGCACGATGATCAGCAGCACCATCACGACGGCGACGGTGGAGGCCATCGGCCAGTCGTTGTTGCTGAAGAACTCGTCCCAGATCACGCGGCCGATCATCAGCGTCTCGGGCCCGCCGAGCAGCTCGGGGATCACGAACTCGCCGATGCAGGGGATGAACACCAGCATCGAGCCGGCGATGATCCCGGCCCTCGACAGCGGCACCGTCACCCGCCAGAAGGCGACCCACGGCGTGGCGCCGAGGTCGGCTGCGGCCTCGAGCAGGCGCAGGTCCATCTTGGCGAGGCTCGCGTACAGCGGCAGCACCATGAACGGCAGGTAGGTGTAGGACATGCCGATGACCAGCGAGAACGGCGTGTGCATCAGCTTGCCGGGGGCCGAGATGAGCCCGAGCTGCAGCAGCAGGCCGTCGAGCCCGGTGCCGACGATGATGTCGGCGACCCAGCCGCCCTCGGCCAGCAGGCCCCGCCACGCGTACACCCGCAGCAGGAACGACGTCCAGAAGGGCAGCATGACCAGCATCACCAGCGCCGGCTGCACGGCCGGCCGTGCCCGCGCCATGAAGTAGGCGAACGGATAGCCGACGAGCAGGCACAGCGCGGTCGTCGCGGCCGCGTACTGGATGCTCGAGAGGTAGGTCTTGAGGTAGAGGTCGTCCGCCGCCAGGAAGGCGTAGTTGGCGAGCTTGAGCTTCAGCGTCAGGATGCCGTCGACGACGGTCAGCACCGGCTTGAAGGTCACGGTCTCCATCTCGGAGACGCTGATCTTGCCGACGATGAAGAACGGCGCCAGGAAGAACAGCAGCAGGAACAGCATCGGCAGCGCGATGACCAGCGCGCGGCCCGGCACGAGGTGGCGCACCCTCATCGCGGCCACCCCGTCGGCCCGAGGCGGCGGCCCTGCGGCGGTGCCCGGCGCTTCATTGCGTGAGCACCACCTGCGCCGTGGGCGACCATGACGCCCACACCGTCTCGCCCCAGGTGATCTCGTCGTCGCGCCAGCGCGCGACGTTGGCGGCGCTGGCCTTGAGCATGGCGCCGCTGGGCAGCGACAGGTGGTAGACGGTGAAGCTGCCGAAGTACGACTTCTCCTTCACGGTGGCACGCACGGCGTTGTGCGAGGTGTCCTGTGGCGGCTCGCGCCCGATGAGCACCTTCTCGGGCCGCAGCGCCACGGTCACCGCCATGCCCTGCGTGCCGGTGATGCCGTGGCCGACGTAGTGGCGCACGTCGCCGCAGCCGATCACGCAATGGTCGGCGGCATCGACGTCGAGCGTGCCGTCCATCAGGTTGACGTTGCCGATGAAGTCGGCGACGAAGCGGCTGCCAGGGGTCTCGTAGAGGTCGCCCGGCGCCCCGACCTGCAGGAAGCGGCCCTCCCGCATCACCGCGATGCGCTGTGCCATCGTCATCGCCTCTTCCTGGTCGTGCGTGACCATCACGCAGGTCACGCCGACCTGCTCGATGATGTTCACGAGCTCGATCTGCGTCTGCTCGCGCAGCTTCTTGTCCAGCGCGCCCAGCGGCTCGTCGAGCAGCAGCAGCTGCGGCTGCCTGGCGAGGCTGCGCGCGAGCGCCACGCGCTGCTGCTGGCCGCCCGAGAGCTGGTGCGGCTTGCGCTGGGCGAACCGGCCCAGCTGCACCAGCTTCAGCATCGCCTCCACGCGATCGGCGATCTCGGCCTTCGGCCGGCCCTCGCGCTTCAGGCCGAAGGCGATGTTCTCCCACACCGAGAGGTGAGGGAAGAGCGCATAGCTCTGGAACATCATGTTGATCGGCCGCTCATACGGGGGCGCGCTGGCGAGGTCCCGCCCGTCGAGCAGGATGCGGCCCGAGGTGGGCACCTCGAAGCCGGCCAGCATGCGCAGCAGCGTGCTCTTGCCGCAGCCCGAGGGGCCGAGCAGGGCGAAGATCTCGCCCTTGGCGATGTCGACGCTGACGTGGTCGACCGCACGGTAGCCGCCGAACTCCTTCACGAGATCGTCGATGCGAAGGAAGGCACCGTCCTCCGCGCCGTCGGCCTCTCCGGCCGGCACGGCGTGCACGGGCGCTTCGTTCTGGGCCATGGCAGGCGGCCGTCCCACCTCCGCCGCGGTCAGAGGCCCGTCTTGAACGAGGTGTAGGTGCGCGTCATCAGGCGACGCAGGTCGTTGTTCAGCGCATCGGGCGCCACCATCTTGGCCAGTTCGGCCGGCGCGAGGAAGACGGTGGGGTTGGCCGCCACCTCCGGCTTGATGTGCGGGCGGCTCGCGGTGTTCGGGTTGGCGTAGAAGACCTTGTTCGTGAGGCCGGCGTGCACGTCGCCGCGCAGGATGTAGTTGATGAACTTGTGCGCGTTGCCCGGGCGCGGAGCATCGGCCGGGATCACCATGACGTCGAAGAACAGCAGGCCGCCAGTCTTGGGCAGCAAGGCCTGGATGGTCTGGCCGGTCTTGCCGTCGATGGCGCGCTGGCGGGCGATGTTGATGTCGCCGCTCCAGCCCAGCGCCACGCAGATCGACCCGTTGGCCATGTCGTTGATGTAGCCCGAGGAGCTGAAGAGCGTGACGTAGGGCCGCACGCTCTTGAGCAGCGCGGCGGCCTGCGCGTAGTCGCCGGTGTTCTTGCTGAAGCTCGGCTTGCCGAGGTAGTGCAGGGCGGCCGGAACGACCTCGGTGGCCGAGTCGAGGAAGCTGACGCCGCAGCTCTTGACCTTGCTGATGTACTCGGGCTTGAAGACGAGGTCCCAGGCGTTCTCGGGCATCGGCATGCCCCCGAGCGCCGCCTTTACCTTCTCGACGTTGATGCCGACCGTGGTGTAGCCCCACAGCCAGTTGACCATGTACTCGTTGCCGGGGTCCATGCGCGCCAGCTGCGCCTGCACGGCCGGGTCGAGGTTGCGCAGGTTGGGCAGCAGGCTCTTGTCGAGCTTGCGCAGCAGGCCGCCGTCGATCTGCAGCTTGGCCCAGTTCGAGCTCGGCACGACGATGTCGTAGCCGGTCTTGCCCGCCACGAGCTTGGCATGCACGATCTCGTTGTTGTCGAAGTTGTCGTAGCGGACGCGGATGCCGGTCTCGCGCTCGAAGTTGCGGATCGTGTCTTCGGCGATGTAGTCGGACCAGTTGTAGATGTTGAGGACCGGGTCCTCGGCCTGCGCGAACGCGCCGCCTGCGCCGGCCGCGAGGGTGAGCCCGGCCAGGCCCGCGGCAAGGGTGGCGACGAACGTCTTCGGTCTGTTCACGCGGGGCATCGGGCAGTTCCTCCGGAGCGGCAAGGCGGGGCAGTGGATGTCACTGCAATCCGCCGATTGCAATCCACGGGCCAACGCACGGGCCATCGGGGGAAGCGCGGGTGTTGCTTTGCGGCCATGCCTCGCGCGGCCGGACCGCCGCCCGACCGCGGCGGCGCCCTCAGGCCGGCTTCAGCCAGCCGGCGCGTCGAGCGTCGGCCAGCGTGAGGTCGAGGCAGCGCCGGATCAGGCCCACCATCTCGTCGATCTGCGCTCGTGTGATCACCAGCGGCGGCGCGATGATCATGCGGTCGCCCACCGCCCGCATGACCACGCCCTCGCGGAAGCAGTGCGCGCGGCAGGCCATGCCGACCTCGAGTGCCGGATCGAAGGGTTCGCCGGTGGACTTGTCGGCCACCAGCAGCAGCGCGCCCATCAGGCCGCAGGTCTCGGCGTCCCCGACGAGCGGATGGGATGCAAGCTCGCGGTAGGCCGCTGCAAGGTAGGGCCCCACGTCGGTGCGGACGCGCTCGACCAGGCCCAGGTCGCGGATCAGGCGCACGTTGGCCAGCCCCACCGCACACGCTACCGGATGCCCGGAGTAGGTGTAGCCATGGGCGAACTCGCCGCCGCGCTCGATGAGCACCTTCGCCACGCGGTCGCCGACCAGCACGCCGCCCAGCGGCACGTAGCCGCTCGTGACGCCCTTGGCGAAGGTCATCAGGTCGGGCCGGCTGCCGAACGTCTCGCTGCCGAACCAGCGGCCCGTGCGGCCGAAGCCGCAGATGACCTCGTCGCTGACGAGCAGCACGCCGTACTTGTCGCAGATGCGCTGGACTTCCGGCCAGTAGGTCGACGGCGGGATGATCACGCCGCCCGCGCCTTGCACGGGCTCGCCGATGAACGCCGCCACGCGATGCGGGCCGAGCTCGAGGATGCGATCCTCGAGCCAGCCGGCGGCAATCAGGCCGAACTGTTCGCGCGAGAGGCCCTGGGGCCGGCCGCCTTCCCACCAGTAGGGCTGGCCGATGTGCACGATGCCTGGAATCGGCAGGCCGCCCTGGGCGTGCATGCCGGCCATGCCGCCGAGCGAGGCGCCGGCCATCGTGCTGCCGTGATAGGCGTTGTGGCGGCTGATGATGATGTCCCGCTCGGGCTCGCCGAGCACGTTCCAGTAGCGCCGGACCATGCGCACGACGGTGTCGTTGCCCTCGCTGCCCGAGCCGGTGAAGAAGACGTGCCCGAAGCCGGGCGGAGCCACCTCGGACAGCAGCTCGGCCAGTTCGATCGCCGGCGGCGTGGCGGTCTGGAAGAAGGCGTTGTAGAAGGGCAGCTCGCGCAGCTGGGCCGTCGCGGCGTCCACCAGCGCCTGCTGGCCGTAGCCGACGTTGACGCACCACAGGCCGCTCATCGCGTCGAGCATCCTGCGCCCGTCGGTGTCCCAGAGGTAGATGTTGTCGGCACGCGTGATGACGCGCGCGCCCTTCCGGGCCAGGGCCTGGTGGTCGGTGAACGGGTGCAGGAAGTGGCGTGCGTCGGCCTCCTGCCACTGCTGGGTCGTCCTGCCGGCGGAGCCGGCGCTCGTGGCGGGGCCGGCGGCGTTCGGGGCGTCGTTGTCGCTGCTCATGGGCGGATCCTCAGACGTGCAGGAGGAGGTGTTCACGCTCCCACGGGGAGATCACCTTCATGAACTCGGCGTACTCGACCTCCTTGATCTCCGAGTACACCGTGACGAAGCCCTGTCCGAGCACCTCGGCGAGCGCCTTCTCCCCGCGCAGCTGCTGCAGCGCCTCGCCGAGGCTGCGCGGCAGCTGGAAGTCGCCCAGGTAGGCGTCGCCCTTGCACTCCGGCGTCGGCTCGATGCGATTCACGAGGCCGAGGTAGCCGCAGGCCAGCGTCGCGGCCAGCGCGACGTACGGGTTGGCGTCGGCACCGATGACGCGGTTCTCGATGCGCCGCGCGGCCGGTGGCGCGACCGGGCTGCGGATGCCGACGGTGCGGTTGTCGGTTCCCCACTGGATGTTGATCGGCGCGGCCGTGAAGCGGGCGAGCCGCCGGTAGCTGTTGACGTAGGGCGCGAACAGCGCCATCGCCGCCGGGATGTACTTCTGCAGGCCGCCGATGTACCAGAAGAACTCGCGGCTCGGCGTGCCGTCCTCGTTGCTGAAGATGTTGCGGCCGCTGTCCCGGGCGATGACGCTCTGGTGCACGTGCATCGCGCTGCCGGGCTCCCCGGCGATCGGCTTGGCCATGAAGGTGGCGAACATGTCGTGCCTGAGTGCCACCTCGCGCACGGTGCGCTTGAAGAGGAACACCTCGTCCGCGAGCCCGAGCGGGTGATCGTGGAAGAAGTTGATCTCCATCTGCCCGGCGCCGACCTCGTGGATCAGGGTGTCGACGTTGAGCTCCATCTTCTCGCAGTAGTCGTAGACGTCCTCGAAGAGCGGATCGAACTCGTTGTCCGCGTCGATGGAATAGGCCTGTCGGCTCGTCTCGCTGCGGCCGCTGCGGCCGACGGGCGGCTTCAGCGGCACATCGGGATCGGTGTTGCGCGCCACGAGGTAGAACTCCAGCTCGGGCGCCACCACGGGAGTCCAGCCCTTGGCCTCGTAGAGCTCGCAGACGCGCCGCAACACCGAGCGCGGTGCGTACGGCACGAGGTTGCCGTCGCGGTCGTAGCAGTCGTGGATGACCTGCGCCGTCGCGTCCACGGCCCAGGGCACGATGCGCACCGTGCTCGGGTCGGGGCGCAGGTGCATGTCGCGGTCGGTGGGGTTGATGACGTCGTAGTACGGCCCCTCTTCGGGGAACTCGCCGGTGACGCCCATCGCCACCACCACCTCGGGCAGGCGCATGCCGCGGTCTTCGGTGAACTTCTGGCGCGGCAGGATCTTCCCGCGCGCCACGCCGGTGAGGTCCGGCACGAGACACTCGATCTCGGTGACGCGGCGTTCGTTGAGCCAGCTCTCCAGCTCGCTGAAGGTGAAGTGGGACTTGGTATTCATGGATCGTGCCCTGCGTGGGCGGGAGGACTCGAGGTTCTGTTTCGGAAGGTTGCCGCGCGGGGACGCGTGGCGGTGCCGGAGGCCGGACGGGGGTCGTCGCGTCGGGCCGCGTCGGGGCGCCTGTTCTCGCCGCGGACCGGCGGCCGGCTCAGGCGCCGAAGGGCGCTGGCTCGGGCGCAAGCGGCGGGTGCGGAAGCGGTTCCTGCGGCCGGCCGGCGTGCCGGCTCCGGTACTCGAGTACGGCCCGGCCGAACGCGGCGAAGATGCGCCGAGACACGGGGTTGTCGGCCGCGCGCCACTCCGGATGCCACTGCACGCAGAGATTGAACCCGGGCGCGTGCGCCGCGCTGAAGGCCTCGACCAGGCCGTCGGGCGCCGTGGCTTCGACGACGAGCCCGCGCGCGAGGCGCTTCATTCCCTGCCCGTGCACCGAGTTCACTTCGAACTCGGCGGCACCGACGATGGCCGCCAGCCGAGACCCCGGCACCACGCGCACGGGGTGAGCGGGGCCGTACTGCACTTCGGCAGGCCGGCCCGCAGGCGCACGGTGGTCGGCGTGGCCCTCGACCTCCTGCACCGCCTGGTGCAGCGAGCCGCCGAGCGCGACGTTGAACTCCTGCGCTCCCCGGCAGATGGCGATGAGCGGCATGCCGCGCGCCAGCACCGCGCGGATGAGCGGCAGGGTCCAGGCGTCGCGCTCCGGGTCGAGCGGCAGCGAGTCGTCGTGCACGGCCTCGCCGAAGTGCGACGGGTGCACGTTCGAGGCCGAGCCGGTGAGCAGCACGCCGTGCGCGAGGTCGAGCGTGGTCTCGATTTCGTCCGGCTCCAGCCGAGGAACCACCAGCGGCAGCGCACCGGCCAGGCGCACGGCCTCGACGTACTTCCGCCCCGCGACGTGGAACGGGTGGTCGCCGATGGGCTTGTTGCACGCCGGCACGAGCACCACGGGCTTGCCGGCGAGGGCTGGGGTCGACTGTGTCATCGGGGCCGCCATCTGCCTCGTCAGGCAAGCATATCGCGCAGGCGATACCAGGCCATCCCGAGGACGAGCGCCGGTGTGCGCAGCGCCTCGCCACCGGGGAAGTTGCGATGCTTCAGCCGCGCGAAGACGTCGAATCGCGCGGCGTCCCCGGCCATCGCGTCGGCAACCAGGCGCCCGGCCAGGCCGGTGAGCGCCAGGCCGTGGCCGGAGAAGCCTTGCAGGTAGTAGACGTTCGCCGGCTGCCCCGGGCTGGCAGGCGGCAGGCGACCGAAGTCGGGCGCCCGGTTCATCGAGATGTCGACGAAGCCCCCCCACGCGAACTCGACCTTGGCGCCGGCCAGTTGCGGGAAGGTCGCCACCATCCGCCGTCTCATGCTCTCGGACAGGTCCGCCGGCGTGCTGGTGCTGTAGCTGACCCGGCCGCCGTAGAGCATGCGGTGGTCGGGCGTGGGGCGGAAGTAGTCGAGCACGAAGTTGGTGTCGCACACCGCCGCGCCCGAGGGCACGAGGCTGGCCGCCAGTGCCGCGTCGAGCACCTCGCTGCAGGCGATGTACGTGCCGACCGGCATGACCCTCGGCACGAGCGCCGGCACCAGCGGCGGCCGCGCCGCGTGCAGGTAGACGTTGCCGGCGAGCAGGACCTGCCGGGCAACCACGCTGCCGCCGGGGCAGCGCAGCCGCGGCCGCGCGCCGGTCACGAGGGCCGTGACCTGGGTGTGCTCGTGGATGCGGACGCCGGCGGCCGCCGCCGCGCGCGCCAGCCCCAGCGTGTACTTCAGCGGATGCAGGTGCCCGGAGCGCGGATCGTGCACGCCGCTGCGAAAGCGCGGGCTGGCGATCCAGCGTGGCATCGCCGCCGGTTCGATGCGCTGCAGCGCGTAGCCGTAGACCGTCTCGATGCGATCGGCCCACGAGGCCAGCGCAAGGCCCTTGCGCCGGCTGGTGGCCAGGCCGAGGTAGCCGTCGCGCCAGTCGCAGTCGATCCCGTGCTCGGCGATCCGCTCGCGCAGCAGGTCCAGCGCCTCCACGGACATCGCCCACACGCGACGGGCCTCGTCCAGCCCCAGTTGCGCCTCGATCGTCTGCTGGTCGCAGGCCAAGCCGTGGATCGCCTGCCCGCCATTGCGACCGCTGGCGCCGAAGCCGACCGACTGCGCCTCGAGCAGCACGACGTCGAAGCCGCGTCGCCTCAGGTCCAGCGCCGCCGAGAGCCCGGCGAGCCCGCCACCGACGACCGCGACGTCGCAGTCGACGTCACCCGCCAGGGGTGGATGGGACTGCGTCCGCGCCGCCGTGGCGGCGTAGTAGGAGTGACGGGTCAGCTGCTGATCGGTGTCGAGCAAGCGCATGGGTGCAGGAGCAAGGTAGGCGCTAGGCAGGCCCTCGGTGCGACGGTTGGGCGGTGGTGCGGGGTGGCGGCCGGAGACGCGCGGCGGTGCCCTGGCTCGGTCGTCAGGCAGCGCGGCGGATGGCCGCTCGCAGCGTGTCGACGATCTGGTCGATCTGCTTCTTCTCGACGATGAGCGGCGGCGACAGCGCGACGATGTCGCCCGTGGTGCGCACGAGCACGCCCTGCTTCCAGCAGTCCAGGAAGATGTTGAAGGCGCGCTTGGTCGGCTCGCCGGCGATCGGTGAGAGCTCGATGCCGCCGATGAGGCCGAGGTTCCGGATGTCGAGGACGTTGGGCTCGCCCTTCAGCGAGTGCACGGCGTCGGCGAAGTAGCCCTCGAGCTCCTTGGCGCGGGTGAGCAGGCCTTCCTCGGCGTACGTGTCCAGCGTGGCGATGCCGGCGGCGCAGGCGAGCGGATGCGCCGAGTAGGTGTAGCCGTGGAAGAACTCGATCAGGTGCTCCGGGCCATTCATGAACACGTCGTGGATCGCCTGCCTGGCGATGACGGCGCCCATCGGCACGGTACCGCTGGTGATGCCCTTGGCGCAGGTGATGAGGTCGGGCGTGACGCCAAACGTCTGCGCCGCGAAGGCGCTGCCGGTGCGGCCGAAGCCGGTGATGACCTCGTCGAAGATCAGCAGGATGCCGTGCTTGTCGCAGATCTCGCGCAGGCGCTTCAGGTAGCCCTGCGGCGGGATCAGCACGCCGGTGCTGCCGGCCACCGGCTCGACGATGACGGCGGCGATCGTGCTGGCGTCGTGCAGCGCCACCAGACGCTCGAGGTCGTCGGCCAGTTCGGCGCCGTGCGCGGGCAGGCCGCGCGAGAAGGCGTTGCGCGCCGGGTCGTGCGTGTGCCGGATGTGGTCGACGCCGGCCAGCAGCGAGCCGAAATGCTTGCGGTTGGCGACGATGCCGCCCACCGAGATGCCGCCGAAGTTGACGCCGTGGTAGCCGCGCTCGCGCCCGATGAGGCGGGTGCGCGTGCCTTCGCCGCGCACGCGGTGGTAGGCGATGGCCATCTTCAGCGCCGTCTCGACGCTCTCGCTGCCGCTGTTGGTGAAGAAGACGCGGTTGAGCCCCGGCGGCGCGATGGCGGCCACGCGCTCGGCGAGCTCGAAGGACTTCGGGTGGCCCATCTGGAAGGCGGGCGCGAAGTCCATCTCCGCCGCCTGGTCCTGGATGGCCTTGACGATGCGCGGGCGGTTGTGGCCCGCGTTCACGCACCACAGCCCCGCGACCGCATCCAGGATCTGACGGCCGTCGACGTCCCAGTAGTGCATGCCGCTCGCCTTGGTGAGCATGCGCGGCGCCTTCTTGAACTGCCGGTTGGCGGTGAACGGCATCCAGTGCGCGTCCATCGCAAAGCGGCTGCCGGTGGCTTCGGCGGCCTGCATCAGGGCGGGATCGACGGGCTTGTTCATGCGGGCTCCTGCACGTGCGCGTGCCTGACGGGGTGATCTCCGAAGTCTAGAGAGCGCAGGGCGCAATGTGTTTGCCAACCTGCCGCGGGTTCACCCCAGGTTGCGCAATCCGCTGCGGCGCAGAGCCGGGCCGGCACAATCCAGTGCGAAAGCCGGAGACTTCGATGCAACTGGATTCGATCGACCACGCGATCCTGAAGGTTCTGCAGGCGCAGGGGCGCATCTCCAACCAGGAGCTGGCACAGCGGGTGCACCTGTCGGCGTCGGCGTGCCTGAGACGGGTGAAGGCGCTGGAGGAGGGCGGCGTGATCGCCGGCTACGTCGCGCTGCTCAACCCCAAGGCGGTCGGGCAGCCCGGGACCAGCTTCACCATCATCAACCTCGACGGCACGCAACCGCAGAGGCTCGAAGCGTTCGAGCAGGCCGTGCGCGACACGCCGGAGATCCTCGACTGCTTCTACGTGGCCGGCGCCAACGACTATCTCGTGCGCTTCACCTACCGCGACGCGGAGGACCTCGAGCGCTTCCACCGGGAAGTGCTTCCGCGCCTGCCCGGCGTGATGCGCAGCAACTCGATGCTGGTGCTGCGCACGGTGAAGAAGACCACCGCCCTCGCCCTCTGACTCCCGATCAGGTCGGCCCGAGGCGAGATCCCCAGCGGGATCGGTCAGTCCCTCCGACTAAAGGCTTTGCGCACCGGCCTCAGGGCGCCGGCCTGTCGCGAACCTGCCGCCGGGCAGCCGGGTAGACGAGCGACTCCTCGAGCGCGATGTGCTCCCGGTACAACCCCGTGAACACCGGGAGCGCGTGCCGAAGCATGTTCAGGTCGTACCAGTTGTAGCCGTCGGCAATGGCCTCGATCTGCGTCGACAGTTCGATCCAGTCCTCCTCGAGCCAGCCGTGATCCTGCTGCAGGCGCTTGACGTGCTGCACGAGTTCGGCATCGCCACTGGCGAGCAGGCCGGGGAAGATCCGCGCCTCCTCCTCGGCATGGTGCTCGCGGGCCGGACCGCCGAAGAAGGCCTGGATGTGCCTGGCGCTCTCGCGGGCGATGCCGTCGGGGCCGTTCTCGTCGACGTGCCTGAGCAACTGGTCGAAGTCCTCGAGCACCTTCAGCACCTCCCGGTGCGCCCGGTCCAGACTCTCGAAGGCGGGCAGGGCCGGGGCGGCGACGCGCGCCGGGCGCGGCGCCCGGGCGCTCTTGTTCACTACGGCATTCATCGACGGGACTCCTTCCATGCCGCAAAGTGTTCTGCCGCCGGCATGCGCCGGGCTTGCGCCGGATCAAACGCCGGATCGAAGGGCCGCAGCCCGCGTCGCCTGGCAGGTGAAGGCCTTGGCGCGCGGTCCGGCCTCACCCAGGCTGGTGCGGAAGCTGGTGTCGAGGACGAGCCAGCCTGGTGCACAGATAGGTCCAGACGAAGTGCGCCGCGGCCTGGCTGGTCAGGTCCGCGTGGTCGTAGGGCGGCGACACCTCGACGCAGTCCATGCCGACGAAGGACAGGTCGGCCCACTCCTCGAGCAGCGTGAGCACCTGTGCGGAGCTCAGGCCCCCGGGCTCGGGCGTCCCTGTGCCGGGTGCGAAGGCCGGGTCGAGGCAGTCGATGTCGAGGCTCAGGTACACCGGCGGCTGGCCGTGCGCCGCGAGGCGCTCGCGCACCGTCGACAGCACCGGCGCCAGTTGCGTCGGCGACACGAGGCCCCGCAGGTCGCGCCCCGTGTAGATGAGGCCGCCGCGCTCGCGCACGTACTCGCGGGCCCGCCGCTCGCCGGCCGAGCGGATGCCCAGTTGGGTGAAGCACGCATCGAGCACGAGGCCCTCGGCCATTGCCTCGGCCACCCAGGTGCCGTGCCCGCTGGGTTCGCCGAAGTGGTCCTGCCAGGTGTCGCAGTGGGCATCGAAGTGGATCACCGCGAGGGGGCGGCCGAGGTGGGCACGATAGGCGCGCAGCAACGACAGGGTGATCGAGTGGTCGCCGCCCAGCCACACCATGTGGTGACGCTGCACGAGTTCACGCGCCATCGGCTCGAGGGCCTGGCGCATCGCCGCGAGCGAGGTGTTGGGCAGTGGCAGGTCGCCGAGATCGACGAGCTGGCCGGGCGGCGTCAGCGGGCTGACATCGAAGTGCGGGTGGATCGCATCGCACAGCATGTGGCTGGCCTCGCGGATCGCTCGCGGGCCCATCCGGGCACCGGGGCGGTGCGTGGTGGCACCGTCCCAGGCGATGCCTGCCACCGCAAACGGCGCGACCGGCTGGCCCTGGGCCGTGGCCGCGGAGGTGCCCGCGCGCAGGAAGCGCAGGTCGCTGTGGAAGGCGAAGGAACTCATGATGGCTGCGGCAAACTCGCGGTGGAAGGGCGGCGCGGAGCCGGGGGAGATGCGGTGGGCATTGTGAGCAAGGTGGCGAGCTGTCACCCGGCGGGCCGGAGGACAACGGCCTTGCCCCGATGCGCGCGAGGGAGCGCGGCATGAAGCCCGTGCTCGTGCTCCAGCACCTGAGCGCCGACGGGCCGGCGTACCTCGCCCGGTGGCTGGCGGAGCAGGGCGTGCCGGTCGACGTCCGCAACACGGAAGCGGGCGACGCGTACCCCGACGACCTGGTTGGCCACGGGGCGCTGGCCATCCTTGGCGGCGAGATGAGCGCCAACGACCCGCTGCCTCCGCTGCGGCGTGCCGAGGCGCTGTTCCTCGAGGCCCTTCGCGATGGCATCCCAACCCTCGGACATTGCCTGGGCGGCCAGCTGATGGCACGCGCGCTCGGCGCGCGCATCGGGGACTCGCCGGCGCCCGAAGTGGGGTTCGTCGAGTTGCGCATCCGCGACGCGGCCGCGGCCGCCGCGTGGTTCGGCGACGAGGTCGCGCGGACCGGCACCTGCCGCGTCTTCCAGTGGCACTACGAGGCTTTCGAGTTGCCGGCGGGCGCGCAGTGGCTCGCCTCCAGCGAGGCGTGTCCGCACCAGGTCTTCTCCGTCGGGCCGCACCTGGCGATGCAGTTCCACATCGAGCTCGATGCCGAGAAACTCGGCCGCTGGTCCCTCGACGACGGCCAGCGCTACCTGGCGGCGCGGGCGGCGCACCCGACCACGGTGCATTCGGGAGAACGGATGCGACAGGACGGCACCGCGCTGCTCGCCCGGCATCAGGCCATCGCCGGCCGGATCTACCGGCACTGGCTGGCCGCGGCGGCGAGCCGGTGACTGCCGCATTGCAGCATTCGTCTTCTGTAATGTGGAACGCTCGCCGCTGCAGAGCAGCAAAAGTCCGTCATACGGAAGAACGTCATCCCTTAATGTGGAACATGAACTTAAACCATTGATTTATAAGTGTTCTTTTTCATGTCTTATATAAGACATATCTGACCACAGGCGGCGATGCATCGCTATCCTGACGGTGTCCAACGGTTCCTTTCTCGAACCTTCAACCCGCCACAGGAGTCCCCTCGATGAACGCACCGACCCGCCAGCAACAAGTCGCCGCCCTGCAGAAGGAGTGGGCCGAGAACCCCCGCTGGAAGGGCATCCAGCGCGGCTACACCGCCGAAGACGTGGTGCGCCTGCGCGGCAGCCTGCCGATCGAGCACACGCTGGCCAAGCGCGGCGCCGAGAAGCTGTGGAACCTGCTCCAGACCGAGCCGTTCATCAACAGCCTCGGCGCGCTGACCGGCAACCAGGCCATGCAGCAGGTCAAGGCCGGCCTCAAGGCCATCTACCTCTCGGGCTGGCAGGTCGCCGGCGACGCCAACAGCAACGGCGAGATGTACCCCGACCAGAGCCTCTACGCGGTCGACTCGGTGCCGAAGGTCGTCAAGCGCATCAACGCGACCTTCAAGCGCGCCGACGAGATCCAGTGGAGCGAGGGCAAGAACGACATCGACTACTTCGCCCCGATCGTGGCCGACGCCGAGGCCGGCTTCGGCGGCGTGCTGAACGCGTTCGAGCTGATGAAGGCGATGATCGACGCCGGCGCCGCCGGCGTGCACTTCGAGGACCAGCTCGCCAGCGTCAAGAAGTGCGGCCACATGGGCGGCAAGGTGCTGGTGCCGACGCGCGAGGCG